>JGI24158J21664_10000558_pt1 | contig 35211 bp, 28 predicted proteins | sample Ectturendosymbi3_FD_21664 | JGI IMG/M metagenome (IMG submission 21664) | reverse complement strand
CAATGGTCAATGGTTTATTGTTTCATATGACTCAGCCAACAAGCAGAAGCATCATAAAAGCCATCGTATGCAGTAAGCCAACCATTATCGACTATTTGACAACAGCCCTTATCGACTATTTGATCATCAACAAAGCAAAATTAATCTTGTTTGCAGTAGTAGCACGTAAACGCATCACTCACCTTCATTTACATCCAACAGTTTAAATTTGAACGGGCCGCCATTTTCGCTGCTGTCGGCGTCAGTGGCATTCAGATGTGCCAAGCCGTGAACAACGGAATCACTGGAGCTTTCATGCACGTGCACAGTGCAATTAGCGCCATCTGCTGTGCACTGAACTGAGTTCGCGCTTCCGCCAAGCGGCGCTGTTACACGAAATACGGGGCGGTTGTCGTTGACGTCTTCGACGGACACGTACGCGCCGTTTTCAGTTCTTTTCTGAGGTGTTCCATCATCTGAGGCCACGATGCGCACGAAATAACTATTTCTCAACTCATAATCAACGCCAGGTGGCGCTAAAACAAGCGTGCCGGTGATTGGATGGACACGAAAGGGAAGTTCTTGGGAGTCACCAGCCAAAGCGTAAGTCACGTTGCCTGCCTTGCCGCTGTCTCTGTCTGTCGCAGTAAAGCGATAGATGACTCGACCGTCTTCTGCGTCTTCTGCTATGGAAAGCTTCAGAAATAAAGAGAGGCTTATTAATGGTTGCTGTTTTTTTAGTGGAAGATAGAAAACGACGCGCTGATTGGTCATACCTGAGGTGACGGATCGGCAAATTCTGGGGAATTGTCGTTTACGTCAGCGATGGCGACACTGACGGTACATGAGCTGGTGAGAGGCATCTCGCTACGATCCGATGCGGAGACAGTAAGCACGTAACTTTGCACGCTTTCGAAGTCGACTTCCGCGATCAAGTTAACCTCGCCTGCAACAAGAACAAGGATTTCGATCAGTTTCGGCCTGAAGTTGGTTTGTTTAAGTCAGCTATGTCCAACCCAACTGGCTTACTGAGCCAAAAATTATGTCACCATCTTAACCAAGGCCGTACATTTGATGACATATTAGTGAGGGCCGCACACTGAATGACTTACTTTGATCTTAGCAAACTAAATTTAGCTTAAGCTAATGTACTGAAAGCGTTCGAATCCTAACTCTAATGGTAACAGACGTCATAAAGTGGCACTGAGGATCACCTGCATCAAAGGGTCAAATTCAAGATAATCAAAATAAGGACGGGTTGTCAATATGTAGGATACTTCTACTACAGCGAAAACCTAAACTGGGCCGCACAAAACCTTCGCCTGGGCCGCGGGTTGGACATAGCTGGTTTAAGTGAAGCGACTGTTTCGGCGTGTTTCATTTGAAAAATTTCGATATTTCGCTTTTCGCTTCAGAGCCACAGCAACACCCCAAGCAAAACTTAAATCTCGCAAACCTCTAACAAGTTTATCTTTGAAACTAAACGAGATCGGCCACCTGTGTCTTCGTTGATGGCGAACTTCCCGTGCTCGTTGCCCGCGCTGATTGTGTAGCGAAGTTTCGCGTTAGCGCCGCTGTCCAAGCTTTTCGCGCGCACCTGCACGACCAGGCTGCCAGGTCTCGAGTCCTCTGGGACGGTGGCTTCATACTGGCAAAAGAGAAGTGGAGCGTTTGGGACGAGGTTTAAAAGAGTACCTACTTCATTTTGCAACTGTCCGCTCTGACCACCGCAGCAGCGAACGAAAAGTGGTCTCGGAACACAAAACCACAGTGTCTAGTGCCTCATGACTCTAATCTTAATTTTTGTTAATTTTATTGATGTATTTTCTTTTCACTGCAAAAACGCTACCTGCGTTCTGTCGAATTTCGGAGGGTTGTCGTTGACGTCCAGCACTTGAAAATGCAAAGTGGCCGTGGATGACATGCGATGTTCAAGTCCGTTATCCATAGCCTGCGGTCAAAGATAAAGAGCGTCTTGTTTTCGGGACTACAACCAAATAGCGAAAGGCAGCAAATACTGGGAAAAACGCGCAAATGATAAACAAACATCCAGTACACTCGGTACCACCCAGCAACCTTCAAAGGTAATTCCAATTAAATACGACTACAACTGCGTCCGTCGAAACCAAAATAACGATTATTATTTTTACGTTTTAAAATTATACTGCGTAGCTGAACCGTCACCAAATGCGAACGAGAATGGTCAAGCAAAACTGGTTTCTCAAGCATGTTGTTCTTACCACCACTTCTAGTTCGTATGATGGCACTGTCTCCCTGTCCAGTTGTTTTTGCAGAATCAACACTCCAGTGTTCGGTTCGACGTAGAATAGTCCGTTAATGTCATCGCGCAGCACAAAACGGATAGTGCCGTTTCGACCTGTTGTTAAACAGTGACACGAAAATATGAGCTAACTTTCCCAAACCAAAATCAAATAGAACAAAAAATAAAACAAACAATAACGTAAGAACAACAGTGAGCACGTATTTTTTGAAAACGGTCTTCGTACGCTGCGCCTAAGTTGACTCCACCCCGGTGTCACAGCTGTAGTACTCAAGTGTGGCGTGAGACAGATGACGACTTAAAACGCGCATGTGATGACAACATACATTCGGTTGAGGCTGATGAGTCACATACGCTTTAATCGAAAAGACATAAAACCATTTTGGTTCGGTTTACCTTCATCAGGGTCATGCGCGATGACTCGGTGCAAAAGCGAGTTGACTGGCGTGTTTTCGCGCGCAGCTGTTCTCAGGGACGAGTTTTCGAACGTGGGCGCGTTGTCGTTGACGTCACTTACGATGACGTGGATCTGAAGCAAGCAAACAACGCAATACCACAGTGAAAAACTTTCTTTATTGGTCGAAAAATGCAAGTTTTAAAACAAACTATGATGTCGGCAAAAACCATTGTAAAATACCGCAAAACAATGTCGCAGCTGCAATCAGCCTGAAAGAAGAAACGAAATCACTCACTTTGCTCGAGCAGTGCTTTCCACCACTGTCAGCTACGGAAGCTGTCAAAAAGTATTCTGAAGTCGATTCACGGTCCAGAGCTGCAGCAGTAGAAATTTGGCCTGAACAAGAAATAGCAATGAATAGATTGCTAAAAGAATTTGTGTATCGCAATCAGATTTGTACGCCGAACTGACCATGCTTTGTTTCTTGTACGACGAGTATCACTTGCCGCGTATCACCAGCACATTCAGATCACGTTAAATTCAGGTCCTTGATTTTCTACATCAGTGCAAACGAATTGCAGAGTCAGACGGGCAGAGCGCTAAGAAAACGTTTTACCTGTTTGCGAATTAACCATGAACTTCTCCGAACTGTCACCAGACAAAGTGTACTGCAAAACAGCATGTTCTCCAGCGTCCGCGTCTGATGCTTCCACTTGGACAACGTGGGAATTCACTGGAGCATCCTCTCGAATCGTTGTGCGGTAAGTGAGCTGTGAGCCACAGTCAAGTGTTACAGAAGAGCTAATTCCCAATTTGAGGTCATTCACAGATGGCGGCTAAGCGCAGGCTTACGCATTCAAACATCAGGAACGAAATATTCACCTGTGCGCACTGTGGTGCGTTGTCATTAACGTCATCGATCTGAACAGTCACGTGAGTCATGTTGCTATGGCGTCCGTCAGTAATAACGATGGTGAGCTCATACCGAGCCGTTGCTTCCCGATCCAACTGCTTAATGACCTGACACAAATTTATTAAAACCATTTACTTCGCAAGTTATGCTTTTCAAATAATAATACAAAAAAATAAATGCAATTTATCGCGCAGAAAATAACTCAAGCAGCAGCAAAAGTTCACAGCGTCACTAACGCAATCATCGTCTAAAAGAGCTTGCGGTCGAACATCGTGACACATTCTGCCAGCAGAGCCACGCGGCTGCCTCTCATACGCCGAGCCGCTTAACACACGGTGCTGGACCTCACACAGCCAAACACTAAACCTCAATTTAATAATTACCTAACGTTGATTGTTGACCCGAGTACACGACACCCACTCCAAACGACGAGCACTTACTTCCAATCCTGCTTTGATGTTATCGCCACTCTTAGAGCGACTCCACACCACTTTGAACTGATGATCAGGATCTCCGTCGGTTATGTACATGCCGAGATTGGCAGAAGAGCCGACGGTGTCAGCGTCGTTTGCCAGTAAGACGCTGGGTGTGACGAAACCCACTTCGACGCTGTGGCCGTAAATAAAAGACACACGAACTGAGAGTGTGCAGCAAAAAAGCACAGACGGCGGCGCGGCAATGAATTTACTTCAGCCGGTCACAAGAAGCCGCCCATACAGCAGGGAAAAGCAAAAACGAAAATAACAGTTCGGCTCGATGCTATCTTTTGATCTCAGCAAGCAACTTATTACGTAAGCAAGAGAGAACTCACTCTTCGGAAATGGACAGCGTGTAATGCGACTCGCTGAACCCTGGTGGACTGTCGTTGACGTCGATCACGTGAACAGTCACGTGGCACTTGGAGGAGCGCTCCTCCTTTCCACCGCCGTCGACAGCAAGTATCGTGAGATGGTGAGTTATCTGCTGCTCCCGGTCGAGTGGTGCCAGGGTGGTGATGACGCCAGTGCTGTTGTCCAGAGCAAACAGAGCCGGAGTTTGCGCATCGTTGTCAAGCAACCTTCGAATAAAGCAAGCAGTTAAGTCGACAGTTCGTTTTGTTGGCAATGACACATTTCTTACAAATGTTTCGCGTTTAGCTGCACCACTCATCTGAGTCAATGGAACGCATAGAAGTTGCCTTTAAATAGTATTAGTGTCTTGTCAAACCAATATTGAAAGTAGCGGCATTATATTTAGAAGTCTGAGAAGTAAATAGCGGCCAGGGGTAACTTTCTAAGTGAATCGAAAATGGCGTCACAGCATGGTGATCCGCATATAGTACAAAAATCAGGCGTAGACAAATAAAAAACATCCTGTAAACGCACGAANACCAGTGATTCGCTTCGCCTCAACTTATCAACGAATCATTGCAGTTGATGATTGCACTGTATCGTATGTATACGCGACCAAANGTTCTGAAGAATTGGTCAAGGATCTCATTGGCAAAAATGTGGATTTGCAATGNCGTACCAAACGGTCGTCAATACATACATTAAAGAAAATTGTCTCACAACTCCTTATTTCTTACTTGTAGGTCACTTGTCCANATGCGCCCAGGTCCGGGTCACGAGCGGTCACGCGCAGCACTTCTGTCCCAGCGGGAGAGTTCTCCACGATAGAAGCGCGATACTCGATTGTTGAAAAATCGGGTGCGTTGTCGTTTCTATCAAGTACGGTGACAAAAATCTGAAAGCACAAAATAAACATCATATTCATGTGGCAACTGTCTGTGCATAGTGCGTTGCGAAGAAAACTCACTCTAAACGAAAAATAATGCATTGTCTGATTGTGCGCATAAATCAATCCTTAAAAACGTGAAGGAAATCCATTGTGGAGTGCATACTGCGGTGTTACAAGCATTGAACTACCTTCCCCAACAAACTGCTTGACAAATATTAACTCAAGTACATTGACTATCACAAAACAACTGGACCTTGCCTCACTGACATTTTATGACGTTTTACTCAATTTTTTGGATAGATCTTGCTAAAAAATAGAGTGCCAGCCACGTTGTCTTTTAGTTGCTTTATGTTCCGATGCTTGCCACCGCAGCCTCGTTAAATCGTTTACCAGCAAGTATTTCGTGGCATAGCTTAAATTCTAAAGACTATCATTTGCTTGCATTATAGCCTAACTGCATTGCAACGCAGTCGATCCACCTGTGATGACGTCACAAGTTCAGGGGTCGTGCTGGTGACGTAAGCGATCACGGTGAGGTTGACTGTTGGGTTTGTCTCTCTGTCAATCGGTTGCTGAAGCGAAACCACACCGGTTCGCGGGTCGATACTGAAGTAATGACGAGCTTGGTCCGAATCCGTTTCTACAGTATAACAATTACTGACGGTAATTGGTAGCTCTCTATAACGTACAAAATTTGTTTTTTGAAAATGCAGCAAACAAGTTTTTGTTGAAAATTCCAAAAAAGTTCCACACTTTTGACGAGATTTTTTACGCTGATCCAAGCAAAAACACCATGTTCCTCAAGCAAACGGTTGTTATTACCCGAGGCACCCAGCCCTTCGAGATCGTTCTCTGACCCGATGTACGGACTTGAAAGAGCGTACGTGACTTTGGCGCCGTTGGCGTCACCTTTAACTCTGATTACCTGTGAAAACATACATTTTGCTGGAAAATATCACGCGAAGAGTCCTTCAAATCTGGTCAGCACATGTATTAAACATAAGGAATCGAGCGTATTGAGGTAGTAGACGATGGAAATGCACGGAAAGCAAACCACTGTCTATAAACTGATACCTGAAATCGTAAGCGACAAAACTCAGTAAAGCAAGCGACAAAACTCAGTAATGAAAGCGACGTAAGCGACAAAACTCAGTAAAACTAGTGAGGCCGTCTTTACAACACAGCCTATTTCTTTAGGCTAATGGCAAAAATACCTGTTGGTCAAAACGCTACTCACCTCCGTCCCCACACGGGCTGCTTCTGATACAGAAGCTGTCCACATGCGGCGCTCGAACGTAGGAACAGTGTCACGGTCGGTGACGAGATACACAGTCACGCCGACGACGCTGCTTTTCGGTTCTGGGCCGTGGTCGGTCGCACGGATGTAAAAACTAAGCACCGGTACCCCTGCGTAGTGAAGAGGTTCATGAGAGACTAAAAGGCAAAATGCATGCACTTTTAGAAGAACGTAGCACCGCGAATTAGGCAGTTAAAAGTCAGCAGCCGAGTGGATATGCGAAGAAAGGTCAAGGATATGCTTAACTGAAATATGTACTTGCCAGTCTGAAAACAGGCATCACACAGTCATAAGAGAAGGGAACCCTGGCAAGCAAAGCTTCTGACCAAGGACTGCCATAGATATCAATATTACTTTTTCAGATCAAATCCGCCACAGCATCGCTACTGACGCCCCTAAGCGTTCGTGGCTTGTTTACGCTTTTTGTGGCTGTGCACGTTTATACAATTACAACAAAATTGTATGCAAGTTTATAAAATTTCATGGCTATACAATACACAAGTTTACGTAAACGACTTCCTTGGCTTGTACCATGGAATGTTCGAGATCGCATGCCAGTAATTCGGTTGCGCAGTTTAGTTTAAAAGTGGCAAACATTCTCAAAATTGCGATGCTACTGCTTTCGAAATATGCTTCGCGATCTAACGCTGCCAACGCAGGCGCAACACCCAGTACGTTGAAAACTTAACATTTTAAAACATATATTAGGTACAGACTCGGTTAAAAAAATTGAACAGCCACGAACATTTCAGCTTGAAAATTCTGCCTTGGCAAACATGAAAATTGGAGGTACACCAAAAATGACGCAATTGGTTTTTAAACTGCAGCAAGAAATACACTGCTCTATCAATACGTTGCAATGCTGAAGCAAGACAATAATTTTATATGCCATGCCGAAGTGAAACTTGTCAAATACGCAATTCTGTTTTTTTCCTTCATCACAAAACACAGGCTTGGTGCACGTACAGTACTAGGCTGTATTTGCTCATTGGACTTAGATTGAAACTTATAGCACTTGCAAGTACGGGTGGAAAAATTACGTTATGGAAAAATGGTCTACTTGTTTCGCTGATGCCAACTGTCCAGGTCAGAGAACATGAAGAACATACAAGACAGTGCAACATTAAATAGAGTTAATCGGATCTAAAGCTTCCATAACAAAGCAAACCTGTACAGGCAACTCAAAACATTCCATGGCGAGAAACCTTTTCAAGCTCGCTGTTATGCCGCTACATTAAAGTTTGCGTGCGTACAGCAGCTGCACACAAAGGCATATTACAGCTGCAGGCCGACCGTCATTTGCGATGGCAAAGATTCAAAGTTACAGCGCGTAAAAATTCGTTTGTCTCGATTGAATCAATGAACAGCGCACTGTTGTTGCCAGTTAGGACCGGAATTCCGACGCCAGCAGCGAAAATAATGGCGTCCGCATCGCCAATCATGCGGTCAGAGCGCGGTCGAACATTTTGCTGGCAACCTGCACGGCCGATCGTGTGAAGTAAGGCTAAGCTGACTTCGGTCCACCAACACATCAACCGAAGGATTAACAAGAAACTTCACTGCTTTACTCAGTGTAAGAATTTGTGATGAACCTTTCTGAACGAAAACCGATTAGCAGATATTCATTACCCGAAAATTTCCTGCAGGCTAAACGCACTAATGTTTTCGGCCAACACGACAGCGACATACGGTCACAAAGAAGAAGTACTGACATTGCAGACATTTAAGCTTTCAAATACGATTAGATCCGAGCTCACCTTTCAGTCCGATACGTTCTCTGACAGCGATGGTCCCGGTGTCGGGATCAAGGCTGAAGTACCGCTTCGCGTTCGACGCGTCCTCGTCCCAAGCGAAGGTCACCCGACCGTTCTCACCGCTGTCCGCATCTGTGGCAGCGACCTGCGAACATAATGCCAGTCGGGATAAGAAAAGCTTTTCGTTTCAACTTTGTTCAGTCTTATGCCAAAGCACAGACACTTTGACGTTGTTTCTGCTTTGAATATAACATTTGCGACAACTGGAGTGTTCGAGGCGTCAGAAAATTTGCTCAGTATTTTATGACATCCACCCAAAAATGCATGGAGCACGCATCGAGGACGTTCTCGTCTTCGTAACATCAAGCAAGAATTGCAGGAGTGTTGTTTCCTTTCAGTGCCTGGGTTAAATTGCGCATGCCAGCCGCCATTGCGTTTCGGAGTTTAGGGCCGAAAATTCCTTGCTGTAATAGTAACTGTTCCGGCGAGTCGAGGGAAGTCGCACGTGCGTGATTTTGTTCGATTTTACAAGATTTTCCTTCGGCCTGGGAAGATACCAGTCCCATAAACTCCTCTAACTCGACGCTTCCCATCGCTGTTGTCAGCAGAGTAAGCTCACCGTGACGACATGATCCCCGATTCGAGCTTGTCTTGCAGGCAGTGCAGCAGCGAAGCGGTCTTGGGTGAAAACGGGGGAGTGATCATTGACGTCGTTTACGCGGACGTGCACTGTGCAGCGTGATATCCAGCCTGGTGGAATAACAAGGCATTACGAAAAGTACTTGGCAATTACGACAGATTCAATGCGTCCGGAAAAAAACAGTCCGACCCAATCCTGTCAAGTCAATTCAGTTAAGAACTTCCATCCATATGAAAGGCTTCAACACGCGCGAGACAAATATAACATTGAACAATCAAAATTGCGCCCACTTAGGGCTGAAATTGAAAAAATGTTCAAAGCTGAACAGTTAAAGCACATTTTCTTACTGTCACCACTCATTTCTGAGAATAAGTTTCGCCATTTGCTGACCTTTCTCATCCACGGCCTCAACGGCAAAAACCACAACGGAGTCGTGGCTCAGCACTAGTTCCCGATCGATACTCGATTCGCTGTGAATTGCGCCGGTTGAGGCATCGATTTGGAAAAGGCGCGCGGTGTCGTCATCGGTCGCGATCGCGTAAGTCACTGCGGTTTCGGCGCGAGCATGCACCTGCAAACATCAGGGACGTTTACGTGCATTTTATCAATTTGACAGAGGAAGCGGTAATGGACATTTGCGGCTCTTGGATACGGGAAAGATCAACATTCGGCGACTCTGATTGTCGCATTGCGCGCAGCGTTTACTCCAGACTGCTCGCGCTCACAAGAAAGGTGTTGACCTGGAGNTGAATTGGATNAAAAGTTGAAAGCATACCTGTCAAGAACCTAACTCTCTTCGCGAAATGAGATGCACGAAAATGGGAATAATCTCTTTATGCAAACGAGATCACATGGAGTCGAAGTTCTGCGTTTCACGTCTCACTAGGCACCAACTTCAATACACAGAAGAACGAGAATCGTGTTGCTGTCATATAAATTGTGGTTTCAAGGACTTTCTTTTATGTGCTGCATTAACTATGACTCGAGTGCTTAGTGGTCAGCGTGGTCCTCCATTGCGGAAAAAATTGCCGTGCTTACCATTTACTGTTAAATTTACGAAACGCACCAAACTCATTCGGCTCCAAACAAGCGAGCCGACAGACGCGAACATCAGAGGCAAAGCCAGTCTGCGCCAAGACGTACCCTTCCGACTCTGGCATTGGGTGCGTCGTTTTCCTGAATAGTGAAGTTGTACTGAGTCTGGTCGAAGCTGACTGGAATTGGGAGAGTGTCAATCGTTGTGAGGTGCAGAAGCAGAGACGACGTGGCAGTGAAAAGTCCATCGGTCACGGACACTTCAGCGTTAATTCGGTTAGACGTTGTCATTGCCACGGGTTGCGCCAGCGCCAGTACGCCTAAAAATCATAACTTTTTGTTGAGGACGACCACTTTGACTGGAATGTAAATTCAATTTACTGCTGGCAGTCACAAAAGAACACCTGCTTCAAAGATATGCTGTGACGGGCGGTAATTTCATGATTAGATAACGCTGAAAAGCCTAAAAGCAACGGTGATAAATTACATCGAAAATTACGCGAGCATTGTCGGAAGCGCGAACATTTCCGCCGGCTGCAGTAATTGGCATGAGAGCCGAACTCCCACATACCGGTTTCCGGATCCATGTGTAGGGCAAGAGACCCAGTTTTTTGCCGCACGGAGTAAGATAGGCTGTTTTGATTGGTGACGTCCGCGTCCCAAGCGCTGACTTTTCCAACAAACTGTCCGGACTGACCAGGGACGCTAACGGACATCTCGTAAGTTTCCTGAAACATTTTGGCATCACGGTCAAAAGATACTGGGCATGTTAACCATACAAGCACAGTTTTCAGTGAGGAATTCAACGCTAGCACGATTAACTTTTAATGCCCTTGTTCGACTAGCACGTTTTCAGACTTTTTTTTATAATTGAAGCGAATGCAAGTTGTTGCTGCAAGCTTTACATTTTATCAAAGAACCATCCGCAGTTTCACCCGCCATTTAAATATGACCTTAAACTGACGTTCAAGCGCAGTCGTCGCAACAAAACAATTTGTGGAGTCAAAATTAAGACGTGGATGAACCAAAATATTTTTTGTTTAAAAACATCGCGAAAATGTGCGAAAAAAATTGTTTCAAACCTTACCATGCCAAACACAGGTGAATTGTCATTGATGTCGTCAACGGTGACCGTAACCGTCACGTCAGAGTGACGTGCCGGCAGCCCGCCGTCGGTTGCGCGCACTGTGAAGCTGATCTCCGCAAGCACTTCGCGATCGAGATGTTTCGCAGTCCAAATCGTACCAGAGTCACGGTCAATAAGAAAATAGCGACCCTGCTGCATATCGTTGGCGACGATGGAGTAAGCCACGCGGCCGTTCGCACCGGAATCTTTGTCTGTAGCATGAACCTTGAAAAAAAAAACTTTTACTATGTCTGCACGCCACAGACCAAAGTTGTCATTTACGGTTTAATCCCGAAGAAATTACTGAAACCCGTGAACCTAAAAGTCACACCAACTTTCAGAAACACAACCATGGCCATTTCAGCTTTCAACACGGTTTGTGCTTGGCCAAGCTTCTTCAGACATGATGGGAATGTTACAGGTTCGGTTTGCAATGCTGTGATCGGATTACGGAAAAGCTCGACCTTTTTCCAGTTCGCTGAAGACTGCGCTTTCCTTACGCGTTGCCAAAGCAGACAAATGCAACAAAATAATCCCTTTTGCTTCTCAAATAAGCAAATTGCATGAGTGGCTCCACCCACGCTTGATCTCCACTCAATACATCACGTTGCAAGCAAGGCAACTACAGTTTCAAACTGCACCTCAACAATTTGATGACCAACGCTGGTGGTCTCAAGCAAGTTCACGCTGTAGCTTGGTTGGGTGAAAACCGGCGAGTTGTCGTTGACGTCAGTGACACGTATTTCGACCTCGACGTCAGCGTGAGCGCGCGACAAGCCGTTTCTTGCTCGAATACGCAAGCGATAAATGTGCTGGCGCTCGTAGTCCAACTTGCCAACGGTGACGATGGTGCCTGCGCAAAGTGCGACGCGTGATATCTCAGCAACGGAAAACTGAGCACATACCGAAAAAAACTTGACGATTCCGAATCGAAGGTAAACCTCGCGCGAAGTCACGCATTCACTGCAGTCTAAAGCAGTAAGGCTTGAATAAGGGGATGGGCAGAACAGAGTTAAATCCCAGAAATCACTATGACAATACAACAGGATGTAATTTCAACTCAAATCAACACAAAAAGTTCTTTAATACTAATCACTGATGCCACCAAACGGGACAGTGCATCCTTATAGAAGATGTGGCAGTTAATCCATGATAAAAATTTTATCCAGCACCACCCTTTCCTGAGTGGGTGGGCATGTAAGTAGTTGAAGCTTTCAATCAATTGCATACGCAAAAATATCTGGGTAACAAAAGCAAGTATCTAAGCCCATGTTGAGGCTGGCATTAAGGCTAATTAAAATATTCTCGAGCAACTTTCTACCCGGTGCCTTGAGCAGTGTCAGATTGCCTATCGAAAAAACAAAGTCAACAGGTTACCTTGTCGAAAATCTATGTCGAATTCTTGCAGCGGATCTCCGTCCTCGATGGTGTAATAAACTTCTGACGCGTCAGGGCTGGATGCGCTCACCGATGACGTCACAACCGTGTGAGGTTGAGCGTCCTCGCTGACGAGCAGGTTGCCGTAAAAGGGCGATGTGAAAACGGGTGTGGCTCTGTCGACTACCGAGACCCGAAGGAGAGCTGCGCCCGACAGTGACGGGGTTCCTGACAACAAACAAAACAAGGAACTGTGAACTTGACCAGATGCTGCTCCGGAAATATTCTTGTGGTTAAGTTTTGCATTCCCATTCAGAACCAATTTCCCTAGTCCAGTACGCAGACAACCGACTGCAACTGTCAACGTTTTACTGTAATTCTGAACTGCCCAGCACGATATGAAAAATTTGGAGCAGTCTTGCACCCTGAAACAACTTCCAATTACGTTTCGCAAGCTTATAGCGAAACCTCAGCGCTGCCCTTGCCCGTTCTTCACATAACAAGGTCACAACTGCAGACCATTGCGTACAGCAAGTCACAATCACGATGACGTACCTGCGTCCGAGGCGACGACGGAAAGGTTAAATTTGACGTTTGTTCCCGCGAACGTCTCAGACAAGGAACGCTTCACGCTTATAATTCCAGTGTGGGCGTCGACGCGGAAAAGATTGGAATATCTTCCCTTCAGCCGGTAAGTGACGTCACCATTGATCCCCTCGTCGTCGTCAACAGCCACCACCTCGACGACCGGGGTTCCGACTCGCGAGTCGACTTGAACGGATGCGAAGTAAGGAAGACCGAGGAACTGGGGGGCATTGTCATTGACGTCAGTGATGACGACATACACTACGCACCGGTTGCGCTTCAGGCGATCTGCTTTCGTATTCGGATCGACTTCGGCCGCTTCGACAAGGAGCTTGGTAAAGAAATCGGTGTTGATTAAAGCGGTAGAATTAAATGAGGAAAAAGGGCATTGATAGCTAATCGCAGAACACTGCGAGTCAATCGGATTCTGCTTTAAGCATAAGCATATAACACAAGAAGCAATTTAACGGAGTTACCATAAAGCTGTTTTAAACGCTCGAACACTGCGTCGCTCAGTCAATGAACATGAAAAGAAATTAGCGACAAGATAGCAGCGCGCTTGAAAGCTCGCCCTTTGAAGTTTATGAATGCCTGAAGACTTTTTCAAAACGTGCATGCTTGAGAGATTTTATGTTTGTACCTCAAATGATTCCTTAGATTCGCGATCGACAGGCAGACCGCTGGTCGACACCACCCCAGAAGTTGATCCGATTTTGAAAGCAGGGTGCGGATTCAGAATAGCGTATCTGATGTTTGTCTGCAGCTCCGTGCCAAGTACTTTAACAACTGCAATGGACCGGATCTGAAAACAGAAAAAAAAACATATTTAAAAACACAAGACCAAAAATAAAAGAAATTCAAAGTTACTACAACTTTTGTCGTTACATCTCTTATCAAATTTCAATATCCAAGATCGTAAGCTTGAAGATCATACATGGAGGTTCTAACCACACAGCATCTACTAACAAGCGTACGCTGCAAGATTCGTAAGCTAAGAGGCAGTAGAGAATGGTGGTTAATTTGAATCACGACCGTAGTACCTCAGTGGAATTCTCGCGCGTGGTTGTCTGGTAGCGCTGCTGCGAGAAACGAAGAAGTAACTCCTCCCTGTCGCGTCGCATTTCCGTAACGGTCACCGCAGCAATGGCGGCGACCGATCTTTTACCATCCGAAGCTCTTAATCGCAGCGAAAAAACTTTCCCCTGCGCCAGTCCCGAAGACTGGTCAACTTTCAAAACGCCAGTGCTGGAATTGATCGCGAAAGCGCGACCGTCGTTTCCGCCGGAAATAGAATACGTCAACGCTTGCCGGGTCCGGCTCATGGTTGTCGCATGGATCTTATCGCTGACGATCACTCCGCGGGCCGTGGGCAGCGTCAGCTCCAAGCTGTAATGTGATTTGCTGAAAACCGGCGGCAATTCGACGGAACTGGTCACGTGAATCGTTACACGGGGGTTGCGGTAGGCGGCGAGCGACGGAATCCCGGAATCGACCACTTTTACCTGAAACGGGATAAGGTGAAATTGCTCGAAGGCGGGGAGGGTAAGACGACTGCGAGCAGACATTTACACACGAGCTTTCCCTGATAGGATCGTCAGCAGTCAGAGAATAAGCGACCGCCCATTTGCAGTTTCGTGTTCGGCGAGTGCTGCTATCTGCTAACACCGCAGTCGGCAACCTCTAGCTGCGACGAAGCGTTCTGCGTGTGAAACAGCAACGCGCAAAGCAGGGGGTCTTAGACGATTAACAGGTGGAAGAACAATCGAAGTTACGAAAAAGGGAAGTGCTAAATTATCAGTATAAATTATCAGTGAATTATCATTAATTTATCACCATCCTCCGTGATTTACAAAGGTAATGAATGATTTGTTTTTCCATCTCTGGCATAACGACTGCATAACCACAGTCTTAGACCATCGCAAAGTCGCGAAAGAAACCAAGAAAGCAGGGCTGTTTTAAAATGCCAAAGCAGTGTGGTGACTGCAGAGTCAGTGGTATTATTTCAATGTTAAAATATTGGTGAAAATGAGCAATGCCCGTTTATGAAAATGTTGCAAACCAAAAAATAAGTGCTGGCCCGACCATCTCAATGATCACAATCTGTTTTCCCCGAGACGCTCGTACTTTTTCAGTTGGGTGTCAAAATTTTATGCTAATTGTGAGAGCCAGGAAATGCAACCAAGCTGTTTCCATATCTTGCAGGATTGAGCCAAGTCTTGGCGGCGCTTTTGATTTTTTCCTTACAGTTTTCAGTACGAACAAAACATGCTTCGTAGCCAAAAAATATTGCCATAAAACGATACTGCTTAAATCCACCACCGCACATTCGACAAGCACCTGGAAGGAGAAAAGAGCGTTGGCGTCTTTATCGAGCAGCAGCTCGCTGGCGGATATAGCACGAATCGCACCAGTGCTTGCGTCGATAGTAAAGCGAGATCTGATTGCTTCAGTCGGCTCATGCATGCTGTAGACGAGCCGGGAGTTGTACCCGACATCTGCGTCGGACGCCCGGACCACCAACGGTTTGTCAGTACTGGAATCGATCACTTGGCTGTTGCCGTCTGCTATTTTTCCGACGTATTCGAAGCGTTCAAATATTGGTCTGCGCGGAAGAACACCACGTCGACAGGAAGAAGTTTCAACAAAACTTTCTGGTTAACGAATGGGGTTGATTTATCACACTATGAGGCGAAGCGAATGAATCGGAGCGTTCTTTGCTATGAGACAACGGCCTCTCTAATGCTTAAATTTTTCACTTTAACCCGGGTTTGTTTGTCGACATCCTTCGCGAAATCTTCACTCGACTATCGCGTTTGTAAACCACGCCTTGCCACTTTTGGTTTGGAAAGATTTTAAGAAATTTTTAAGATATTCTACATAAACCGGTAATTTTGATTTGTTTTATTTGCTTCTGAGGCTAAGGTATATGAGTCAAGAAGACCAGCTTTCCTTACGCTTTAAGCATCGTAACGTTTTACCCATCCTATTACGACTTTCTCACTTATTCATACTGTAGTAAGCTGGGCTGTAGTGAATCCCTTCAAAATTTCTATCTTCATGACTCCATTTTTACCAGAAGGGGTTGTTTCTACTTGCGCTCGTTGGGTATTTTATAAAATTACACCAACTTACCGGTTATCGTTATAATCAAGCACGGTGATCACCACACTGGCGTCGGCGGTCTGCCCTTCAGCCGTTGTGGCAGTGACAGTGAGGTTGTACGAGGCAACCGTTTCCCGGTCCAGGCAGCTTGCCAAGGATACCACGCCCGAGTGAAAGTTCAGTGAAAACTTGTTACCGATGTTTCCGGAGGTGATTTCGTACGTTATCCCAGTGACAGACTTGGCAGCTACCATCACGATAAACCTAAGATCAAAGTTTACGCAATTAAAATACATGAAATCAACGAAGCTCGGGAACAATTGTATTAGCAAATGAAGGCCGACGAACCAATTAACTTGCACAGGATAAGATGCCTAACTGTGAAGATTAAACCCGAGCAAACGCACCAAGGCGATACAACAAATGAACTTCCATGCATCGTTAAGCAAATTGAAAATCAAAGAGCAGTTTCTCCAAAACTGCTCTTTCGATGTTCGGTTCAGCACGTTTCGCAAAGATAAAAGTTACCAAAAATAACAGTAGCCATCGAAAGAAATCCTTTGACAGCATAGAATCAGACAGTATTGATGTTTACAGAGTATATATTTTGCTTAATGAGCAGGCATCTTCAGGTCGTATTAAGCCAGAATAAGAAAATCTAAAAGACTATTCCAAACATTCGACAGCACAGCGACAAGGCGCGCTTTTAGTTCACTCCCCATACCTGCCGAGAGGAATGTTTTCAGCCACTTCGACCGTGTAAAGGTCCATCTCAAACAACGGCGGAGCGTCTTGCGACGTCGCAATCTCGATCACGACTTGAGCGCTGTCGCTACGAGGCGCCCGAGCGCAATCCGTTGCTTGGACAGTGAGCGTGGAGCTCATCAAGGCACGGCCATCCTCCCCCACCACACGCCTTGTGGCCGATATCTCACCGGTGCTCGGGTTCATCTTCCACAACCCATTGTCGTTGCCTAAAATTGGCAAGCACAGGTTACATTCCGCAAAAGCCTTCGTTCATTCTGAAGATGTGCCGCGCATAATGCGTGCAAGAGCTCGAAAGCCGATGCTTCTAAGATTCGGCCTCACAACACCTATATCTCGGGTGAAAAACTGACCACGCAAGCCTGAGAACTTATTTAGCCTTTGGGACTACACGAGCTGGCGATCCAACTGCGGCCCGCTTTCGATAGCGCTTCCACTGGGGCAGTGGGAACTTCCACTGGGGCAGTGGGGTTCCCAAAGTTTTTCTGTTCGCGTACTATTTTTGGGTCCCGTACTGTGACCACGTGCTACCTTGTTCAAGGAAAACCCTATTTACCAAACATCATACGATCAAAAGTTTGGAAAACCAGAATTGAGACAAATGCGACATGAACAAAATGGCCGTGAGAAATTATTCTGGCCATTTTTAGAAAACTGCAAGGGAAGTACAAAAACTCAGGAAATTACTAACAGAACGCGGTAAGTAAAAACTTTTGTGAAAAACAGAAAGAAAGTTAATATATACTTTTTGTGAAGAAAAACAGAAAGTACGCCTACTCGCGTACCACCTTGAAGACCTTCGTGTACCACAGTTTGGGAACCACTGCACTAGGGCTAAGCAACAAACTGAACGCCGCAGCGGTAGATCCCAAAAGCCTATACATACGTAGTGATATAAACAAGCAGTATGATACATAAGGTGCGCCGTTCAATACTAAGTAGATATTGAATTTTTCGTTTGTTCTAGCTTTAGAACCTTCACGGCATGCGGAGAGCATGATTTTCCGCATGAAGGCTTTGCTAGGTGCGGGCGCTAAGTCGTGCAATGAAAATAATTCGAGCAAAACTTTAAGGACAATATCTGTGGTCTTGGGGGATGCTGGCCGGGCGCACAAAGCGACGACAAACTATGCAAGGCATTTTTGTCTGTCACAGACGGCCGGAGAGTTTCACGTGCCTAATCACCTATGACGACCCGCGACAAATTCGCTTTCCCGAAGTGGCAGCAATGAAACCGCCCTGACCTCGCGACGACAGTCTGAGATCGCTGAACAAAGACCGATCCTGCGAATAGAACCGCCGTGGCGCACGCGATGCGGCCCCGCACATAAACAACCCCAACGGACCGAGTGTTGCAGTGTACACAGAAGCGATGGAAGGGGGAGGATTCCGACCTCAAACAACTGCTGGCGCGGAAGAGCTTGCTTGCACGATCGTCCCCAAGCGGCACTTCTGGCGACAGCGAGACAACTTCATCGCAGATTTCGCTGTAACTGTCCGATACTCCCTAAATCTGCATTTGCCTCGCTTCGGTCCAAATGGCGATGTAAAAGAAGAAAAGGAGAAAAATAAGTTTTCTTTTGCTCTTTCATGGTGAAACTCCCGCTGCTGGTTCTTCTTCAGGTAAACGTGTGTGCGAAGGTAAAAACATTCGTGTCCGCAACTATCTACAGTTACATTGTGACGTTTTCGTAATCGATCTTGATTAATTGCTACAAGCACCAGGCAACTACCACACTAGACCCATATACTGAACCCATGATGCGAAAACTTGTGATTTGAGTTCAGTTCTCAGGCCGTCTCTGTTTAAGCCATTTCAGCACCGCCTTTTCATACGCATATGATCCCGACTACCTACGGTTTAACAAAGCAACAAACAATCTTGATCACTGCGTTGATATTTCTGAAACAACACCAAATAAGAACGTGGACAACTCGTAGATATACCTTCATCGGCATATTTGGTCGACTTCAACCAAGGCGTCAATCATATGCGTTATGACACTAGCGTCGGAGCAAACTGTTTGTCAGCGGCATAGCTTCAGCGGTGGTCGTGTCATCGCTCATATGGACCGAGTGTCTTCTACAAGCCTTGCACAGAGCGATTCATCGTGACGTTAAACTTCTACCTCGATCAACTGTGTATCAACTCGAGAAGCACAAAAGGGAACAAGTTGTTGTAGTATACCAAGCTAACAGCAGTGCTATGATTGACGCATTGCAGGCTTGTAAGGGGAAGCTCGGGGCAATTAGCAAAACTGGTAGGTCTTGTTTGCCTGACGGAAATGCAGGAAGTCAGATAAATTATCTTTCACAGCAGTTTTGAGATAAACGGCTTATGCCATATAACAAATGCAACATGTTGTGACGTTTGCTGCTAATTCTTTATTGTTTACACGCTGAAAGCGTTTTTGAAACTTGTTTGAGCGTAGCTTTAGTCAACGTTACTCGAGATAACGCGAAGCTACGGAGAAACATGCACCGCCACTTCATTACAAGCGCAAATAGCGGGTAGTAGTTGATCATAAACTACCGAAACAGCTTAGCGTCGCATTATGCAGCGAACCACGTGACCGGTTATCGAAAAAGACAAATGTGCGGGATTTGTCAATATTTAATGCTGCGGCACTGCCACCCCTTGAAGAGCTAGGCCAACACTGCTTGCTGTGCCGATGGGAGGTGGCTGTTGTGTGTGCCGAGTCGCTGATCCGACTGCTTGTTTACCTTTCCTGAGGACACTGTGCGAAAGAAGTCAATTGCTCAATCTGCCAACGGTTTGGGGTCAACCGCTGCTAAGCTGTGTCTCCCCCATACAGTAGATATTCACTGCACTGGATGCAGACACTTTATTTGGGAACCGGAGTCAGGTTATACACAAGTTGACCCTCTGGTGTCGTGCCAACATCCATCAGCTCAGCAATTAGACAAAAATAGTTAGCTGACTTGTTTGAGGAATGGCAATGCGTTTAAATGAAATGCTTCCGCAGGCAACGCGTTCCGTCGCAGTACATTTGATAGTTTTACACACGTGAAAAAATTTTGTTATCGTTTTTTTTTTCGGATAAAAGCAGGTCTTGCAATATCCCCTGAATAATAATCAACGACGTTGCAAGAAAATGTCTTTCTGGAGACAAAAAACACATGAAACCGTCATGGTATCACACTTCACTCAAACGGCACGCTGACTAGCACTGGTAGCCTTGCGAGCTTGGTTGCCGTGTTACGCAGGCAATGCCCACAACAAGAGCGGTCAAGTGGGTGTCACACCCCACGTCGTGAAAATATAAGGCAAAGGTGCGCCGTTCAGTCAATTAAAGGCCAAATATTTGAAGCGGAAAAGTGATCAAGAAGTGTCAACAAAAACTGTTTTAGCAAAACCACTAACGCAGTCCTTCGTTTTTCATTGAGCATGTAATGCAGTAGCCATCTTCCTGTCAAAAGTGAGTCAACCGTCGTTTGCATGAGGTGAACCGCGAAGGACGCACTCCACCTTGAATGCCGACCGCCCATGCGCCGAACCGTGACAAAACACGAACGAGGTCGCTTTGCAGGCAACTTGCGGGGCGTTTGCGAGCGCCGGCTTCGTTGCAAGGCGCCACTGAAAGGCCGCTTTCCTGAAAGCAGCCGTTCGGCATTCGAGTGTTCCATTTCAGTTAGTTTGAAAAGCTGACATTAGAGGGACACTCAGGCAGCGCGATTAGGTGAAAACGATCTTTAGTGAAGACTTGCGGCGCTCGGCAAGACTTCATATACCGTAAAACCTCTATTTGAACGCCACTATAAAGGAAGGGTTGAAAAATAGAGCGCCACCCTCTAATTGAACGCCAATTTGATGAATGCTTCTACTAATTCGGAAATAGTTACGGCTGAAATCTCGTTTCTACCGTGTTTCTCCAAAAATACGACCTACCCTAAAAATAAGACCTACCCTGAATTTCCACAAGTATTTTAATGTAAGCCCTACCTTTAAAATAAGACCTAGTCGATAGCGCTAAAGTGCAATGCTAATTATGTAAATATGTTAGATGTTTTATCTTTTCATTAATAAATTTTATCTCAAAATTATGACTAGCTGGTCGAAAAATAGAGCGCCACCCTCTAATAGAACGCCACTATAAAGGAAGGGTTGAAAAACAGAGCGCCATGGCGGTGAAATAGATGTTTTACGGTATTCCAGTCACGCACGGAGCAACGAGTAAAAGGCTGCAAACTTTTTATGGCATATAACAATTCTTTCAGGGGATGAAACGCACGATTGTCCCGAAAATTTTGACTTTATTACATCCTATGGTTTACAGATATTGCGCAGCTTTCTTTTCATTCGATATGTCAGCAGCAATGAAGTATCAGAAGACCTACATTCTACAAATCTCTGCATTTGCATACTAACGGTGAAGATATTTTCGAAAACCTTGACAACTTCAGCGAACATTCAATTCTTTGGGGGAAATGTTCTGGGATTCGCGCCGATGATGCAGCAGCATGCACTGGTAACAAATCGGAAATTCAGTCCAAGACAAAATCATCCAATTCACAGTGGACGCATTGTTTGCTCCACAGAGAAGTACAGGCAGCAACAAGATTATCAGAAAGCTGCATGACACACTACGTTATTTTATAATATGTGTGAAATTTATCAAAGCAAGGCCGCTGTTGAAGTGCCCTGGTTGTCTGGCGGTCAGTCCTAAATTATGTTTGTGAGGTAAGAGATGAAAATGTTATTTTCCTGAATAAAAAAGAAACATGTGTTCTTAGCTGAAAACCTCAGTCAGGAAAGTGTATTGTAAATGTTGCTCACCTAGCTGATGTATTTGACTCTCTGAACTGTGTGAATCGATTTATGCAAGGTCTTGGTTTTAGAGTGTTTGATTGCGCTGCAAAAATCATGTCTTGCCACAAAAAAACTCATTTTGTGGGAAAGTTACGTTAATCGAGATGAGTATGACATGTTCACTGAATTAAAAAACTGTACTTCCGTCAATAAAGTGGACGCCCAAGAATCCATAACTGGCCACATTGAGCTGCTTATCAAAAAGTTTGAGGGTTGTTATGGTGATACATGACATTCTGACACCTACAAAAGAAAAATATTGGTCGATCTATTTGCAGTCACGTATCTGCCTGGTGAACCTCTCCATGCTGCAGAAGAATTTCTGGATACGATGGCTGAAACAGCAAATCCCATTACTTTCGCGTCTTTCAAAGAAAACTACCCAAACGTTTCAGCAAATATGAACTTTGGTGTTTCTATGTATTCTGCTTATCCGACCGTATCCAAGTATGTCATTCAACGGCTGATTCCATTTGCGGCAACTTGGCATTGTGAATCAGGATTCAGTGCAATGAGTGGACTGAAAGCGAAGTATTTTAATCGGATGGGCGTAGACGCTGTGATTTCAAATGTTTGTAGACAATATGCAAGGGTATGATTCATTGAAACATGTTTATGAATAACTTTTTATTGCAGACTCTTTGCTTCTCATGATTTAATGTTTGTTTTACAGAAGATTATGTATACATACCTTCTGGCTCAGGTTTTGTGTACGTTTGGCTCGTGAGGACTTACAGAAGGTGATATTTTCAAATTTGGGTCGCTTCAAAAAACATTCAGGAAGCACTGCTCTATGCTATGTGTAGACGGTACGTTCGCACGCAGTGTTTCCCAACCTTTTACCTTGCGTGGCATAAATGGCTTTTGAATGAAAAGGACATAGTCCATTACTTGGTTAGCTTGGCAAGGTCTCCTGACTCGTTTCACGCCAGTTACAAGGCAAACACACATTGCTTTAAAGTCACACTTCATTAAAAAATACCAATATCTGTGACATGTTTTGACAGTAATAGCTTTGCAGTCGACGTACTATTGATTTTGAAAACGCTTTTTTTTTCGAATAGTTCCGTCCGCCGCCTTGAAACCACCACATGGTCCGTTGGTTGGAACACCCTGGTTTAAATCCAAAAACAAAACTAAGACATTTCAGACGATGTATACCTGATCTATCCCGCTGACAGAAGTGATGTGATGACAACTAACAAATTTCGTTAACGCTTCACAAGAAAACAGAAATCTACAGGCCTAAAGAGCGTTGTTCTTCGTGGCTGGTTTTTGCGAAAAGCAGTTGGCGAGAAGGAAGCCGCGCGGTGTTAGCAGTGAAGTTCGTTTCAAAAGGAAGCACAGGAACAAACTTTTACTGCATTCTAGAGCGGATCAAACGGACGCTCCCCGACAAGATGTTAACGAGACGAATGCCTGACGTCATTTTCGGACACAGCCAATTGCTAAGCACNCCTACGCGTCACGTTACTGGGGTGAAGAAAGCGCGCATGTAGCTACGTTTCGGCTGATTACTCTCGAATCGGACTTGAGTGCCACACTGAGCATTAAGCCGAAGGATTCGCGCACGACAATAGGCGGTGCTATTCGGTCGCAAACGCTCGGATCTCGTTAAAAGCCGCTGTGGTCAGCCCAGCACGAAAATGTAACACCAACAGCGCCAATCGCTGGGAGAACATCAAACGAAGAGACAAGTTTTCACGACTACGTGGGTGAGGCGATCGATAAGAATGTTCCTTTTTACCAATTCCAAACCGTTCTCAAAATAGAAGCAGGTTGAACGTCTCTAGATCTTCAGCACGGAAAAAACCAGGTGACAACATGTACTGCCTAACGATGGACAATACAAAAGCAACTGACCGAAAATAAAACAAGGCACCTTCTCCAATGATCAACAGGTAGCTGGAACCAGAGCACAGCAAACATACGTTTGAAAAGAATGGCGAAAAACTCGGGAATCTCCGGCGGTATTTTAATAGCTCGTTTGAAAATGCAGAAAAAAATGTGGTTGAGCAAAGAGAATGGTTGAACAATTATCAGCCAACGTCGAATGGGTCAACCAACTATCACAAAGCAAAGTCCATGTTGCTCTGAAGGTTGAAACAAAGTTTTGAGGAAATTTTTTAACTATTTTCAATCCTTATGCTTCACAAAAAGGACGTCTCAGACGAGCGTGTGGCGACTAAATGCCTTCGAACTACAGTTATCCACACGCTGCTTTGAACGCACACCCGTGGCCGTCACGTGCGCAAGCAAACCTCGTCCTACCGTTCGCAAGTTAACTTGCCGCCAGTTCTGCGCCACAGCAGGGCGATCTAACTCANTCTAATGGACTTCGCTGGCGTTTGCAACCGATCTCACCTTTGCTCCCCTAGCAAGGAGCAGTGGAAACCGATGCACACGCAAAGCAGGGAAACCTAAGCGTTCTCCTGGGAACGGGAGGTCAATGACAGCGTACAGTCGAAGCTGCCATAAACAGCAGCGCCTGGTAGATGAAACGAATTCCACAGGCGTTCGCCGACTCCGGCGACGCGCGCAAACGAAGTTGAATCTTTTGGAACTTTGTTAATGGAAAACTTTTGCTGTCGTTAGGAAGCAAAAGATGATGAAGAACCACGACAAAACTGCGCGAAGAAGGCGATGACAGCGATTTTGATGGGGGCCACCATTTACCTACGCTGTAAACGCCAAAACTAATGTCTCTCGAAATAAGGTAGGAGTAGCTAAGTCGATGTTACGACACCCAGTGATGAAAAGACATACGGTGGTTTTCGCACGCGAACGCCTGAAGCACATTTTAAGTTCAAGTGGTCAGATCGTTGCGAAACAATCAGCAAGCAATTGTCGTGTCTCTAGAGACGGCCAGCTATTCTACGAATGGTCGATGCGTCACAATTTTGGTAATGGTCGTCACGCTAAGTATCGATCGCATCACGAGTTTTACTTTTCGAAACTGCACATGTACGATGCTGTTGATCCATGACGCATTTCGACCGTTTCCGTATTTCCGCGTCGGCATCTAACGTCGTGATAGCGACTTAACGGCACCACAGCTTGTAAAAAGAAATTTAATAAACGCAAAAGGTTTCTGATAGCGGTCATCAACAACAGATGGAATAGAGAAAAGGCACAAGGGAAAGAAAAACGTCTTATCGGGTTTTTGAAGCGAAAATTGCTCGAGCACGTTTTGTTTCGAGTCATCGAGATTTCAACCGTTATTTCTACAACTCAGGCTTACTGCTAGACCGCATTAAGGTTCTTTGCAGCGTTCAGACTTGCGCAGTCCGAATGGTTTGTCAGTCGGCAAACCGAAGCGGCAAAAGTTACGCTGGTCAAGTCGTACCTGACGAAATGGAGTAGACCACTCGCGCGTTGTCACCTTCGTCTTGGTCGGTTGCGCTGACGCGTGCGACCACGGCACCCACGGTCTCGTCGACCCCCACTTGAGCATCGGACCAGCCCGACGTCACTTTTGCCATGTACACAGGTGACGTAAAACGAGGCGGATGGTCGTTTACGTCGTCGATGGTAATAATCACGCGGCAATAGTTCTAAAATAGAAGTGCTGTCTTCAGTGGTGGACACTGCAGTAGCAGCAGCAAAAAACAAACAACGGTTTATCATAGCATATTCGTTCGGACAAAATGCTCATTGCCAGCAGAAAACGTGCTTTTGAAAGGTTACAGCAAGCAATCTATCAAGCGATGAACATTTGTAGTCACTAAAAAAGTAAGCGGTCAGTTTATTAAACAACAGGCTGTGTACTTTTTCGAAGCCATTTAAGTCCTCAGCGACGTCACCTGTCGACTTGAGAAGTACTGCGACAGAACTGTGTATCTTTCGCCAGGGTAGCTTGGTACTGAGCCGTTGTTAATAGTGGACTTAAAAACGCTTTGTTTGCTTATGGCCGAAGTGCTTACCTTCAGTGTCATGGGAGAGCCTTGGTCACTGACTTCAACCGTGAGAACGTGAGTCTGTTGTGTTTCGCGATCTAAAGGCGCGTTGGTCAAGAGCACACCTACAGCAGAGCAAACACTACGTTACGCTTCAGCCCGGTTCAGTCCGGTATAAACATGATCAGAACAAATCTAGCTACGAGCTTACGGATCGATTTACTGTGAGCACAAAAGCCATTCACAAGCGCTCTGCATACGCCGCTTCAAACACAGCAGTCGTTTGCGCAATCGCAGGCTCAGCTTTTTCATACAGTCCAAACGGATTGTGTGATTAAGCGCGTCGCGCAAGCTGAAGTGGCATACCGCCAGACGTTATTCTGAACTTGGCCAGGCTGCCCGATCCATCAGATCCGCGGATTCGATAAAGTAGGTTTCGGTTTCTTTCGCTGTCATCTTGATCAGTAGCCTTGAGGGTTGTGATGCGTGTGTTGGGCGGTGTGTCTTCTGCAAGCGAGAAGTTGTAGGTGGTATGGGAAAATGTTGGTCGGTGGTCGTTGACATCTTCGATGGCTACAGCAACCTGGGAAGGTAGTCGAACGTTGATGGTTATCTGTAGCGGATCACTACAAGAACATGCGCAACCAACCCCACGAAGTGGATGTTGTTTCAATCTCAGGCGTAAACATCACTGCGCAATGTATTTATTGGAAACACTTCCGCTGTAACCCTAATCGAGTGTTTTTGTTTGTGAAGAAGAACTGTTGATTTCAACCAAGAACAAAGCACATTGACGCCTTTGCACAGTACACACGCATTTTATTAGCCTCGCAATCTGCAGAAAGCAAATTCTAACCGCTTGGATTCTGAGCGAGTAATCGCGTAAATAAAATTTAATAAAATAAATAAGATTTCAAAAAATAATACAAAAGACTTCAAACAAACAACATACTTTATTAAATTAAAAGTTTTTTTTGGCAAATTTTGAAATCTGTCATTGAAGTGGTTGCTCAAAAATTGCGTGAATAAAACATTTATCAGAGTGTAAGAACAAAGACACCACGACCACGTTAGGAATTATTATCAATGCCATGTCCGCAGCCCTTATACGCTAAGTTTGTTTTGCAACCACTTCATCGACACGACTTCAAACGCTTGAGAAGCACTCACCTGAGTAAACGCTGAGTTTATTCCATCAGTTAGTTTCAGAGTCAAATTGTAAAAGTTCTGTCGCTCCGCGTCCGGTTCACCAACAACCAGCAACGCACCGTTGTGTGAGTTGACGTGAAACATCAGATCGTCATTACCACCTGCGTTGAAACAACAATTTCTGAACCTTTTGTGGACCAGTTGGAAGTGGCTGAATCGCCGTCTTACTTCATTGCTTGAGAGACTGATTGGCCACGTTCTTAGTATCTTCCACAGGACTGTTATGTTAAGTTTAGTGAAGACGTTGTAGTTGTGGCAGCGTGGCAGATGAGACGGACCGATACGATGGGGCCCAGGCCCAAGCCGCTCCACGCCGATCTCCCGCTTTACTCACACCGACCTCAAGTTTCTTATCGACTTGCCGCGTTTGCTTTGACCGCGTTTGGACACTGCACCGCTGCTTGCACCTGTCAGTCAGCCATTAGCCGATAATGAAACGCTGCCACTTGTCTGCCAAACTACCACGAAGTCGATTAGCGACCACTTGCGGTAGCAGGAGGAAAAACCTGCAGTTACCGAAGTTCGGTGAATGTTCGTTTTTGCAGCAGCTCAAACACTCAACTCGCCGCTGCAAGACGACAACGACACTTGAAAAATGACTTCTTTGACAGGTGAACTCCTAGTCTGCACACTAATTGACAGCAAGATGCGACGCGGTGTCGTCGAAAATCGGCTTAATTTGACGCATCTCGCTGACAGCAAACATCCCGATTTGCGACGAGCAAGACTGTTATCCGGTTAAGCGCCATTCAGCTGCAGCACGTCAGCGTGAGCAGCTCTGCTACTGAAAGAGATTAAGCTTCGTCGCGTCCACGGCCCCTCAGAAATCCGGAATAAGACACTTTCCGACCGTTTCAGTTATCTGTAATTGGTTTACTGTGACGAAATTCAAGAAACGAGATACGAGAATTACTTCGATTTTGATCTGGCAGCGCGCTACATTGCTGAACCGTTGGTTTTGCTGGCATCTTTCGCGCACTCGTCTGCGCCGAAATAAGCGCGAACGGATGCGACGAGTGCAACGGATGCGTTGCTCAGCGGTATTTGGGGACGATCGGCGTGTTGGTTTTATGTGGCGACAAACGGACAATGAATTTAGCAGCTATCGCGATGCATATCAAATATACGGCGAGTACTTTATCGGAAATCAATACGTCGATTTGATTGCCTTTTTTGAAAAATACGTTTCTTTTGACTTGGTCTAGACTACGTTGAAAATCTGCGGTCATAAAAGCAGCGACTGAAAAACAAACTTTTGTTCTGTAGACCGCCATAATCGCTGAAGTCAAACGTTTTTAAGAAAATAGCTGCAGCTCCAAACGAAGCAAAGAGAGCGACTACTTGTTCAAAAATGAAATTTACGTTGTACATCTGGGAGCCGCTGTGCAAAGCACCGCTGCTACTTTAATGAACAGACAGGGATAGCCTTAAATTTTTTGGGAAAGGCAAAGTTCTACGGGGGCTCACTTGGGAAATCGCAATCCATTTATAATGTTATTGCTAGTTTCAATTATCTTCATCTATACAGACTACAGCATACTAACGTAATATGAAATGCTAAAGTTATGCATGATACAAAAATGAACTAAAATTTTAANAATTGGAAATAAAAAGTGACAATGCAAAAATCACTTAAAAATTAAGNTACATTTTTTNGCTTTTTGTTCGGAAAATTCATCTATTACCATTTGCATCTTTCATTCTNTGTTTTTACNNATTTAATCTGTCGTCTTTCGCTTTATCTGTTTGATCACTAACCAGTTACAATTATCACAGCTGTTTCAATATAATAGCATTGATTTGTAACTGTACAGTTTTTATTGCAGTGTTTTTTTTTCTTCTACACAATGCACCATAACTACGTATACCATTGAAACACGTTCAGTAGAAGCTAGAAAGGATCAGAGAGATATCTGGCAAAATTCTTGCAAAATCATCCAAGTTCATGCAAAAAAATTCAAATTTTTCTGATATCACCTGATCTGGCCTACATGCAGTGAGGCGAAAACGCTTGTGTTGTAATAAAGTATGACCATAATTAGTTTGCTAGCTCTTGCTTGTCTCTGGCTACAAAAAGTTACCTCCCTTCTAAAATTGAAAGTTACTTTGCTCCGAGTGGAAAATATGAGATTTCACGCCCATCTGAAGATGAAAACTTACTCCAAAACCAATCCAATTTATGAAAGTGGACAGACGTCAGCCAGAGTGGATGGTGCCTGAAATCCACGACCGAAACACGAACAACTCCTGACTCGCAATGTTTCAGTCAAACTTCTGATTTCTTGTTGATAAAACTAGTACGTGTAAAATGCCCTAATGACCAAGGCCAGCCAATGGTTTGAGGAAAGGTAAGTTAACTAAAAAACTGGTTGCTTGCCGCATTTGTTAGACTGCAAACTGCAGCTTCTGTTGCTTTTTCATCATTTTGTTCAGCTTGCAATCAAGGGCGGCTTGAATGAATTTTGAACACCATGTCATGCGGTTTGCAATCGAACAATTATAAAACAAGTTGAAAGTGCCGTTTATTGCAACTTCATTCTACAGAGCAACAGTCTTATTACTAGAATAATTTGAAAAAAAATGGAAAAGTGCTACAACTGACAAGGGGTCCACAAAGTGGGGTCCGCCGGTGACTGCGTCATACTCTTCTAGCTGTGAACGGGTCATATCCTTCATAAAGATCACACTGTTTTTATTGCCATTTCAACAGTTGGCGCATGTCACGCCAGTGGTGTAACTAGGGGGGGAACAAGAGAAGACGTATGCCCCGGGCACAGCATCTGGGTTCGCCAAATTGAGTTCGGCGAAATGTCAAATGCCAGAGGGTGCCAATAATTACTATTCACGAAATGTCATAGGCCAGCGGCTGCAACCCAGTTGCGAAATCTCGTCAAGATCACCAAGGTTCGCAAGGCGAGCAGTATCGAACCTTAGTGACGTTTTAGGACGGAGCTTCTGTACTCCACAGCAATCAGCTCCCACCCGTGGTTTGACTCATTGCTCCGTCACAATGCTTTCCGATAGCAGGGTTGCGAACTTATCGACGTTGGTGTCATTCCATAGTTGCGTCACAATAGGACGGCATCCAGCGTTCACAGTGCATGCCGCATCCTACTGCGCGTGCTATTAGAGCAGCGACGAAACCTACAATGTGTTGTTACAACAACGGATCTGATTTTCAGGAAAACTTTTGAGCTGTGATGGTTCGACAAATTTCATATTGAATGGATTTGATGTGGTTCCGAATTTTGCTACAATCCGAATTTTGCTACGATGATTTTAATTTGAGGGATATTTAATTAACAGTTGATTACTTTTGCAAGACTCTAATTCAGGGGTCTCGAACTCAAATTGCTCCGAGGGTCAACTTAGGAAGTATAAAGTAACCCGAGGGCCGAATTATGACTACCCGAGGACCGAACTATAACGCTGACATAACAATGGCGGTACCTGAGATTTACTAGAGACAGCTTGTACATTATATTTCTTGCGAAAGATATCGTAAGTTACAGGTAAATCATTTCTAGGAGTCTGTAACTTCGTTTGAAAGGAACTTGTTCACTCGCCAGCAAAGCACTTTTAAACACCGGTAAATCGACTACTTGACTGAAATATTAATTATTTGAAAATTCCCAAAAACCATCGCGGGCCGCACAAAATGCCCTCGCGGGCCACATGAGGCCCGCGGGCCGCGTGTTTGAGACACTTTCTTTAATTACATCTGTGCAACAGCGTAGAGTTTATTAGCGATAATTGTCAACTATTCAGCTACGGTTGCATGGTTGGTTCGACCTGCAAGCTAAGCACCTCAACGGATATGATCGACATTCAGGTCGCTCCGGACAGCGAGGCTTGATACCACGACCAGCAGCTGTCTACGGAGACGTCGCGGAGTTGTCATCAAGCAGGGTCTACAAATGGATTTTCTTCATGGCAAAGATAAAGTTTTACCAAATCAGATAGGCCCCTGTTCTGCGACTCTTGTTTCATGTTATTAGTTCGGTCTTGGTGTTTCCCGTCCATCTTTGCAGCTCTTTCATACTTCCTGCACGGAGTTTGATTTCGTGGTTTTCCAAGTGCGAGATTCTAACGCGCTCACTGTAATTGAACTGAATTGCTCTAACTGTTGTGATGGCAGTTTGATATGCTTTCCATTGGGTGCACTGGCTTTGCGCACTGTATAGCTTTCTTGCAATGAATCAGCCCGATCAGAAAAAAGGTAAAAGGTCCCAAGGTCAAATGATGGTACAGTGAAGCCTCATTGCGCAATCGCCGGATCCTATCAAACGCCATTGCGAGAAAAGTGGAGTCGGGTTGTATCGATACTACAAATGAGGTCAGTCAGTTGTTTCAGACTGAGCGGATAAGCACGCTTGCGTTGCTTTGTTTTGTTTTCATCGGTACTGCTCACAAACTGCTGCTAGAAAACGTCGTCGGTAAAGTTTCACAAAGGGAGTTTATTCTTTGTTTTCTTTTCATTGATGTTGCTTATAACCAGGGCTGGGATGTTGCCAGTTTTTGGTTGGTGTCAGTGTTTGAAAAAAATTTGCCGCCGGTGTTGGTATCGACATCGGCAAGTCTTGAAACAACAACGTGAAACCTTAAAGAGATCACATGATAACCATAAAAATTTCAGTATCTAATTCAAAGATTTGTTTCAGAGGGACAATGGGCCGAATTACAGTGCGGTGGAAGAATTGTCGGCATCACAGAGGGGTAATAACCCTATTTGTGAATGTCCACTATGATTAATCTGAATAATTTATATTGAAACCACTTTTTCCCTCTTATAGGGCTTTGCTCCCTATTTTAGGTCTTCGCCCCCTAATCTGTTCTGACGGCGTATCGTTGAAAATGTTGCATTGCGTATCTCACCTGGTGTCGGTAAAAATTTACCAACACACCAGCCCTGCTGTGTTTACAACCCCATGGTCTCAATTTCCACGATTTTTGCGATCATTTTTGCGGTCAATCGAGTTACCCTGGCAAGTCCGAATTCGCGTTATATCGGGGCGCGTCACAACGAAGTTCCACTCCAGTCAAATTTGTACTACTTTCGGCTATTTGGGAGTTGGTCTTTAGGTCTTACTGAGAGGGGCCCGAATCAGCTTTCGACACCCATACTCCCAACTCACTCTTCGCATCTATGCTGCCATTAACGGGCTGGGTAGGGGGCAAAACTGACTTTGTCCCCGGGCGTGGGAAACCTTTGGTACTCCACTGTGATAAGCTGCGAGCGAACACACCATGAAGTATTCCCTAAGCAGTCGCATATAAGAAATAAAATCTGAATTAAAATGAGAGGGCGAGTTAAGGCGACATACTTGTAATGGAAAACCAGCGACGATCGGGGTCGTCCACAGTTGTTTCAAGCAGAGTGATTAGCCTCGAGCCGGTTACTGGGGCAAAGTCAGTGTGCTCAAAGTACTTATGCACTTCTACGCTTTCATCCAGAAAAGTGGGAGGAAATGACGCGCTTGTTGCGGCGGGCAGCCAACGTAGCTGAACATGATGAACTTGTGAACGTCGTCGACGCTTTCCTCGGTCAATCGCGATGACCTGTGACGAAAGGTCAACAGCGTTGTCACCGACATTTAAAAAGGGATTAATAAGACAAAGACACGATGGATGTGGTCTTGGTGAACACGAAGAGACACGTTGCCTTCAGGAACCGTTAGTTCGGCAAATAACATAGACCTGATTTTTGGCGACAGATCGTCACTACTGTCAATACGAAGCATTTCTGACTGACGTCGGTTTAACAATATATCACGTGTTCGTTGCGCTGGCAACATAGCAGTGCAACGCAGACACGTTCACCTTGAACAGTAATGATTGCTATTTTCTTTTTTTTTTGAAAAAAGATTGTATCACCAGTAATCAAACCTGGTTGAAACACATCGAACACTACGTTCATTAGGAAACTAGTAACTGATCAACTAAAGTGAAGGCAGAAACACCGCCTACCTTAAGCGACTGTTCATCGCCAGCACGAAACGCGGCTTTGGTGGTGATCATGCCTGTGGTGGGGTGAATTACGAACATGTCTCCGTACTCGGAAGGGTCATTCCACCTGTATTCTACTTCTGCGTTCCTTCCACTGTCATCGTCCAGCGCGACGACTCGCGTGCTGTCATACAAAAATCAGTTATGAGGACTTTTATGTTTTCACTATGGGCGCACGACTCGCGTGCTGTCATACAAGAATCAGTTATGAGGACTTTTATGTTTTCACTATGGGCGCAAACTGCATTAACGCTGTGGCACATTGAGCTCTACACAAAAAAACTCACCCATGCTGAAGCAACTACTTCAACAACTCGACTTTTAAATGTGATTACGCCAAACACTGTACTCGAGGTTCAGTGCCAACTAAGTTACATTCGCCAAATTATGAGTTTGGATTTGAACCCGCAAATGAGTGTGTTCATAGGCAGCAGCGGTGTATCACAACATTCGCCTCGGTAACGTTTCAGTATTCACAAGATTATAAGTTTTACTATTGAATGTGCTGAACTGCTAATTTGTTGCAAATCAGTTGTGCACTCAGCATCGGACCTAAACACTTTGACTTCACACATAAATGCTACCTAAAAACACTGACAAAGGACAATTTTCACCGCATTTCGTGGTGCAGGCTTTCAGTTTTTCAGGACGATTTGCGGGAAGGAGCCAAAACGAAAAAACCTGCCAATCCAAATCAGTGAGAAGTAGGCTGAATACGGAGCTTTCTGTCATGCACTTGAACACAAAGGCATGACGCCGACAGTAGGAAAGGACCCTTGTAACACAATATGTTTGAAGGCTCCGTGAACGTCAACGCGTAAATCTCAATAAGATTCGTTCCAGTCAATGTCTCCACATCAACGCTCGCCTTACACGGTTGCATCTTTGCGCAACGCAACACTTATTTGTAAAAAGGAAGAGATTCTGCAACCTAGGCGTGTAAAAACCGTTTTTTCGGATTTAAATAATGCGCTCACAATGCTGGTGAGTATAATACGTGCATTCTACTATCACAAAATGAAAATGGAGACAGAGGATCATGCTAAGTGAGCTTGAAAGCACACATGATTGATACTGTTTTAAATGTTGAAAACCACATAATTTCGAAGAAAGCTGTAAATTGTATGCGAACTTAGATTTCACCCCTCCCCCATTTGGACACAAATACACATTGCAAAGCATATACAATTCATTACGCAAAGGGAGCGTTGAAGCAAAGAGATAAACGCTGCTGCCTACCCACTGCAACTGAACCATGCAATATAATGCACGACAAAGCAAGTTTGTGTCGCAGCATAAACGCTTCAAGCCTACACTTCGCCAGAAAGCTCAACGAAAAACTTACACATTAAACCAACTTGCAGACTTTTTGCGCTCCGTTAGCGCGATTGACTTCTCCATCTCTTTGAGAAAATAAGGATCGTTGTTGTTGATATCAGATACGTTTACGATTACAGTCACTAACGACGACCGAGAAGGGGTTCCAGAATCGCTGATTTCCACCTGCGAAAAATATCATTTTCGATATAATTGTTTTTTTGCTTGAAGAAACAAGAGAAGGTAGCTCAAATTTGACGCAAATTTTTTCCAAATTTACACTTCTCAGCCACTTATCTCTGGCATGATGGGAGTCAAATGGAGCTGGTTAATTATCTGTAAAGAACGCAGAAAAGCTTTACACACGTGTAATAACAGCGTTTAGTGCACTGTTTTGGTGCACGGTCAAACTGCACCGAAGCTGCTTTATTAAATGCACATTCCGTAACTGCACCATGAAGAGCAATGGAATATATCGAGCGTGCTGCCTAACGATCTATCGAAGTAACGCACGCAGTCCTTGCAGGGCTGTTTCAACAACTCATCGTCACGTTCGGAAAACCTTGATCGATAAAAGTGCGAACTGACAGGCGGCGAACTAACTATCCCAACAATGACAAAACTGTAGTCATTTCAATTAACGCTTCAGAAGGCGGTCAGCGGCTTGAAGGCTTTGCTCGACACATAGCGAAGCGTTTTATCGAGGCCGCCGTAAAGACATTACGGCGGCTTCGGTTTCATCCGCTCGCTGGTGCACACCGGCAGCAGCCAAATGACGTACACGCATTGCGTTAGCGCAGCTCTAGCGCGAGCGAAGCGTGGGCGTCACAGATCGCACTGCGAGGCCGTTGTAACAAGCCTTGGTTGCGATGGCTTTCTTCTTCTTCTATTTGAATAAGGACTGAGGATGCGTAATTTTACGTGAAATCGATTTCCTATTAAAAATTTGCTGATCGATTCCTTGCTTACACCCATCGTGGAA
>JGI24158J21664_10000556_pt1 | contig 35246 bp, 24 predicted proteins | sample Ectturendosymbi3_FD_21664 | JGI IMG/M metagenome (IMG submission 21664) | reverse complement strand
CGTCGTCGCTGGCGGCGCGTCGCACCCACCAAGCCACGGCTGTCAGCGCCTGTTTCAGCGCAGGCGTCAGCATATCCACCAGGCAGCGAGCGACGGGTTTCATTGCTGAAGCGATGACACCAACGAGGTTCTCATCAATTCTTAATGAAAGGATATAGAGACTGAAGAGTGGACGACAGCCATCGAGAATGCAGTAAGATTCCGACTTGGATCGATTGGACAACCACAGGCTATGCAGTCTACACAGATTAACTCAGGAGAACACTTCTACGATATTCGAACTGCGCTTTTACGTAGATACTGTTTGAAGTCAATACGCGAGAGAGCAGGCGGCTGAAGTGACGAACGACCCGGCGAAAGCTTTCTTTTCTGACACGGACCCTCGCCTAACACCGTAACTTTTCATAGGCCGACCTTATTAACTTCACCGATGAATACAAAAACGTCTTCACAACCAAATACAAATCCGTTCCTTTTAGACACAGGCTGTCTGACCTTGTCAACCTTTTTCAGGCATTTTTTTTCTAAGCTCTCCAAGCTGACTGTGACCTCTATTACAAGTCCTAAACCTCCTCAACCTACAGACTTACCTTCAACCAACGAGCGCAGCATCGAGCAAGCGTAATAACAGGCCTGTTGCTCAGTCGCTGCACGCGATTTTCATTACCGCAACGTTTCTTCTCTCCTGTGACATTTTAAAATTTGGTCGTGCAGTTCCACATGCCGTGGTGCTTCATTAGCGCGTTCCTGTCTCGGCCGCAACTCGGGAACTCTGCCAAAGGCGTCGGTCGATTCCGATCCCGACTCGCAACCTTACGATGTAGCCGGGCAGCCGCAAAGTGCGGCAGACGGTCGGTCTCGCATCAGGTTTTGGTTTCGGACAAAAGCCACGCTGGAAGTAAACACTGTCTATTGTCGTTCACAGCCAACTGTCAACAAGGGCAAGACGACAATCTGGACCGTGGCTGTATGTTGACCGGATTTGCGGGAAAAAAAACAAGCTTGGCAGCGGCAGCACGGCTATGGCCGATGATCTGGTTATTTATTTTCGCTGCATCACAAGTTGACCGGGCTGTGAACGACTGGTGGTCGTTACGTTTGTTTTACATAAAACAATATCCTGACGACTGCTTTTGCGAAACGTTCAAGCGGACAGCAATAATTGCGTCCACATCGCTGCAGAAGACTAACGCGGCTCGTCCAAGCACTCTGCAACAATGCAAACACGAGGTGCGCACTGCCCTTCAATGCACACCCACAACCTTTTGCCCAGACCTGACTCACAGCACACTGGAAGGCAGAGCTCCTGCCACACATGAATGAGATAGAGCGCGAAATTTCCACGGTAGTCTTCGGGCAGCGACAGTTGATCGTTTATCCGACGATCAAGAGTCGGATTGCGCGGTTCGCTTCGGTTACGTGTGGTTAATCAAAATAAATAGCGATCGGATTGCTCGTCGCAAACAAAACGCTCGTGCGACCAGAGCGGGTCACGTCCAATCCGATTACGTCACCACGAAAATTGTCACATCACACCCCGGCGAGCCAGCGAGGGTCGCTTGGATTACATCCGGGTAGTTGTTGCGCGAGAAAACGCCAGGTGCCCAGCGTTCGTATTGCGGACGAGTTTTACTTGCCCGAGGCAGGGGCATCATTATCGTGCAGTGGTCACGCTGAACAAGTCTGATGCACATGCATCTGGTACAGTTCATGATTAATGCAGCAATCGATTCAAGACATAATTGCTATGGAAGCAACGCCATTTTCCTCGGCAATGATCATCTGGAGCAGTGGTTCTCAAACGTTTTTTCATGTTCCCCCCTTACAAACCCAGACGCTCTCAATTCCTCCCCAACAAAAAACGCAAAAAAGGTAATTGCAAAATTTTCGCCTGGATGTGGTTGCAAGTGTCTTTTGAAGATTATTATTAAACCATTGCAAAATAACAATTTTAGAAATAACTCTTTAAAGAAATTGCAAAAAATCAATTAAAAATTTAAAGATATTTTTAACAAACGAACTTCCAAACAAATTTTTGTGTACTGAACAAACAAACAGTAATAATTTGAAGTTTTTCATCCACAGCTTTTCGTCCCTAATTCCTCCCTGGAACAAATTTCCTCCCTTAGTGAGCCAAGTGGCACCTGTTTGAGAACCACTGATCTGGAGAACACAATGCCGTTCAGTTCTCAAATAAGTACACTAGTCCTTGTGCGTATCAAGGTGCAATTCGAAAATCCTTTTCAATTCGAAAACTATAGTTTCGTCTAGTTTAATGGCTCAAGTCTCACCACAGTAGCAATACCAGGAGATGCTGAACACAACACAGCTGCCATAATTCTTCGACGACAGGACGACTTGAGACTCCAACACTGTCGCTTTGAAACTTTCTTAGACGTCGTTTCGATGACCTCGTTGTTGTCAACTCCACAGCAAGACAGCATCGCACATTATTCATTTTACGACACACAGCAGCCAGCGATCATTAAACTATACCTCACAAGCCACACCTCACGCACGCCCATCGCGCAATCACAAAAACGCAAGGTGTCGTCTGACGCACACAAGCATCCTCACTCAGAGCAAAAATGCTGCATTCTTATCCCGTACTAGCACAGGACGTTCCCTCAAATCGCCATCAAAATCGCGCGCGGCAAAACAGCAGCGTGCTCGGCGCAAGTTCGGAAAAAAACTGTGTGAAGCACGAACCAGCCGCGGCCCAACCCGCAAGTCGCAGCAGCACAAGAAGAACAAACAAACACGCGCATGCTTGCAATTTTTCCAGCAACGCTGACCTCTTCCGCTTGTTGGCGCGCCAGGGCCGCGGGGTGCGAGGCCTGGAGGCCGCATACGGAGTCCTCGTTCGGGTCGTAGCCGTGGCACAGGAGCACGGAGGCTTGTTCACCCATCGACCGCAGCGTGCGCACGGCCTCGGCATGGGTGCAGCCGAGCAGCGACTGGTTGTTCACTTCCAGGATGCGCTGACCCACCTTCAGACGCTTGTCGCGCGCAGCTGCGCCGTCCTGATTGATCTGGTTATAACAGGTTAACCGATTGCGGCTTATCAAAATGGAAAAAAACAAACAAAGTGCGCTTGAAATTCTGGCGCGTCTGGAGCTCCGAACGATGAAGCAGTCGGTCGATTCGAAATTCGTTTGACATTTAACTGGCGAGGCGACATGCCCAGTTGTTTCGGAATGTATTGCGTTGAAACCAAACGTAGTGACAACGAACCGGACGCCAAATTCACGTAGGCCCCGCATTTGCAGCTGACAAAACTAATTGGTAGTAGTTACTTCTGGATCCCAACACTGGTACAGCGTCAGCCTACAAACGAAAGCAGAACACCGTCGACAAATGCAGTNTGTGGTTTGGCGTCGGCGGCGACTCGGTGCATTCGCAAANTTGTGTTTTCTTGTGGCTGACANAACCTAAGCGCCGATTGCGGACTCCGTTCTAGAACAAGCTATGCGGGAACGGTCAAGCCGCACAAGATGCCGAACTGCACGAGCACAAGTTCAAAATGCAACTTACTTTCGAAATGAAGATGCCTTCGTCCGTTTCGTCCAAGGGATTACCCGGATGGCCTCGGACGCCACCGCGGATGCTGATGCCAAGCTTCTCGCCCGGCAGGCGAGTGAGCTGGATTTCCTATGAAGTGAACGAGGAGGTTCAAATAACTACTCTCCACATGTGAGGCAAGCAGGGAATCTAAAGCAGTGCTCTTCGACAGGGGTTCCGCGTAAATCCTAGGGTACCACAAAACATGTAGTGGGGTTCCATGAGGGTTCCTCGTTTTTTAGGGGAAATGAAATTTTGCTTCACTATGTTGATGCGTCATTATGTAATTTTTAGATCATCGTGCCGCATTCAGACTCCAAGCAGGCCAGTTAGTTGTACAGGAGGTTGAGTCCAAACAGTAGAACAAGAAATATTGAGAGTTGTTGCGTCACTTGTTGTGCAATTAAGAAGAACGCTATTTTTGCATCATATACAATGTTGGTGATGTACAGCTCACAGTAGAGTATACTGAGTAGAAAGTAGACTCAGCCTGGGTCTAGTAAAGAGTAAACTGAGTCACAGACTAGAGCTGCTGTTCAACCTATGTGGGAATAAAGTAAAAACTGTGTGAAACCCAACTTTTTACTATTTAGACAAGCTGGATGAAGGAAAATAGCACATTTTCCTACGTGAAGCGCAATAATAACAACGAGAAAGTGTGGACGGTATTGAGCAATGTAGGTCAAATGCAAAAGTGGCAACTAATCCGAAGAGGACCAAATGTAATTTAATTGCATTGCCACAGTTTGAACATGGGTCAACGCATATTTGAGATACGGGATCTTTTTGCCGGATGACCAAATCCTGAATGTAGCAGATACATTCCAGAAATGCAATAACCGAGTCATTAAATTTCTTGCTTTATAACTTCTGCAATACCTGTTTTTTGTTGGTGTCTAATAACGAAATATTTGGTTTTCCAACAAGTAATTCGTGTTTTTAATATTTTTGTTAATGGGGGTTCCATGACAAATACGAAAGTATATCAGGGGTTCCACGATGACAAAAAGGTTGAAGAGCACTGATCTAGAGAATCTGCAAGTTTTTAATAGGAATTCGATTTCACGTAACACTACGCATCGTCAGTCCATGAATCTGCAAGCAGTGCTAACCGGTGAAATGTGGAATGGCCAAAACAAGGACAGAGAGAGCAAACAAACTCAAGACTGAATTGAATATATCACAAGGCAAGGTGCGATATAATTAAAACTGGAAAATAAATCTTTCTCAAACACTTGCGTTTACTTGAATTTCAAAACATCCATTTAAGTTTGAAACAACACGCCGTATCATTCAGAACGTCGTCAGAATGTGTAAGCAATACTACATTGGTAGCGTTGGTAACCAAACTCTTGCGTACGCATTTAAAAACGCTGTGACGGATGATTACAAGATTGCAGCACGTTGGGGTCAAAAACGTCACAACACGTCAACGAACAGCGCAGAAGATGGCAAAAATTGTTTCACACAGGGAAGGATCATGTTTTGAATATTAATTTGTGCGGCGAGTTGGTGATACTACTTACCTTCGCACATATCCAGACAGCGAAAACTGGGTTGTTCGGAAAAAGTAACAGTGTAAGCTTCATGTTTAGACGGTTTGTTTACAATGCCATGGAACACTGAATAGTGCCGCGACAAGGTCATTTCATTTCGTCATTTTTGCAATCGGGTTCGTTCCAAATTATAACTACTGCGCTGCAATGACCATTTCGTGGAAAATTTGTTCATGGTTTGGTCGACATGTTATTCACAGCATATCACACAAGTCGCTACATGAATACCACAGTTTGCGCATGTCCAGTTTTGGTTCAGCGGGAAAGATTTAGTTTTAGTCATCATTTGTGAACACATGGTACCACTGATTTGTTGTGTTTTCCATGGCAACCACAAAGTGCACAGTGGTTGCAAAGCCCTGACATACTTTTGACATGCTTTTTGTCTTGTTCAAAGCAAGGTGCTGGAGTTTGTAATTTTTTTCCCAATTGTGGCAGGTGTTTTGTAGGTTATCAGTGCCTTCGGTTTTATTATTGTCTCTCTCTGTAAGGGCCAGCAGGTGGGGGCAGATGTAGCCCAAACCTGTGGCTTTCTTGTCGCATTTTGGAGGCCGTAGCCTTTCTTCCCAATTTGATGCCACTGCTATCATGTCATTTGTCATCTATTTGTCATGAGACGTTTCAAGCAACACACTGTAAAGGAGGTCGTAACAAGCACAAGAAGCGAAACGTTCAAGTAACACTGCGCAAATCACACGAACTCTATCGGAAATAAATTTATGGCTGGAACCCAGTACCCACAACAAGAACGACTCAAGCTATGTTGAAAGTAATTTCGTCGAGAGGTGCTGCCACTGCAACTTTTTACACGCAGGCAGTGGCATCTTACCAGCACAGTGTTACACTAGCGTAGCCAGCCCAAAAATTTTGAGGGGGACAAAATGTTTGATTTTAGGTGAATAACACCATTTTGTTTGGGATACCGCCTCTCAAGGCACAAAATGACTATATGTTCTAAAACTTCGGGGGGTCATGGCCCCCTAGCTACGCCTATGCAGTGTTATTGGTTACCACTAGAACAGAACCGTTTTGACTGTACACAGCGGAAAGGCGAACCGACTTATTCTGACTACACGCGTGGACGGCACTCGTCGCATAGCGCTTAACAGCGCCGCTTTGCGATGAGTTTTTTAAATTAACACGTCTGATTCATGCAGTACGGAGAGATATTACCTTACCACTGCAGTTTAGAATTTCTATTGTGGTTTAAATTTGTGGTAGTTCGCATAATGCATCTCTGGTTCATAAACGGTGACAAAAAAGCTTGTGGATCGCGGTTGTCGCTGAGTTTCAGCAGATGGGCAGGCCGTAGAACTGCAAGGATCTAATGCAGCGAAATATTTTGGGAACTGCTGGACATAAACCGCGATTTTGTGCGGTGGTCAAAGTGTTTCAGCAAACAAAAATGACAAACATGTTTGTTTTGCGAAAAGTGAACCTTTTCACTTGGCGGTGTCATTTTCTTCGTTACCTAGAATTCACAAATTCAATCACGCACGCAGACCGACCTGCATGTCCGGCGGTGGTGGGTCGTGCCGCACGAGCAACCTCATATTCGCGCCGCTTGAAATCAGGGCGTTGACACCGACATCGTGGGTCGCGTAGCGCAGGTCGTTGTCATTAACTTCCAGGATCCGGTCGCCGATCCTCAGGTTGCTGTGAGCCGCAGCTCCGTCGGGCTGGATCTGTTCGGAAAGAAAAACGAGTCTAAAAATTTAAACAGAACGTTTTATGGTCCTTAACACACAGTTTATGCCAAGATTTCTCTGCTCCAGCTGGTGGTGACGCCGTAACACTCGTTGATGTCATGCAATGAAAAAAAAAACGAGCTCGGCTTCAGTTTCAGTGAAACATGGTTCCTACGCAATTCTGAAAGCAAATTTCCAGACCTTTGCCAGACTGAATCTTTTTCGAATGATATATCCAGTTCAACTGCAGGCAATATAATAGTTAAACACGTTGGAAGTAAAATTATCAATCTTGAATAAAACATTATAAAAATGCATGTGAAAAGATCAAGTCGGTGAATTTTTTTCGATACTAACAGACAAAATTTTTTCCAGACTTTTCCAAGTTGGGAAAATGACCAAAGATTTTTCCACACTTTCCCAGACACCGTAGGACCCTGGTGAAAGCACTGCTCCACGTGATCAACATGGATGCGCGCAGGTATCGCAAGCGCTAGAACAGTTCCCGAGAATGAGGGGAGATAGTTGTTTCAAAACGCACTTGAACTGAGGGCAGTGCTGCAGATTGCTTGAGGTTTTTCAGCAAACACTGGTGATTTCTGTCACACCAGGTGCCATTTTGCTTGAGACCATCAAATTGTAGGACCTCTTTCCTGACCAGCAACACGCGACACCTTTGGACAGAGCTCTTAACTAGAGATTTTGCGGACCATTTTACGTTGGAGAACTTGAGTCTGAATTTGTAAGTTGAGTCTTTAAAAAGACCTGTACAGGAATAGAGTCACGCATCAGCTCAAACGCACTCCCGGTTGACATCCATGGCAACGACAAAAGCGCATTCTTCAAACATCAACTCAATCAAGCGTCAGGCTGAGGTTCACGTTCAAAACCTACGCTTTTAGATTAGTTAGGAGCAAATCAGGGTTAGCACCTAACTCATGAAGAACCCTTTCAGCAATGCTCTTATTGAGCGCGATTGAGCTATACATACTTTCTTAGAGGTCACATATATGTCAGTTTGACTGTCATGGGGCGGTGACAATGGGCAGTTTCCATGGAGCCCGCCTCTCACCAAAGCACGAGACACTTTACGGGACTTTTGTCATTCAGACCATTACGGTAGTTTAGGACTTCGACATTTTGACTTGTCGTACGAGAATGCTAATCAGAAAAATAAAAAAAGCTTAAAATGTCAACTACCAGTCCTCAAAAAGCCTCTTATAGGTGTATGTCATACATTGTGTAAAAGTTACACGTTAACTCAAAATCGATTTTACTGCTGTCATCACCTATCGTGATGTCGGGCTTGCTTGTTTACCGCGGAGTCGATCCGCCTGTCTTCTTGGTGTGGTTGCTAGGCGATTACAACGTCCCGGATACATTTCACTCAAGCAATTCTACTAGCAAAGCAATGAGCTTCGTCAAAGTCACTCGGAACGTGCTGCAGTGGCGCCACACACACAACAGCTTGTCTGTGCAGATTACGCGCATACTTTTTGATTCATCTGTTTCGCATATTGTCCTGGCCATATTTTCTGTCTGAACTGAACGTTTTCACACAACAAAATGATTTTTTGCTACCTAGCTCACCGGCAAGCGGGGTTCTACTGAAATGCGGGTGCGCACGGGTCTGTTGCACCAAGTAAAAGTAAGTTCTATTCTACACCACGTCAAGAGAAAAAATAGCTACAAAGACGGTAACGCTACGTGAAAATGGAAACAATACATAGAGAAAACATAGTAATGAGCCTTGCGCACGCCTCGAATGGAAAGCGTACCTTTGATACGAAGATGCCTGGTTCGCTGATGCCAAACGGGTGACTGTTGTGGTCACGGCCTCCGACGATACTCAAGCCGAGGGGACCTTGACCGCGAACCAACTGGATCTCCTGGTGAAATAATGTTGGTTTGGAACTTCGTTAACTTGTCGGCAACCAAGGGTTCCAAGCACATTCGAAACATAGCGCGCCGCAAGCAAACGTATGGTATTTGTCCCCATCAACAAGTGGTTGTGCGATGTAAGCAGGTATTTTCCAACTCGTTTGCTCAAGGGGGCCAGTGACTTTTTTCATGGAGATGACGTAGCTTACTTTCTTGGCGTGGGGTGCGTTGTCTCGGTTCAGCGCTGATCACGAAGATCCTCACATTGCTGCCAAGCAGCAGTTTATTTGTATCTCACACTGTGTTTGTACAGTTGCTTATAAGTCTGATATCAGTTCGCTCGCTGGCCACGACAGTCTGAATCTGGCACAACGCTTAAGAANTGATGTAGCTTTTNACAGCAAGTTGGCGATAAAAAGTGCCGTTATTGCGACACAATGACAGTGTTGTTCAAAAATTGTGAAGCACGAACGAGTTTTTGTGACATGAAATCATGAAAATAATTGTGAAGCAAAAGTTTTTGTGGCAGGAAATCATGAAAAGCAAACCGACGATATCATTACAAGGGGCATCCAACTCCCACGGTGAACGGTTGAGATTTATCCCCCCCGACACGGACGCAAACTTCTGAGCAGCAGTGCAGTGACTTGATGGCCAGCAACAGGGCCCGTCAACACCGTATTCCCGCAACACTTTCCAAAGCTTTTCACGAGGAACCCGGTCTTGTGCTTTCTCGAGGTCGACAAAACATGTGTAGACGTCTTTGGCATATCCCCAAGATATTCTTGAAAATTTGTTGAAAAGTGTAGAGTTGGTCTGGACGAATACGGTAGGGACAAAAATCGCGTTGGACATCATCCACCTTTGGTTCCATTATTTCGCGGCATCTTTTTTCAAAGCACTTGGCATGGACTTTTCTAGGAAGGTTAAGGAGAGAGATGCCCCGGTAGTTGATGTATTCGCTCCTGTCTCCATTTTTGCGTACGGGGATAATCACCCCAGTTTGCCCATGTTTCAGTGCCATACCAGAACACCAGGCCACTTGACACACACGAGTCAGCCAAACAACCCCTTGATTCAAAGGTCTGAGCATTTCAGGTAGGATTTCATCGCAACCCACAGCCTTTCCAGCCTTAAATGTTTTGAAAACTAGAAAGGCTTTGGTTGCAATGATGGTATTTTTACCCCCAAATGTAATTCGTGTGTCCCCGATGGTGTGACAGTGGCTAACTTTGAAAGATCTTTGAAATACTCTTTCCATCTACCAAAGGGTATGATTCTCACTGCTGAGTAAGACACCATTTTGGTCTTTGATGGATCTAGCCGTATGAGACCTTTTGCCGCAAAGACGCCTGATGGCTTGCCAGAACACTTTGCTTGCTTGCCAGTAATTGGAATCCAGTTTATGTCCGAAATCCTCCCGTGTTTGCATTTTGGCGTTACAATATTAAGATCGCTTTCAAATGCCACTGAGATGATTGACGTACAAAATTAAAGGACAACATTAAATTTGCCGAGCGCATCTTCTCCAAAACATCAACCAGAAAGACCGCTTTTAGTCAAAACCAACGAGTAACATTTCAAAAGATTTTACTACAAACTCCGCCTCAGGGGTTCGTGTTTCAACACTCCGCACTGTTCCATGCCTAAACGCACAGATTCACTAGCATCATACCTCGACCGGGTACTTGGACGTCTCGTCGTAGCGCTGGGGGTTAGTGTCGGCAAAAGAGCGAGGCGCTGGCACCGGGGAGGCGAACGACACGGCGTTGTTCGAGTTGCTGTTCAGCAGGCGCGGAGCTGCGGTCGCCTGCGCGTCGTCGTCGCCTTCGTCGTCATATACGCGCTCGGCGACCGAGGGCTGGGCGTAATAGATGTCCTCACGATACACGACCAGGACGATGTCGGTGTCGGCACTGATCTGCTTCAGCAGCCGCACCGCTTCTTCGTGCGTCGCGTCGGTCATGTCGCGTCCGTTGATCTGACACAAAAAGAAGATAACCAGTTTCTGCTGAGCGAAAACGACAACGTCCGGTTTGCGATCGCGGCTTGAAGTGCAACTGATGGAAGGAGGCGTCGTCCGGTCAACAACAGCGGGTCACGTTCGATCCGTGCATTTGTGCCGTGGCGCTACACCCAAAAAAAACCCCGGACTGGGTCACAAACAGCCTGCTATCTATTCTTTCTCTGCAGTGTGCTCTTACACCAACAGTGGTCGAACTGCGAATTCATAGGTTAAAGAAAACAGCGAAGAACTTTATACTTTTCCCAGTTTTGAGCAAGTGACCTGGAAGTGGTTTCCTACATGCAACACGAAGAAATGCCTATCTTACATAAGTGGTTTTCGCGAAGAAGAGCTCGTCAGTTTTCCACATGGAAAACACCCAAAAGGAAAAGCTGACACAGTAGGTTGCGCGCTGCTTGCCGCTGTAGACAATTCATTGGCGGTTTGTTAATGCAGTGCTATGCTTTCTGAGTTCACAGCAACTCGCTTATGACAAGTGAAGAAGGGTCGGGGTCGCTTTTTCGGAAACGGAGGTCTATTATAAAAAGCGACCCCGAAACGACGTTGAAATCCTTAAGCAGGCAAGCGGCTTATCAGCCACAAACCAGCAACAGTCTGCGCCACATACTTCACTCACTAAATTGAATAAAAATAATAAAAGAGCATGCAAAGCACGAAACGCCACGATGCCAAACAAATTCTTCACTTACACTTTAGGCCAGGGGTTCCCAACCTCGGGTATACAATAATACATGTAGCTCTAGGGGTACATTTGCCTATCTGAAGGGGTACATTTGAGGTTAGCAATACATGGGAAAATATGTTTATATACTACTTATTTCCAAATATTCTAAAATATAAATGTTCCATTAAAAATTCAACGGATTTTTGTTGTTTTACTCAACCTTTTTAACATAAGAAATTTTAGGGGTACATGCTCAAAAATGTTGAAGGGGTACATGGTCAGAGAAAGGTTGGGAACCGCTGCTTTAGACGCACGTAATCAAGAATTGACAACTTGCGCCCAGGACAATCTGCCTGGCACATGCTGAGTGAAAATCGCCCGCCGTGACAGATTGATGCGCTGCACACTTCGAGAACGAAAGTCGCTGTATCTTTCCTAATTGAACGACACAGGGCATGAAACACTTGGACACGTCACGTTCGCACGACACAGAAGTAGCTGCGCTGCGTGAAGCCCGGGACTCACCGACAAGATTTTGTCGCCGTACTGCAGCTTGCCGTCCACGTCGGCCTGACCTCCCTCGACGACCTTTGACACGAAGATGCCAGGATCGTTGTCCTGGAAAGGGGTGGAGCCCATACCGCCGGCGATGGAGAAACCCATGCCTTGATCGGTTCGGCGTAGCTTAGCGACCAAACTCTGCGAAGAGCAGGTAATCGGGCGTGAAAAGTCAGTCAAATGCACTTGACGGTTTTCCTGGAAATGAATTGGGNAAAAAGTCGGGTTACTCATTGCTGCTGTCAACAAATCACACCAAAATCAGCTGCGACATTAACTCATATGCGCAGTGTCATTATACTCGCTTGGAACTATTGCAGTGCAACTTGCGGCGTGGGCCACGCGGCTACTTTCACAGTGAATGCTTCGTTGGTTGCGAGTCAATGGCAACACCGTGCGTGAACCGCTCCCTTGTACCCACTTACCCATCAACGTCGAGCAGACGCAAGTACTGTTCTCCAAATCTTTGGTATGACCCCACAGGGAATCGAACCCACCCTATTGGTTTTGATGGCGAGTGCTCAACCAACTGTACCACTTAGCTCGCGTGTGATAGCACTTTGCAAAATCACGCAAGTGAATCAAAAGCGTGCGTAATCACTGCTGCGAACTTCTTTGTACCTTTACGGCACGGAAACATATTGAAAAGATTAAAAACGTTACAAAATATACAAACAATTACACCTGGTTTCAAAGCCAGATTATTTTTTGAACGAAAGAACTTCTGTCACTGCTTTCTTGTCCTAACAAATCAGCAGCAGCTTTCGTTTTAACTGTGTGCACATTTCCCTTCTAATGTTTGCAAAACACAATATCATCGAAATCTGTCTAATCGATGACCGTTTCATCTACAATCTAATCGATGACCGTTCATATGCTGGGGCCTAGCTGGTGACATACAAGTGGCTAGACAAACAGATAGGCCGACCGACTGCTACGTCACAATGAACAAAATGAGGATTACGACAAATTACGATTACTCCCGATTCTCGTAATCGCCAGAACACTTCATGCAAAGGATTGTGAAAAAACTTTATCTGACTACTCAGAGTAGGTCGGATACTTATGAGCTGGCATTATTGAGCACTGCACCCAACATAGAACAAATCAGCGTGCTTGCTTTTCAACTAAACCACATCCCAACTGCCATCTAACGGCACAGACAGCACGTGGTCATTGACTGCGACGAGATTCACAGATTACTTGACTCTGCAGGCCACAACTCAAAATTGGAAACGAAATGCAACGATTTACTGAGCACCAAAAATGGTTTCACGCATTAGCTCGGACAGTACAATTCGCCTGGCAGACACCAGCCGCTGGTGAAAACAACTGAGATGCTCATCAAAACGAGTTTTTCAGAAACACCAACCAACGAAAAAAAATTTTTTTTGGTAAAATAAACAAAAAAATTCTTGAACACTTCAGAACCATGGTAATGTGTATTAAGTTTTGTGTTGATAGTCAATGAAGATTTTATAAGTGCTACTGCCATGGCCGTGCGGAAGCAAAATTAATGATGACAACTTTTCGAGCAGTACATCTTGCATGCACTGCATTTACACTTACATGCATTTTTTAAATGAGCGGGAGGAAATCTTACAAAATGTTATCGGGACATGCACGGCAGGAAAAGAAACGTTTTAGCAAACGGTATAAAGGGGTTCATAACACGATTGCAAACTACTGAATTAGAGCAGTGGTTTTAGGTACGTAAAAGCGAAGTGCGCTCTCAACTAACATCCATGCGGTCTGGAGAAGCATCGCAACAACGCTGGCGTACTACGAAAAAAACACCATATCGATCTGGAAGTGCACTTCAAAAAGTGGGCAAACCACGTCGCGGTACCCACCTGTCCCTCGATCTTCATCTCCGGTTCGGGGGCGAACGACACGGCGGGCTTTTTGACCTCCGCGAGGCCGTTATCGGACACAGGTCGTTCGTAGGTGGACTGATCTTCCTGCAGACGCTCTAGTCCTTCATGGTCGACTATCATTTCAACTTCTTCTTCGTTTTCTTCTTCGCCTTGATCTTCTTCCTCTTGATTTACCTGCAGCGCGGCGTCGAATTTGGATTGAAAGGGCGAGTACGTTTGCGTTGCTCTAAGGAGCCGCGAACAAGGCGAACACAAGACCTCGAACACGCAGATAACACAGGAGAAACGAACGAGGCATTAGTCTCTGCAGAGGCGTTAAAAAGCTTTTGGACTCTTGAGACATCTTTTGGTACGTTTTCGGTACATCATGGAGACTTTCTTACGTCGAAGTCATCCCTTCAGTCGTAATTTTTGACTGGCAGGTGGCCTCCGTTAAGCATGAAGACAGCTGCCGCTCAAAAGTTGCGAAAACGCAATCATTACCACGATTTTTCCGCACAGTTCGGTGCAAAACCTGCCATGGCACCTGTGCTGAGCGCTGGGCTGCGGCAGAAAAAAGGTCAAAAGCTCATTCGAAGAGCAAGAACAGTTGCTGGACAACGCCCTCGCTATGAACGTCACAAGTGAAGCAAAATTACAAAATTTTAAATTGTACATTTATGCAATTGACGGGAGATATTTCTGCAACAGCCCTAAGCAGGGAGTTATATAAATATAACGACGTGAAGCACAATAAAAGCAAATCAATAAAAAGCACCATCACGTGCACAAGAACAACAAAAAAGCAGCTTATAGGAACTTGACGCGCTCCAGAAGCAAGCGACACGAAGTTGCTTCACAACAAATAACAACGTGGATGAGAAACGCGATAACTTTATGTGAGGGTCCTACCCGACGCCTGGACCATCGCTCGACAATCAACGACACTTCTTCATTGCTGTTCTTCAACGCTTCCACCGCAACCCCATGTTCGGCCTCAGCCAGGACAACGGCGTCCACCTGGTTGGTGACAAGAATGCGATCGTGTTTGTCACAGCTTTTCACAAACCTATGCGGCCGCTACAGCTTGCTCGAGCTTTAGCACAGTGGTTCTTAACCGTTTCGTAATTTCCATGCTGTAGAGCGCGTGAAGGCTCGCACCCCCCTGGAAATTTAATAACGCCCCTCTGGGGAGGCGTGCCCCTTCTCGGTTAAGAACCACTGGCTCAGCACGACACGGTTCGACTTTTTCTCCAGAAAGCTTGTAACCTACACAATTCCCAAGCGACGCAGCTTGCGATTAGAAGCAGGTGTGAACCGGTACTCACAGCCAGCAGCTTGTCGCCGACACGAACTCCGGCTCGGGCAGCGGCTCCATTGGGCGTCACGCGCGATATAAAGATGCCGTCGTCCTCCTCGACGAAGGGCGTCGAACCTTTCCCGCCAGCGATGCTCAGGCCGAGTCCTCCGCCTTCCCTCTTCAGGAGCAGCTCGATCTGTTCGACAAGATTCGGTGTCCAAGTCACAAACGAAGATCAGACTCGCAACCGTATGTTTCTGCCGGCAACGTTACTGAACTTACCTGGTCCAGAAAAAGTTCGGTTTCGCCGCCATCGGACTGACTTCCCGATTCTGAACAAAACGTGTTTGAGAAACGATCAAACGAGATACTTGATTTTTCAAGATGCAAGTCACTTCCTTGACGTAAATTAAATTAACGGCTCCGGAAAGCGACCACAGTTGGTCAGAAAATATAGAAACAAGAATAATACGCTCGCCAAGTGTTTAATAATTTTCTAAGAAATGCAATGAAACAGCGCGGGGATATCTAGTGTATTTCTGGTATCCTATAGCAAAAATTGAGCAAGCCTTTAACCGATTTGATTGGCTTAATCTTTCGTACCTTTGTCGGTAGCTGAAATAAGTCATTATTGCAACGTTGTTTTACAGTGGTTAAGCGCGTTGCGAGCCATATTTGCCGTCCTTTACNGCAAAAGCTTTGGCAAAGTAAAAATCGGGTGTGGGGGTCCTTCTGCACGCAATAGACAACGCGCCACAGTTCAATCGTTACAATAGCAGCTCGGCGAGAAATGCTTATTGCGATTATTTTGCAGAATGCGACAAAACTTTTAGAAGGCTGACGACGTATTGCGCGAGCGGAAAATTCGCACCGGGCGCGTTTGTCATTCACGTGCACTTGTTGGTCCCCGGCAGCGACGCGAAAAGCCCACCTTTCATCGACTGATTCCGCAGCAAGGCCATGACCGCGTCCGGCTTGCTGCTGTCCGTGATGCGGAGGTCGCGCTTATAATGAGGGGTGTCCTTGCGGTGCAAGCGGTCCGACCGCGGTTCCTGCTCACGGCCGTCGTCAGGCGGCGCATCGAATTGCACTTCCTTTTCTGCGTACTACGCAGAAACAAAAAAATGTTCCATTTGGACAATGTTCCCTCTCCGAGGTGCGCAACTGCGCAGTACCACCTGACCATTCGCGCACTGAAATCTCATTCTCGCGCACTTGCAACATTCCAAATTTAGAAGCAAAAAAACATCAACATGTTTGGTGAATGCAGAATGCTTCTAAGCATATCGCATAACCCTTTAGGAAGCTATTTGAATCTAAATCTGTACTACGTTCGTATTTTTATAAGGTTTTATACAGGGGTTCCCAACCTGGGATACATGTACCCCAGGGGTACATTTGCCTACCCGAAGGGGTACATTTAAGGTTAGCAATAGAAAAGAAAAAAAAATATATATATATATATATTTCCAAAGATTTATACATACATCAGTTAATATTATTTTCAAAATCATTATATGCTTGTTGTTAAATATATATAGAATAATCATGTTAAATATTTTGTCATAAGAAATTTTACGGGTACAATTTATCTGTCGGAATGCTGAAAGGGTACATGCTTATCTGTTGAAATGATGAAGGAGTACATGGTAAGAGAAAGGTGGGAACACCTGGTTATACTTATTTTATTAATTCACAGTTTGTAATTTATTTAGAACTCTGCTAACCAAGCTCTAACATATTCATGCTCACAAAAAAAACATTTGTTCAGTGTAATAATTTCTTAAAGGGAACACTGCATTTGGATCAAAAAAGCGCTGTTTTATCTTTGCAATCGCGGTAACCTTCGGTGAAAAGTATCAATTTGCACTTAAAAGGCTTTGGATGCTGTTTTCAGCATGGCCACCATGCGCTGCGCCGAGCAACAGCGGCAACAATGGATCGCTTGCCTTGTCGCGATTAGGAGTAAGTGTTTGACAACTTTTTGCTCAGCGGAAGTCTACTTCTTACATGTCCACGTTTCCAACTGAGAATAGTGAGAACAATCGACTCTTTGCTAGCGATGTAACAGAACTATCGCTTGTACGTTCGAAAGGCAATTCTAATTCATATCTACACTCTACACAGACGTTTCGAACTATAAAAACTTAGTTACCGATCGCCTCAGCGATCAACCTTGAGAATTTCTCGGACAACCGTAAACTTTTTCAACACTTTTCTGCTACTTCAAAACCGTGGCATGCACTGACGATTGCGCTATTTCAGAGATTGCGTATCCAAAGAGTTCTCTTGTTACAGATGAGACTTAATCTATTTGATTTAATTGCAAGTCGATAATTATTCATTCGAAGTCACCTTGTTCAGCCTCAAAATCCACTTTTGTTCTGAAAATAAAACTCCTACGCCAACTCTGGGTCCGAGAATTAGGGAAATATTGGCTCCTGTCAAAACTCTAGTATTGCATCCGAAAAAATACTTTCCGAAGTATGTTATTTAACAAACGTTTCATAATTTAACAAATCCTAATGTCAAACTGAAAGGTAAAGTCCGAAGAGTGATACACGCTGTATTAAATTTTAAGCTTTTGTTGAATGTCATTTTTGTGCGCAAAACTTTTATTGATTTTGCTGTTTACAACAATTTACAACAACACGTGTTTTTCACTTTTGTCTGGACTGAACACTGGTTATGCGCATTTCCAGTGGATTGCCTTAAACTACAAAAAAGCAGGTCACCATTCAGGAAAACATGACAAATTGGATGGACACTCTAAATAACCTACTGAACAACGGAGAGGAAAAATCTTATTACCTCTACACTTCAATAACCTATCAAAATCATTTCAATACACAATACACTCCGCAGGGGGCGCACTAACTGCACCCTGAACTTGGAAGGAGCCCCGCATTATGTTGGAGTGACCTTGAGTATACACATGCTCCTCTCTGCGTGCAGTAGTGTGATGTATAATCATCTTTTTGCGCAAGTACAGGAGCTAAGTTATGCATGGCCCTAGACGCACAATGTGTCTATAAAACGAAGAATTGTAAGTGTTTAAGAATGGGAAGCACAACTTGCACACAAAGATAATAACAATAACAGCAGCAACAGCAACCAAGACGAAAGTATTCATTCATTGAAGTAGCAGCTTGGACTAGTCTACAGTAGGCCTACATAAACATACGGTAGGTCTTACCAAAAAAGGGTTAAGTTAGCGTTGCAGAGTGTTCCGCGCTAGGTTTTTTTCGGTCATATACCGAATTTGTTTCGAAATGGCCGAAAAAAAATCAAGTCAATTCGATCATAATATCCGAAGAATTATAAACTAATACTGTCACGGCGAATTTTAATACTATTATCGGACAAAAGATCGAAATTTCTTAGCGAAAAACACTCAAGTACCGCGGTTACCACCAACAGGCCAGCTAGACGTACAACAAGTGAAAATATATCGCTGTTTTCGTTTATAGCACTGAACAAATCCAATCACTAGCTAGACCTAGACTTACCACGCTGGTAAAAACAACTTAAATCTTTCTTGATTTAAATGGGAGAACAGTCTACAAGGAGACTATCCACAAGGAAATATTTTCACTCAAATGTAGGAACTATTCACAAAAATAATCCAACAAAACTTGCATTTTATTCAAGCAATAGCTAGATTGCCTTAAATAACCTACTCTGGCTACTTCGCGCTCAAGTTTTGCAACTACCGAGAAATTAGCCAACGTCTGATTAAGGAGTAGGTTTCAACTCATTTTTACATGAAAAATTCAATTCCAATTCGGAAAAACGGTGTATTGAAAAATCCGGGCTTTACCATTTTTGCACAATTCACTTCGGCTCTGAGTCTGAGTCAGGCTTTCAAAAAATATAGATGCTGAACCCAACTCGGGCTTGGATAAAATAGCAAACTCCACGAAATAAACAGTCGGCTCCGGCACCGTGGCCACCTCTGGTACACACAGCGAGAATGCAAAATTCAATCAGTTAAACGAGGAGTCACGTATTTTTTAGAGCCTTGGGGAAGTGATTGCATCGATCTGTGATGTTTGAAAAACGTCTGAAGGCACAAAGCCGTTGCTTGAATACTGCATCAGCAGCAGCGCCCGCAGGCCAGAACTCACAACACGACCCATGTGGTTTCTTGACTGGCTGCTGATTCTGAACTTAGCAACGCCGAGCGCACCGCGTGAAACTGTCGAGGTAATCACAGTTCGAGAGGAAAGGTTAATGAGCAACAACACGCCGCATCACTAGCCAGCTTTCAATGTTTGCTGTCATGACTGAACTAATCTTGATGCCGACGCTTACTTGGGGCAAGTGAGTCCGACGCACTTTTGAAAGAGCCTTACGCAGCAGAGACAAAACAGACTGTGAATTGCGTTGCATACCTGAACATCGGAAGAACTTAGGTTTCAATTAAAAATGACGCCTTGGTTTAGAGGCTCAAAGTTGTATTTTGTCGAAATCCAATTGAAAAAAGTGGGATGGCTGACACCTTGGCACAACCCAACCCACATCGTTTGTGCTATGCTGTTCCACACTGTTCAATACAGTAGGGCATTTCCCGCATCAAGCGTCAACTCGCGTTTTTCATGCTTTGTGCTTTACGCCCAAGTACTTAAAAATCTGATCCTACCGTTAAGTGTTGAGTAAAAATGTTATTTGAAAATACCGTTAGGCGAGGTTTCTCAGCAAAACTACCCTCAAACAGCCAGGTTCTCGTCGAGCTGCCTGCTTGGGTTTAACAAGTGCTCACAATTGCAACAAGCGCGAGACCTACTACCGACTGCGAGCAAGCTCTGCTGCGACCGACGTCACAATGATGATTGATTTGACTCGTGCCGCGGTTCTCGGTGATTTAGTTTTGAAATGAATAAAATGCGCTTGTGTGGTTAACAAGGGTCCTGTCGCACGCGCGCTATCGTTCCAACGCATCCCTAAATCTGAACGCAGACCTCGACCAAGTCGCCTTCAAACAATCGGGTAGAGGACTGTGTACGCAAGCACTCGCTCCAATACATCTTTTCGTGGGCGAAAGCCACGCTTAAATTCAGACTGACATAGACGGCTCTTCTACATACTGTAGACAGCATGACCGCAGCCGCAGCCTCATGTAAATGACGCCATTTCAACGGCAAGGTGCGCGCGCCTGCGAAAAGCTTCACCAGAACTTAAAATTGTTTGTACGTCACCAGTCATTTCTGAGCGAATTGCCCTGGGAAGATTCAGCTTCGGACACGCTGCGCTCACAGCGACCGTTTGATCGTTCCGCCTAAATCGCAGAAACCCTTCCGCACGACGAAGCGCAAATTACATAAGACCAGCTTTAAATCTGTGTTCGGACGTTACAAAATACGTTTACAGCCGTCCGTTCCGACACAGATGACAGCTATCGGTTTCGAGCAAAATGCCAGTAAGGATGGGAACGTCAGTAAGTTGCCCAGTAAGTTCCAGTAACATCGGTTATCTTGGACATTAGGCACCGTATCCGTACGACTGTAAGCAAAAACTGCACAAAATATACGTGTGGTAGATACACGCGCGGTTGAAGATCCACCAATCAAGAAAACACAAGTCAAACGAATTTATCTGATGTTCTTTTTGACCACTTGGTCCAGAACATATTTGCATTGTTGCTTTTCACTAATAAATTTGGGCATGCCAGAAACAAAAGAGCAAAAAAAAAGGAAAAACATGCGAAAATTAACTTACTTCATCTTCGGATGATGCAGCATCTTCGCTGACAGGCTGCTCCTCATTGGCCAGCAACGCTGCCGACTCGGAATCGTCCTCTGATGCACAAAGTCACATTTAAGGCGGTACCGAGGTTGAACAATACATATTTGCAACAGTTTCACGTTCTCACAAGACAAAAATGGCAAAAGGGAAGCTGAGATACCAATTCACCACAAAGACCGTTGTCTTGAAGCTATTTACGCCGTGAACACCGAACACTACCGAAGTACAAGCGAGCGCTGTTTCTAGCAGCAACGCATTCGTTTAACCTCGTAGGAACCCGATCTGTCTTTGAACGCACCCTTAACAATAAAAATATATTTTTAATTGATTCTGAACAAAAGCGCCTGATCTGATATGGACATGAAGGAACGCGTGATAAAAAAAACAAGCGCTTTGTGTGAACGTGTGATTTGCAGCATCAGTCGTCCTAACTTGGATGACAATGGCTCGCTGTAAGCAACATCTCGCGGCCTGAAAACTCACAAAGCCATGTTCATTTTGGAAAATGCGTACGAAGGAGAATCCAAACCTAGAAGCTGGACTTGAAGGACGCCGGTCATTCGATTGGAGAAAATCGCCCGCGAGCCGAAGTGCACGTTTCGTGTCACTCGATACGATTGCGCAAGATTGGCTTTCTTTTCGATTGGCGAGTGCACCGGACCCGCCGTTATCAACCCGGTGCATATGATGTTGCGTGAGGTGACGCTGTCTCGAAACTCGGGTTTTCTGCGCATTTCTCACTCCGCCGGAACTTCGGCTTTCTTCGCGCGATATCGAAAGCGATCGTTTCGCAACGTGGAAGTTTTGCGAGCGTCCAGTGGACAAATGAACAATGCGCGCGCGTGCAACACCTCACCTGCGGACGCTGCGGTCGGCGGTTCGGCAAAGGTTGCCTCGGGATGATCTCGGAAGCTTTCCTGGGCGACGAGCAGGGGTTGCCTGTCGCCGCTTCCGTCGATGTCCTGATTGGTCAAATCTGTGCATGAAAGTGACAAAAAGCATGAATTATTCACGGCTGCGACATGACACCGTTCTTGCTCGACAACAACCGATCGGTTTATCGTCAGAGGTCGACTGATTTCTAGGGTGACGCGACCCCACGCCTTGTTTGGCGCGGTCATGTCCCGAAACGTCGGGAGGCTACGAAAGACGAAGGGAACGCCTCATCGCCACGAGAAGTGTTATCGGTAAGAATTAACGTCAACTGTCCTCAATTTTTTTCTTCGTGATCACTTAGCGACACGCCACGTAATACTTACAAAATATTAATAAACCTACACGATTTTCTCATGGATATGACCCAACAGTTTACAACGGAAGCCGAACACGAAGCAAGCAATTCCTACTCTTCGATTTCGCCTGGCACTTGCAGCGCTCGTTAACAACACGTTGGGTTGCGCTTAATTTTCCAACACGAAAAGCGTGCAGAGGCGGCGACAGGGCGATTATATAATTATTATCTGTCGATACAAGAACATTGCGGGCGCTGATCGCCGTCGCACTGACCGTCAGCTTCAGCTTTCGCCGCCTCCATCGCTTCTTGAGCTTTTTGCCGATGTCGCTGCAGAACCTCGCTCTGTTGCTGTCGCTTCAGTTCTTTCGGGTGCGGAGTGAGGTGGCGTTGAAGTACCCCCAGCTGTAAAGGGCAGAAAATTGTCGTTTTAGGCACCGCCGCTTAATATTGACTCGTTACGTCTTAAGGACGGTCTGAAAACACCTTTGCAAGAATATGGCTAAAATAATACACAGAGTTTGTTTCAAATACAACATTTAAAAAAAATATTTGCAAAATCGTGCAGAAAATAGAAAAAAGTAACGAAAGCATACGATTACACTTACGCCTTCGTCTTCCACGTCAGGAAGTTGATCTTCGTGGAAAGTGATTCTTTTCTGTTGCTGCTGCTGCTTGCCAATGCTGCTTAAATCGTCTTGGGTTGCAACGCTTCCGTTGAGGAGATTCACTACACATAAAAAGATTCAGTTATTTAGTCTATTTTTGTTGTCAGGATTTTTGTTGTCGTAAAACAAAACCTACAAAGAACAGTACAGGCAGCCCGTCTGCTTGCAAGCAGTCAGCAATAACAGTGGTGCATCACAAATTATTCTCTTTTTCTTCCTTCCAGGGCGCATCGACTCGATAACCCTCCGGTTTCTTCGATGCCCTGGCGCCCTTGCACTCATTTGTTTTTTGTTGCTGAATGCTAATTATCTCCAAATAAAATCAACTTAATTCTCATCCACGTTCCAAAGATGTATTCGATGTGTGAATCGCAAAGCAACACTGCTGTATTCGAGCTACCCTTGTGACTATCGCCGGATCTTCGAAATAACCGATAAGCTCGCGATCCTATACGATCTTGCTAATGTTTGATTGGCATAGACAAGAAGCTTTCACCAGTCGCTTCGTTTTTGTTGAGCTATTTATGTACTGAAGTTTTCAAAAATGCTTCCGTTTTCACCCTTCCGCGCAAAATTGGTAGTTGTTAAAAAAAGGACTGTCAAACTACCGCAAGTAAAAAAGGACTGTCAAACTTCGCCCGCACGAGCTTGTTGCAATACCAACCCGTTCGAATGAAAGATCACTGAGGTTGTCTTGGAGCGGCAACATCTCACCTGTTCATACGCCTGAACTTATACATTTTCAGGGCGGATTAAGGAACATATAAGGCTTACGCAATTTCTCGTTAACGACTCAAGCCAATATCAATCTTTGCAGCAGTTCTGCACAAATGCTAGACACTGGCATGCCGGCAACATGTGATCAACGCGCTATCGTCTTCGCAGCAAATGAACTCATGTTGACCTTCAGCTCTGTGAAGTTTGACAGCGATACATTAAGGCTGGGTCATTTTCGCTTGCTTGTTTTCAATTTTGTAACTAAAACAGTAATTTAAACCCGCAACATCTAAAATTACACAGTTCTGGGCAAAACCACCCTGTAATCTCTCGATATTGGCAACAATATTTATGTCGCTGCAATTGTGTTGATGACATTTGCGTGACGATGCCTTTCAAAACGATAAATTGAAAAAATTGTCATTGTCGCCATTTTCATCAAAAACCTAATACGCATGTGTAAACACTGCCTACGGTTGCTGGGACTGAAAAAAACAAACTTGCAGTAAGCCATTTGCAAGACGTGCATTTCGTTTTTCTGATCAGACGAGCAAAACTGTTGCTCAGGTGTGTGTGGCCGCGACTTACCGAACACTATTTTCGTGCAAACGTCTTGTAATCGACCTGGCAGCAGTCAACATAAACAACCATTGAGAGCCATTTTGTGCTTCACATCAACACAACATTGCTGGCATTCTCCAGCTGGTAGGCACATGTACCGCATCGATTGTAACGAAAGGTTCAATTATGTCTCGATTCCATTAAGTTAAAGACACATTAAGTTCGAAAATACGAAAACACGTGATCTTGAAAGCTACATGCAAAAAACAGCGGGTTGCAAAATCATAACGCCCAACGCTACATCAGAGGAATGAGAAGGTCACTTGGAAAAGGTTAAAGCTCTATTCAAATAAGAGCTGATGGTGCTTATATATCTACATAGACACACAGTGTCTGATTCTAGGCTGTGAAAGGATTACTTTTGATAGACAGGATGTTAATAAGTTGTTAACCAGGTTATTGCTGACTGTAACTCACAGTAACGTAAAATGCAACCCACTGTAGACAGTGGAGCAGTTGACTAGATCAGCTATGTCCAACCGAAATGCTGGACAAAAAGTTAAGTCATTCCGTTAATAAAGGCCGTACATTGAACGACCAACGTTGTTCTCAGTAAACTAAAATTTAGCTCAAGCTGCTGAAAGCGTTCGAATCCTAAAAGCAATGATAACGACTTCTTAGCACGTTCAATCAATCCATGGCTGTGATGTCATAGGTGAGTTTAAAGTGCCAGTGGAACCCGCAAAACAGAAATCAGAAGACTAGAAATGAGTTTGCACCTAAGTGGACACGAGGAAATCTGCCTGAACGCCATTCAGACGTGATAGAGTGGCACTGACGACACTGCATCAAAAACGTCAAGTTTAAGATTATCAAAATAAGAACAGGTTGCCATTATGTTGTACATACACAAAAACGAAACCTTGAACTGGGCCGCACAAAACCATCAACTGGGCCAATGGGCCGCATGTGTCCCGGGGATTGGACATATCTGGACTAGACCGAACCAATCATCGTGGCCGTAGCTCCAATGTCATCAACGACTTTTTTCTTTTGCTTCTGTGCGTGTGCGCACGAGCGTGTTATAATTGTTTCTTATTCGTTGTTTTGTACGTCATTTTATTTTTTGTTTCTTTGATTTTTTCCTTTTCTCTGTTTTTCTTTCGATGTAACGTTGCAGCGCACGCTTTATCGAAATAAGCCACAGCGATAACTTCAGATCGTGGCTCCTTGGAATTTTAGCAACGAATGGCCGCGCTCTCAGAGAAGTTTTATGCTTAGAAAAGTCAATTNCCAGATAAAAAGTGTGCTCCCGTAAGAGAATGTTGGCTTCGAAAAAGCTGAACTGTACGCTGAGCGGACAAGNAAAACTGTCGTAAGCAGTGGGCGTATTATTGATGTCCAAAGCTTACGCCAAACTAAATTATTGCGTCCTTCAACCTGNCAACTGAAAAACGTCGGGCGGGAAATTGTTGAACATAGGAAATTCCGAACAAGACTTGCATCAGATAAGGAGATGCAGGAGACTCTAAAAAATACAAGTAGCGTGCCTGTGGCAACTGTTATTCTGCACCACCTCACCAGACATCCCTATAAAAATCAACGTCAACCGAAAGCAGTGGACTTGGGACAAGCCAGCGCTAAACAGTAGCAAAGATGGTGATGCATTTTCTTCAGTGTCTTTTCGTATTTCGACAAAGCATAGTCAACGGCGACTGAAGCCCGAGGTTGCGAACGGCAAGTGGAACCCGCAGCGATGTTGAGATGCTCGATAACCATAACGTTACGTCAGTCAAAAGCGGAAAAAAGGCGACCATTGTTCTCAGCAGCTTGTTGCTGAGATTTCTTGAGGAAAAAATTTGCAAGGGCAGATGAAAAATTAGCAGCTTTCTCGCTCCGGTTCAACATGTTCCACTACGTTGAAATGGTCACCATAGTAACACGTGCACGAATCGGAAGAAAAACTATATATACTGCCACAACGTTGTTGTCAGATGCATTGTCAAAGGTGATGAATTTCATGCGAAACATTCTTTTTATTTACAATTAGTTCGCCTGTTCTGACTGAAAATTTCCAGAATTTAGCCCTACTTTCTATGTAGCAACGAAAAACCGTCTATCGCGTATGTATAATTGGAATGGTATGCTTTCACACTGCTCATCTTTCTCATAATAACGCGCAAGACAAAGTTCGAGCTTTGTTTTACTGTTGTTCCAGGAGTTCAGCAACGGGTCTATTATCTCATCTAATCTTGTTTGTCGCGCGTCGCGCACAGACTCAGGACTGCAACAAATCCAATCCGAACAATGCAGTTAATTCAATCCTTCATATACGCCAGGCCTCGAATGTTTCAGAGCGGTTTTAAACTCTTAAAATTGATGCTCCAGGTACAGCATTTGCAAGGTAAGGATTTCGTTCAGGTCGTTTCATCTTGTTTTCATACTGACGACGTGACGGAGTTGTCAATTTTGTCACATTTTTTATTCAACCATACCACGCATCGTTTCACGCTTTTCAGAGTAAAACTCACTTTTCATCAACATTTACAGTGGCTTCTGATACGGAAAAACATCATTCAAAGTGATTTACACACTGACGTGCTTTTGGATTTTACTCAACAAAAAGATGCGAAGTATGACGTTTACGTTCGAGCCATTCTTTGATCAAAAGAGAACCCCAGTTAACAGTAACACATTCTCCATTGCTAGAAAATGCCAAAGCTGTTCACTGTCACGCCACAAGCGAATTCCTAGCAGTGGCGCAAATCATTTACGTACAAAGCACAAAACAAAACGGCTGCTGCTTTAATCGTAACAGGCACCAACCTTTCTCTCGCAGCAGATGCGCAATGTTGATCAGCATTAAGGCAAATGTTAGCATATCCTGATTTCAACAAACAACCAAATGTCTGGTAAAAAGCACCATTTTGTCGCCAGTTAGATTATCCAGCGCGAGACAGCAGCGCTCGCTTGCATCAACATCGAAACCGTCGCGTCAGACTGAATGCATCTTGGTGCAAAAATGAGGGTCGGAACAAAAGCCAGAAGACGCACAACTTCTTACCCATGCTGTGCGACGGTTGCTGCGGCAACAAGAAGCAAGTCAGCACCTCGCCTCGCGTTCCACGGTTTTCCGTCTGGAACTTGAGCAGCGGCTGCGATTGATTTTCGGACAGCCAAAGCGCTGTAGACAAAACATTTACCAATGACTAAACGATCATATGCAAAAGCAGAACCACGTACATTTGCTCGCGTTCGCTCGTCATTGTGAATTGCTGCAATCCAATCGACCCGGTTTTATGAGCTTGCTTGCATGTAGGGTAATCAAAAGTGATCTACGCCTGACATTTACAGTTCAAGTTCATGGCAAGCAGTGAACTGATATAGCAATGTTACATGGGTGTTGCAGCAGCTGTAACATAATGTCAGAAACTGCAAACTAAGATTGGCTCAGCTTTTCATAGGAAGACGAGCTTTTCAATCACGGATTATTTCTGTTACCCAAAAAATCATTTAAACGGCTCTCGTCGTTGTTCAGAAAAGATTCCATCTAAATATTTGAAATCCAAGATCCTAATATTCAGCACCAAGAACAAAATTCCTACTTCACGAAGTGTGAGACTAACACTTAGCGGAACGCACATAGACATCTAATAGCATGAGTCACGCCCGACTAAAATCAAAAAAATGGGGTCAATCGCCAAGCTTGGCACAACGCTGTGCTACAAACAAGTGTTTGGATGCTGGTGTCGCGACTCGTCGGAACGCCACAGCAAATGACGATCGATTTTAAGGAACGTTTCATTCACTATTGCTTGGTCTGTGGCGAACATTCCAACGAATCAAGCTGCAAAATCCTGGCAACTGTAATAAATATATGTTGAGCAGAAATTCGTTACAGCGCATTCCGTGCCAATTACCGGTCGCAAAACTTAACGCTACGGGTGTTTCTCACGATTGGACCGCCAGCTGTGCCACAAAAGCGTCGAGCGCCGGCCGTACCTTTCAGGTTCAGTGAGGCGAGCGTGATGGGCAGGTGATCTAGTTTGTTGCCACTCACGTCGAGCACTCTCAAGTTCTTGGCGCGTGCCAGCTCGCTGGGGAGGACGGTCAGCAAATTCTCGCGCACCGACAGGATGTTCAGGCTCGAGCATTTGCCAAGCTGAAAGGTGAAAGACGAATACAATACGGGGGGTGCAAATTACGCGCTGTTCCGAAAACATTTTGGCTGAGGGGAAAAAATTCAATGCAAAAACGAAAAAAATACGAGAATAACTTAAATTCATAAATCCGTCTCGGAAACAAGAGGTTGGTTTGGTGGAAAATTGCAAGCTAACTGATGATTGCCCTGAAAACATAGCACGGCAATCACGAAATATGCCTTTCATACTTGTTTCGCAGCACTACTTTGTTTTCCCAATACCGAAGCCGATATTAAAAAGTGTGCCTGGCATTAGAAGCCGGCTGTGCATTTTTATTTAGGCGTATGCCAATAAATTCTAGTCAGGAAAGTTTGCCGAGTAGAAATTCAAGGGCTACAATTTTCGGGAGTGCATAACACCGTGCAGACAGTAACCTATATTCATTATGTTAATTGGGTGCTTCGCATTCTCTCGCATCAAACCCAGGGGCCTCAAAAAATCCCGTTCGATTACCGCAGTTTTTGAACCAAACAAGTGTTAAAAAAGCGAAACTACACTTTCGTTGTAGCGTTTTCATTTCACCGTGACATATTCGAAAACGCCAACGCGTTTTTGTCAGTATAACAGACAGAGTGCAGGTGACACCTCTAGAAAAATCATTCGGAACACGCCAGCTGTGCTAAGTCGTTCACGAAACAAACTGTACAAAATTATTTGCACGAACTTAAAAATCGCGCAACACCATTAAAAAGACTCTCCCTCGGTTTTTACTTCAACGGGCAGAGTTTCCAGCTGGTTGCGGTCGATGTTCAGTGTGGTCATCTTTTGGAGGTTGCCTAGCGACGAAGGCAACTCGCTCAGAAGGTTCTCGGTCAGCATTAGCTCCGTTATGTTGGAACACTGGCCGATGGTGGGCGTTAGCCGGCTGAGGCGATTTTGGTCGACTTTGAGAATTGACAACTTCCGTAATTTTCCTGCGACGAGATAAACATTTGTTACCAATGAGCAATGCCTTCGCACGTTGATGCACCATGCCCACAGGATAAGCGACATGCTCGCGATTAGCCTTTCGTTTTTCAACCGGGGCGCTGCCGGGTTCGACCACAGGTGAAATGAAATCGTTTCGCGGCAAATCAAGCAAGCTACCGAACCTTGTAAAAGGTCTTCCGTGCGCGTGTCGATAATTTCCAATGTACTTGCCGCGAAAGCCGCAAGTTTTCGAATGCCTGAAAGGGGTGCCGCAAGAGAGAACAAGACTGGAAACCTCTGCATTAACCTCCGGCGAATTTGAAGCGAAGGGCGTCGCGAAGAAATCAAACTTATATGAAAGACCCCTCATCTACTACTTCTGCAACAGCAGATTTCGTCTCTATCGACGACAGTGTAAGTGGGTGTGAAATCTAGGCTTTTAAATGCCTCGTTGCTGGCCCTCCTCTCTGCGAGTAAGGCGCTTCATAAAAATCGGCTTAGCCAGGGGTTGGTGACGATACTTCGCGCTTAGACTTGATGCAACCCCCTCACCAATATACACGCGTGTGCAACCACCAGTTTACGCAAAGGCAACAACCTACTTCGAACCCGGTTCAGTGGAAGTGCCATGGAAACAGTTACTGTGATCCACGTAATTTAGGGGCAACGCTAACCCGCTCGACACTGAAGTGGGTTCAATATTCATAAACCAAAGAAGCGTAACTGAAATTTTCGGCGTCTCAGAATATGTTAAACACGTCTCCTGTACCCCAAGATGCGTACGTGCGAATCCAATGTAATCAATCACGGTAAAGGTTGGTGGGTTAGTGACAACGACGACTGGCAAGTAACTCTTTCTGACGTCCTTGAGCGAAACGTATCTCGGTAACAGCACTTTGCAGATATAAACGATGCGGCAGTTGTCTCACTTAGCAGTCTCGTTGCGACCCGCGGTACTTACCTCGTGAACTTGTGGAAACGACTTAGGATTGGCTGCACGGATGCCTACTGGACCATGCGAGCCGAACTATTTAAGGTGACGACACACCAACTTCACACGCGTAGGCAGTAAACAGAGGTAAGACACCAGCGTTTCATACGGCAGTTTAACAGCTGCAGACCAAAACGTTCCAATCGAGTTTAATTATTTACATGATTTTTTCAACGTTTATTATCTAAGTCCACAATTCACATTTATTCTGCTGATGACAACAGCAGTTTCGATTATGTCCTGTGTTTTAAGTTCGTGGAAAAACATGATTCATGTTACTTCCTCCGTATTATATTGACACTAATCAAAGCTACGAATAGCGTTTTGTGAATATTTTAGCAATGGTTCCAGTAGTTTGAATTCATTCGATACAAAATGAATAAACATAGCCGACAACGTAGTTTTCCATGAACATTGCGTAACAGCAATAAAGCAGAAAAGATGTTTCACGCGTGCATTTCACAGTGCCGAAAAGGTTTTCGCTTCTTTCTGATTGTGCTGAAACGCTGGCGATAATAAATAATCCAAAACAGGATTGCGAAATTCTACAGCAAAATTAATGATGACACGTACAGAGACTCAATCGGTTACTCGTCATGATAAAGTTGCGTTTTTCAGCCTTCAGTAGTTTCCAATCGGGATCGGAAAACACCTGAGATAGCGGATTGAAAACCACTGAGATAGGGTAACATTCGATTTCTGCCAGCCACACTTGTAAGCGAGTATGAGTGTAACTGAACTCAACACTGGTGATTGACAAAAACGGTGAAACAAACAAACGCAGCATCTGCGATCTAACTGTACCACACCGTTCAGGGGCCGCACAAAAGCGGTGAAGGTGCAATGTAGACCAAAGGCTGGACAATCACTGAAGCGCGCTCCCTCTAAAAACTGGCGTTCTCGACCATGCGACCCAATGCGTTGTTTTGCGGCCAGCTGAACCTTTTATAATTCTTGCTTTGTTCCTTTTAATAAGCACCTTAGATCAACCCCGTAGCCACGGGGGGCATTCGGGGGCAGTGTTTTGATTGTGCCACCACAAATTGTGTTGTGCCCAGAAAAAATTGTTTCAAACATAATAAAAACAAAAATCTTGCCTGCCTAAAAATGTATTTTGCCCCACCAAAGCTCAAAACTTAGCAACGGGCCTGCGTTAGATCCTAAAACATTATCTTCATTTTCACAAATTTGTCATGGTGTGCTTCTGTTATCATGGCGCTACATTATAAGGTCAGGTCTGAGATTTTTTGAGTGTTATCACATTGAAATGCAAGATTGAAAGACGACTACAAATGGCGTCTATGCTGGGTGCCTTTATGTGGTAACGCTGACTGTTTGAAAACATCTGTGCTACACGCACGGCACAGTGGTTCTTAGAGTACCGCAAACTAGCACTTTCTACGTCTTTAAAGACGCATTGTTTTAGGTAACGTACGAAATAAGGATAGGTTCAAATTTTGTGTAGATTCTGTTTTAGAAAAAAACTTCACAGCTTCAAGATTGTCAGAAAAAGCTGTACCACATTCTTCGACAACAACTTTTGATTAACGAGTATGATTGTCGTTTCCTGGTGTTTGCATCACTTAAAATCTAATCCATGCTGTGTTTTCTTCCAGCAGCGTAGTGTCGCATAGCACATCAAATGTCTATCTCCTGTTGCTACCACGCTGCAAAAACGCTGTTTTGACACTCCCTATCGCAATATGGGTAGGATATTTTTTATTCACTTCCCAGATTATGCAGTTAGTTTTTGCTTGTTTAGCGTTAACACGGTTAGTATCACCCACTCGCGACTGGTAGAAGTGTAAAATCTCGGAAAGGTTAAACGCAGTCCTCTTTAGCAACATCACAAAACCGTTTTTTAATGAGTCCATAACTTGATCTTTTCAGGCCATTTTCCCAAAACGCCATTATCAGCAGCACATTCAATCAGCTCCTTTAAATTCGGGAACTGGATGATATCCACATTTGCTAACTGCGAGATGAACAGTTTTAACTTCATCTTGGATGCAGCAACACCATTTACTTTAAGTTGGGAAAAAATTGGTTCTTGCACTGCAGTTTCATATTCAGATGATTGAAATAGTCAGTAACACCAGGCAAAATTGCGAGATCAAATAGCCAGTTGTTTTCATACGAAAAAGCTCTTCCGGCAGCTCGTTTTTCTCTTCCAGAAAATTATGAACAGCTTGTTCCAAATTGATTACTGGTAATTCATACGGGATTTGTACGAAACAAAAACTCTAGCAAAATATTGGAGAGGTTTACTGTCGTGCGATCACAGGGATGCAATACGTCACTTGAAATCATCCAATGCGTTAAAGGCTGGCCTCCTCTGAGCTAGCTAAAATAACAGTGAGTGGGTCCCAGTGCACGCAGTACTATAAGAATTTCAGCTTGGTAAGCAATCACGAACAACGGCATGCTGCTAAAAGTAGGAGCACTTGAGAAAAGTCAAAGCTAAGAGTTTCCGTTCAAGTAAAATTAAAACTCAGTGTATATCACGTGCCTTACTATCACACAACCACAGCCTTACTATCATATATCACGTGTATCACACAACCACAGCCTTACTATCATATATCACGTGTATCACACAACCACAGCCTTACTATCATATATATCACGTGCCTTACTATCACACAACCGCAGCAACTTAATTTTCGTGAACTCCAAGCTTCCGTTTCAGTCGAGACAGCAACTGGTGGTCAACAGCTTTACTTCTGCCTTTCAGTCAACTCCGACACAAAGTGTTGTAAAATATTACGTCGTTTTGGAAAAGGGTTAAACAAACACCAACTCGACAAGTCCTGCCGCTAGGCAGACATGTCGCAGGCTACAACTTCTATTGAAGGATAGGATAACGAAACGGCGATGGAGGTAGACGAGCGGAGAAGCCAACTACAGTCTCACCTAACGTGTCGGGTAGTTGTTCAATGAAGTTGTGCGACAAAGTGAGATCAGTGACACAGGCAAGGCTCCCGATGCTTTCCGGGACGCTCTCGAGCTTGTTCTCGCTCAAATCAAGGCAGACCAGGTTGACCAGCTTTCCAACGCTCTGAAGTAAACGAACATCATGTAAATCAGGGGTGTGAAACCCGTGGCCCGGAAGCTGACGTTTTGTGGCCCGCGGAAAGGTCCAGATTTTAAAGTAAGCATTACGGTTTTTAAAGGGTATTTCCAATCTTCCGTGGGTGGCCACCGAGTTGTCTAACCTGCAGAGCTTGACGCATGGAGCTGTGGCCCGTGGAACAACCTGATTATGTGCATTTGGCCAGGCAGTTCTGCATGGTTGCACACCCCTGATGTAAACGGTCAAAATACGATGGCTCCCAACAAATACAACCGTGAGTATCTCATACTAGTTCACCACAACAGGTCTATTTCTTTTAATGACAACGACTAGTGACAGTTTTAATTAGTACGAAGGGCTTAGCTATAAGTAAAAAATCCTGTACGTCGCCCGTTAAACTGGCAAAAAATGATAAATTAACTGGAGTTAGCTTTGCGCGGACGAAACAGCGTCGTGAATCATGTTACAACTTTAGGCATCTGAAATGGATAAGAGCAGGCAAAGCAATGTTTGCACTACGCTAAGATGCTTATTTCCATCGATAAATAGATTTTGGTTGCGCGAACAAGAACACGACAAGTGAGAAGCACAGACCACGCTAACAGCGCGAAATACCATCGCATGTTGTTTACATTCATTCATTCATTCATTTTCCTACCCGCTTTTATCCTCTGGGGATAGTCGGGTAGGCGCCAGCCCTAGGAATCGAAATACTGTACCTGACGGTCAACAGCAATTTCAGATGTTCTGCTAGCTCCACACCAAGACGGGACCCAGCAAAAGTCGGAGATGTAACCGCGCCATCTGGTCCTGGGACCACCTTCGGGCCACTTTCCCGTGGGCGTAGCCAGCTGAACTTATCTCGCCAAATTTTCCTGGGACATTCTGGACACGTGGTCGAATCAACGTAGCTCGGATCTCTCCATTTGGAGAAATGGCTCGACATTCAGGGCTTTACGAAGTTCACAGCTGCGCACTTTGTCGCTAAGTGTCACACCGTGAACTCTTTGCAAAAGTTCCATCTCTGCCGTTTGATAGCACTTTTTCAGTCATTAGCCATGGTTCAATGACCATAGTTGAGGATCGGAACAAAGACTGAATCAAAAACTGACAGCTCTGTGATGTTTGAAAGCTCCCGTTTGTGATTTAACTCCGCCGACAAGGACACAGACTTTTGAGCAGAAATACAGTGACTTGGCGGTCAGTAGCAGACTGCAGTCTACACCGTACTCCCGCAACAGACCCCAAAGCATTTTGCGGGGAACTCGGTCGTATGCTTTCTCGAGGTCGACAAAACATGTGTAGACGTATTCAGCATACTCCAAAGATTTCTCGAAAATTTGCTGGAGAGTGAAGATTTGTTCTGTAGTGCTGCCGCCAGGACGAAAACCGCACTGGGTATCATCCAGTTCTGGCTCAATTATTTCGCGGCACCTTTCTTCAAGGCACTTGGCATACAGTTTTCCAGGGAGGCTGAGGAGAGAGATGCCCCGGTAGTTGGTGCATTCACTCCTGTCTCCCTTATTGTGTATGGGGACGATCACCCAATCTTTTGGTTCCCTTCCAGAACACCTGGTCACCTGACACATACGAGTCAGCCAAATAACTTGATTGGAGGCTTTGAGCATTTCAGGTCGAATTTCACCTCCGCTTTACACACGTTGTTCACGAAGACATTGCAAGGTGACAATTAACTAGATTTTTATGTCAAGACTGCGGCACGGCTGGCAGACCAATACAAAGTCAATGCCAAAGCTGGTGTCTGAAGAGACGTACGATAGGGGAGATGAAACTCAACGGTCAACTTGTTGGTAACAGCAAAAATGTGATTCGGAGAAAAAGTGTTACGTTAGTTTTGGTGGTTGTTTCGTTGGCCATAGCAACTGCACACAATGCTTGCTGCCGTTCAACTAGAACTTTATCTCAGGATTCTAAGATGCGAAGCATGCAAGAGGAGTTTATTGCGACGACGACGGCCATAAAAGTTACTCCGATCAAAAATATTCTTAACGCATATTTTGAAACGCACTACAGTAACTATTCTGTATCGTATGTCCGA
>JGI24158J21664_10000555_pt1 | contig 35247 bp, 22 predicted proteins | sample Ectturendosymbi3_FD_21664 | JGI IMG/M metagenome (IMG submission 21664) | reverse complement strand
TTTTAAGCTGCTTTGTTTTGATATTGGGTGATGATTAATTGACACTGAAAAATTGATATTTTTATGGTTGTTCATGAGCATGAAATTGCTTTTGGAATAATTGATACATCATTTGTTAGCACGAACCCAGTGATCGATTTTTTTGAGCTCATGGTTGACTGTTTTTTCTAAGATTTCGTGGTTTTTCCCGGAAATATGCAGATTGATATCATCTGCATCTAAAACAGGGGGTGGGGTGAGTAACTATAAGGCAGTGCATTTGATAAGATCGAAATTGGCGGGGTGTTAATTTGAAAAGCTCTTGTTGCAAGTGATTAGAACAGAGGTAGGGAACCTATTTACTATCACGGGCCACACATGTGGTGGAATATCGCTGGCGAACGGCGAAAATAATTACTTTTATCTTAAAATTTTGTCTTGTCTTCTTAAGGAAAATAAGGAGAGAAAACTATGAGCAGCGAGAGATTCTTCGTTTGATTTACTTTTTTAAGTATCTGCTCATCAAAATCACGGACTTTCGTTTTGAAACGATGTTGTCTTCTCTCTTGGGTAACGAAAATTCTGATGTTAAGCCTTATTAAATGTTCACGTGGACTGCGTTGGCCCTGCGAGCCGCAGGTTCCCCACCCCTGGATTAGATGTATAAGGTATAAATTTTTGAATGCGAGATTTTGTGCCTATATATGGCGTTTATCACATTTAACCATCGCAATGCAGAATCGTTTAGGTCATCGAAAGGATACCGGCAGATAGACAAGGCATGCGAGTTTAATAAAGAGCGACACAAGCCATGTGTGTCATAACGATCACAAGCCTGTAATTGGCGATTACTGCATTACCATTCGCTTGATCGGAAGAACGTAAGTTGTTTGAGAGCCGGTAGACGATGACAAGCATGTGCGAGGTACGAGCAGCCCTCCGTGGAAGCAAACGCTTCGTAATGAGATTAAACTTCTTCGACCTGTGAAGCAAAGACACATCCTGGTCATCGGGTTGACCAGCGCCGCTGGCACACCTGGTAAACAATGTCGAAGCCATTTCGCCGCGACCGCCAGGTCTGACCTGTTATTGTCGTGCTCCTGGCTGACGTCACTTGTATCGCAAGATAGATTGCTGCTTTTTCTGTCGTGAAATCGGTTTGCGCGGCTTTGCGGATCGTTCATAAACCACTTTTGTTACCAAAAACTTTGATACGAATCAATTTTAACTGAACAGCTTGCTTTCTTTCTGGCCCATGCGGCAACACAGGAGGTTTCAAAGTGCAAACAACCACAAGAACACCAAGCAGGGGCGATGTATTCTATTGCGACCACATTGCACCTGGAAGTTAATTTGATCCTGAACTACGAACCCTAAGTCGTGCTCAGTTTTGCTAGCATGAAAACAATCAAAAGGTTGTGAACAACCAAAAGGATCATATGATTGTTAACAATCAAAAGGATCATAAAATTGCTCTGTTTGAATAACATACTACTATAGTATCAAGACTCATGAAGCACAAAATGGAAAAGAATAAAAACTAATGAAAGCAATTCAACTTCCGCAACGGTAACAGATTGGAAGTTTCCCGCCTCGGCTTAGTTGTAATGCAGGCAACTGCAGCTATTTGGCAATGAAGTGAATGACGCTTTTTTGGAAAAAACAATTTTGTCTGGTGCAAAGCTGGCACTGCGGCTTGTAGCAAGAGAATAGAGAATGCCTTTCTTCAAAACCACAAACCCAGCGATCATAGTTTTGCACTCGGCACAAAAATTGCGTTCCTCAATCGGAGAATCTGAAAAAGTGATAAATGCATGTGTCTTTCATTGGAGTATCCGATTATACGAAAACCTGCACCATCTTAGAAATGACAGTTAAGATATTGTCATCTTAGATATGTAAAACAGACAGCTATGGATCAAATGATAAATGGTACTATGCACCGAGCTCCTGCAGTACACGCTTTAAAAACGACTTTTGTTACCCAGTCGACTCAAACACGCGACCAAGACCTGATTGAAGAAACCTGATTGCAAACTTGGCACGATGAACATTTAGCGCAAACTGCGCTTTGCCCAGTTTACCGGATCCCACTTTACGAGATACTTTCTGTGTCGCATCAGAACTACGTTTTCGCTTTGAATCAAAATCGATAATATTTAATAAAAATACCTGAACCAGATGGAGACTTGCAGTAATCCTGTCGGAGTTCCGAAACGAACATCTTTTCCACGTAAAAATGCGATGCGGCGGTTCTCGTTCAGCGCGGCCGGTTTTAATCCGGGCGGGGTCGTGACCCTTCTCTACCCGAGTCTTGGTTTGCAGAGTCGCCCGGTACCTTTTTCATAAGCGCTGTTTCCTCTCATATCACGATTATCGTGTTCGGCAGGAGCCCTGTGGTCCTGCCGGAGTCACGGAATCCGGCCTTTCTTCAAGTCTGGTCCGTGCGATCGCCGCGAAAAGGTGGCAATGACAAATCGTCAGGCATCCTGGCGTCGTTAAAGTCGTCCGTGAACTTTTCGAGTGCTGCAGTCGCACGTGATCACGTGATCGGCGGCGCAGCTCTCCGCCGCGGGGCGGCGCCATTTGGGAGAAAGCCTGCAGGAGCGCGATAACTCGCCAAATTATCGCCTGCGCCTCAGGAACCACCGAGCTCGGTCGGATTGCAAATCGCTGTAACGCAGAGCGATGGGAGATCTTATCGCGCGCGCAACCCCCACTGAGCTGTCATTATTTTTATAGGCCTGTCTGCTAATAGTCATAGAGTCGAAGTCGGGAAAATTGCTTCAGTACCGTCATTGACATTGCTGACTATGTAGCTTTAGTAATACGACTGCATGACCGTCCGCTCATGACAGCCAGTTTGATTTTTTTCTACGCAGTAGACGTTAACTGCCGTTCCTTCTTTTATAAACTGAGGGTTGTTTCAAAAGATTTTAAACGAAGTTTTTTTGGCCGGTGTAAGTTTTTGGAGGGGAAAGGAGTTTGGTTGCACCGCCTTAAACCTCGCCCATTGTTGGGAGAAACCAAAAACGGCGTTGAGAGAAGGAAAAACTTGTTATTAACAAACAAGTTCTTTGCTTAGTTGTCTGTGTTATACTTCTCAAAAGTTTTTTTTCTGGGGGAAGCTCGGTCGAACATGGTAAGTAATTAATCAATTCTGAAGTAGCCAAATTTTGCAAAATCAAATCGACAAACGATCGATGACTGAACACGACGCAAAACCGTCTCATTTCCTCAAAATTGTTATCGCAAAGCGTATTACACTAGAGCGAGGTTATTCTTTCCGATATTGGCTGAACAGCGACAACAATTATTTTTCCAAAAATAGAAATACACACATTGCATTCCAAGCAAACTAAATCCAGCACAAACAAACAATAAGGCACTTGGAAACAGGAGGTTGTGCTAATATTTGCAAAAGGGAGATGACCGCACTTACCTCATAAGGCGAAAAGCAAGGATGTGACTACTGAGCAGCCAAAGCTGTGTCTGGAATAGAAGTAAAACAAAATGGCGCCTGGTGTTGTCCTGGTTATTTCAGAGACTTGCTATTGTTATCGGTATACATCATGCTGAGCTGCAACTCGTCTAAACAAACTTGCTTTGCCTTTATAGGGCCACATTAATTCCGTCTTTGCAGTTTGAATGAACTGGCAGAGCCTGAACAGGTTTTACACCTCGAAGCAGCTTTCTAAATCAGCTTAAACATATTTTTCAAGAAAGCTTGGATGGAATGCAGAATATATCATCTCGAAAGAAACTTTCAATGGGCAGCGAATCAGCCACTATGGTCTCTACGTTCGCCAAATGAATAGACATCCTCTGTTCTTATTTAAATAAACAGTAGAAACCAGAAACTACGGATAGTTTTATGCTGTGTTGCACAACAAACTCTCAATGCAAAAAGTGCGTAGTGCTTTGAAGCAAGCGTTTCATTAAGAAAATTCCCAGATTTCGAAATGAGCCAAAAACCTCTTTATTGTTACTTAGATAAATTCAACGAAAGCAGTAAAAAGTATATTTTATTTGATGCCCACAAACGTTTTTCGTCATGCTGGCACCGATGACGACGTAAATGTTGGTTGATCACCACAGAGAAGAATTAAACAGCTTCTGTTCACTCGAGTTAAACTTAGCTCCTGAGTAGTTTTGCGCTGTAACAGCAAGGCTATCAAGTCCTCTGAAACTACAATGCATGATTTTTCAGCAGGAAGAAAGGACATGTCGGTAAGGTCCATTGCAAGATTCGACATTGCTTTCGCGATCTAGAGTTTCACAGAAAAAAATTGATCATTTGCGTTATTTTGACATGTTTGCTTCCAAGCAGCGCATGTACCAGCTCATGTTTGCACGACAAAGCGATTATTCTGCAGACTCGACACCTGACACTTGCGGCGCTGTTGTCCGTAATATTCCATGGTTAGCAACCCAGGAAAGACAAGGCCTGCGTTAACGAGGATGAGCGCAGAAACAATTTCGAGGGCAAGCAGGTCGGCCTTTGACTTTTTGACTTTAGGTTGGGCGTAGGCCCGACTGCGACTTATGAATCAGAGATGATAGCCAGTGAAGACATCGGTTTCCAGCAAAATGACATAAAAAGCGGCTTTATCCGACAAATGCCTTTACGGTGCGATTTTAATCTTCAGTTGAAATCTTACAACTTCTATTGTGATGTGGACCTCTTCACTAAGAAATTCTTATCGCAGAGAAATCATATGAGACTGGGAAATCATGCAATTGTTAACGTGTCAATTTTTTTATAGTTGCCTGACTTATTTCCGCTTTGTTTCTTTTCGCTTACACCTTGCAGTCATATGTCGTATGCAACATGAAGCGTGCTTATTTACAGTAGTAATATTATCTCTGAATGAAACCTGGAGTAATTTCATGTTCTTTATCGAACGTTTCCATATACAGTAACGGCACTAGTGGCATTTTCAACCTGAACTATTCAAGTATGGCCAAGTATGAAAATCACAAAACAGAGCAGTCTCCCGACGCATGGTATGAGGGAATAAGGCTTTGGTCAAAGGAAGCCAAAAGCCGGAAGTCAAACATCGTGCTGCCAAACACAGTTGTGGAATTATTAATAACTTCCTTGGGCGAAAGTTTCGGATATATTAAAAAGTTTCTACACGCCCCGTTTGCAAAGTTTAAGCACTGAACATTTTAGTGTAGAGCGGTAAAAGATATTTACGATAGATATGCACCAGGGCAAGCTTTCTCGAAGAATCGATTAAAACCAAACAAAACCCCTGACTCATCAGCCATGTACAACGCACCTATGAATACAATCCAAGGGTTAGCTGCTGCTTAATCAACCGTGAATGCGACGTGTGAGAAGCTCTTGTATTGCTCAACTGAAGAGCGACTAAATCTATGTTTTTAGGAGGGGACGTTCCGATATCACAGCGGCCATCTTCTGTACAACAAACAAACAAACAAGCATCGAAGAAACGAATGCACATATATAACAAACGCTGTCTTGACAGCCGCGCGGTTTGATTCGCCGCACGCACTGGCTAAATCAATATTTTCGCAACCGAAATAGAGAGACGGGTTTGACAGGGAATGCAATTTTCTGCAATTGAACGTCGTTCTGGCAACGGAAGTAAAAACCACGAGATAGCCTGTCCCGCTCTACGGCTAGCTCTAATTCAGAAACAGCTCTTTGCGGAAGCTGCGCCAAAGCAGTTCTGCCAACGGTTTGATCAGCGTGCAAATCCGTGTGCAGCAAGGAATCAACAGCGAGCTTATCACAGAAGTCACTGTATTTGCTTTAACACCTTATCATTTGAAAACATTGTGTGCTGTACTGTTGCTGAAGCGCTTTTCAGGGCAGCGACGTGGATACGACGTGGATGCTGGCATCCATCGAAGTATGGAAGTAAAACAACAAAGTTCTCAAACGACAAATGCTCTCCATGTCTTCACTTCTGAAAGTGCTTCTGCAAGAACGTTTTACTTATTGAAAAATCTACTGCATAGCATCCATGTACAACATGTTCCGTATAGCAACTATGTACCACAATGAACCAAGTACCTAACTTCCACTTATGTTCAAACTTAAGGAAACAGCCTTGAAAATTGTTCTACTCGTTTATACCAAATCTTACAGCCATAACAAAGAAAAAAAATATGTATCTGATAAACGCAATTCATTACGAGTTTTAATTGTTATGCTGAGTTAGTTGCTAAGAAACAATTTTTTCTGGTGACTAAAGAGGATCACTTTAGAGCAGTTTCGGCGCCAAGACAGCATCGGCATGCATTTTGCACAGTATTGTTTAAAAACTTTCGAAGGATATTTTACCTCACTCTCTGGGTGGCCGCGGATATATGCTGAAGTCACCTTGGTTCGCAATGTACAGCGAGCAATTTAAGGATTACGTGATGTCTGCCGTTTCTCTGTGACCCAACGAACTCGGAGATCGGTACGGATTGGCTACGGGAGCTAATTTGGCAAAAGTCCTGGTAAATGTTGAAAGTCATGGCTGGTCATTTATTGCTACTTGCCAAGTCAACACATGGGAGTGGAAATTCACTTGATTCGTGGCACATATGAAGGTGTTTGCAAGCTAACTACGAAGTAACTATCAAAAGGCATTTGCTCTCTATATGTTCACTTCAGCATGAATTTTTGTTAATTGTATAAGCAGGCGAGAAAGTGTGAAGTTCTAACTAAGTTAGCGAGAACAAAAGATCAACAAAAAATACAGTTTTTTATGTATAGATACCTCCAGATGTTCTACTGTTTTCACCGCACGCTTTGAAACAAAGAAAACTTCGCGTTAAACTGTTGACAAAGTTGACTGAAAGTATTGATTTAATGGAGAAAATCGAGTTCTGACGATTTGTGATAAGAACGGCAGTTACAGTTTTACTGTGTATAATGCATCTAAAACTCAGTATTTGAAATGGCTCGAAGGTCGTAACAAACGTGGTTATCGCACAAGTTGCACACAAAGAAAGGTCAGCGACCAGGGTCATCACCATCTGTTTTGTTTTTCAAACGTTGATCAGCTGCTGTATGGAATAAATAACAGGTTTCCGAACGGGCGGTCTCTGGGTACATACAGCAGTCCAATGATGAAAATTCTCCACTGCTTCCTGGTAGGTGATCTCATGCAGGTATGCTACTATTGGTGTTTCAACATGTTTGCAACGTGATAACTCACCAAATGCCCTGGGAAGAATGCGTATCTGCTGTGACATATTACGATATGAAGCTTCTTTTTGTTTCATGGAGTTTAAGCAAGGGAAAATTGGCCCAGTTTATATTCCACTGCTTCACAGACACTAGTATTGATGCTCTGCAAGTAAATCCTCTGCTTGCTGCACGCATTAAAGTGCTTTCACACGCGTCTGACGAACGCTTATATTTTTACGCCCAATTTTCGTACGCGTGGTATTGTCTTTACATAAGCAGACGAGGCAAAAATCTGTAGGCAGATGTTGTTTTCGCCACTTGTCAAGGAAGGCGTTCCTGCAATTAGCCTAATGAGCATTTAAAGTCAACTTAATGTACTATTGAACTGACAGAAAATTGATTAAAACTGACAGAAAATTTTATGACAGGTGTTACCAGTTTGCTTTTTCAGTAAAATTAAAAGTGACTCAACCGGTAAAATATTTTGGAACTTGAAATGGAGGTAATTCACAGCGACGTCAGAAGAGGCAATCGTCAGTGAAGTATCTTGCTACTTGTGATGTTTCACGTCCTTGCTAGTAGCTGATTTTTTGACATATTAATTAAATTCGTTGACTCAGACTAATGTACAAAAGTCACGAAAAGCATGCAATACTTCGAAAAATGTACAATTTCATCAAGGAACTGACATAAATCTTATACTTAAAAATTTTGTTCCACAAATCTTATAATTTTGGATTTTAGAACAATTTGTTTTATGATTGGTGACACATTTTCGCACTGTTTTATAACTAAAATAATGTTTTTCTGATATTTTTGGTGGCGTCTTTCGTTTTTTCAGCAGATAAACACCATTTTTTGTAAAACGAGCACAGGCATACCTGGCATTCGCAAATGAGCGTTTTAGCGATTTCCTTAAGTAGCCCTGAGAAGAATGTTTGACACTACCATTAATTTTCAAAAAATTTTTCTTCCCGATGCGAGGCCTGATTAGTAACAGGAAAGATCGGGAGGAGACCATGTCTTTTCCCCCTCCCGTAATGCGTGTACGGCACGTGATGATAAGAACAGTCTTTAACGGTTGGTCTTGCTATAAGTAAGTTAGAAGAATTTTAGAGCTCAGGTATGCGAGAAAAAAGTAGTTTCGTTGTTGTGCGGCACTGGTTCACTATCCGATCCGAAGGCCCTGCGATGAAAATCCGGATAAGGCCCACGTGAGAAAGCCATGAGGATAAAAAAAGGGTTGATCGCTCGGGGCTGGTTTTCTGTCGTGACGCTTAAATAATTAAAACACAGTTCTCAGTCAAAAAGGACCTGGTAACTGTTTATGCCTCTGCTTCTCTGCTTGGATCGCATGAAAAAAGCAAAAACGTTTCCTCAGAGTTGATGGAGATTGACTCCAGTTGTCCGGATGTTCTTTGAAATGTTTTCATCGTTTGTGAAACGGTTGACGCGAACGAAAGGCAAGCAGCAGTTTTTGAAAAAAAGCAGGAAGATCAGTAATCAGAAATATTCACAATTAATATCAGCTCTTGCAATTTGTTTCTGATTAAAACCATGTGATGTGTAAATAAAGTGTGGCGCTGTCGTATGGTAGACTTTAAAAATGTCAAATAGTGGTCGTGTCAAAAATTATCGATAGATGTTTGAAATTCCTGATTAAAAAAACTCTTTCTTACGCAGTAATTACAAAACTGCTTCCAACACTGCTACATTTAGTTTTATGCCACAAAGAGAATTTTGAAACAATTTAACATGCCAGAAGTTCCCCAGTGCACCTCACAAAATTATTAACTTTTGCTTTCGAAAAGCTCAATGTTGTTTAAATGTTGTTTTGCGTTTTAAAACGTTGGCATTTTTGACTGGGTAAAACAGCTTCTGCGAGTTCTGTCATAGCATCCTGATATGACTTACAGTCGAGCAAAAAGATCTAAAAATGGAATCGGCCTAACCAACGTAAGCGTTGAGCTTAGTGTTCATCTGCACTTCTCTACTGCGGTGGCCAAGATTACAAGACAGCACATTAATTTTTCCTGTAACGTGAAACGAGCCTGACAAATATTTGTTCTTAACCATTTCCAGTCTTGATCTGTTTGTTTAAAAGTCCTGTGGTTAAATGTTTGAAAACATCAAAGTTCACGGACTGCCTAATAACTACCCGTGACACTTTGATGGGCATGAAACATTGACAAACTTGCACTGCGTTTTAAAAGCGCGTTCGTGGTGACGCACTCCCACCTTGGTCTAACTCAACACAAGGGGCATGCTGTCGCAGCGTAATTGCTAGTTTGCACTGCCTCGCTCGAGAAATTCTTCTCTTTGCAGCAAAACAGCAGTATGCTATTTGCATAAAAAGGGAAATGCATTGGCAGGTTCATATTAGCTTTGTAAACTGCTGTCACCAAAATTCTCTCTCTCAGCCCCAAGGAGTGCTTGGCAAAATCAGAAAAAAATCAAAAAGCATTTTTTGGTTTTGAAATTCAAACTGAAAGAACTCAAATGCGGTTTGGTCAGTTTCTACGCTTTGGACCTTTTCCGAAAATCAACGACTCCACGTTCATGGAAATCGAATGTAGACATAAAAATAGTGCAGCATAGACGTGGCTTCACGTTTTTAAAAGGGCATGATAGCGCGGTTGAGCCGAATATTTGAAGTGCATGGAAGCACACCACCAATGCCAATGTAGCCATCGCCTAGAGCAGTGGCAGGCTTGTAGAGATAGCAATCTCACGCAAGTCCTAGCCTGTTCGTTGACATCCTTACTCCAGTTTACAAAATGGCGACCAGAACGCATCACACAACCAGGTAAACCACAATCCGCCATCAGGACGTCAGCGTGAAAAGGTGCATCGCAGTTGGGAAAGAATAAATTACACTGATGAAATGTCTTTCTTCACGTGTGGATGTAACATAACAATGGGATGGAAAAGGATGGAGTTTTTTACTACTGTTCTTTCTCATTTTACTGAGAAGCTAACAAATCTCATCTTCAATCAAGATGCCAGAGATCCTAAAGGGCTGGGCTGCTGCCGAACAGTCATTTTTACCCTCAATCCGCAGCTAGACCTGCGTTGTGACTTATTGACACATCGAGACAAGCGACAGCGCTTTGCTAGAGGCAAAGAATTAGGCGCAAGACGCTGGTCAGGAGGTACAAGGCTCCGACTTCGGTATCTGCGCCTTCATAGAAATGATCGGGCGCAGCGAAACGGGCCTCAGAGCGCGTCTGACCGCTTGCGTGCGCGTTCGGTGTTTTTATGTCGTCTCGTTTATCTGCAGGTCCACCTAAGACATCTTGTAGTTCTTGTTGTGCATCTTGTGGCAGCCACAAGGGTTTGTTTATTTATGTGCGGTACTTGTGCAAAATCTCGCTTGCATGAAAATATTGCCAAAAAACTAAAATTAGCGTCTGTGCTCCTGGCCTTGTAATTTAAAAGTATATATGAGCAGTAAGAGCGTGACAGTGATTTTTGACTGTTGATAGCTGACACTTAGAACTTATTTCCAATATTTGTGACAGGCAAAAAGTGTTTCATAAGCACAGGTTATAACTAGACTTGCACGTCAAAGGATGCAAAGCAAGAGAAACGAGTGTGTGTCGCAGGCCGTATCAGAAATTATGTTTTAGCGCCAGTTTTGAGAGCAATCTTAGTTTTGGAAAACAGATGGTGATAAGCCGAGTGTGGTAAACAATAACATAATGAAAGTCAACTGCCAAAAAATTCGCAGGCAGGCGCTTCTGTGTGCTGAGCTTCATTTAGCCTCGCTCAGAGACAGCCCTGGTGGTCCGGAGATTTTCCAGACGCTTGAACCGTTAATCCGGGGCCGAGCCAGAAGACCGAGCGGCTCGATCTTTTGCATCCCCCTAATGCTGGGGAAAATGCTCAGGCGTTGTTATGAAAGAAACTGAGCGTATTTTCGGAATGTGTTGGTGGTAATGTGCAGTGGTAAGCGGTTTCCAATTTTTAAAGATATTATGCACGGAACGATGTGATGATATACTGTCGGGAAAAACGTGTTTCTGGCTAAAAGCAGTCTGTTAAAATCGCCTCGCACAAGAAATTCTGATTATGATTGAGTGATTTAGAAATTTTTCTAAAACGAAAAGCTTCAATGAAACAGACAAGAAATATTGCTTTCTTTCTATAAAATTTTAGTTATTATCAAATACTAATTCCTCTGTTTCAATTCCATGGTACTCGGATCAAAAAGTTGTGTCAAATGTATCTTAATTTCACAAGAGCACTCTGCTTCGTCATGCAAACTGACACGATTTTTAGTAAGTCGTTGGGACGAGTGTGAGAAACGACAGACTTGGAAAGTTGCAAAAACCGGAAAAATTACTTGGAGCATTGATTGTGACAGACTGCTTCATCAAAACTAACAAAACAATTCGTGATTTTTGTTGAAACGTTTCAGAATAATTTGAAACTTTTCAGTTAAATGTTGTCATGATCATTAAATCGAAACAGATTGTATTCTTAATAAGAAAATACACAGAAAGGTACTGTTGATATTGTCTTGGTGTCGATCACGTAATCAAGTCGTCAAAAGTCTTGAACAAGTGTTTTCTTTCTCCTTATTTAGCACTGACGAAGAAACCTTGGTTTGGTGTGTTCAAGAGGAAATTATTTACACTTTTAACAAAATTCATGAAGAAAGTTTCTCCTAAGTTACCCCAACCCGAGCTTCACGTGGTCATGTTCCTTCACTTCACCACGCTGACCATGCCCCCTCAGCAACAAAGCAGTCTTTCTTCAGTGACTGCTCCTGATGTACCCGACAACCGACTTGCAGATATCCAAACTGATCGGATTCATCCTGACATCTCCTACCAGAAGCCATGGCGCCTGGGCAAGGCAATGTTTGAGCGAAATTGCTATGTGCGATCCACAAAAGGTTGCTTACGAGTAGGATGTCGGTAGAAATTAGGCCGAAGACGGCTTGAAGTTTGTCGAAAGCGCTGTCGTAATTGTGTCCGAGTCGTAAGAGGAAGGCGATCATTTAATTGACGCGCAGGTTTGTTGGCCAGCAGCCGCGGGCAAGCCAGCAATTAGAGCCAATAAGGAGTAGTTCGTCAGAGCGGGTCGTTACTTTTTCTTGCCATGACACCGGTTAAGCAGTCGAGTATAGACATGGAATTGAAAACTAACCGTCCGACGTATCTGAGAGCCAGTGGAGGTTTTAAGTAGCTGCAAACGATAGCCATTCACCTAATGTTTGCGTGAAGTTTCATAGATACGAAGCGGCTTAACCAGTTACAGCACAAACCGAATCGTTCATCTCAAGGTTGTGGCGCAGTCAGAGGCGAAAAGCAGTGCATTCAAAAAATGTATCGATATGCGACGAGGGTGTGAAGTTGTACATCGCTCTTTTTGGCAAGTTGTGCCATTAATGTGCGAAATATTGCCGAAAAACATGTCTGCCGTTTTGCTTTCGATGAGGCACTTTATTATAAAAAAAAAGCTTGCAAGGGATGTCTTATGAGTAAGTGGTATCATCAAGTTGAAGTGAGGGCTACTTTTTCTGTAATAATTTTGGAGCAGTTTCGGACCAGTTACCATCGTTAAGTTTTCGTAAAATAGTCCAGTAACGAAACGAATTCCCGATAATGAAACAAAAGTCTCAATCAATAAGACTCTTACTTTAAATAAACAATTCATAACAAGCTAGCTTCTGGGAAAAAATGATTGCAAACATGGACTGTGGATTTACAATGCTTGAGGAATACGCCATATCCGGAATTACAGAAAATTTAGAATTTTTATCTGATTGTTATGTCAGCCCGATTGCTTTATTTTAAGACAGGGAAATCTGTGCTCGTTGCAAGACATTTGACAAATGGAATATTTCAAACAAAAATTTATATCACTGGTTTTCTTTGCAGAAAATTTTAATCGGTTGTGTTGTAGAATAATTTAAAAGCATTTTGCGCATCGTGAATTTTGTTATGGAAGTGACACGGCATCACGAAAGAGGTATAAGTTCGAATGAGCTCTTCCGGTCTCGACTGGGGGTGCGGCCGCACGGTGGACACCCCCAGATTTCCCAGCAAAGGTCCCTGCCTGCGATGGGACTGCGTTTTCCCGACAGTCAAACTCCTTTGCATCATTCAAACAGTATTGACATTGCCGGACAGGGAAGTGGCCAGCATCCGTACCTTGTATCTCATTCCAGCCCCCACTTCTACCAGCAGCAAACACACAGTCACGACATTCGTGCCGTTCCGCAAATGCCAGAACCGGACAATCAGATGCCAGCGCATGCGCCCCAGGTCAGCGAAACGTCACCTCTTGGGGGTCAACAAGAAGCTATGACGAGAAGCGGAGTGCCGCACCACCCTCACTTGCAACTCTCCCCCAGTATGGACCAAACCGCTGCCAGGCACGTACCAGATGATTCAAGTATTGGCAGCGAGAATTCGAACAATAACAACAGCACCGTGGTCGACCAATCGGGGCTGAGCACCGACGGTAACAGTTCCGAAAGCGGACAACTAGATGCAGGATCGCTGGAACACAATGTTAACATACCAGGTGCTAACGGCGATCCCGGAACACCTACCAGCGCCGAGGAAGATGGAAGCGATGGCATGAGCGGGTCGGTTATCAAAAAGTCTGGCGATACATCGAACGCGTTAGGCCACCGCAGGCCAGAAAAACCCCCTTATTCTTACATTGCCCTAATCGTAATGGCTATACAAAGCTCGCCAGCCAAGAAACTGACACTCAGTGAGATATATAGCTTTCTACAAGCCCGCTTCGAGTTTTTTCGAGGCTCTTATCAGGGTTGGAAGAACTCCGTTCGGCATAACCTATCCCTTAACGAATGCTTTATTAAACTACCCAAGGGCTTAGGCCGCCCAGGCAAAGGCCATTATTGGACAATTGATCCCGCAAGTGAGTTTATGTTTGAAGAGGGTTCGTTTCGCAGAAGACCGCGTGGTTTTAGGCGTAAATGCCAAGCCTTGAAGCCGTACGGGATTTTCGGTGGTCCCCCCGGCTTAATCGGGCATCAACCTTATGGTGCGCCTCACGAAATATTTGGACCCGCCGGTATGCCGCACGGCCCCATGGCCCATCCCACTCACCGGGGCCACAACTTTGTGGGATTCGACCCGACCACAGCCTCACATTTCTTCAGCAACGGTGCCGCGGTTGCAGCGGTGACCGCGAACGGAGTGGGAAGCCCTTTGTCGACGTCGCCACCGATGCATCCAAAAGAACTGCCCAGTGCCCATTCGCCGCAGCACACGCACAGCAACGGCCAATTCGTGGCCAACGGAGTGGAGTCTTCCTCGGCGACGAACACCCCCGCCCAGGTGTCGCCGGCAAGCATGACGGCGGTGACGAGCCACTACTCTCCCAGTCCCATGTTCACCTGGCCCGGTGCGGCCGCGCAGTCCCACGGCGCTTACATGCGCCCTAACACGGCTGAAAACAATTCTGTTCCCGATGCTCACCACCGTCACGTGATGATGAACGGGAACGCGTCAGTGGTGGATTACCACCAACATCCCTTCTACGCACCAACGAGAGATTCCTACGAAGGTGAGTCTTAGTCGTACTTTGACACCGCCTAAGCCGTACGCGTTTCGTTAACTCAATAGTGAAAACTGCAAATTGACATTCCGTGCGCCAAAGCTGCTTAAGCGCCGAACTTGAAAATTGTTGTGGCAAAGCATCTTGGTGGTAGTTACACAAAGGAAAATGCAGAGACGAGGGCTTATGCTACTGAATCGAGGTCTTTATTTCGCCATCGTTTTCTGTCTCCTGCTTTGCCGTGCGACCGTCCACAGTTTAACCATTTTGTTGCTGGTATATGGCAATCTTGATAGCAGTTTCAATATTTCACCAATCTCCTTTCAAACTCTGATCTGTGCGACTCCATAAGAGGTTGTTTGAGAGTTAGATATTACTTATTTGTATTATCTCTGGATAAATAAGCTTCAATTTCTTAATTACTCAAATAGTCAGGACTGGAAAAAACACATACTTTGCAAACTATTGGCGGCATCCCTTTCATCATAATCGCCAAGGTTGAGTAATGTGTTCTTTCCACATTCGCGCATTAAGTAAACAGTTTGTGCAACACATAAAACGTATAACACTTGTTAAAATTTAGAAGATCCGAGTAGGTCTAGTATATTATTCACAGCAAGTACACTGAAACGGCTGAGCGCCAGGCATGCCAAGATGTAATTAAATTAAAGGCTAGAGGCTACTCCGAGTACGTCAGAAACAAGCGCAATACTCTTCGATTGAAAACTAAGCGAACGAACGTCTAGAGTCTTGCAAAAATTTGTCTGGTTTCTGGAGCCTCCGCTATAACCGGCATCTGGAGAGCGTCAGGGCCTTAAGCTGACACTGAGCCGACGAAAGATGTCCTTATCTTTGATAAAATAGAAATGTTTTTCACCTAAAAATGAACGATCTTGAGCACGAAGCGCATTTTTGAAATGACTGGCTGCAGCCGACCAACCCAAATCGTTGTCAGTATTATTAAGAATTAGACTGATATGNTCGATAACAAAAGCGCGTGGTGAATGAAAGATACGCTGCACTTCGCCGCTGTTAGGTTACCAGCAGCAATTTCTTACTGACGCCAGTTGAAAGGCCTATGGGTGAAAAACGTTTAATTTTTTTCGATTTTCGCAAACGCTGCTTCACCGAAGGTCACCACAAATAAGAGGCCTGTCCAACTGTGACAGGAACAACATGCAACAGTTGCTGTACTCACTACAAAAGCTGCTTAAATGCATAAACACACTGTACAAATGTGGCACATAAGTGATTTAGACACTAGCAGTTTTCAAAGATTTTCTTGGATTTTCCAAAACATCATATGCAATGCTTGGTTTACAGTATTTGCACAAATAAAGTGGGTAATTTAACATCACGGACAGTCATAGATTATATATGCATTTGATGCAACAAATATGTTTGGCCACCAGCACCAATTCTTCCTCGGCCACGAAAACCTCCGTCATTTTCAAAAAAGTTGTTGTTGGAAATCAACGCGTTGAAGCTGTTGAAAATGCACTTGTCAAAACGCATATCTTTCTTGAAACTACTGCTGTCGTGGACATTGATGCAACGTTTTCAAATTTATTCTCCACCTGTTTTTTTACCAGTATAGTATTAAAGTATCATAAAAAACTTATTGAGTAGAAAAAATGAAATGTGAAATAAAGCTTTTTGAAAATTAAGAAAGTTGGTAAAAAATAGAAAAGTAAGATATTGAGAAAAAAACTGTTTGCTGTTTTCTTGCAAGTTTCACGCAGCTCTAAACGTCTTTTGATTCTGCAAACCGTCTGCACCTTTATGGTCTTTTCAATCTTCAGGTTGATTTCTTTGAGAAATATGCGGATGTTNTTGCATGGAAAATATTCGCTACCTGATTCACGGTATGCATTGCCTTTGTCCAAACAATTTGAAAAAGCAGCAATCACTCATCAAAAATGTATTCTGCTGTCACCAAATCAGTTCGGTGTAGCATAACGAGAGGCGCCCATCTGGCCCTTCGCTTGACACAGCACTTTGAAAGTCTATCATAACCTGATATGCGTCATATTGACTAACCGTGCACGTACGGATTTATTAATCCTACAAAATGTTACCACTTCAAAAACAGATCTTATGACATAGCTGTGGTTTTCTCTTGTTGCTTTTCGCGTCAGTTAATTCAAAATTTTGATATTTTCTTCGATCCAATCAAGAACGACAGAAGAATTTAATATGCGGTAACAGAAAAAATATTTTGCTGATAGGCAGCCCAAGTTCCGGTTCACTGAACAGGCAAATAGCAGCGCGAAGCACTACGAATAAAAACAAACCGCAGACGCAGAAGTGATGCAAGATCAAAGGTCAAGGCGGAAGCGGAGTTGTGAGGAGAACAGAAAAGAAGCTCCCATTAAACTAAGATAGCATGAAGCGCGTGAAGCGCACGCGGTATACTTGAACACATTACGTTTTTGACGGTCGGACATATGCGTAGTCAGGGGGGCGGGAGCCAAGCCTCCCCCAAATTTGAACATATCTAGTCATTTTGTGCTTTGAGAAACGGTGTGCCAAACAAAAACACTGTTGCTCTCCTAAAGCCAAACATATTGGTGACCCCAAAATTTTGGGCTGGCTACGCCACTGCGGTCGGACCGAGCGTCCTCTTCTTTCCGTTGCTACATTTAAATAGGAAACACCGGCTATTCCTCCTCGTTTCTAGTGCAAGATGGCGGAACCGGGCAATACACTTGGATTNATAGACTTGGAAGCAATTTTTTAGATTTAGCCACAGTTTTACTTCCATACAGGGTACACTGGTGGNTCTTGCATCACAGACTACTAAAGCATTCTGCAGTTGCTCATGCAGTAAGCAAGGCAACACAAAATTGCCTTCAGATATNCGATGATAACTCAGGGCAGAGTTTTGCTGGTAAATGATGTTGTGTGTGAACTTTGCGAAACAACAGCTAGGATTTCGCAGAGCGATAAATGAANTGAAAATGCTACATTAAATGCCACAGAAAAACACAACGTAAAAGTAAAATCCATCATTAGAAAACGATTTCACGCGGCTCTGTCGGCNCGTTCGTCATTCACATGCATTTGTCGCAAGAGGCGAATGCACCCGAAACGTCCTGATGTGAATGCTTCCGCTGGCTTGGCGACAACTCGATAACCGTAAACAATTAATCGGCTTCGAAGACACCTTCCTTCCCGGGGACTCACAATAAACCACAATAAAAATGTCGAGATTCATCACCTGTCGGTGACTTTCCGAGCTTTTCCGTTTCCGACTGCCGGCTATTAAGCAAATTGACCGTCACGGAACAAGGTAGTTATTAGCAACGGTGCGATTTCGCCGTCATCGCGCAATGGCCGTTTTGATTAGGCCGCGCATTGAGCAACAAAAGTGACCGGTCTTGGCCCTTTGCTTGCGTCCCTCTGGCTCGGAGGAACAAAACGTTGGAGTAGCAAAATATCGTCACAATCGATATAGTGGAGAACAGACCTCAAGTACATTCCGGATCGTATCTTTTACCCGGAGAGTCACTTCCTGACCGCCTACGTCACCATCAGGAGCAAAAAAATTGGCCATTCTTGTCGCGTGTCCTTGCTTGCAAACTTGTTGTCCTTGCTCGCAAACTTGTCCTTGCTCGCAAACTTGTTGAGCGACCGACGCGTGTGGTATGCACTGCGAGAAAACGGCGCGATAGCAAAACGCCTGATTGTCGTTGCGCAAACGCATAAAGAGCGACCCGCTTGTGACGTTGACAAATCGAAAACGGACGCAGATCTATTGATCTGTCAAAAAAGATCCACTTACAGGCGCTCGTTGTTGTGAGTTTGCAGCTGAGAGCGTGTGGTCTGCAAATGTTGTCGGTTGCTTGGTGTTTGAACTAAAATTTAACAGAAATCTGTTAAACACGTCAAAGACGATTGTCTTCGCATAATGACATTTGTTTTTTCACTGAAGTCTCAGTCTGGGTGGAGACAGTCGCTTTTCGTTTGGCAGAACCGGAAAATAAACAATGAAACAATCAACCATGCAATAATACCACTTGCCCAAAAAGAGATAAGTAATGGTTAAACGCGTTTACACAAATGTAGGACCGTATTTGAAAAAGAAAGCTGAGGACGCCTACCTTTTCATGAAGTTTAAAGTGATGAAACCTTTTGCTTCAAAATCGTTCTTTCAACAGATGAAAAGTGGGAAAAGACGTTTTTTTATAGCGTGACCAAGCTTTGGTGAAAACGCCACAATTTGAAAGAATGGTCAGTAGTTGAGATTATATACTCACACTTATGAACAGCAGCAGAGAGAGATGATGCGACCAACGGGAGGAGTCATAGCTCCTGGAGTGCTCATATATACTTGTTTTCCTTCTCCCTATTTCTGCGCGAAAGTGGAAAGTAATAGTGTTTTCCTGTGCTTCTAGCAATTCGCTACGTTTTGTAACTTTACTTTGCAAATCACTTCTTGATGCAGAACACTTTACACCAAATCCCTGATGTTGCGAATGGCGTTCGTGATGACATTGCAAATGATGCATATAAAACTTTTCTTTAGGCAGAAGCACTTGGCTGATGGTATGAGGTGTGCCACTTTTATGTGCTTCATTGTAACGTCCAGGACTTTGTTTTTGAACGTAAAACACGTGAGTATTTTACCTGCGCGGACGCAGCCCAAAAGCCCTATTAATGAAAAGTTAATCCGATTTTTGGTTCTTTGTTCTGCAGGTTCTCTTCAACAAATTTGAACAATCGCTGATTCCCTTTCTCAAAACTAGTTTCTGTGTTCTATGCAATCTAGATGTAATGACAATCGAAGGACAGCCAACGAGAAAAAAGTTACAGCCGAAATAGTACGAAGTACAGCCTTTTCGGAAGTACGAAGTACAGCCTTTTCAATGACGTGTTCGAACGTTGGCATGGCCCACTGCCTTTAACAAGACCTCCGCCCTGTTCCTGAATCAAACGTCATTAGCAAAATGCTATTGCAGCGAAAGAGCTGGTTTAGGTGGACGCTAGTAATCTTACGTCCACCACGCATGTATAATGACATAGCTTGCCCCCGGCTGAAGAAGTGATTGCGGTCACGAGTAGACGCTCGAACCAACAGGCCGTACTGACGTAACCGACAAGAGTACACGCGCTGGCAGCCAGGGGAGTGTCATTAACATAAACTAACCCTTGAATGATATTAGCGGCGCCACTAATCGTGGCCTCTGTGTTAGTAAACAAGAAAAGACTTGTCCAGTTGCTGCGTTGTCTGGTCATCTCTCGCGGATTGGGAGAAGCTTCCTCTAACTGCCGCTCACCAGGGCTAGGATCTTTGTCAGGTTTGACAGGTTTCTACGGAAGGCTGAATCTCGCTCATTCATTAACACAATAACACCTAAATCGATGCCTTCACTCAAAACTTGCATATCACTTCAGGAAAAGGCGTTGAATCTATATTTAAGAGGCCGCTATTTTAGGACTCGCAAGGCGCTGATTGTCGAATAAAGTTTCTTCGTTTTTTTTATTTGCTTCATCCTTTTGAGAAAAGAACTTCAACCCTACCATTAAACCTTGTCCCACTCAACACATATCACGTTTATTCAGTCCAATCTAAGATGAAAAGAGATTCGTGGATAACAGGAAAGAAACGATAGTTTCTCCCATATTTGCGTATAGATTTGAACCAAATTTAAATCCTACAGCGGTCGATTTTGTATTGATTTTTTCTTTTCTTTTCATACCTTATACTTTTAGGTCATCGTTGCTTTTCCTTCAGCGAAGATTTAGCTACTTACGGTTTCCGCAAACGTAAGGTGTGCTTCATGCGAGACAAAAATACGGATTGAAAACATATCTATAACAGAGGAAGGGTCTGCAGGAGAAAATAAGCTTGAAGAAGTAGTTTCATGCATCATTTGCAGCTTAAAAAGTAACCTGTAAAAAACTTATAGCGAGTTCTCTGGAAAGATTGCAGTATTGGAGCCATACCTTTCAACAAGAGAAGATACATGTTGTCCCAACACTTAAAAGACGTCGCAAATCTCTTTCCGCCAACCAAAGTTTGCATTGAAGCCAATTAATTTGCCAGCTCTTTGGACACATGCACGAACTTTACGCTTAGTAGGAAAAGAAGTAAAAAAACAACTGGTATGCAAACACGAAACTCTCAAAAACTCGGGTGTGCCATGAAGTAATGTAATTAATGCTCTAGGTGTGCTGTGCAGCAACGAACATTCTGTTTGCTTGCAAGCCCTCGGCAATGTTCGTCTTGCGCTCGCACGCGGCCTGTGGCCAAACAGTTCTTCCCGTTGAAAACCGATACTTTCGCTTGTTATGAAGAACCTTAGAAATGTCGGACGTGGAAAAACGACAGCGAAAAGCGATGTCCGGTCTCTGTTTACAGACGTGGGACTGCGTCGCTGTGAAAGGGAACTGTCGGCTACGTGTGACACTTCTGCTTTTGCGCCCGTGGCGAGGAGGCGGTGCGCGCGTAACAAACGCGATTTTTTTCCGCGTACTCGGAGATTTTAGAAAAGTGTCTCTAGGGTTTCTGCGGGTTTGACGATGGTGACAGAGCATGGCTGATCGCGCAAGAAATCAGAGCAATGAACGAAGACCCCTCTCGGCTGCCGACTTGGGTTGTCAGCAAGCAGACATCGGCCTTGCTGGTAAAACGCTGATATGTAACTCAGTCAAGGTCCGCTTCCCTTTCCTGACTGTAACGTGCTGTTCGTATCGCTGCTGACGTAGGTTAGATAGAGATAAAGCCAGGACCATACGATGAACATTTAACTTGATTTTGCAATCACCGTTTCGTGCTTTGGATTTGATTGTCAGTGCATTGGCAGCTGTTCAAGTCTTTAAGACGTTTAGATTGGTCTGCAAGCTTGATATATCTTTTCTCAAGAAAGTAAAAGCATGAACGTTTCAAAAGCTTGCTGCCTTTTCCCTAGCAAGCGGTTTCTGTGAAAGCAAAGTGACGTCTTGCTGTTTCGGTTTGGCCTCTGATTTGCGTCAATCTTTGCCTAGGCTGCATGCGCATGCCTGGCCTCTGTATCAGCTGCAACATGTTGCACGCGTTAAGAAGCGCTTCCGAACTAAAATCTAACAAAACAACTACAAAAATATGTTGAACAACTGCCAACAACTATTAAATTGACTGCGAAAATTACATTGCCCTCCGACATCACAATCAAAACATTTTTATCGTTTTGCTGTCACAATTCACACCACTTGTCCTCAGAATCATTTAATGCAACACTCTTATTTAATGCAAACACCCTTCGTTCCTCACGCCCAACACGTTTTAGCAAAGAACTCGGCAAGTTACGTAGATAGCACCATACTCACGCATAAACAAGGCGGAGGCAAAAAAGCGGCTGACACAAAGGTCCATCTTAACCCAAAAAAACGTTGCTTTGTCAATGTGTGACAGCCGAAAACACTAAAATTTTCCAATATGTAATGTTGCTTTCAGTTTGGTTGCGATTTTTTGTAAAATTCTTTGCTGATAAAACGTGGGTGACATTTGGTCCATACAGTGCAGCACTTCTGCAAAAAATGTGCACTGTTTCATTGCAAAGTCAAAAAGGTGATATTTGTACACAGCATTGACCAGTATTTATACAACTATCTCACGCAGTTTGTATTTTGTGTTTTGTTTGCTAAATTTGACAACCGTTTACGAGTTTTTTCTTGAGCGACCAACCTCTCCAAGTGCAAAGCTTATTGAAACAAACTTTTAAATAAGCCATCACCCTTACTCGCTTGAAGCTCAGGGTCAAGCTAGTTATTCAGCTGTACTTACTTTCAGGGACTATGAAACAGAGCGCTTACGTTCTTGGCGCTGAAAGCTGATCCGAGGATCAATTGTGGCTGTTTTGGTTTCAAACGGCGTGGGGGTGCTATACGTTGTTCCTAAGCCCCATCCTTGTCACTAGCGAGAAACTAGGTGTTTAAATTATTTTATTCAGTTTGCAGTTCATTCTCACCAGAACTTTATACAAAGTTATAATGTTTTTTTAAAGGTCGTTTTTATCCTGCTTGGTGATAAATCTTTGTAATAACGATGCGGTTCTGCACTTTACACATCACCAAAATTTGATTGTAAAAAATTTCATACATTTTGAAAAGGTGTCGGGAGAACCTGCAGCAAAAAAAGAATAAGAATGAAAACAAAGCAAAATGTCACCGATCATTTGAAAAATGCTTCAACGCAGGTTGTTTAGGTTTTTATCTGCGGCGGTGCGAGCGATCTATGCTCGGTATTTGAATGAAATCAAAATGGCAGACAATTCGCTGCCAGAGCAAAGTTTGTTGCATTTTCGGGTCAGGCAATTTCTGTGCGATGAGCATCACGTTCTGAGCTCCTGCACGCAATGCTTTGTTTTGTGCTTCTACTCCAGGTCGGCGACCTTTATCGTTTTCGGCAAAAACTGGATTTCTCTGAAAAGCCTTAACCACAAGTGACACTCCGTGAAAATCGCACGTCTTGCCGAATTTGTGATAACCTAAGGGCGCTTTGCCGGGCAGAAAATAAACGAAGACTTTTGTGAAGTTCAAGCTTCAAATCTTGAGAGAAAAGTCGCAAACAACGTTGGACTGACTGTCAGTTTATTCTGTGCGACGGATGGGTGGATACGATCGCATTTTTCACATCACTGAGACTCACACGTGCTTGTCAGTGAGGACTACCGCGTTTTTTAACGCCTTTGTCTGACAACATTCTGCGGATCAATTTGAGGGAAGTTTTAAAATCCATTTTTCGAGTTTCTTTGCGCCACTTTTAAAGGTAAACAAAACCATGTAAAAATCTCTTCACGCTAAGTGAAGAAAGCTCGAATGCAGCAACTTCAAACAAGCAGTCAAAGATCAACTTATTTTCTTTAGACCCCTCTTTCCTGTCGAATCTCAAAAACTATACTGTCAAAAGTTTCTTCTTATTATAAATCTTTCAGTTGCAATCGACCTTGTTTTGAGTGGCACTGTGACTTGTGGAATATCGGATCAATCAGGACGCTTTTACATACGATATAAGCTAACGTGGTAATTTTACTTGAACGTTTGACAGCAAGAGTATACATACACAAGCACACTTTCAAATAAAAGCTGGTCTTTTCATATAAGCTCTGGGTTTGGTGATGTAAAGATGATTTCCTGTGAAAAAGGGCCAGACCCATTCCATTTCATGAAAGAACATTCTACTATAGCTTTCATAACAAGATTTCTCTGCGTTGAATGGGAACGATTTTGTTGTGCATAATACAGGTTCGGTGATTTGCAAACAGTATCGTGATACTTCCGTTTGCTTCTTTCAAACAATTACATAATTTTTACTTACATTTCAAAGACTTTTAACATAGCACCGCGGAATAGTCGTTAGATTCTAAAAAATCAGCCGATTGCTGTGGCGGCGCATTTCTTACCTTAGATTACTTTGCGATTTTACTTTGGTACAAACTTTAATTTATACATCTGGTGATAAACTGCTTGCTCAGCATGGATTGCCTTTTAGATTTCGATTTGCAAAACGCTTGAGCCAAAAGTTACAAGCTATGCTAGTGTTGTTGCTTGATCGTTTTGCTACAGCGCAGTTATCAAGTGGAAATAACCCCAGATTCGACAGACAGTGCTACGCCGGCAAACAAGAAGGTCTTGCTTATCATCGTATTGAGATAATTTCTGTGAATTTGATTTTTGAGCATAGGTATTATAACCGCATGGTTCGCAACTGTGCCATTTAGAAGTTAAGTGTTAGCTTTACTATAAAGACTGCCAGCATGGAGGCAAACGTTGTAATGCTACAGATTTATGTATCACCAGCACAACAAAAATTCTACAAATGGAAAGGCGTTGATGCGCTTTTTTGCACTCTTTGTTCTGACTTTTCAGTGACCCTTCTTGGCTCCCAGTTTTTTGCTTGTTTCGAGAGCGGTACAGTATCACACAATTTTGTCGTAGGTTTCATGCTTCGTTTCGCTTGGTCACTGTCATATTTCAATAGCAGGAAACATCAGTTGTTGTGCACAGAAAAACTTAAGTAAAACACTAGGTTTAAACCCAAACACAATCATAGTGTACACATTCAGAAATGTTGTTATTGAGCATTTTAACGTCACCAGAATTATACAACAACTTTTCAGTGACGCAATGAGTTGAGAGTTGTTGGAGTATTCATGATTAGGATTGAAAATACTGAATATTAAATTAAACTAGATGATCTGCAGTCCATTTTATCAAAGCAGATAGTTACTGCACTTTGCTGTAGGTTGGAAAGAATTCGAGGCTTTCTCTAAAAACATAAAAGCCTTTTAGGGCTTACTAGTTGGATGGGCTCTTACTGTAGTCTTCTACGTGTTTGGCAAGAGTTTTTTGCATGGCAATACTACATACGTTGGTTTTTTCTTAGTTTTTTGTTGAAAAGCTCTAGAAAGATTTTGAAGCATGTTACGCCCTGATACTTCAACAATTCCACAAAAAGCAGGAAGTATAGCTCCTGCGGGAAGGCGCAATGCGCAATAAACACCACAAAGTCAGAAACCACTGCCGTAACTCGCCAGGCAGCGAAGTGAAAGGCAGGTAAATGCGATCGAGATAACAGTCCGAATTCTGTGATATGCCCACCCTACTTTGCTAAATAGTGATGGATTTATGGCATAAAAAGTTATTTACGTTGTCACTTTCATCTAAAGTACATGCTTCGATGTATTCGAAAATATTGTTTTCCAATGTGGGCTATTTTTGAAGATCTAAAAATACAAACTGCAGTCCTACATCAAGACAAACTTAGCAATTTTTACTTTAGTGAACCCAGGTTTTCGTGTGAAATTTATTTTCCACACATCTCTGAAGAAAGAGATATCGTGACATTTTCAAGAGTATATCTTCATGTATTGGTTAGCATAAATTAGTGAACTAAATCATGAAGGTCACCAACAAAAAGAAGCGAGATAAGCTTTTAGACTGAGCGAAAGTAAAGCGGAGGCAAGGGAAGAGAAAGATTGGTAACCAGTATTGTAGTTTGTCGGTATGTCTTGCAAGATATGGAAGATTTCGAATAAGGCTCTGTACAGGCCGGTATACGTTTTTAAATACACGCCGAAAGTGAGAAGAGTGAAGCTCAGGTCAAGCAAATGAACCACGGCCATGTTGGTCGCGAACCTCTTTCCTGTTTATACGTTTTACTTGCTCGCGCGATTTCCGTTTCTTTCACAGTTGTAAAACCACTTGCAAAAAAACTTTAAAACTACAGAATTGATGATAAATTTATTTATTTTTTGCCTTCCAGGTTTTTAACTTCTGTCATTTTGCAAATTTTATCTTCTGCAAAATTGTTTGTTACGTTCAAAACGTTTGAACGTCAATACGTGACAAGCGCGTCACAATCGTGGTTCAGCGTCATTAACTGGTTTTGTTGCCACTGTTTTGCAGCATCGACCATGAAATTCAAAACCGAGTGCGCCATGGACCCATACTCTTCAAACGTCATTGACAGGAAAGCTCCGTACCCCCCGATGCCGGCCCCGATCCCTGTCGCGCCCGTATATTCTAACGGATATTACGACACCAAGTCGTGCGCCATGTAAAGAGTTGCTGACGCAAGTTGATGACGCATGCACGAATGCAACGTCTGTTGCAGAGATTCCACGCCGAAGCCGATCCTCCCTAAGCATTGGGAGTGCATAATTATGCAAAAAGAAGTCAGGCGTTGGAAAAGAGATCTGAAAAAGGGGGAAGTGACGCTCACGCGTGACGGAAACTTGCATTTGGTTGAAATATTCCCGTTCCTCACGTGCGAAATGACAACTTTAAAGCGCCACTCAGTCTGCCACTGATTGCGACCTTACTTAAACGGCACTTTGAAGGATGTTGCTGATAGCGAAGCTGAAGAGGCTAATGAAGCGCTAGATTTCGTACGATAACAAGGACACGCTTGCCGGTTTTCACAAGTACATCGTTTTAAGTGGATCCGTATCATGCAGCGAAAAACGATTCGGCCAAACGAATTAAGTTCCAACTCGGCAGCAGTGCCGTTGAAAACATGTTTTTCAAGTGACCGGAAAATGAAAGCTGACGTCAAATTTTACGCGCATTTCCCGAATATTCGCGTTCCGCCAAAAGCAGCGTCTGTAACGCCGCTAGTTTGTCTGCAGCCACAACCTCCTTTAATTGCATTTTCTTCCACACCTGCTGCCAATTCGACCAGGCGCAATTCAAAACCGCAAAAACCATCACTCGATGCCTCCGCTCCACGTGGAACTTAATTAGCATGAGCAGCAGGTTGTGCACAAACTGCAGCAGTTTATGACATATTTCCCAAGATTAGCGCGCCAGCCCGGGATGTCTTAGATAAGATTTTTGTTTCTGATCAACCAGCTAAGGCCGCGCTCGCCCTTCGTGGTCGATCTTTTCTCCCGGACGACTCGACGTCTGGGCAGAAACAACATCCATCGTAATAATAATTCTTTTGTGCCAAAGATAAATTTCAGAGACTTGCGCTTGGTCGCAAAGCCGATGCACAACTATTCCTGGTGTGATTAATTTTCCGCGATAAACTGCAGAGCTTATCAGAGCTTACTCTTGTCATTTTTTTTTGCGGTCAGAAACGGGCAGTGTCCTGTTGTTTTGGCCCCGGTGCGGCGCTGTAGAATCGAGCATCGCAGAGCTAATCACCGATGAGACGGACCACTGCACTGCCCATTCCTGCCTCGATCAAATCTCGTTTCTGTATTTCTTAATCTTTAGCGATTAACCTTAAAACACAAGTGGAATTTTTCTTTTAAGTACAACGGTTCCTTCATTATCGCTTAAATATCGCAGCTGCGTCGCAAGCAGCGAAACAAATCCGAACCATAAAGACGATGAGTTGTAAAAATGTCAAGTACTTGTGCTTTACGTACGTAATCCCTTACCACAAGTTTCGCCCACTTGCGACTAAATTTTGTGCTTTATATCCGAGAGAAAAACAAGGTCAAGTCTAACAGTAAGATGATTTATTTGTTTTCTTCCCCCACATGGTATGAATGAGCAAGCGTGTATTTTTTACCGTCTGCACAGTGTAACCTGCCGCCAATTCTAAGCGGTTTTCGATCACATTTGAATCCTTTCACTTAATGTAAGTGTTACTTCGCAACCCTTGCTATTTACTCGTTGGAAATGAACTTCAGCATCTGGCGCGAGCGCGTGCGACTTTTTCAGCAAACGCGAGTTTTGCAACAGCTGCCTTCGCTATCCCTACTCTGCAATTCGTGTGATGGTTAGTTTGTGCAAGGCCGCAACCAGCGTTTTGTACGGTTCAAACCAGATTAACAAAAACCTACCCAAAAAGCAGTCCGTTAAAGGCTTTTCGTCGTTATTATGCACACTCAGGGATAATGCTGAACGATGTTTCACACGACGCATGGCGCCTATTCGTCCGTCCTTTATCAATTATGCATGCTGTGTTTACTTTTCATGACCGCTCAGCAAGTGGTGAGTGCATCATCGTGATCAATTAATAAGACGCTGATTCTTGCCCGCTTATAATTTATAAACTCCTCAAAACCGCCTCCCAGCAGCCTTGCCTTATGGTGCTCGAAATAATGATAATACGGTGAGGGGATCCCATCCTGAGTTTCATCAACCACATCCTATCCTCTGAGCATTGTTACCGTGCCCACAACTTTGTTGCTAAGCAACGAATTGACAAACTCGTCATTCTTTGGTTCCGCTGTTTTGTGCTTTTTTCAGTCGTTTTTTTTGTTGCTATTCTTCTAAGCAATGCTTTACTTTACGAAGCGTAAAACATAAAAATAACTTAAATAGTTGCACAGTGATGTTGGTGAGCTTTTCAGTGATAGCCTACAAGGGAAATTTGACAGCAAGAAAATACGTTGAAGGCATGGTGAGGATGGTGAGGATGGCCACCGCCAGGGGTAAAAAGATCGTAACATGCAAGTACTGATAAACCTTTTTCATGGAAATTTCCGTCACCTTCAAAGTGCTAAACCAGTGGTTCTTAACCTTTTTTGCATATCTTACCCTTTTATCAAACAAAATTACCAGATTTACCCCCAATACACTCAATGGTGCTATTTGTTGAAAATGCGAAATTAACAAACTCTTACAGTTTAGAATGATTTATAAAAATTTAAATTGGCTGAAATTTGTGTTTCAGTAAATTTACCCCCTTGGAAGACGAAATTTACCCCCAGGGGTAAATTTACCCCAGGTTAAGAACCACTGTGCTAAACCAAAAAATCTGAAGTTCCAAATTGTTAATATATTCCAAGTGAAAATGTAACTTTTTGGTTTGAATTTAATTTTCCAACTAAGCTGACTATGCAAAAGCGTGATTGATTCTAAGTAATTTGCATAAGCATGTCTGCATTTATAATTCTTCAGTCCACGTGAAGCACAAAAACTTTTCAGGCACTACTTAATAAAAAATGATACGTGGTCAGCATAGGCGTAGCCAGGGGGCCATGCCTCCCCAAATATTTAGCATATTTAGTCATTTTGTGCTTTGAGAAGCGGCGTTCCAAACAAAAATCCTGTTGCTCGCCTAAAGTCAGCCATTTTGGCCCTCCCCTAAATTAATTAGCCCCCAAAAAAGTTTGACCTGGTCACGCCACTGGTGGCCACTGGTGGTCAGGTCGAGGCACACGAGAACATGTTCGTGTGAACGCTGCAACTCTGTTGTGCAGCTGCAAAATTTTATTTCGACGCAGTTATTTTTTCTTAAAACGTGTCCTCGTAGCTATACGATAACCGACATTTAAGGGCGACCATTATGCTGAAAGCTGCAAAGGGCAAAATTTGAAGGAATGTATCAGTGAAGGTCAAAGTTCACGACAAATAGGAAACGTATTAAACAGTTTTCAAATACACATTTCGTTAGCAGATCTTATCTGATTCAGTGCCAATGCTGCAAGAAGCTGTAGCATATTCCAACCTTACAAAAGGTTATGTCTACAATTGGAAGAACTGTCATGCTTACACAGAAAAATTTATGAAACATGCGGACACCTGTTTGAGTGTTTGAAATTGTGTGGATGACTGACAGTTGAAATGTTCACACACAAATGAATCGCAGAAAATGTTAACTTCGCAAACCTGTTCCCATACCAGGCAAAAAGCGACAATTCTTAGTTTTCATCCAGCTGTGATTCTCAACTATTAAACATCAACGTTTCTTCCAAAACTTGTCTGAATTTAGACCCTTGTGTTTAGTTTTTGCTTTTTGTTGCTAAAAATCACGTTGCTATCGAGTTTCAAACCCGACAGAACACTCAAAATCCACAAGAGCTTTTTGTGGTGTTCGTGTCAGTCACCTGCTCTGCATGCAGCGGGTCAGTTGCTCCACCACCGGTGTTCGGCCAATTAATCATCACGCGGCAACACGTGCGCCAGATGAAAAAATACCTGATGGTAATTGCTTCCAGTCATTTAAAAAAAACATCAAATTTTCAACTTGTCAAATGCCGTTTTAAGTGCGCTTGGAAGGAAGTCAGCGATGACACCTGGTAGCGACGGTAAACCATATTAGCAAAACAACCGCTTGTTCACGCGTAACTGCCGCTTCACAGTCAGCATGTAACCGCGCTTATATAAATAGTGGTCACACCTGAACGACGTTTCTAGAATGTACCAAAAAATACCAGAAAAACAACCGCCACACCTTTAACCTAATTACTATTATTTTATATTCATACGTTAATGTCGAAAGTGAAAGCAGAACCGCTTGCTCTTATTGACTGTTCTCTGTTTCTTTTTACTTTTATTTGCAGCAAGTAAGACAGCATCAGGTTTTCTCTACAAAATGATTGGCAAAAACTGCTTGATGCAACTTTTAGCATTTCATCCAAAATTAAAAAGCAAGCGAACATGGGAACACACCAAATGGTTACTTGCAAGCAGATATCGCTTTCTGTTTTTGCTAGAGTGGTTTGTCCAGGTAAAAAGCAGGAGCAGAAGCGAAATCTTATTCGCTCCATGTAGGTTAAAGCTATTCTTAATCCCGGAAAGCTGCAGATCATCTTGGCAAGCCTTTGCATTGAAGGTTTCGACGAATTTCGGAGCAGCTTGAATCTCAGTCTTGGCTTGCTATGAATAGAATTTTCAACCGCAAAGTAGTCTCAGTACCGTTTTCTTTTCAGTCGTTCGAATAATCTTTATTTTCTTCGTTTGCAGCGTGTCGGCAGAAATTTTACGCGGTGCTTCTTCTGTCGCCACTGCAACGTGGAATCTGAAACGACAGGCAATTTGTTAAGGGTACTTATGCTAAGCATGCCGAATTCAAGGATATCACTCTAAACAACGGCTTGCCAATGTTCGTCCGCGGATTTTGCGGACTTGCTCAAGCGATCAGCTGTATTTAGCTCGTTTACGTAACCTCTTCCTTTTCCACCAAACTGGCGTTGTGCACTTTCGTTTTCAAACGAGAGTTTTTGCATATAGCTATCTCCATGCTAAAAGCTTTCTCTAATACACTATCGACTGCTGAAGGACAGTGGCACTTTCCTTCTTTGCCTGCGTATAGTTTGAACCTTTTCAAAGCAGAGTCGTTTGTTTACAAATAAGGCAATTGGGAAATTTTTGGTATAATTACCAATATCGACTATATTTAAAGCAGTGTTTCGCATTCCTCCTCCAAGCTTCAGAATGATTTAACTGTTGCTTTTCTTCCTTGAAAACGTGCGGAACACGGGAAAGCGAAACCGCGTTATGCGGTCCGCGTTTAAAACGTCGAGCAGTCAACAGTTTTGAACTTGAAAATGTTGCATGGCAACGTAAAAACGTGACAATGCGCAACATCACGTAAAATGGCCTCAACGCAGCTCAATCACTTATTTATTACAATTGATGTCCTAAAAGTTTCACGAACATGTGCTCTTCCGCCACCCTGGTTCCACATGCAGGGTTGGCATGTAAAAGAAATGCACACATCATCCAATAGAATGCATGTGGCCAGCGAGCCCAGCTGTAATTAAAAAACAAGCATAGTTTCCAAAAGCGGAAGCCTACCGATCAACGCTCATGCAAAATAGAGCTGCAAGTTTTAGATTCGCCAATCCTCTACGAAAAACATCTCGTTAGAGACGTCGCTACAGTCTAAGCACCTGACCCATTACTTCCTGCTTTATTAAAGCCTTCAATGTGATGTAAATCTGCTTGTTAAGAGTTTTTACTGAGCAGAAGATTTTGGAAACGTGAGTCTTGTTCTCTTCAAGGGCATCTTTAAAACCTCAATGAACTTCTGTCTTAGTTCACGATCTCAGTGAAACATCCGAGTTTCAAACGGTCATTCTAAACTGTTTCATATCTTTTCATCCATTGCCCACACTTCTTGTAAGGATTGAACTAAGCATCTTTCAATCTTTTGCAAACTTTTCAAAGATGCCTTTTTCGATTTTTCAGCGAATTATTTCAAGGGAAATAACAAGTAAGAGCACGAGATAGGAGCAACCAATCAATCCTTCCTAGTTTCATCCGATATTGGATGCAAACGAATAGGATGCCCCCTCAAAACCCTCCAAATGACCGTATTTGGCAAAATCAAGGCAAAAAAGATTTTCATTATTTGAAAAACGGGGCCAACTAATTCTTTCAAGCAGTGTGCAGAAAACTTGTCGGTGCCGAGCACGAGTTCATCGCCGCGATCATTCCAGGTCGTCGCCGTCATCATCAGGCGGATCCGTAAGTGGAAAAACCGCTAAGTCTATTTAGCGTCCAAACACTCTTGCGCGCCGGAGCCGGTAGTTGGCGTGATTTTCCGACTGCCAGTGCCGCGTCAACATTTCGCGGACAGTCTCGGACGGCTCATGATCTCGGAAAAGGTCATAGTGTCGAGGCGAGAAATTGCGGCGCAGATCTCAATGACGATAACACCGACAGACCCAAAACACCTCGTCACATATTTTACTCGTTGCGAAGTTGTGATGATGGATTATAACGGACGATTGCCACAGAAAAAGCTTGCTTGCTATTGGCGGGACCACAATTTATTATGTGCGGTATGAACCGTCTGGACGTTGAAGATAACAGCGTTGCAAAGGATTCTTTTCCGTCGCTTGCACTTCCTGAAACCACAATGAGAATGTGGAGCAGGATCATGCAAAGGATAGTGGCTTCGACGTTTAAACCGGCATCAGTCGCCGCATTGTTGAATATTGGATCCTTGCCTAGATCAGATTTTCTGCCGTCAGACCAGTTTATTGGGTGCATGAAACTTCAAAATTTTGTTTATGTAATGTTCCTCGTCCTTAAAAGAAGATAACGTAAACAACTGGATTTTCTATCTTTGTTCTGTGAAATACAAAGAAGCAAAAATCCGATGAAAAAGTTTTAATTTTCAATTTGACCGAAAATTTCAAGTCGTTTATCAGTATTCGTCGTACCTCCTATTAGTCAATAAATTTCGATCTGACTTTGGCTGAATCAACACAGACCATTGGCGTCACGAGTGTTTATCATCATGGGATTAAATAGAAAGCAAAAGTTTTGCTTCGAATGACAGCGCGGTTGCGCGATTGTGTAAGCAGTGTTGCACGCTGTTAAAAAAACTGTTTGTTGCAGCAAATAGCGTGTTTTGCTGCTGTGAAACACTTGTGCAGCACTGTGAAAAACTTTAACCGTCTGAGGTGCAAGATCTTCGTTTGCGCAAGTCCAGGATATATGTGAATTTTCTGGAAAGCTCGGGTCCTGCACCCTGCGTCGACAGGAAGGCGAGCCAAGAAAAACGCTTCAGGCAAAGTGCATGCTTCCTCCCCCGCCATGGGTGGGCGATGAGTGAAGAGACACTTTCGTGGAACTCCTCCCCTTTGCCGATATGCCACTATGCCTCAATGAATATCAGAGTATACGATCACAATTTCCAAAGCTTTGCCGTGTGTAATAAATGATTCGAAGGAGGGTGAAGTGTAAACTCTGCGCAAAATAACGCGAAATTTTTGGATTGTTTGGACTCTAAAGAAGATTTAAAGTGTCGGGGAAGCGGTGGGATGAAATTTGTTTTATGGCACTACTCGCTCAAACACAAACCTTTCTGAAACACTTACAGTGTAACGTTTACCTTGCTCAAGTTACTGCGTTTCCTTATAAGAGAGGAGAGCTTTTAACATATTGGAAACCGCAAGAAATTATAACCGTTTTCAGGCAAAGCACATTCTTGAATTACGGTTTTGAAAGTAGCAACCACGACCTCAACGGGAAAATGACCGCAAGTTTGTCAAATTTCAAACACGCAAACTCGCTCCACTTATTTTCAGCCAAGTGCGGTCAAAATTCTTTTTGCAGAAAACTGAAATCTCCGCTTAACACCGAATTTTTTCCCAGCGATACCCGGAGCAACTTTGGCCTTCCTGGCAAAGGCGTAAAAAGCGGGGTGCAGGGAGGGCAGCAGCAGCACCCCCAAGTATTTTGCTTTTGGGCAAAAATTTTTTCAATAACGGAGAAAAAGCTTTTTGTATCGAAACTGTAGTTTTTTCTAAAAACGCTTTTGTCAATCTCGTAAGTCATTTTCGATATAAATTGGGTGAAAATCGTATTAGACGTATGGTTTTATTACTTACAGAGCTTAAATTGTATAAACTTTTCAAAATCTACTTTTTAGGCATGAACATTCCTTTCCGGACAAAACGCCATAGCCTCCAGATCCTTTTTATCCCCTACGCTGTCCCTCTGGGCAATTTACTGAAGTATTTATCTCCATTCATATTTAACACATCTCCAATTATATTTAACACAGCTAGCAAACTGCGAAGCGCTCGTGTTTGCAGAATGTTTTTACATTTTGTCATAGTGCCATGCTGGCAGAACTTGCAATCAACCGATCTCTTGAAAAAACTTCATTTTTTATTTCAAATTGCTGCCCTCGAACGTCCTGAACTGAAACCCGAAGTTTTGGAACCTTGAAAAGGTAAGTTTCAAATGATATTGCAAGCTCACTTCACGCATCCTTAATAAAACATTTTCAGCCCTTTTTTGAAAACCGGCAAATGTTGAAGATAAATTATCATAATAGAATTCTTGCATCATAATATAAATGCATCATAATAATACAAACGTATTATATAAAATTATTATTGCTCAGATTATTAGCTAAACGTCTAAGCTCATGTTCTTTCGTTTAGGAAAGCGTCGGTACCATTATAAACATTCATTGAAGAACTAAAGAAGAAAAGGTGTTGGTTGCAGTTAGAAACTTTAAAAGATTTTGTCAACAACCAAATGGAAGCATTTGTTCATTTTCATGGCTGAGCTCATCGATTTGAATTGACGTTTTACTCGATATGGTAAACGAACGTTTCCAGTTCAAGATATGATACGTTGAAATTTTCCCTCTGCAAACACTTTGCCTGTTCGTCCTGTTTATTTTTAAAAGCATATTGAAAGCACATGTTGGCAAGTGTGACGCAAAAGACGTCAAAAGCAAAACCAAGACCGTCAACCCTGCCAAATTCGCTAAAAGTAAAAGCAGGACCAACAGCTATGCAGAAAATGCCAAAACAAAACCTACGTAAGATCGCAATCTACGAAAACAAGCCAAGACCAGCAGCAAGAGACCGTTCACAGAGCACTGCAAGCGAAGGATGCAAAAATGTTAACAATTACCAGTACTACAACCAGTACGA
>JGI24158J21664_10000551_pt1 | contig 35343 bp, 24 predicted proteins | sample Ectturendosymbi3_FD_21664 | JGI IMG/M metagenome (IMG submission 21664) | reverse complement strand
CATTATGGTTTGCCAGATATGCGACAACTTTATTCTTCTAGCGCTCCTGAAGTAAAAATCCCGCCTTGCCAACACACGTGGTTTTGGATGGCGTGGTCGGTAGAATTTTGCATGCGCTGATAGACTGGGTCCAGAAAAACTCCTAATATTGCTACATTGATTCGGGACACTGCGTTGGTTGGGTTCAACCTGCCTCTGCGAGCTTTGTACTTGATTTACAGCGGATTAGCCATTGCTCTGTTGCGAAAGTTTGGAATCGTACGTCTGAATGGTTGCAGTCGTAACGCTCAGTGGCGTAGGCAGCCCAGAAATTTTTGGGGGGCCAAAATGTTTGATTTTAGACGAATAACACTATTTTGTTTGGAAAAACGCCTCTGAAAGCACAAATTGACTATATTTTCTAAAAATTTGGGGGCGGCCATGGCCCCTTTGCCCCCCCTGGCTACGCCTATGGTAACGCTTGTGTGTTTATGCCGTTCGAAAACATCGTTTTAGTTTCCGTAATGTGTGGGTACAGACTAGCACGTGTTAGGCAGCAGTGTGTGAACCAAAGGGTTTCCTCGCAGTTGCTCTCAACAGGTAGGATTTCTCAGGATCTGTTCAGTATTTGGCCGTAGACAAATCCGTTGCCCAGCTACGGGTTCATAAGTCAGGCCGGTATCAGTGTGGCGATCTGGAATTTCCGACCAGGCCATAGCCAGTAGCGAGAAATCGCTACAAGTGTTTCGTGACTACGGTTTTAACTCTACCCATACATGTCCTGCAACCTCATAGAATTTTGCACGGATTTTCTGTAATGATTCAGAAACAATTCTTTCGCTTATTTCAGCTCATTGCCCCGGAGGTCAAACATTTCTACCAGAAATACACTTGAAAGAATTCGCAAATCATATTCATTCAGTCAAAATGATTTAAAACATGAAATTAACTTTGGCAAAGAATTTGCTGCCGAAGGAGTCGAAGCTACCTATTTATATCGCTCGAACAATTTTTTAATTTACAACTACTTAAAAGCTGCGTTTGATTGTTACTGGTAGCTGTAACTCTTCCCATCACCAGCGCTTCATGCGAGAAAAATTTTTCAAAAATGATATTAGTGAAAACATTTCCCAGAAACTCCATGACCAGTGAAAGATTACACTGATCTACTTTCAGGTGAAAGGTACTGGCTGAAAAATAGATTTAGATGATTTCATTACTGAATTTGACAGTCGAAATGACAATCGAAGGATTAATTGAGGTGATGATGATATAAAATTCGGACGTAGACTGTGCAGGCATCTGTGTGAGAATCATACTGTTCATTGTGTTCATTGTCTATTTGTCTGAATCTTTTTAGAGTTAGTGCGTTTCGCTTATGAGAAGACAGTTAATCAACGCAGGGTTGAAAAGTCAGCTTTTGAGGATCAGCCATAGAAAAATTCAGTGTGAATATTAAAATGAACAACTTTGTTGGGAATATTCTGCACAATCAGTTTTACGCCTGCTGTTGCGTTTTGCTATCAGGTACACGCCCTAAAACCGATCTACATATTCCTATCTGCGGCGCTGCTTTGCTACTTTAGGTGCAACTGGTGCCGAAACCTCTCTGAAGTTAACTGCATACTGCATTGAATAGTCCTCACCCTATTCACGCTGCACACTCGTGATAGCAGTTGCATAACATTGTCATGGTTACACCACAATCACAAAATGTCCATAAGCTACCACAAAAACGGATTAGTCAGTAGCCACCAAACCGTTGGCAAATGGCTTATTTTTATGTTTTGTAGTAAGAATATTTTGATGAAACTAGTTGGCTATAAACAGCCTACTTGTCTCTGTGTCATGATGGAATAGGTGGTTGCAGGGGCGGAGCTAGGGGGGTGCCAGGGGGTCCACCGCGGCCCCAAAATTTTGCCTGCCCCCCAAAAATTTTTCAGGTCTCTTTCTGAAAGTCCTACACAGACCATTGAAAGCTCCCCTTGTTGCAAAACTGGCCCCTCCAGTGGCCCCCCCAAATGAAAATGTCTGTCTCCGCCCCTGGGTGGTTGGAAGAGGAGCCATTTCGCTTTCATGTGAATTGTATTCACTTTCGTGCAGCTGTTTCCGTTCATGTGGGGTTAGCACAATTGTGTACGGAAAATGGTGTTTCGTTTTACATGGGCAGTGCTGTGGAAGTTGCATGGTTAGCACAGAATATTTGGCATAGCAGTACACGTGTGTGATTGCAACTGCAGTGGCGTTCAGGTGTCTCTAGTGAATAATAACGCTATTTCATATTTAACGACATTCACAAGCCTATATACGGTTTGACAGGGTTAATCATAGCAACTTAAACTTCAAAACGTCGAAAAATTACCATGCAAGATAGACATTTATGTTGGCCCCTCTACTTTTTCCTTGGCCCATCAGTGACCCCCCCCACTGTTTTAATTCTAGAATCGCCATTGCAAACATAAATTGCGTATTCATTCTATAACTCTTTGTGACATCATCATCCAGATTATTACGCATCGTGACGACTGATTTTCTTGCCCTGCGTTTGTTTTGCTTCAATATACGCCAGCACGGCCGCCAAGTCTTATATTTTAAATTACATGTGGACGGCCGCAAATTTCATTATGGAAGGCCGCAGGTTGTGCACCGTTGTCCTCGAGGCAATTGTTCGACCATGTATTTCACCTCAAGAATTCATCAACCGTCAAGTATTGCCCTGGGAGGTTACTGAGAAATAAAAATAAATTTGAAAACATCTGTGACCATCAAATGAGTGGTAACCACAAAGCATGAATAGTTCAACAAAACGCAGCACCCTTACCACCTGCCCTTTTCTTCAATCCACTCTTGTACGATATGTACCCAGCTCATTCACTACCGTTGTTTCGTTGGTAGCTAGTAATGAGCAATAAATCAAGAGATGACTTGACTCCAGCGTCGCTCAATTCCTCTTGTGCGCATCATGGGTTTGATTAGCTGTGTCCTTGCTGACTGCTTTGCCTCACGCAACAATGTCAAACACAGCTGTAGACTACCTCATCTTTAGCTGCCAACAAGCTTATATAATTTCAACTTATGCAGAAAACTTCTGTACGCCTTGAAGTCTTAAAATACTTTCAGAATTTACTTTCCGCCTGTGGCGGTTTTTTTTTGGTGCGAAGTGAATCGTCACGTGATTTATCGGATTTTCCAGAAAAGAACAAAAACTTTTTGAACAAAAACTCTCACTTGCCTGTCTGTCCTCATTGTTTTTTTTATTTTTTATTGAAAAATCCACTGGTGCTCTTCCGGTTCACTTGGTATTTGTTCATTTCTTAGAGCCAGCATGAGCGTCATCGGAAAGGGGGGGGGCAGGTGGCCTTGTCCCCCTTGGATTTTAAAATTTGACATTTTCCTAGTAAAATTTTTTGAGAGGTTTTCTTAGTCGCGAGGGGGAAAAATGTAACGTCATCACTTTTGTCCCCCCATACAAAAATCTTTTTGGCTGCCAAGGAAAAAATCCAGTATTGATCCCCTTTGGAAAAAATCCTTCCGATGCCCATTAGCGCCAGCAAGTGGCTGCCCCCCTGCCAAGCATAGCTCCTTCACTGCCAAAGCGAATATATGCTCGTTTCTACAGATCGAGGGGAGAAGTAATGCAAAAACTTGATGACTGAACCCCCAATCGATAAGTTCGCTCAGCTTGGATTCACGGTTGTTTGTGTATCTATAACCCCAGGTGCTGTGGAATGTGGATGTCGCATTCAAGATTATAAACACGCTTTGCGCCACTATCGGCGAGCGGCGTCAATATGATGGTCATTGCCAAAACCTGTTGTCAGTATTCCACAATGTATTGACCTTCTTCCCCGCAAAAATTAACGAGTGCTTGAACAATACACGAGGAGTGGACTGACGCCACGTTGTCCGATCATCAACATGCATGCCACGCAGGGTCGAACAACTCAGATTCTAAAAGTACGTTACATTTATTTTTTTAAAAAGGCAAAGGGAGGGAGGTCGTACGGCAAATAAAAAAGAAGCAGGTGAGTTCAGCNATGACGACACAAACCGCATTAGAAGTGCTTTTGTGCGGTGCATAAAAAGAATCGCGTCGTGCCANTATGACGCAACACACGCGCGCGCTTTGAGGAAAGATCACATGAAGATAAACACTGGTTCGATGACAATGCGTACTGCGATGATTAAAACCCTAAACACATCCGCCTATACCGGCCATCAGCACAACAACAACAAGCACAGGCAATGGGGGGTGGTGGTCAAAGCATTTTCTAAAGACGATCAAAACATTCCGTTACTATGGCAATACTTTCCACACCTTTGCGCCGTTCCAGGTAAGGCAGCGCCATGTAACCATGCCAACCACGTCGCAGAACAAGGAAAGCGAAAGGATTTAGAAGTCACTATTGTCGCACGATAAAGGTGTAGGACGTTGGGGGAGAGTAGACCTCCGATAGGAAAAACAAAAAGACTAATTTGAAAGTACCACGCCATCAAGATACTTGTGCAACGTTGAATTCCACAGAATCTGCACGTGTGTGTTGCCAGGCATTTCAATGTTATGAACAGCTTGCTTTTGCTGATCCCTCCATCGCAGACAAGCTGAGCTGCTCCACACATTCACAGTTGCATCCCCACTGCCATCCACAGTCCCCGGTATTCCATTGGGGAAGAAATTCGGATCAACTGAATCATACAATAAAACCTGCAAAACCGTTGACCAAATTAAGGATGTGGTATAGGATACACGTTTGTTAAATGCTAGTGAGCAAAAAGGTTCCGTTTCAACTTGGTCTTCCACACCAAAAGCAAAACTCTCACCTCTGGCGTGCCGACCTGACTGGAGTATATGCAGTGTACGGCCACGGAGGGGGGGTCCAACGACCCCAGAATCATGCCGTTGTCAACCCACATTTGATAACACCACTGGCAACCGGAACGCTTCAAAAGCGTCTTGTAATCGTCCACAGTGTAGTTCTGCGTCGACGTAACTACGACCGTTCGCTTGTCGCTGGGCCAGAGGTCTGGCCGTGGGAGGGCAAAAACGAAGGCCGGTCCGGTCCGCACGGCGTCGCGCAACTTCAGGCGTGGAAGAACGTAGTCGTGTCCTTCGGTCTCACCTGCGAATGCACAACAGCAGTTGGCCGCAAGCGAAGAACAAACGAGTTATGTAACACGTTGTGTGTATGAAACATTACTGAGCAACGATTTGTTTAAATGCTGTGTCATCATCCCACGTTGCCGTTTGTAACTGCTTCACGCCCCCTTTGCGAACATCGAAGCACATACCGCACAATGTTTTCTATCACATCACAATCAGTCGCGTCACAATCACACAATGTTTTCTATTACATCACAAACAGCCGCGCACACTACATCATGAACATGCCTGATACAACGGCCTTGATTGCTTTCACGGAACCAAGGTAAGGTCCACTGATTGACACAAAACTGTCGATGTATTTATTCTTCCACGCCAGGCTTTGCTGCATCAACCAGTAATAGATGAAGGTCGAACCCATGCTATGGCCAAGAACCAACACTTTCCTGTTGTCGTTTAAATGGTAAACTTTCTCAACGATTTTGGTCAAGTTCTTCAGGAACAAGGTATGTTGCTCTGTGAATTTAAAGTATATTGAGAAAGTTACAAGAGAGCTGTGGAGCCATTTGAGACAAATCAAGAAAATTTCGCGTCTCAAATTGATAAATACATAGTCACTTATATACAATTAAAATTGAGATTCGGTTGTCTTTTTTCAAAAATTAATTTGAGGTTATTCCGAAATCCCAGCGTCATGCTGATTATAATTAGTCAATTCTGCCACCCGATGCTCTTTCCTGCACGAGGATGCAGCTGCTTCGCTGTCGCACACATCCAGGAAATCACGTCCTACGTCACTACCGCTATGGGTTGTGCAGATCGCATGCGTTTGGTTGAAACAATAGTTTGCGTTTCTCGTTTTAACANCAATNAATCACAATGAGCGGAACGCTTTCAAATTGGTAAAAGCAAGTTTTGTTTAATTCCAACGAAAACAAAGAATGAGAAATTCAGAGAGATACTTTGCTGNAGCGGNNACGACGGTCGATGTTTTGTTTGCTACGTTCAATACTTCATTAGCATGTTTGAGCTATAGTTAAATACTTTCCNAAATTATTTAAAGAAAAAGATATGCAACGCTAGGTAGCAAAGTTATTTTGTGGAAATTGGCATGTGGCCGCATGAAGTTGGCATTACANTCTATCTAATTGTTAAAAGTGAGCGTTGAATTCAAATTGCGTTAACTACAACGACAACAAGAATATATTTACTTGGTGAAAGTCTCCAGTCATAAGCTGCTCCCCACAAGTCTTTTTGTCGAGTGTAGCCAAGCTTNTTAACAAAGTGCTCAACGAGCGGAGCAAAGTACTTGCTGCCTGTTCAAAAGCAACTGTTAAGCACAAGACTGGCTCCACAAAAAGCACACTGTTCAACCGCACAACCTGTTATGCTGTTGCGCATTAAGCCTGGTGCATGTTGGAAAGCAGAGACCGAAGTCCGAAGTTCTGCTGAGTGGTCGGAACCGGGAGCGAACTTCGGCAGAACATTCCCGACTACAACACGCATGGCCGATGGCGTTTCAAATGCCACATGTCTTCGAAAATTTTGGAAAAGGAAAGTAACGCTGAGAAAGTGTCAATGTCTGGTTCGTTGCTGTGGGAGGACCTCTTTAGGTAGACACTCAAGCAGGGGTTCTTAAACCTGGGGTTCGTCAGCCTCTTAGGGGTTCATGAACGTGTCTTTCCAAAATCCAATTAACAAAATTCGCTACTTTTTATTCTCCCATTCAGGTCTTTATTCAGCTTAATCGCACCACAAATGCAGTCTGATGGACATGTTCATGTTGCAAATAGACTGACCCTTTTTTATNTGAATTTGGTAACAGCAATTTGCTTCTTGCCAGGTCGGTTGAGGTGCTCAAACTAAGAAGNGACCAAATCNAATTTCTCAATAATNGAATAAACATTGACAAAACGAACGGGTCCGCAGCGGTTTTGGGTGCAGTGAAAAGCTCCGCAGCGACGAAAAGAATCACTGCTCGAGAGTCTCATAAAACTGAAAGTGATTGCCTCGTGTGCCCTAGTTTTTTAAAACCGCTTGAGCAGACCCGCGAGAACAAGCAAGGAGTTTTGAAAATGCGTATATCTCGAACCTATTTTAGTTTTGAAATGTTCTCATTCGACAAACATAGAAAATTAAAAGCATTTGCATCGGAAACAAATGCGCTAAATGTAACTTTCTTTTTTTACTCCAAATGCAACGTTCATTTTCGGAAAGCATGTGGAAGGCGCTGACGCTTTGAAACGTCAGCAAGCTTTTCCACGCGAGAAAGTGTGGCAGTAGTTCTCTATACTGCTACGCGCAAGCGCTATACGAAGTGTATACTTCTTGCTCATGTAGGATGTAGGCATTAAAACCAAGCTTTCATGAAACATCGAAAATTTTATATATCAGTGAGAATTACAGGAGTCGTCCTTGCCGATATACAGCGGTATCAAAAATGCATTTGCGAAAATGCACCTCCACTAGCATAAGCTTCACAAACGCTATAAACTTTCACGTAAAAATGATTTTCGGGAAGCCTGGTCCGCAGAATTTTGATCAATAAAGCACCACTAAGCTCACTAAGCTGTAGTCTTGCTGACCTTTCCTTCTGCCCAGCGCCACTTATGACAGCGCGCAAGGAGCGTTTCGTAAAAAGCCAGTCCCGTCAGAATTAACTGTCATCCACCATGTTGATGTTTGCCACTGTTTAGAAGCCGTGGTATAAAAAACACATTTCCTTCTGCAAATGTTCGCCCCGCACCTTGCGGGGCAACTAATCAACCTCCCTGTCCAATGGACGTGTGTCTTCGAAATGACTTTTATGTCGTTAAAATAAAAGTGATAATCGCAGGGGCGGATCTAGCCTGTAAGGTTAGGGGGGTCGGTTTCAGTAATATTTGGTAGTTAAGTTTCATAACTTCGCTGCTGTAACACTGCTGTGACAAAANAATGGACGACAGAATGGCCTAATATCGCGAATGCTGTTTTCCAAATTGTACAAAATCGTGGTGAATAAAACTACTTTCGTAGGTTTTAGGGGGGAGATCGCCCCAGTCGCCCCTCCCTCTGGATCCGCCCCTGGATGATGGTCACAGTCGCTGTCAAAGCATAGTGGGCAGAGGCAGCAATTTGATGTAATGAAGTGTGCTTAAGCAGCTACATCAAAATGTTTTGCCGGGATTAGCATTAGAGGAACAGTGCTAAACGCTGCATAATGGCTGACGTATGAGGTGAGTCACGACGTGAGTAATTGGTGGCAGCTGAGAATGTTCACAAAAGGCATTGTTTCAACAACAAAGGCAGTCGCAACGTTTTACTGCAACAATGTTCGGGTGTACGCTTTTACTGCCTCCTCGCACTCTGATACAAAGGTTTGTCCCAGCAGCCTGCATTGCTCTGGTAACAATGCTGTACCTTTCAATACTTAAAAAGGTCTTACGGCGGATGGTCAAAACATTGTTTGTTCGGTCAACACTTGTTTCCACAATTCGCCACAGAATTCAACGAAATTAAATCAACTTTATTGGCAGGTAGAGGATAATTTGTCAGCATATCAACGATCGCTTCATATTTTGCACATTCACCAAAGTTAGCGATTCGTATAAAAATTCAGTAGAAAAAATACCAAATCCGTGATTAACCCACCTGGCAACAGTCACTATTACTCTGCACATGACTTTAAAATATTTCCTTCGTATGTGCAAACTTAAACAAAATCGTTGCTGTTAGCAATTAAATGTTACACCCTACGGACTATCGAAGGCATTGTTTTGACATTAACAGCTTTTGCATTTAACTGAAAAACTTATTGTCCGCTAGAGCTTCAAATCTTATGTAACAGAATGTGAGGTCAGGCAGTTCTGTGAAGTAGCAAAGGCTACTTCCCATTCAACCTTTATTTTTGCGAAGTTTTGTCAAAGTTTGCATTCCTCAATAATAATCCAGTAAGGTATCAAGTCACTCTGGTGGTGGACCAGGCCTGGATCCCTGGTAAATTACACCACAGGCTTCAAAAGTAGTACCTACGACCTTCCTGTGTGCTGCTGGACAACCATGGAATAGGACAGAGGAAAATCAGTGATTATCAAGTACTCACCTGAACCTTAATTCTCCTCTCATTACATTAAAAGCTGTGTTGCTCAAAATTGCCCAGACAGGAAGACACGAAACATAATATCACACATTTTATAAGTACCTGGAGCATAATAATTTTCATCCAGATATTCAAATGCTTCTGTTGAACTGAAATTAGGAACACGAATACGAACACCGTCGTTGTTCCTTACTTTTCGAGTAATGTTGTTGTACATCAACCTGTGAATTGAACGGCAAACACTGTTGTGGCAAATGTTTTTCAAAACATGTCACATTCTTTTTCTCACATTATGACTGATGCCATAAAAACTGAACTTAACCTCTAAACTAAGATAAAATTTGGTTGATACATGAAAATTTGTATCACAATCTGCTTACTTCATGTTGTCAACCCAGCAGTCCACTGCAGGGGGGAAAAGCTGTTCCAAATTAAGCCATAAGCTGTACCAATCAGCTTTCTTGTCACATACAGATGACACAACATTAGGTTTGTTGAGTTTTGCATTCAATCGCGCTCCCAAAATTCCAGGAACTAAAGAGTAAAACAGTGTTAGTCTGAACAATAAGATAAGCATCAAACATTGATCATGGAATTTACCAGGAACACCAAATGCATCAGCAATAATGTTTCCAAACAGAAATAAAAAAACATTTGTAGTCAAACCAGTTACATGGAAATACAGCCTTAGTTTAAGAACCATGACATCTTAACTTGTATTTATTGCCGGCTAGCAAAAATCATATGAACTTTTCAAAATCAACTGTTTGTCATCATCAGCAAATTTCAATAAAATTTTGAAGCCTATGCAAGCTGCTGAAATGATAGAAGCTCTGAGTTCTGAGGAACAGTTTATAAAAAATGAAGGTTCATTCTGCTACACATAAGTTTTTTGAAAAACTTAGACACTTGTTCTGGCAATCAATCCTACGGCAATCTCAGTACTGACTTTTATTCCAACCTGAGCTAATCAAAACCACATTACTTCTAATATCTGTCGCAACCAGGGAAATAAGTACATGGAAAGATTTCTAACAGTGACATAACCATGTATCCAGTTTTTCAAATAATGTGAAAACCATCCTCAGCCGATGTTACTGAAACCCGAAAAAGGAAAAATGCAAGTGATAGACCATAGTTAACAAGTCTTTGTCACACACACATTACTTTCTTGACAAAAACCAATAAAAGCACATTTGCTTCCAGATACGTAACATTATTTAAAAACCACTCTCACCACTTCAGATTCTGCTAAAAAAGGTAGACTACACACAAATGCTTTTAGCAATCTCAAATGCATACCGATATGCAACAGTATACATAATTCCTTCTGTAGACGGGAATCCATGGCAAGCCGAAGTCATCAAGAACAAATACGTATCGTAAATCTTACCCATGACCACTGGTTTCCGGTTGAAGCAAGTAGCTGCAGATGAGCAATCTTTAGCATTGTATGAAAAAAATGGTGTTTTCTCAAATTGTAACACTTGACTTGATACTGGATGAACCACGTGAAAGATTAAAAACACAAAGGCAGAAGAAATTGCAATCCTCATTGTTTAATACCACTTATAATTCCGCAATCTTCACAACATGAAAATACTCTACCAAAGATTATAATTCAAGCAACTTATCAATAATCAATGCATAAACACCTTTACCTGCAATACATACAACACAAAAAATGTGATTTTGTGAAATAAACAATTTACACAATGATTGAATAAAATCAACTTGTATTGATATTTTAATATGCCAGCACAATTTTAGAAAGCCATAAAATTGAAATAATAGCTAATAAAAACTGATGGATTTATGTTGTGTTTCACTAACTCAACATCATAGAGTTATTTTAATGAAAACTATTATACAAGGAATATCTTGTGCAAAGTGATTGGATAAATTGCTCTCATACATGAAGATAAACACTGAAAAAATTTGTTTGAAAGCTACATTGGCAGGTCATGTCCTACTGAGGGATGACAAGGACATTCACATAAAAAGTGGTATCACTCCAATGTGCCGCAGACACAGAGGCAAATTTGCCCAGTGCTTAACTGCAATAAAAATACCATTTTCTGCTTTTTGAATTTTTTATACATTCTCAAGAATTCATGTGTTCATCAACAACACATAACATATTTAAGACATTTGAGGCCTGGATGTAAAACAACTAATATGCATTTGCTCAGTGGCATACATCTTGACAGCAACAACATCATTCAGATCGCTAAACCGCATCAACATCCTTTTATGGCAGATGGCAACAGGACCAACGGTCAGATAATTTGCCCTTGGATAAAGACCCTGCTGGTTGGTCTGGGATACAACAGTTGTGGACACTTTCACTATAAGGACAGTGCCATCCAGCAGTGCAGTTACACAGTCGAACAAACTGAAATAGCAAAAATCAACAATTACCAAGAACGTTTTCTCAATTACACTTTACAACCAGTGGCCATAGAAACCTCTCAGTACAGTACTTATGGTATGAAAACTGCCCCCTTCTTTGGTGCCCTTGCCAAGAAACTTGTTATCACATTGGTGAACCCCAGGAGCACTACTGGCTACAACAATGCTTGTTGTTGGCTGTGGTCCGAGGCAATGCTGCCAACATTCTGAACTGTGATGTCGTAAATGTCCATCAATGCACTCTTCTTGCTTCAGTGCCCTTTTATCTTTTACTGACATAGCAAGGATGCAAGCCGCTTCCTTTTGCATCCTTGCTTTGTTTGCCCCTGTGTTTTACTGCGTTCATTGTTGTTTCCAACAATGTTATTATATTTAATTTTTTTTGTAATGCATGTGTAATGCTTTTTATTTGTTTTATGTTACTGTTGTTATACATTAAAAATACTAAAAACTATATCTTCCTACTTCAAATATCTGATGCTTTTTGAGTTTGTAGATTTTCCCATCATGATCATATACCTTCTCTGTATGAAGGTGAAATGTTACAGTGGTTGCTGGATGCAGTGTAATACTATAAGCTAGTGGTGCACAACCTGTTTGTTATTGCCAGGTGCATTGTGTTTATTTTTATTGCAGCCACCTGTGATAAAGATATTTTTATGTTTTTGCATTCCTAATATGTTCTGCTTCCTGGACTGCTTTCACACATGTTTGGCCGTCTTTCTACTAAGTATCGTCATACAGCAGACAAAGAGTTTTCCTAATGTTTTCCTAATACTTGTGCACAGCCACATACATTTTCATTGAAGGACACAGGTTGCACATCACTGCTATAAGGTAGTGTTCTGCTGTGGAGAATAAGTTTGGAGTGCTGTGGAGTTGTTTCCACAACAAATCCATAGGCCACCTGAACGAAAACAGACCAGCACACAGAATGAAGAATACAGTATGCAACAAAAGCCATACTGCAGTACTAGCTCAGTACATGTGTTAGCACAGAGCTGACTGCATGTTTGGTGATTTGAGATAACGCAGAGTTTTCCCATTCTACTGAGAAACTACTGTGTGCAATAGTAGTGAAAGGAACAAGGATGACAGTTCTTGCACAGTAAGGTTGCAAAGTAAAGCATCCCACAACTCAAGAGCTGGGAGCTACTGTCCTACATTGTTAATACTTAGACTTAGAGACAGGAAATAATTTTATAAACACAGGTACAGTACATTTCCAGTAACTCTGGTGTTATGATCAGTCTTATGATCAGCTTCATCTCTTTGAGTAAAACTCATTACTAAAATCAATACCAGGTTGCCAAGTCCAGATGGACTAAAATGCCAAATTGCACATCAATTCAAAAAATGCCAAATAGTTTCCAAACATGCCAAACAAGTTGAAATAGGCCAATGGCTGTCACTTTTGAATTACCTGGATGAGTAATGGCAAAGTACAATGTTGCTTTGGAACAAACCTAGATTTATTGCAAACAAATGAGCAAAAAATTGTTATCTCCAAAAGCACCATGTCTTTTTATATGTATTTTTATTAGAGATAGACCAATATATCAGCCTGGCCAATATATCGGGCAAATATTTGAGTTTTAACGATATATGGGTATTGGCCAAAATGGCCAATTTTATCGGCCTCAGTAGGTGTTGACAAAACACTGTTATAGTCCTCACGCATGCAGACAACTTGTGCAAGAAAGCCACACGAACCAAGTCAAGACAGTTATCTTGCAGCAACGCTAGCAAGTGCGTTTTCATAAACAAGCAGACAAGATGAACCACTGAGCATGCGTCGGCCATCACAGCCTAAGCAAAAGCATCATCATTAATCATTCAGATTAATTAAAAATCATAGCAAAATATACAAAATATACATTAATCAAATTAATTAAATATCATAGCAAAATATTGAAATTGCTGCAATTTGAAAAATTTTAGCTCATGAATCAAAATCACAAATTGATTTTAAAGTTTTTGAAAAAAAGGTAAGGCATAGAATACATCATATATTTTTGATAATGAAGCAGAAAACAAGATTTAAAAATTTTGGAAATACCAGTTATTGCTGTCAGCTATCAGCCCAGGAATGGCCAATATATCGGTATCAGACCCAAAAAAGCCATATCGGTAGATCTCTAATTTTTATTAGGCATTTTCTGTAAGTGTTTGAACCAGTAAAAAACAAGTCATGAAAATACCAATACAGTACAGTATCAATGGTGACCATGCCATAAATTTTAATTTTTTTTAATTAATGCTTCGGAGGTTTCAAGCAATGTGGAACATAACACCACGCTGTAGTCTCATTATAGGCTGTGCGGTTGACAAGATAGTTAACCAATGTGCAAGGTAACACTGCACAGCTAAGGGAACAGTGAAACTTACAGAAAGAATGAGGATTTCATTACATTACTTTGAATCTGGCACATAAGCATCTGATATTTGTCATAATTCCACAACCTTCTATCACAAAATGCAGTTACAGAGAACCCACAGAACTATTCGCTTCCCATCAGGTGGACCAAATACACCTATCACTACTCAAAACATGCCAAATAACATAATGCTAAAAAGACTGAAATTACTCTCAAAATCTAAGCTGAATGGAGACAAGTTTTTAAAAAATGCCGAACAACATTTTTTTACTGCCAACACCACTAAAAAAGGCCAAAAACATGCCAAATTATGGCATAGATGCCAAGCAGCATTTTTTCATGCTAAACCACTTCAAAAAGGTAAAATTTCTTAAATTTGGCATTAAAAATGCCAACCTGGCAACCCTGATCAATACACCATAGTAGATAGCAGTGTTCATTCTAAGGTGCGCAAATGGCCGCAGTAGCCCACCACCAGACCATTTGTGCAGTGAAATCTCATTCTCGCGCGCTTGCAACATTACAAAATTAATATCGTATATAGATATCGCATAGCCTTTCAACACTTGAAACGTTTCACTGGTTGTGTGTCTACATGGTTGAGCAATTGCATGCGAACTGAAATAAATATTTATATTCAGTGTAAAATTTTCTTAGAGGAAAAACTGGTAGACGGTTAACCAGAAACTCCTACCTATGTATCTGTTAAGTTCAGCACCTGATATTGGCTTGAGCTGAACAATGAGTAGTTGCACCACTTACTAACAACGCAGATGATGATGATCTGCTCATTCGTTGTCGTGGCTTAAAGTTAAGTTCGAGACTTTAAATTTAACACGGAAACAAGAATGTTTCACCAGCAGTAGCAAGACAGACCACCCACGAGGGCTGACGCACCCAAAAGACCTCGATCTGCGGAAACGAGTACGACGTTAGAAGTTAGAGCACGCATGCAATAGCATTCGTTTTCTTCTTNGAAAGGAGGTCATCACGTGGNTTGCGACTGTCAAGACGCGTGAACTGTTGCTGTTGCTCTNAAGGGATCAACGCATGATTGTCTAACCGCCACAACAGTTCAATGTAACGGTACAGAAGACCAATAGAATGTATCCCTAAATACATAAACGTGGTTAATACAACGCATTAGAAATAATGAAAACGTCTTTCAATATTTCTTATCCTGGCAGTTGCCTACAGTAACAAACTGCTGTTCTGTGCACCACTGGTGTGCTTACGGATACCACACATCGCGCTGTTCCGGCACAAACTTCTGACACAGGTCACACAGTCGCATTTTCTCCGGGTTCATCAACGTCGACGATGATTTAATGCAAACACCTTTTACTCTTTAGTTAGTTAAATTGTAATCACTAATCACATTTGTAACAAAGCTAAATGTACCAAAGTATTTGGCAAATAGCATGCGACTCAAAAAAACACGAGAAATGAGTTTCTTGTACTTAAATGGACCTAGGGGGGTTTCTAGCGTTATGGAGTATCTGTCAGCATAACCCTAGTGCAGCTACATCGCAGTTGAAACTTGACTGACATGCACCACGTAGATGTGATCTACGTAGTCACTAACTTTACGAATATATACAGCCTCAACAACCTACTAACATCATCTCACAAAACAGTGACTTTATCCTGAAATACTGACATTGGTACACAAGCTTGAGTGACGATTTTACGGAAAAATGTTTCTTAGATAGTGACAATTTGCGTTGTTGAATTAACATCAGGTATCAACGACGTACTATAGCTACAGCAACGTCTTAGTTTTCAGGTAGTAAGCAAACTCAGCTGGTCGGAAAATTGTCTTTGTTTTTGTCAGTGAACACACAGTTACTCGTATCACTAAACTGGTAACTGTTTGTTGACGATATTGGTCGCTCACTAACTTTTGCCCACTTTATCAGCTGAGCTAAATGACACTGAGGTCACAGTGCACGGTTGTGAAGGAGTTTGATCATGGTGACCTGTAGTAACCTCAACTTGTGCTGGAAATCGATTCGAAACTTGCCCTGCGCAGAACGACCTTTCCAGCAGTTGTCGCTGCTGCTACGATACAACAATGACCTATTGTTACTCCGGTAGTTGTGACAGTGCTTTCATTCACGTTGCTGATTGGCTGTTATTGTGACACGGTCCGAAAGCGTAAACTTGTCAGTAATGACGCATTTCATCTTCATTGTGCGTTGCTGGATGTATTTTTTCTCAAAAGAAACGAGGTTTATGAAAGCTTGCAAGTGCTATTACGCAAAAGAACATTATCCAGCCTTATTATTCCAGCTAGAGTTGCCAGATCACTTGACATTTTTTCAAAGCCATCTTCTCGTTTTTTGATTATTGAAATTTTACCTCTACTTTGATAACATTTTAGATAGTGGTGTAGCACATGTAGTGGTGACATAACTGTTTTTGAATGGTTTATTTTTTACTACACAACTGTTTAAGATGGAGCAAATCTACTCGTTCTTATGTTCACGTACATTGTTTGACATCTTGATTCTTGAAAGTTCAAAGTAATCAATAGTACAGTAATGAAGAATTTCACAAATGTGCAAGAACTTTCAAGGACGCCAGAAAATACTCAAGGACAGCAAAATGTTTATCAAGAATCATGGACAGAATCAGTTTTGATAGCAAATTCAAGGAAAGTCCTTGACGCTCAAGAACGTCTGGCAACCTTAATTCTAGCTAACGTTACTAATTTAACATATTAAATTGTTAAATGCTATCTCTGCTCCATGTTGCGGTTACCATGCAGAAGATGGCCGGTGATGCGAATGTAAGCGCACTGTGACGTTTGAATGTTTATGGTGCAATTGTGGCGAGATTGCTGCTTGATGCTACTGAAATCGAAAGTTTCTTGTGCTCCACCATGTAAAGTTACCAGAAATTGAGTAAGCTACAAAAGTCCTGTCTATTCTAGTGCCCTTTGCAACAACATATTTGTGTGAATCTGGATTTTCCTCTGTATTTCATTTGAAAAAGAAGTGTCGGAACCGTGTTCAAAAGCCCTCGAACGATTTGTGGTGGCTCTGTGTGATTGTGTGCCAGGGTATGATCGGATAATTTCTGAGATGCACCAACACAAAAGCAACTAGGTATGTTTGTAATGGGCAGTAAGGTATGAAAGTGAAACGGTACGACTGAGTGTTTTCTGTTATGTTGTCAGTAGATCAATCGCAAATTTTTAATACGAACTTGATTTCACGTAACACTATTCATCGTCAATCCTTACATCCGCAAGCAATGCTAGCGGGTGAAACGCTGAAAGGCTAAAACAAGGGCAGGGAAAACAAGCAACCTCAATACTGAAGTGAATAAATCACAAAACACCAACTGCGACAGTTAAAATTGGAAATTACGTCTTACTCAAATAATTGCATTCACTGGAGCTTCAAAACTTACTGCAAAGGTAACATAAACTCAACAAATCCCAACACAAGCTGCGATGATTAACACTATAAAATACGTCATTCCTGGATCAATGCGTTCAATAGAATTTCCTTCAAATTTCCCTTCATTTATACAAGAACGCGTCTGCGCTTGTGGTTAGCGAAAGCGAAGTTGATGTTAGAAATTTATTTCAAATCAGTCGTTCTTCGAACGAAAGTGCCATTCAACAAGAGTGAAGTAACTGCATTGAAAGTTCAATTCGCTCGTAAGTTCAGTTTGATTGACGTAATTTTGCGCTTGCGCTCGCCGCTCGGATCTCCACTGCAGAGCTTCCTTTGCAACTTTTGGCTTAATTGCGAGTGGTAGCTGCACACTGTCTAATGTCCACCAGGCCCGTAGCCAGGTTTTAATGTTTGGTGGGCAAAAAAACATTTTTTACATTTTTAGGAAGGCAAGATTTTTGTTTTTATTACATGTTTTCTAAAAAATTGGTGGGTATAACACAATTTGGGGGGCACAAAAAATTAGGGGGGCACTGCGCCCGAATGCCCCAGCGTGGCTACGGCCTGATGTCCGCCACGGCAGCATGCTATTAGTCATAAACATGTTTTCTTACTCTAGCATTGAACTGAGTTCTTTCAGAATCTCCTTGACTACCAGAAAGGCTTGATCGTACATGCTGTGGCGATAATCGTTCCACATCTAAATATTACACGTGAAATCTCACAGAAGCCTTCCACAAAATCTGGCCACCGTTTTTTCAAAACAGGAACATTAATTTCGGTCAAATGAGCGTCAGTTCCACAAAATAAAAAGTAAAAACGTAAAGTCTGCAAGGCAATGATTTAAAATAAAAATGAATGGGTAAGTCACTAAAAAACTGAAGAGTTACAAGTCAGCATGCTATCACGCAAAGTGTTCAAAACGTTGACCTCACTACACACTGCAAATTACCGAAATATTACCAGCGATGAAGTGCAACACGATATCAGAGTCAGGAATCGGGAAGCGGGTTACATCCCATGCAGCATCAGATAACAAAATACCAAAGTCACAACGCAGAGCGAGAAATTGCGTATCAGGAAAAAAGGCAATGACCAAAAGAGCAACTACTTGGTGTGGGGCAAAATCAATTTTAGAATATTAATTTCCACGTCGATTCTGTGAAACCGTTTACCTTCACACTCCTCGAGATAGCTAGCTTTGGGTTATTCTACAAAGGTAACTTTGAAACATTGCGAAATGGGTGGTTTTTGTGTCAAATCGTGGTATTTGTAAAAATGTTTCAACAGAGCAGCTTTATCATTATCAGCAGTAGCGTCAAAAGAATTCCAAATGCTACGATGGGCGTTCCAGCGAATGGAGAATTTATTTATCGTCTGCCCAACACATTGCTTACTGCAAATGGGGCAAGCAGCCACATAAATGCCGTAGTTGATGCAATTAAGTTTCTATTTAAGTTGAAAAGTCTTATGCAGTGTTTCTAAAACTTCAGTATAGTTTACTATCGATGTTCTGTGGCGACCAAAATTTCCACTCTGTGCGCAGTGACCACATGGAGCCGATGAACCAGTCTCTGCAGTCACAACATTTCTGTGCGCGAGTGTTTTATAATTTGTAATGTGCGAACCAATTGTTGCTGGTCGTTTGTACGTAATCATTGCATCTGGTTTCAGGTTTTTTTTGAGTAAGTTTCAATAACGAAGGAAAAGACGTTTCCCAAACCATTTTATTGGCATTGTTTTTTGCTCTGGGAGGATGGAGCCTCATTTTCCAGCTAGATGATAATGTTATCATGTCTTGCACCATGTTCTGGGAGAAGCCAGAGCGTGAAGCTTTATTCCGAAGTCGTACGATAGCTGACTGACAGTCTTCATCGCGTTCGTTCAACCTTCGCATTCTGATGGCTTCCCCAAAAACAATTGATTTGAATGTTGAGCATGGCTGATGCGACAAACCACTGATGAAACACCTATGTTCAGCTGTTGCTTTCACAAAGTCATTGGTAATGAATCCATATTTCTCGTTTGGCGCAAGGCAGTGATGTACATCAAGGAGTTCCACCGAACCATCAGCTTCCATTGTGCATTTCTGTCAACGTGAGCTCCAAGCTTGCTGATGTGAAGGCAGTTTCGAGAGTGTCTCTGATGTCCTTTGTATTTTCGCTCCCGAAAGACAAGCAAACAATATCATCGATGAATCTCCTAAAGATTTCTGCTTTCTCAATTACAAGTGAATACGGTTCTAATACGTAGTGGGCAGTAATATTGGCTAAGGACATGGTTCTCAAACCGTGCGTCGCGACGCCCTGGTGCGTCGTTTTCATTTTTCAAGGGCTTCGCACAAAAGTAAACCCAGTGCAGTTTTATTCATTGAACTAATAACAGTAAAATTCAGTGCAGTAGTATAACTTTACCAAAGAAAAGTTGTTGTTCAATACAGTCACGTTGATAGTAGACAGCTTATATCTACTATCTCATGAATACACAACTGCTGTTATTGTTTAGTAAACATTGTTTACTAATAAACGAATTGCACAGTTGTAACTTACCTTGCGTCAGACAAACGAAGGCTGCAGTAGTCAGTTATCAAAATAATCAACTTGCTCATTTCTTACAGTAGCTTAGAACGAATTATTATTTAAATTTGGTTTTACCAGGTTCTTTTTAAGGAAAATGTAAGGTACCCGGTATGGATCTGCAGGGACCCGATTTCTCTGATTCTAGGGACCCGATTTGAAATTCTAGGGATCCGAATCGGGTCCCTAAAACGCCTTAAAAAACCTGGTTTAACTTAATTACAGTAAGCTCAATGCTGCTTTGCAAGGGCAGGATGATAAAATATATTTGACGCATCAAATATAATTGTGGCGTTCATCTAAAAGCTGTCGTTGTGGAAGGAAGATATCAAAAACGCGTGTGGAAGTTCTCAGTGTTTTACTTTCTTGTATAATTTGCTTGAAAAGAAATATATGATGCTGCCTTCAATTCTACGTAGTACAATTTTGCAATATCCATCCGAGCTCCAGTCGAAAATTTCCTCAGTACTTTCCGGAGAATTTATCAAGCTATTAACGAATTCACCATCCTTTTGTCCAAGCTGCCCTATCGTCCTTTGCTGAACAAGAAAAAGAGGACTATATTGACCTTACCTGTAATACGTCCCTGAAAAGAAAGATTTATTCAGGAAGTCCGACAAATTTTTGGATTTCATTGAATAACGAATACCCAGCTTTGGCGAAAAAACGCTACGGATGGTTATCCCCTTCGTATGTATGCGAAACAGGATTTTCAGACATGGCCGTGATTAAAACCAAATGCCGATCACGAATAAACTTTGAGAGCAGAGGCGCAGCCAGAATGAGGCCGAAGAGGCCATGCCCCCCCAGAAAAAAACTTGTCGTTCTTTCAGCAGGTCCGTAAATAGGGGGTAGCTGGGGGCGAAGACCCCCCTAGAAAAATTTTTGTCTTCCTGGAAAAATGTGCTGGACAAATTTAAAAACTATTGGACATACTTAAAAAAATTGTGCCCCTCTCAGAAAACTCTTCGCACCCTTGGTGTCTCAAGCTGGTTACGGGCCTGTCGTTCTGTCTCTGGCCCCTCCGTAGCTATCGGGCCCCAGGGCAATGCACCTGCTGGACCCCCCTCTCACAGCCCCTGAGCCAGTAACCCAAACTCTGAGCTACGAGTTAAACCTTATAGACAGGGCTGCCATCGACCTAGAACCAAAAATAAGGACGGCTGAGGAAATTTTGATTATATTACCTAAAAATAAAATGATTGTTTCTGTTTGCACGACCAACGTCAGATCATATCTTTGCCTATTTATCTTCAGGAACCATTTGCTTCAGCAATGTCTTCTTCTCGACTTTTTTCTTGTAATCGTCACGGAAAATGTTTTTTTCGCTTGCTCCTTTCTTGAAGTAATTAAATGCTAAACCTTCGCTGCAAAACCAGCTTTCCTAAGAATCCTAACCAGAGCAGACAGCTTATAGTGCTAGCACTACCTGATAGTGCGTTATGTCTCTGTGCTGCAAGATTATACTATTTTCACTACATCAAAAAAACTTTGATTACAAAATGTTTACGATGTGATAGAAATGGTCTGTATGTCTATCAGATATTGCTTATTTAAAATTGTTATGCTACAGAAAATAAGGACGCAAATCTCAAATAACGACATTTCTTAGAAATAAGGACGGTATGGTAGCCCTGCTTATAGAGGCACTCCAATTGTGTCTTTTTCTCAAACATTCACACACTGTTGCACTTATTTGCAACGTTGCCAGTCACATCAGCAAGCAACAAATGAACGTTTATTTTCAACGGCTAGCCTATCTACGCGGCACTATGGGGCAAAACCAAGCCCGTAACTAGCTAGAAAAATTTTCGGTCCCCTGGAAAAATGTGTTGGACATACTGTAAAACTATTGGCCACAGGCCCGTAACCAGGGGGGAAGGGGCCGAAGCCTCCCCTGCAAACCTTTTCGCCTCCCCTGGAAAAATCTGTTGGGCATAGTTGAAAACGATTGGACATAGCTTAAAACTTGCGCCCCTCTCAGAAAACTCTTCGCCACCCCTGGTGTCCCAAGCTGGTTACGGGCCTGGGCAAAACCGTCTGATGGATTGGCTTTTTTGACGAATTATCGTGGTGTGACATTGATCCTGAGATGGTTATCGACGAATTGTCCAAAAGGAAACGCAGGCTGAATTTTATATTTTGATTGTGCTCGCAATGGCATGTGTTTTGTAAAGTCAAAACACGGCTATGACATCCTCTGATTTGTTCCTATGAATCCGCTTACATACTTTTAGTTTATTTTGACTTATTCAATAGGCATAATCAGTGATATTCTCGAGGACAACGTTAAACGGCGCTTCACGTTCCGCTACTCATTAATGTTCATTGAAAACTGTTTGGTTAACAACTGCTGGATAATGATCACTACGAAAGCAAAGGTTTTCTTGTCTTTGTTAAAATTTATCGATGCCGACTGGTAGAAGATATTTGACGTGATATCCTGTTGTAATAGACCAAAAATTGACCAGTGACATCAAAATGATCTTTGTGCAAGATAGCTGAAGTTTGAAATCTGACGACGTCAGTGACTGACCCCTCCCAAACAAAATTCCTGGCTGCGCCCCTGCTTGAGAGTTAATACGGATGGCAGTTTCACAAAGTCTTCCAAGATTCGACTAATGTTGTAAAAATAAGCAAGCTCACGCATCACACTAAAATAAATGATGCATGTTTCTTTTTGATTTTTCATCAATAAATAAAACTTTGATAATTACTAACATCTTATTGCTGGTGCGTCGCAAGTCTAGCAAACTTTTCCGAAGGCGACGCAACGAAAAAAGTTTGAGAAGCACTGGGCTGAGGTAACTGCGTGATTATCACCGGCAACTATACCTTTATCTTGAATGTAACAGTTGCTTTCAAATTGTGTCATCACATTACTCAGACAAACGTTGTTTAGTTGTAATATGGCCTCCCGGGCGTCACCATCAAACTTGGAATGTTTTTCAAGTGCTCGACTGAGAGCGTGTTGCACAATATCTCCTCTGAGGTTTGGGTATAAGCAGGGCCGGCGCAAACCATTCCAGCCCCCTAGGCAAGATCCATTGTCAGCGCCCTCTCATAGCTTATGACGTCATTCTGCTCAATCAGCCGTGGCACGATCTGTTTAAACGTAAACAAACACATTCTCTTTGCACATTAAATTTGCCGGTGCGTCCTAGGCAAGATCCATTCCAGCACCCCTCCACCCAAAAGACCCTTTTAAGGACGATTTTTACATCAAACTAATTTATTCGACGCATGCCGAGTTTATTTGAATCCCAAATTTATCAAAATATTATCTACACAAGTAACAAGCGTCACAGCGTTCACGTAAACAAAAATTCTAGCATAGGCCTCAAAAAATTTTTAGTCTTGTGTCGTAACAATCGACGACATGCACAACAAAGCTCTGACATTCGCCAAGTTCACCAATGTTCGTTATGTTGCGTACCAGCTGATATCTCTTTATTACATAAATTAAAGTGGTAGGCCTATGTCCTATTATCTATGTCTTACTGGTTCATTAGGCCAGGGCTTCTCAAAATATGGGTCGCGACCTCGTTTGGGGTCACGAAATGTAATTTTGGGATCGCGAAACAAAATGGTTTCACAAATCAGATATAAAAGTTTTTGTAAACTTTACAGGAAAATTATAAGTAGGCCTTCGGTGAATCTATTTCTACTGCATTTTTAGGGGGAATGCCGTGCTTCATGATGTCAGTTGTTTACTAGGATGTCTTCCTGAGCTATCAAGTGATAATAATCAAATAATCAACGACAAAAGTTTGCAGCTGAAATTTTCAAAACAGCGTTTATGTCATTTTTGGACAAGAACCAGAAATGAATGCCCAGTCGTTTCTGATTTAACCATTCACAGACTCTTACCATTTTGTACAACACATTTGTTTGAAGCTGCACTCTCAAAATTGATAATCATTTTAAGTCCAAAAACCGATCCTTTTTGAAAAATGTTGAGAATGTCCTTCGTCCTGCGTTGTTACGTATCAACCTACGAATGGATGATCTGTGTAAAATTCATCAAGTGCTTCCTGTTCCATCCCTTTAGTTGCGCTTGACAACTTCTATGAACTGAATTGTGTTTTGTTAATTTTTTCGCTTTAAAATTTCCATTGCGTAGTAGTTTTATACTGTACAGTTACTTTCGAGGATTGTGTGCATTTGTATGACTTCGCCATATAGACCAGAATGCCTCTTGAGCTTTGTAATGGGACGTTTAGGCTATCCAACTAGGCTATCCATCAACGGGGTCCAGTTGATGAAGTTGACTTTCAGCTCACGTTTAGTTTCCTTGTTGAAGTGGAAGGCTGCCGGCACAGTTTTTGTAGTGCTGAGCTTTAGCTGGAGGTATTCACCTACGGTTGCCATGTCCCGTCAGCACATGCATACTTTCTGGAGACGGTGGTTGGCAAATCAGAGAAGTTAGATGTTGAAGAGAAGGGGCGCCAGGACAGATCCTGTGGGACGCCGTTCTTGAGGCGTCGTAACCTGCTCCTTTTGCCGTTTCCGGTGGTGAGGGTGAAGCTGCGATTGCCAACCATCTCCATGATCATGCGGACCATGTGTCTATCAGGCAGTAATTGAAGCAGCTTGCAGGTGAGGCCACGGTGCCATACAGTGTCGTAGGCTGCTGTGAGGTCGACAAACACAGTTCCGGTCTTCTTTTTAACCGAAAAGCTATCCTCGATGTCCTGTGTCAGCAGGGTTACCTGGTCTACGGCCGACCTCCCGTGTCGAAAGCCCACCTGCTCCCGTGGGAGCAATGGGTCGATGATTGGATCGACACGAGTGTAGATGAGTCTCTCGAGGATTTTAAAGGGAACACACAGCAGAGATATAGGACGGTCTCTCTTTGGGACCCCCAGTGGCTTTTCTAGCTTATGGATCGCAACTTCTAGTGCTCTTCTCCAGATCTTTGGAATTTTGATTTGGCGCATGCAGGAAATGAAGAAGTCGCAAAACCAAGATTTGAGAGCCGACCCGGCGTGGAGTATAAACTCCGGGAAGATTGAATTCAATCCCGGAGACTTTGCATCTTATAGCATCCAGTTTTTCCCAGACACTTTTGCAAAAACGTTTTATGAGCAAATGGTGGGTTTGGTTCAAAATACAAGCTGGGAACCACACTAAAATCAAACTTTTGAAACTCCTCCCTTCAATGAAAATAAACTTTTCATTTGCCTGCTTGAAATTTCTGGGCACGCGCCTGCACACCCCTGGGTTAAATATATGTAGGTACTGTAGCCTACCTTTTTCACGTCTCCATCTCGTACGTATTTTGAGATAATTTTTGCTAAACTTCATAATGACGAGATACCAAAGCTTACGAACTTCGCATTTCAATGCAGTAATGCTAATTAAGTGAAATATGTGTAGGCTTCGTTGTTTGCAGCTTACTTAGCTCTAAATCTCGCACCTGAACTTCGCATTTCAGTGCAGCAATGCTGGTTATTTTCAGCATAAGTACGTACTGCAGCTTAGTATATATAAGAAAGTATGCAGCCTACGTTTCTTTGATTCTCGAAGCACTAGGGTTTATTGTGATAATGCTGCCCTCTTCACAATTCTCTTTATCTCTTTACAAAACAGTGCTCGACGCCAAGCAAGCCCTTCGGCTTCAATGGGCTCTTTCTGTGAGAACATTCTCTTTGTGCGCCTGGAGGCGGTGAGAGGCGCTGAGAGGCGGTGAGCGGCGCGTGGTCACAGCCGACACGCTTCAGCGCTATAAATGCACACTCCGTGTAGATTTGCCTGCACGGATGTGTGAAGATTTAGCTAAATGTATGCAGATTTTTTTACGAACGGCGCCCTATATGCCAGCACCGAAGCGGACACACTCATCTGCATATTCTGGGCTGGTCGCTCAAGCAGGCTACTAAACTGCATTGGACGCAGCAACAGAGGTTGGTCAGCAGCAGTGCGAGCAAATATTTCAAGCTTAGGGCTCACGCAATCAATCATCATACAAAGCTTGCCCAAAGTATTACTTCTTTTCCACAAACGACCTTTGCTCAGTGGCGTGCAGAGCGTGGGGCGAACGGGGCGACCGCTGCGGGCATCCAGGGCAGGGGGCATCCAAAGAGTGAAATTACAAAAGTTACATTTTATTAAAACACTGTAACTTGATTCTTCTTCATATTGTAAGGCTACTAACACATTTCTGCATGGATCTGATGGGAACTTGCCTAAGGAAGGCATGGAAATCTAAGTTAAGTGATCCCAGAGAGGGACGAAGCACCGCCATCGTTATCTAAGACCTTTCACCCTATCCCTCTTCCCCCCTTTTTTAGGATGGCCAATTCCTGCTAGCCTATTTTTAATCTGCGACTTTTATACCTCAAAACATCTCTCGATTCTCTCTAGACTAGAGCCTAGGTTCTTAAACTGGGGGCGTGAAAGGTTCGCAAGGGGGGATGCGAGTATGAAAGCGACATATTGTTGAAAAGTATTAAAGGCATTGTTTTTATCATTCGTAAATTCATTATCATTTCACTATAAACGCCATAATCAAAACAAAGCAGAAAGTACAGTGAACAAAAACCGAGACCTCTTAAACTTCCTTGTTCAAAGTTGGATTCATGAGTAAAGACGGTTCATGTTACAATGGTGTCTTGTCTGCTTGGTTTCATTTTTAGCGGCAATACGAATTGTGTCACAGAACTATATCATGCGTGACGATTTGTAAATACATTCTTCGCTTTCAATTGTTGTAAAAAAGATCAATTTAATACAGCAAATTTTCAGAAAGCACATGGTTCAGAGCTGTAAAGAAATTTTGCGTCCAGTACGATACGTTTGAAAACGGATTTCCGAGCAGAGCGCCAGCGTTCTTTCTAAAATGTTCTTCACTTTTTTTCTGGCAAAAGTGCCATACAAAACTCTTGTGCCCTTGCGGGTTGCGCGTCCATTTCACGTTTAAGTCCCTTGCGAATATTGCCTGACATGGTACGAGACTCGTACAGTTTTTTTTTCTTATTTCTCACTCGATGTGAAGTTTTTATGGCGTAATCCTTTTGCACGTGGCAAAGTCTGGACAGATAGTTTTGTTGTGCCTGTATTTCTCACATTCTTCAATACTAGATTTGGTATGGGGGATACAATTAAGTATTTGCCCTGGGCATCATAAGACATCTGCGATCTGCACGCCTCTGCCTTCAATTCTCCGCTCAAAGATTCACATCCTTAAACGCAACAGTCAAAGGCAGCGTTGTTTTTGTACAAAAAGCCCTTTAAGGACCCCAAAGCCACAATAGTGACTATGACTTTGTCCAGTAATAACTTGCCGACCGATAGAGCTAGAGAGCTGTTCAAACCCTCTACACGGATTTGGGAAGTCTTCTAGCTCAGATTAAAAAATTGGGAAGTTTTGAATTACATTTTTTTTGTGGGTCACGTCACAAAACGGGTAGGTTTGTGCTTTCAATTGGTCCACATTCAACTGGCAGGGGACAATTCTTTGTTTCTTTTTCAAAATAACACTATAGGCGAAAATTCGCTTCTTCAGAGCCCTTGGTTGACTTTCTAGCGTTTATGGTTTGGAAGTTATGACCTAAAAACAACAAATTGTATAACTAATCCCTAGGAGGTTAATTAATTTTTTGTTTATTTATTTTGTGGTTTTCAGGTCATAACGTGTTAACAACAAACGCTAGAAGGTCAATCGTGGGCTCCAAAGATGCGGATTTTCGCCTATAGTTTTTTTGAAAAAAGAAACAAAAAGTTACCCCTTGGGGTTGGGGCCCAGGGCCCGATGACGTAAGCCAAAAAAAACTAAACCTACTCCTAATATGATGTCACCCACAAAAAACTCAAATCCAAAACTTTCCAATTTTTTTATTCGAAACCAGAAGACTTTCCAAGTGTTTAGAGCAAGGCCGGGCAATTAATTTGGTTCGGGGGCCACTTTGAGAAGACCGCGTTTAGCGGAGGGCCATACCTCCTTAGGGAAATAGAAGCAAGTCTCGGTTAAGCTAGCCTCAGCACTAACATTTACTGTGACAACTTGGAGGAAATTTCAGATTTGAAGATTTTTCTTGAATGCTTCCGCGGGCCACTTGAAACGCTGTGGCGGGCCACAATTGGCCCGCGGGCCGCTATTTGCCCACCCCTGGTTTAGAGGGTTTGGACAGCTCTCTAGCTCAATCGGCTGGCGAGTTATGGCATCTGGCCAAAATGTCCAAGTATACCTTTCGTGGGATTTCAGTTTTTACCAAAAATTTGGTTTTTGAGCCATAATTTTGGCACCAGAAACGTTAGAAAGTCGATCAAGGACTAAAAACTCGGATTATAGCCTGGTATCCAAAACAAATTTGACCCAAAAATTGGCTCGTTAGGTTGGCGCCAGGGCCCGGTAACTTCGGCCAAAAATGTGTAAACCTACCCCCATTGTGACGTCATCCACAAAAACTCAAATCCAAAACTTCCAATATTTTTAAAATCGAAAGTAGAAGACTTCCCGAATCCGTAGAAGGTTTGAACAGCTCTCTAGCTCTACCCGTCGACAAGTTATGGCTGGACAAAGTCATAGCCACTATTGTGACTTTACGGTCCGTAAAAGGTGTAAGCGTAACGAGGGAATTCTGTCCGATGCTGCTATGCTTGTGCTGCTTATGCTCTGCTGGCAAAAATCCTTGAAGGAACCTGATCTTATGTTGCAAAGTTCAAACCTTTTTTGACCTTGCACTTGTGTAAGAGTAGCGATAAGCGCTACACGGGGAACGCGTCCGAATCGACAGCAACAGAGATCACATGCCATGATCACTCTATGCTGTATTGGGATGCGAGGGATTTTATACTTCTCAGCTAGCTCAGGTATTTACCTGTGGTGACTACCGCGCCGAACCTTGTAATGGCCCTATTGCCATTACAGTTGTTTACACTTGTTGCTGCCACGCCCCAAACATTTATAATTTTCAAGTATTGGATAACAACATATGGGGGCGGTAAACATCCCATGTTCGAAATGTTTTAGCCTAGTGCAGGAGTGTCAATTTAAGCACACTAAGTTGTTATTAATCAGCATCAAATTACCTGCACACGAAAAACAAACGACAAAGTTGCAAAGAATCGATGGGTATCGTCAACTTACGGTTGTTTCGAAACCGCGTTACGACTTTTCGCGGCAGATAGACTCAAACCTTTTGCTTGTACTTCGATCACCATAAAAAGTACAAATAAACTCGTGATAAATTACCGTTAAAACGCTACCAAAAGTTTATAAATCAGGGCTGTGGACCCGTCGTAAAAATGAAACAGCTCCGGTTCCGGAGCTTTTCTTTTCATGAACATGGTTCCAGCTCCGGAGTTCTTGGTTTTTATGGGTGTGGCTCCGGAACTCTCTTTTTTCATAGCATGGCTCCGGCTTTTGTTCGTTTTCACAAATTAATATTTTCAGTTGTCTTGGTGTGCCTCAAGTTGAATGGAAAATGAATTATATCAAGTACACAAAACCAAGAGAATGTACCAAATATTTTTGAGTAATTTAATCTGGTAGTTTTTTACCAGCAGCGCACTAGCCTCTTACCATGAGGAAATCAACGAAAAAACAGTTCAGACGATTCAGAGAATAGTTGCTAGCGAAAACGTAACTCAAGGTAACGGTAACATAAACAACTTCCGGAAAGGCAGTCGCTGGTATTGCCGTCAATGCCTGCGGACCTTTTTGTTTCTTACGACCACAATAAAAAATGGCTGTTTGGAAAACTACGTTTGTGTCCGAGCATTTATTTAAACACATACCAGTCCCAAGTGACCAAGTGTTTTCCACTCGTTGCGTGCTTTGTCTGTTGCAGTCTTGGCGATTCCAGCTAACAGCGCTGCCCCGGCAAGCAATGCAAAGAGCGCAAAACACATAGTCGACTCTCATGTGTTCTTTCTAACATGCACACATTTGCATTCACACAAATGCAAAGATGTGTTCAAAATGCCTTTGTTCAAAGAAATAGTACGACTTCTAGCATGAAATTCACCTTTGACGTTTTCAAATAGCTGAAAACTTTTGAATTCTTATCTTTTGCACTCATAATAAGCAGTGATGAATCACAAAGTAAAGCACAATTTAACATGCAATGCTTAGGAGAAAATAAGACTGGTTACCGTGCTAAAAACATAAAATTTGTTTCCACAGAATAAAACTTCACGAAAAGTCCACGTTTGTTTACATTGCTTTTTTATACCCTTCTGAAAATATACTGCTATGCAAAGCAATGCCATTTCGCTGCCAATTAGTTATAACTTTCATGTTATGCTGCTGCTAGTAAACGTAATGTTTCCTAGTGAATTTTGCCAGTAATCTGGTAAACCTTGCTGGTAACCTCAAAAATTTCTTATAAAAATCCTACTTTGCAATAGCGTGCCGTGGATTTCACGCTTAAATCTGCAATGGTATCGTATGTTAATCATACTCTCTGCTAACAGCATGATTACACAGCTACAAAAGCTATGGATATTATGTTATATACCTACTCATAGCTCAGTTTTTTTAGATAACTACACTAGGGGTCCGCAAATAGTGGGTCGCGAGACCTTCCACTCTGGGTCGCGAAATAATTTGAATAAACATTTTAAATTTGCCACTCTCATTAGACAGAATAAATGCAACCATTTACTGTTTTATGAGCTAAGTTCCATGCAATTGTGCGTAAGAAATTGCTAATGTCAATAGTAGTCCTAAATTGTATATTTAATTATAGAGTATATTCCAGAAAATTAAATGCTCACGAAATGTTTGCATCTCAAGAATTTAGAACTAATTTTTAGAGTCGCGCCAAAAAGTATTTGAGGACGCCTGTGCTACACTACCACAAACCTGGTTTGATCATTCTGACTAGAAAGTAAATGTTGCGAGGGTTAACGCTTTTCTAACTTCTACAACAGTAGTTCTCAATCATTTTGCTGAAGGGAGCCCAATCCAGACCTACAATTTTGTTGGAGAGCCGAACTAAAAAATTTTGCCACAAGTCAATTGACACGTTTTGTTTTATTGCACTCAAGGACGGATTTAGGGGGCGCGGTGCCCTAGGCCATCTTAGTTTTTGGGGCCCCAAGCAGTTATGACCTATTTGGTCGTTTGTCTGAAAATCGTGAAAGCATGTCCCTTTTATGTGTAGTGCCCCTCTAAAATCTATCTTTTATGGTGCCGACTTTGGTTCTACGATTGCCTTACATCTTCAATAGAAATTAAAGCCTTTCCTACATTCTTCTCAAGAATAAATAGCAATGCGATCTTTTCTTGGAATTTATAGCTCTTTCGTGTAGTTCAGAAGGTCTCTTCATTACATTTTCGTGATTTACAGCGTTTCTTGTAGGTTTGCTTTTCGGATATATACATTTTCATGGGGGACCATGCAGACCCGTCGCCACGGGGGGGGGCTTTTGGGGGCTTAGCCCGCCAAACAAAGCTCCAAGCCTCCCAAATTGAATTATGATCCACTATAAATCGGTAGAGTTTTTATCAAATTTCAGAATCTCAAGGCCCCCTGGACAAACGTAAAGTCCGTATTGAAAATTTTCTGGCGACGGTTCCGAGACCGTGTTGCCGCCCTTGAAAATATCGGCCAAACTGTCGATCTGATTACCTGTACATAAACTCCTTTTTCATAGTAATAGTAACCATATGTTCAATGAAAGAAACAAGCAAAATCCATTCAGTGGACATAGAGCTTATAATTTATGCCGTTTTGAAGTTGTCATTTTCCAAGCAATACAAAATAATGTTTTAATCCTCAATGCCAGGGCCTCTCAAACATTTTAATTTAATTTAATTTAATGTACATAAACTCCTTTGTTATATTAACCATACATTTTATGGACCAAACAAGCACAATCCATTCAGTGGACACAGGTTTATTTAGGCGTTTTTAAGTTATCAATTTCCAAGCAATACAAAATAAGTGTTTTAATCTTCTGTATGCTATAGGCCAGTGGTGGCGAACCTACGGCACGCGCACAGTCACTCCAGCGCAGAGTTCGATATCAGAAAAGTAGAGGGACGCGAGGCCAGGTTGATGCAAGATCGGGACAACCACCTGAAAAGACACTGCTGAGGCGCAAAGGACCGTAGTTACTCTCCCAGTGCTCTATCAGGAACATCCACTTACACTGCATGTAACTTCAGAGGTTATATCCTTGGGTGACATTACCGCTAGTTATAAAATTATTTTTTGTAACACTGTTTTGGTTTTGGGGGCGAGATTATTATGGACCTTCTTTGAACGAAGAGTAGAGCCAGAACACTAGCAAGCAACAATATACCAAACTTCCACTCTATTCTTATAGAATTTTAATGCTAAAGCCTACAACCTTGTACATCCAGCTGAACCAGTGGTTCTTTACCGGGGGGAGCGCCTTCCCAGGGGGGTGTCAAATAATTTCCAGGGGTGAGCGTACGTTTGCATTTTTTTGATTTAAGTGCTTTTGCATTAAAAAATGAGCATGTAAGATTTCTGCAAGATTTCATAGTCTGACGGAAATGTCTCGAAACCGAAACGACCAAGACCGAAAAGTCCCGTAACCGAAACGGCCAGACCGAAACGGCTCAGACCAAAACGGCAAGACCGAATTGGCCAGAGCGAATCGTCCAGATCGAAACGGCCAGACCGAATCGGCAAGACCGACAAGTCGCGTACCCCAATATCCAGCATGTAATAAACCAGCAGGGCTCCTTGTTACAAGATAGGGTGATGGTATCTAGCCTCGGTGCTTTAAGAAGGGGCTTGTACAAATATTTGTGTATCGCTGCAGTAGATTGTTGACTCAGGGAATGTATATTTTAGTGTTGCCTCTTTTTGCGTAGGGATAGCTTGAAATGGGTACTTCATTTTTTTAAAAATAGTACTGAAAGTGTTGGAAGGTCTGTTGTTGTGTATGTCTTGTAAGACGAAAGACGTTAATGCATGAGTTGTTTTTTCTCACCCAAAATCTCAGTTGGCCCATTCAGGTTAATTTGCTGTGTTGGCGCTTTGGAATATATGAGTGATTTTACAGTTGCCGTTTCGGCACTCCAACTATGAAAGGTTCACCACCGCTGCTATACGCTGATGGTGAACAGAATAAAGATAAGTTTTTCGCAACAAAGTATTGTCCTAACACCTTCAGCTAACCTTATGAATTAAGCGTAATGTAGACACGTTTTTTCATGTAAAACTCACGAGAAACTGTTCTAGCTGATTTAACTGAGTTACAGATCTTCAACAAGCAATCTCTGTTTCCGGGCAATCTAGTTGGTAACAAACAAATGTAGCATCCAATACTGACAATATTGCTTTTCATCGAAGTTTTACAGTGTCTGGCGGTCTTCCGTTGTTGCGAGCTTTTTGTCAGTGGCAGATTGAACATCAAGTAAGTACTGTTCTTTCTTTTTCGTTCTTTACTTGTAACCACAGGCGTAGCTAGGGGGCTATGCCCCGTCCAAATTTCTAGCATATCTTGTCATTTTGTGCTTTTACAGGTAGTGCTCCGAACAAAATACTGTTGCTCGCTTAAAGTCAAAGTATTTGCACCCTGAAAAAATTTTGGGCTGGCTACGCTACTGCTTGTAACCAGAGCTGAATTAAAGGGTAGGGGGGCCCGGGGCAATTTTCACTGGAGGGTCTCTATGACGTAATTCATGACGTTATCGCTTGTAAAGTTTATGTTTTCGCTGATTCGCAACGTACTCGTTCGCTTTTTCCGGTAGTCGATTATGTGCCTGCCGAATTAACTCGATTGTTAGCCGCCTTTGATTGTGAGCCGCACGAAATGGTGTTAAAAATTCATTTGGGCTGCCCTTGGTCGTAAACCGCACATGAATATAGGTTACCTACGGAATGGCATATTTCGGCGATGGACGTTTCGGCGATGGACTTTAGATGAACGTTGTTGCTTCCAAATTTTTGAACTTACACACAGTGTCAAGCCTGCTCAGTTGCTCTAGGAAAATTTCTACTGTTAGCACTCATGGCCAAGGATATTTGTCAGACGTCCATAGAAAAAGCTTAGGCCTACTTGGCATGTGATTGTAAGTATGTGAGTTGGAGTTTGCCTATGAGCAAGCTCTGGCATTCGGTTCCGCCAAACGCGTGATCGCGTTCGCCCAAAGGCAATCTCTGGCACCCCGCTGTTAGAACAGGTGTTCGCACTCCGGGAAGCAACTGCTGGCAAGGCATTGGAAGTACGAATATATCTGTACACCGACAGGCAAGCTACAGAAAGAAACAACCAATATACTTTCAAATTATCTGTGAAATGCAATCAGAATAACTACGCGAAAGCTGAAGCAATAATTGCCATCCAGGCTTAACTTTTGTGTAAACTCACAAACGCCTCACGCCAGCAGAAAGAAACGTCACAACCCATATTTCCTTCCACACATGGTCACGATCGCACTAAGCTCTTCCAAACTACCGGCGGAAGAGAAACCACACCTGCTCTCAGGATGACAACAAAAATGCTTATCAAGCAAACATCCATTGAAGTATTTCAAAAACACAATTTTTTCGTATAAAACATCTGCGACCACCATCGCCGAAACGTCCGGTCACCGAAACGGCGTTGTCGAACTGTCCTGGATACGGTTACCTATGCCTCTGAGACGCATTCGCGACGTTCGCGTACCCTTGCATTTCCCATGTAATTGGCAACCCCAGTGTCAATGATGCTTCCACTATTACAACTGCCTTCTGTTCATCATAATTCCTCGTGTGACGGATGTGCACGTGATGCTGAAGAAAATCGAATGCGAAAGAAGAGTTTGGTCGACAAAACGCTGCCAAGGAAAGACTGACCGTCATCTATACCTTTCGATAAAGTAAAGAAATAAAAAATGTGAGCCGCCCTGATTGTAAGCCGCATGAAATGATGAAAAAACTTTATAAGCCGCGGCTTGCAATCGAATAAATGCGGTGCTTAACTGCACATAGAGTTAGCTGCGAGAAGAGAGTTTATGATACGAATGCTACAGTGCATTCTTTTCTTACTAAGAAAAAATGTTTCCAGAGGCTAGAGAGTGACTCAGCAAGAAACAACATTTATCCGAACAATAAGCAGAAACCAGAGATTACAAACAAAAACACCGGAAAAATAACATGTCAATATGGTTAACCAGGCTGAGTGTGAAAGGTGCTTCGAAACTTATATCGTGATTTTCACCAAAGTTTTCAGGTGCTCTGGTTAACCCCACTGTTTTAACGTTGCTGCTTTAAAAGCTCTGCTGGAATAAAACGTTTCAGTCGCGGCGTTTTAGCTTACACTGCCAGATTCTTGCGCTTTTTCTCCTCAAAAACTTTGCCATTTTTAGCCGCTGATGGCATTACAGATTTCGGCATCTCGCTAGCCAAACACTGCAATCTCGTTTTCTGCTCTTTCGTTCTACAAATCGACTGATCAAAAACCTTTTCTGACGGACCACGCAATTACATGTGGTGTAAATGGC
>JGI24158J21664_10000549_pt1 | contig 35376 bp, 24 predicted proteins | sample Ectturendosymbi3_FD_21664 | JGI IMG/M metagenome (IMG submission 21664) | reverse complement strand
ATGCCAAAGCCACATCATCGATGCAGCTGCAATGTTTGTCTTGTTTTACATGTTTCGTTTGAGACTGACGTCACTGATCGCAGCATCTAATGATAAGAACAACATGTAACACATGACGCGTAAGGTAAGGAAAGTTATAAATCGCAAAACTAGTTAGCTACAGCAAAAATTAATTATCAAACGATTCGGCATTGATGATTCAAAGCAGTGTTTACCCTAGAGGAAAATGTAAAAGCGCAACACAGTGTTTGATTCGGCATACTCAGCTGTTGTCACAGTGTTCGTTCAACACCTACTGTATATTGCACAATAATCAACCATCACCAACGGGTGAAGTGGCAATGTCTTTCCTTGCACCTGCAAAACAATAAAAGCCATTGTCCGCAAACAAAAAAAAATTGTCGCGGATATTGTTACGAATCAATCCATTATTGTTTTGTCCGTTTTCAAATCCAGCGACGCAGTTCAACCCGCAGCATCAAACAGAGACAGCATGTTGATCATGGCCCTTGATTAACACTCAACAGAGAAAGAGATTGAAAAGCCAGGGGTAAGCTGTAAGGTCTACAGTGAGATTTTCATGGTGACATTTCGGAGGAGCTCAGAGAAGCAGTCGCACGTTTTTCCTGGTATTTATTCTTACTATTGTTTGCTTCTTTCATCCACAGCAACTAATTTTAGATTCAACCAGTTAACACAAACAATTCTTTCTCCCGGGTACATTTGCACAAATGCGCAGAGTAACCATGTTTTCCAGACGGTTCACAAAAGACCGACGAAAAATGCAAGAAGTTGTCTCTTCGGAAATTGATCATTAAAACTGGGCCCAGTGGATCAAACCCAACATTACTGATGACGCTAGGGCCACCAGGTCACATGCAGACAGTAAAACTTTAAAACGTGGAGATCACGCAGATAAAACAGAATCTAGGAAAGATGATTTTGCACATTTAGTTTTGAAACATGCATTCTTGCCCGCAGGAGTTTTGAGAGCTGAGAAATGTCTTTCACAATCTTGACACCCATGCTACGCTGCAACACACAGTTAATTCACACAAAAGTGCTTCACTTTGATAAAGGATACCAGTCCAACCAAACGAAACTTTGAAGAAGGGACTTCCAACTTGGGGTACATGTAGTATGTACCCCTAGGGGTATATTTGCCTATGTGAAGGGGTACATTTAAAGTCAACAATAGAAGGGAAAACATATTTATACATTAATATTTATTTCCAAATATTTATACATAATATATCAGTGAATATTATTTTCAAAATTCATTATATGCTTGTTGTTAAATAACTTGTTATTTTACTCACCCTCTATTTGTCATAAGAAATTTTAGGGGTACATGCCCATCTGTCGAATTGCTGAATGGTCAGATAAAGGTTGGGAATCCCTGCTTTAAAGCTTTGCTCCCTGTTTAATGACTGTAAATCGATACAGCCCGAAAATCGCATCACGACAAGCAACTTGATAACATAAAACATTTTTCGACTTACTCAAAGGTGTTGTCGATTGGCGAATAGCATCAGCTTCGACTTGCATGTCTGGAACTGACCTGTAAACATGTCGGCCACAGGCATCAGAGAAAGAGCCATGACAACGTTAGACCCAGCGTTGCTATGTCAATGCTTAGGATTGCGACTTTCAGTTTCCGAAGTGTGACCTGTTTTTCCTAAATACTGTGGAGCTGCACAACAGGACAGTTCGTAATCGGCAGAAATGACGAAAAGGTTCAAGTGTCGAAAAACTACTTGCGTTGTTTTAGGCAAACTTGAACTGTATCTTAATGAAGCACAACAGGTTGTGTGTAACGGACAAGTTGTGAGTGTGATAATGGAGCAAAATATACTGCGGGAAATTCCCTTGTTTGGAAATCAATGGATTTTCCTTCAAATGATCGACACAGAAGCAACAGAACGGAATGTCACAAACGTGAGAGTTCGCATGGTCAACTACAGCGAATCGCAAGGCCAAGAACGTTCAGCATGAAATTCAGCACAGAAAAAAACTGTATCGTGTTTAGGAACATCAGCAATCGGTTTCCCGCACGAAAGTCAAGACGCTCGCTGTAAATGAGACGGCAAATCATGTCATCAGTCCACACTGAAATACCCGGATGGCGAGAGTCTTTCGGATCTGGGACTGAGGTCTTTAGTTGTAGCCGGAGACGTTACGCTCGACCGGGCAGACAATCTTCTTATTGGCGGAAGTGGTTTTGGGATCGGTGACGTAAAAACAGCAATTGGTGGCTTGACGTCATCGTTGGGGTCAGCAAAGTCGGGCCGGGCAAGTTCGGGATCTTCTTCAGGAATCTTTTGAAACGGTGAAAAGATTTTAATTACTCTACAAAATATAATCAACGCATCTCAAGCGAGATTATTCGTCTGAAACCATTTCACAGTGGGTTTTTTGAAGGCACCCCAACCCTTTCTCTAAAGATGTCTTTGTCAAGGTTGATTTAACTTTGAGGAAACCAACAGCAGCTACCAAATACAAAAATCGACTGACTCCACTCTTTCATACAAAAAGGTAGTTCATGAATTTATCACATACTACGTCACTCTGACGCATTAAATGCGTGGCTAAAATATGCGCGTGACGTACGTGTCCAAATCAGCATTTCCTTGTTTACGTGACTTGACCTTCTTATGCCGTTTTAGGACCGATGTTTCGCGGCATTGTGGTTTGCTCTTTAATTGATTTTCAACGATGAGATTTGGTGGGAATCGGCGCAGTTAAGATGAATGAGATTTGGCAAAAGGCTACAGTGTGTCATCCTGAGTTACATTGGTCGTTTGGGGAAATTAATCTCACGTTGGATCACAGTCACTGACACATTGAGTGCAATGACTCAACATGAAAATAAACGTGCAGTGAATACGTGTGAGATCGCCTACTTCAGATCTGGTGACGCAAATTCTGATCAGCGCTCTGCACAAACAGATCACACTTTGCAGCTGTAGCGGTTGAGGCGCAGTGACGACTGGCGAAACGCGCCCAAAGTCAAGCATCCCTGAACAGGGAAACAGCGTTTTTTTTCAGGCCCTAGACTGACCAGCGGTTCTTAACGGAGGTCCCCTGTAAAAAACCTGGGTGTCCCCAAAAGGAATACAAACTTTTTTCTGAATTCCATAGTAAACAACTTATCCGTCTTATCACAATTGTGTCTGCTCTTTGATCATGCACCTGCTTTGTAGGTTGCGTAGACGAGAGGCTCCCAGGTCAGCATCTTTAGGAATAGGGGTCCTTGGGGTTGGAAAAGTTAAAGACCACTGCTCTACTAGACCATGGTGGCCAAATGCATCCCGCAGACACATTTCAAAAGGCCTGGGGCGTTGGTTTCAAATTGTGCTGTATAAGCCAAGAAAAGCTTGGACTACTCTTCACTGTCGGAGCGTCGGCAGTTTTTCGCTACTTTGGACGTTTCCCTGTGTTTTGATGTGCTGGGAGCGAATATGAGCAAGAAAGCCGCCGCACATGAGTATTTATGCTTCAGGTCCTGGGAGACATGCCCTGATTATGCTGACCTTGAAGAATGTCGGAAGGGACTCCCAGGCCGCGGGCGACCTCACATGACCACAATTGGCCCTCTATGAAAGTGTTTGGGCGCCGCTGGTCTGAACGTTCAGCGCGATACAACAGTTACTTTGCGAAATCTTCGAAACAACAATCAGCTGACCCTTTGTTGCTGCTGTGATCTTAGAGAAGAACCGCATGAGGTAAGCGCCCGACGGAGACAGATGGAGCGACAAGTTTGACTGGGACTATTACACTGTTGTGGAGTTCGGTGAACACCGTGCCTGGTCTTTCGTTGCCCGTGAAAAGTGCAAATCCAATCTTTTCAAGTGTACGTTTACTTGAAAGGCAGATTGTTTCAGGTGGTCTCGAAAGGCTACGTTGGACGCAGTAAGTTTCACTTTGACGATTGTGACGTAAATAACTGATCGCGTCACTTCCGCTGTTCCACTCATCCCTTCAGCTCCATCACAGAACTTGTTTGAATTTAGCACGTTGCTTGATTATTCTACAATTGCAACAAAGAACACGCTTAAACACGTGTCCTGAAAGTTGTGAAGTAGTTCTGTAAATTGCAATTTGTTACTGACTCGTTTTCAAAACCATTAAACCTCCCTTAAGAAAAATTGATAACGATATACCCTTTGTTGCATAAAGCATCAATGTTTTCTCTTTGCCACAAATAATCTTTCTAATTTTTTCAATTGTTTGTCCAAGCTTGATAACCCTGAATAATTTGAACTCTTTGTTTTGCTTCTACATAATATACTATTTCTGGAACTTTTCCTTACATTCGTTTTCTATTTTACATTGCGAGTTTTTTTATTTAGGTACTGTATAAACATTGCTTAACAAAAGAAAAGAATATTGACCACCTTACAATTCAAGAAATGATCACCGCTTTTTAGTCTTCAAATTAACTCTGCGCATGCGCATACGCCAGTCCCACCGTTTTTCCCGAGGAACTCAGCATCTTTAATCCGGTCGTGAATGAAACGGTTGCTTTGGTCAAACGCTTCGTTTGATTTGTTAAAGTATCCCATTGCAGTGCGCGAGCACCAGCAATAACAGGAATATCTCGTATGTCGGAAATTCTCAATATTGGCGCAGCAACAATTGTCACCGGCATTGTCATGAAATACTGACCTGCAGAAACAATGCAGGAGTTGTGGGGGGAGCTGCTGAATTGAAGGAGGTCGAAGCACGTGACATAGGTGAATGTTGGGGGGGAAGAGTCTCACGTTTCACGTCCTTTAGGTTAGAGCCAGTCCTCTCAATAACTGCAAAACACCAGTGCATGCTCATCAAGTCGGATATCAAGAGGATCATAAAAACGTATGCTCCTTAATTATGATAGATGAGTCAAAACTATCATAAGCACACCAGAGTAAAAGACAATTTTTTTACAAACAGACACATTATGTCGCATGAACTGCATCTCAGTTGCAAACTCTTGATGGCAAAGCTTCGCGTTAATTTACTGATGCACTGATGCATCCATTGCCAGATCCAGATACAAAGTTCGAACTGCCCGAAAGAACCTGAAAGTTTACCTNAGACTAACCAGGCTCTTGAAAAGTTCATAAATTTTCCTTCCGGTCATACCAGGCCCGCAACCAGGATNGGGAGCAACCCGGAAATTGACCCTAAAAATTTTCGAAAACATTTTCAAAGCGCCAAAACCTTTTTTAATTGTTGTGTGAAACAACAATTTACATCATTTTGCCCCCCCCCGCTGAAAGCATCAGCTGGTTGACCCACCTTCGACTACAGAAGTATTTTCGGGTAGCAAACATTTGAACATCCAGATTTCATGCAGTTGAAAACCTCGGAAATTTTAGCAGCAGACACCTAGCCTGATGACGTTTCTGAGTTAAAAATGCGCTCATTTTCTGAGCAGAAACGTCAGCTTACGAATTGCGCACTGATGCAATCGCTGAATATGCGAAATGTTTCGAACAGTCACTCACTCTTCAGTTGATCAATAAATTACTTTGGTTTGGTAAAAAATTAAAAAACTTGGTTGTCATTCATGCTTCATCTCAACTCGAAACAGGTCGTACCAATGGTTGAAACTATAGCATAGGTCGGAAGGTTTCTCAACTCGCTTCGTAATTACACCCTACATTGACCTGCAAATGTCAACCTGATGCCCAAATGTCTACAAACAAGATACCTTCGTGCTATTCGTTTTTGAAACCGAAGCAACTAGGTTCCAACATGTTATGATTAGAACTGTTTGATTCAAATCACAACTAACTTGTGTTGCTCCGCATTTTCAACATTTCCATGTTTTTCAACCGATCACCACTCATCGTCAGACCATCGCTCCCAATCATGGCGTGAACGTTTGTTGATGGATGCTGGTACCGCGTAACGTCAAGTTCGAGAAGTTTCGGCATCGAGATCGACCGCAGTAGACTGGATGGAGACCTGAACAACGAGTGTTTTGTGGGATAAACAAAGGCATGTTACTGCGTAGGGCATTGAAAACATATTACCAGCATATTTGCAAACTGAAAGTGGCGGGAAAATTAATCTGTCTTGTAACTACACATGCTGTGAGGTTTATAGTTCCTGAGCTTGTTTAATCAAGTCAGCTCAAACCAATCTACTGTGACTGTAAAAGTCAGAGTCAACTCATTCTGGAAATTTACGCTCAGCTTCCTTTATTGAAAAACGGAAACGGTATACTTTTTTTTATAAGCTTTCATTAATTTCTTTTCCCTACTAACACCAACAGGTCGAATCGTTCTAACAATTCAGTGAATCGCAACAATAACCTTGCAGGTGAACTGGTGTGAAAATATACTTACGTCACATCACGCCCTCGCGGCGTCAAGGCGTTTCTAGCCAATGAGGACTCGGCATTCCACATGTTCGCACTACCTCTGCTTTGCAACACACCTGAACAACACGATCAGCCAGAGATGAACACGGTATCTAAACACTATACAAAGCTTTTCCAAGCAATTTCAACTCTGTGTCATTTTACAGCACGTGGCTCGACAACAATGTTTACACCTGCGCTTAGTCTCGCTGAAAGTCTGTCAAAATGTCAGTTGCCTCAAGGTGTGCCAGCGAACTCAGCGCAACAGTGGATGTGAGGATTGTTTTATGAAGGCGACCCAGTAGGGTTTAACTCAACGTCAAGTTTAATTTTAATTTCTCACTTGTGGTTAGTTCAGATAATAGCGTAAAGTTTGCTTCAAAATTTTGCCATGAGTGTTCGCTACAAATTATTTCCAACAAACTGAACAAAAATAGGCTTGAAAGCGGAAAACGATCTACATACGAACACAGCACATTCGGCGCCAGAAAGGAAACTACTGCCTGTTTGTTTTACCACACGTTGGACAAAAAGTGATATCACCAATTTATTCCAGCAGCAAATGGCCACTGCAAGCAATTTGATCGAATTTGGCATCCAACGTAGATGTTGGCAAATGCACTTTTCGATCGTATCGCGATCCTCGCATCCAACGATTTTACCTTGGACGCTCAGCGGATTCGAGCTCGGTGGTGGTTTGCTAAGCTGTAACGTAGTCGAATTTTGAGGACGAGAGACCGTTGAAGATGAAGATTTCTTGTTTGAAGATACACCGCTTCGTTCTTTACAAAAATAAGACCATTAAACTCGCAAAATGGTGCGATTGCACATGAAATGACTATACGGGAAAAGGACTAAGTCTAACTTCTGTGCAACAAACCTTAGCACAAGACGATAATGTCTGTGACTGCAAATACGGTCCTACCTTCTACAACAGTGAAACGATAAATTTGCATAACTTCAAATACACTATAACAGCAAAAAAGGTTTGACTTTACCACGCTGAAGCTTAACGCACACGGCTACTGGTTCCACCAGCATTACTAAACACCCAAAACAGCTTACTGTGAACAGTAGATAGTGGCATCTGGGCGGCCATCGCTTGTTTCATTTGTATTTTTTGGATCATTGCTTCAAGTTGATATTTGTTGAATCTGGTACTGATTTTACCGGAATATCTGAGAGAATTTTCCAAGTTATTTCTCCTGTTTTTTTCCTCCTACAGCAATTTGCTTCGATCATTTTGATTTTAGCGCTTCGTGCTTGTTATGTGAAGCAACCAGTTAGCTGTTGCTTAGCGACAAAGACCCACAGGAAAATTCGTTCACGTGCTGGAATGATCAGCAACACATAACGCAGTACCCAGTGTAACAAAGTGTTGAAAAAAATCTGCATTATCAAATGCAATGTCTTCATGACATGTAAAGTCGCAGTTATACGCAAATAAATAAATTTGATAATGCACATTTAAAAAAAAATATTTGCAGAAAGGATAGATAAGTCCGTTGAACGCTGTTTTTAAATTTTAATTACCACAGAAAAAATGTTTCTCCTGTTAACATGAAACAGCTAAGAAAGCCTTATAATGAAAATCACGGCCAATGAAAACGACACAAACGACACATTGCAAACGTTTCGATAACTCCTGTTATCATCATTAGTGCATTGCAAATAGAACTGCAGTGATCTTGCTGCAGGTTCTTATTGGTCATTCAGGAAAAAAGCGCTGTAAAAAATGAAAAACGCTAAGAAAGCATTTCCTTAAATTTCATCCGCATTAACACAGCATCGCAAGATATCCGACAAAAACAAAAGCGTTCGTCTGCGCATGCGCAGTCGCTCAACCGAACGATGTTTCAACCACAAGCTACGCCCCAAACACTGTGTCACCCGGGTCTGCGACAGGGGGGGGGCAAAACTGCTCCACCCCCAAAGTTTTCAAACATTTTTGCGGAAATTTTTCACAGTTTTTTTGTCAAATTTGTGCCCCTCCAAAATTTTTCGTGTTAAATTATTTAGGTCGTAAATTTCACCATACTTTCGCAAGTGCCTGTTGCCAGGGTAGGATATAACAGGTTTGATCAAGAAAACCCCGGTGATGGTTTCCAGTCGCTGCAGGGCGTCCGAGAGCAAGGCGGCCAAGCGGCGCCGTTCTGAGGTCAAACTGTCCATTTGCCGGCTCCAATCTTGGGCCCGTCGCCGTTGCAGCACTTCCATTTTTTCTGCAAACACATGCAACGTTCAAGGGAGCATGTGGTTTCCCTTCAACGCTCAGCGAAAATCAAACATCAAAAATTCTTCCTCAGCAGCAATCTTCCCTGCACCGAGACCAAAGGCACAAACGTTCGAACAAAAGCGACGCAGACCTTGAGGTTATTTGCACATTCGCTCCGCAAATGTTTCCTAAGTATGGGTCGTGACCCAAGCAGGGGTCGCAGAGGGTCAAAAATGTGTCGCGCCGAGGCGATCCAAACCTGAGTTGTATATTTTTAACATTAACACTGCTTGCTTGCGTCTGCCGGAAGTGTAGGTGCTTTACAAAAGAGTAGATTGCTGACACTGAAATCGAATCATTTTTCCTTCACATGTTGTTTGAGGCTTCACGCGCGAGGCGTTCACCAAACTCAGATTATGGGTCGCGCTAAAAATAGTTTGGGAACCGCTGGATTTAAGGAAATCAGCGACTTCATATAAAAACCATGGGGGTTGCAGTTCAAGCAGCCATGTTTTGTCGCATGGGACACGAAAAGCAACTGAGGAGGAGATTAGTTTGATGCAAACGTGAAAAACGAATTAAAGTCATGGCAACTTACCGAGCACAGCGAAGACCTCCGAGGTGACCAGATTGCTGTTCCGCACGTTGCTCTCTATCACTTTCATCTTGCTGTGATGCACGATCTTATTGGCCAGGTGCTGGATACGCTTGGCTGGTATCGCGTTGTACGCTTCCATCGTCATGACAACTGACTCCAACGTTTCCTGAAATCCAGTGTAAGAGTTGCACGATTTTCGTCGCAACAAGATATCGAGATTTTGCGACAACTCCGGGAAACGAACATATCGCGTTTAGGATCGTTGACGTCATGTCGCGAGGCATTCACCAAAACAACGTAGTTTAACTGAGAAAAACGCCATGGCAACGCCTGTTAACCCGACCGTCAAACATTATTTTCTTCCAAGCATATTTTCAATCGATATTTAGAAGTAACTGAGTGAACAGCTCAAAATTAATCACGAAATCCCACAAAAGATGCTGAGAAAGACATTCCAACACAGCCACGATTAACAGAAGTGCTCGTTCTGCTCCGTAAGCGGACTTGACCCACAAAACAACAGCGCAGTCGGGACCACGTTGTCCCGAAATCAAGGCCATACCTGAGTGATCCGGCCCGCAGCTGCGGACTTCTTGAGTTCTTTAGCGTTGTGCTCCGTATCGATCCGTGTGAACATAACAGTCACGTTCGCGTCATCATTCGAGTGGCGATGCGACGACGACGGGGTTTTCCCGAATATGGGACCGGCAGGAGAAGACGGAAATCCGGATCCGGACGTCTGCGGAATTAAGTGGAAGCTGACCCTAGGTCGAGTAAAAGAAGGTGGCAATACTTCGACGTATTTCAATCAAATGCTTCGTGCATGGAACGCAACAAAATATCAGTCTACAAAAATCGGTTCAACTTCATTGTGCCACACTACTTCTGTACGTCTTTATGACGAAACACAGGCGAAACAAAGCAAACACTCACCCCGGCCAATCCAGTGTTTCCCCGTTGAGTTTCGCTCAAGGTATTCTGCAGATGCATGATCATGGCCGCATCGTGCTGTGCGCGCTTCTCAAATTCATTGCGCAGGTTGGTCAATTCGTTCTTGGAAACAAAGTGAATGTGCCACGTAAGAAAGCAGTAGAAACAATGCTTTTTAATCTGGTTCTGCGTTAGTTTATTTGAAGCTTTTCTCTTTTGCTTTTCAACGATGGCAACTTTTGTTTTCGCAGTTTAACAGCTACTGGCAAAAATGAGCCATTGTTCGGATGTTTTGAAAAACAAAGTGGGGTTTGAACAACGTCATACGTGAAGTCAAAAATCTATACTGACATTTTCTTACCAGATGTTAAAAACCCTTTCAAATGTTTCAAACGTCATGATTACCTGACAATTTTAGTCGACACGACTTTCGAATATAGAGTAATTTCGTGGCGTAAATATTTCTTCCTGCAACTTACCTGCTTTAGAAATGTTGAAGGCAAAATGTACATTTTGTTTCGACAAACGTGTGGTAGTAAATGAGTATATCAGGTAAAAACATAATGGGGAGACTCTTTACGTACGCATGATGCATGAATACAAATAATTGAAATGAAAAAACACGAAATTTCGTGAAATTTTACGAGGTATTTGAAAGTAGAATGAATAAGCAAATGAAAGAACTGGATTCTAAAGCAAAACATGAGGTGCGGATTTCTAATATTTTGGATCCTTGCCTCTGCACAAAAAGCATGGCACCATCATCGAAATCGAAATGCAGAAGTCTGATTTTAAATATGTCTCGAATCGACAAGATGAAACGTTTATTTGCGTTGATGAATATTTATCTTTCTAATTACCAGTATTTTAGATGAATAAAAAACACAACAAAAAGCAATCTCTCATTACTACAGCAAATTTTCTGTTTTTTTTTATTTTCACACAAAATGTGCTAAAAATTTCAGCAACGTCGCGAGTTTTGCGTCGTTTCAACTGCACTTATATGAAGTTTTCTTGATGTGTAAAATGTTCAGATAGCCTAAACGTAAACAACTGTAATGAAGTGGCTTGGCCATTTTGGGCCAACTTAGGCAAAAACAAAACTGCAAAAGCCTTCGTGACGTCAGGATTAGAAAAAAGTAGGACCGCTTGTGGTCAAATTTTTTTCTGCAGGCACGCGCGAGATTTAAATCGACAAAACTGAAATGACTTTTCAGAACCGGCGTGACGAAGCTGCCTCCAAATGATTGGTTACTGCTAAACCACATGACTTACTCGCAATTCGTCGTTCTCGAGTCGCGATCGCTCGAGTTGGTTCGAGTTTTGAGCATCTCGCGACTCGTTCAGCGCAAGAGAGACATTCTCCTGAATGACGCACAGGACCTGCTCCACCGAGTGCGTCATGTTGCTGACGTAGAGCTGAACCTGCGTCATCGCTTGAGTTGAAATGGTTGACAGCCGTGATTTCTTACAACAGACGTATCAAATCAAAACAAGTCGCGTTATTTAAAGAAAGCAAAAGTGTTCCCATCAGTTACGACATTACGGAACTACTCAGCCTCACGCATAAACTATAGGCCCCGTTATATCTTAAGTTTACGTGACCGACTATTGCGTTGGTAGGTCTTATCAATATCTCCTCCCAGCAAGTAACGTCAAGCAACAAAGCAATTCACTAGTTTGTGGGAATCCACAGCCTGACTGAAGCAACACGATTTGCTTTGTAACTCACTTTTATTTATCAACCATTACTTTATAGAGCGATGGGATAGCAAGCGATTGCGAAATTTTCAGCAGCATGAAAATTCACATAAGATTTTATCATTCCGCAACAAAATAATTTTAGTAAATTTTAGGAAAGCTATTACAGGCACAACAAGCAGGAAATAAAAGCAAACAATTAAGTCATCCTGCACCAGATCCAGCGCTTATCTTTATCAAAGCAAATGCGAGCTAAGTGCGTGCAATGATTAACCTACTCTCATAAAGCATAACAGACTAGTTTTTCAAAAATGCTATTTCCTGGAGTTTCATTTTGTTGTTGAAACAAATGTGAAAACACTTTGTCAGGTTATCCAACACCGAACGGTCAATCGGAGCACAACGAAGGCTTAACTAAGAATGATGAAAGAAGTTTGACTTATCTTAACACAGAGAAAAGTTGCATTCAGTTTTTCGAAACGCATTCGGCATTTTCATTACCGCAGAGTCACTCACGTCATCATCGCTTACCTCATCATTACTTGCGTCATAATTCGACGTTTGGACGGAGTTTACGAGCTGAGCTTTTGCATGATGCGACGCGTGACGTGACATCTCCTGAGAGATCTGTAAAGGTCAACAAGTGTCTTCCACATGGAATATGATCAACCATGCATTGCGAGTTTGATGCAAAAACTTTTTACAACTTTCGTTAAAAAATATCATAAAAGCATCACGTTACTGCAACGCAAACGATCGGAGCATGACGTATTTTTTGCTAAAACACGAAAAGAAACTATCGTTTTCGTGTTTCCGTATGAAATAAAGTGATTTTAACGTCGATTTTAGTTTCATATAAAAACAGAGGTTTGGGTTTTCATTCCAGGAATGCAAAGGGTATTCGATTGCTTGATACTTTTTGTATTTGTTTGCCGTATTACAGATACACTGAACACCTACCATATCCTTGAACTCCACAACAGCTCTGTAGCACCTCAGGAACTCCTCCATCAATCCAGTATCAAACATTCCCTGCAGAGATTTTTGACGAAGCGTCAGTGAGTATGGTCACCTTGACAACAGTCTGCCCGAATCTACTTTTTACCTCTGGAAATTATGAAAACCGATCAAAACTACCGCAGAAAAGAGTGATGGCAAAAGTCTTGCAAAAACGTATCACGCGTCAGATTAGCAGTTGTGCTCCAGTGAGGATACCAAACATAATTACGGTCAACAGACTTACTTCAGAATCCTTACTGCTTCTGACTTTTTGATAATAAAAGAATTATCACTCGAAAGCAATTATCGCAGTATATATTTCGCCTACCACGGAGCAGGCATCATCAGCTCTTATTCGAATAGAATCACTGCTAAAAGCATATTACTGAGAAAACTAACTCCATCATAAATCAGTAATTTTGTCTCCGACCTCACCTTGAACTGTGGAGATGCGATGCTTGTGTTCGCGCTTTGCAGTCTTTCTTTCCGCTCCTTCATCGCCACCCTGCGGTCGGCGATTTTTTTCCGGTAAGCACTGGCCAACCGGCTCGTAGCTGCGGACGCAGGTTTCGAAAAGCTGGAGGGGGAACTTGGAGCGTTGTACGACTCATCAACTGCCTGGTGATAAAAAAGAAACTTACAATGAGCAAAAAACAAAGATGGGAAATGTCGGTCAGTTTGCACTTTTTAAAATATTTTTTTAATAAAACACCCTTCACAGTCAAACTATTTGACCTTGGCGAAATTGGAGAACCCAAAATGTTGGTGTTGTCACACTCTCAACTTATGTTGTCATCTGTTTTTTTTCGGGTCATAGACCAAATGATTTTGAAAAGACCGAAAAAAATTAAGTCATTTCGGTCAGAATGTCTGAAAATACAGGCTTATGAACACTGCTATGGCAAGTTTTAATACAACTGTGAGACAGATGACCGAAATGTTTCAGTGACCAAAATGTCTCAACAAAAAAATGAACAAAATGTTTTAGCGAAAAAACGCAGGTTGTCATATTGTCTATAGATGTTGCCATACTATCAAGTGATGTTACCACCATGTCAATTATTGTTGCTGTACTGTCATTTGGTGTTGTCATATTGTCAATTCGTGTTGTCACACGGTCAACTGGTGTTGTCATTTGTGCATTGGTGTTGGCAATTGGCATACTGTCAACTGGTGTTTCCAGGTTCCCCTTATTTATAAAGTAAACTCCAATCGGATTTGTTCCAATAAAACCATTAAAACCCCACAAAATGTGAAGCGGTTTGGGAATAAACATGCAAGGGTCGAAAGCAGGTATAAAATACACGCGTTTCAATTCTGAAGGCTCACAGCAGTTTACCTTCACGTTGTCTTCGGTCAGTTGTGAAGCTTCAGGGTCGCTTTCATTGACTTGAGAATCTTTAACTTGGGCCCCAGACACATGACCTGCGTTTTAAAAACCAGAGTGAACTTGCACACGACATAATAGATAAATTATGGGCGATAGTTTAAGATTTCTATTTTTTACATAAGTATAAGAAGGCGATAGTATTTGTCCACAAACTAAAATCCAAATTAGGGGCGCATTTTCAGATGCCTCAAGCAATAACAAAAAACACTCTTTCGGGAATACAAACAGAATCGCATTAAAATTGTCTTGTTACATGCGCCATCGTTGACACAAGCAAAATACGCGTTTGGAAATACAAGACTCTAGCATTTTGAATTGATGTTTCACTTTTTTTTACCACGGTATGGAATTTCAAAATAATTCGAAAGACATATTTATGGGGGTCTCAAAAACGAGATTCTGAACGTTTGAAAACGTCCTCGCCTCAAGCAACTCCGTTGAGTTGAAAACATGTTTGGCAAGGTTCAGGTACCGAACAACTGATGAACACGAGAGATCTTACCAGCTTCCGCTTTCTCCTGCTCCGCCGCGAATTCCTCGAGATTCCGCATCGCCTCTTCCGCATCCGCCTCTGCCGCTTCCTGCAGCGGAAAATTACGTTCGTAGCGAAATCGAAAATACAGTTTGTTTGTTTCTTTTGAATAATTTTTGAAAGAAACGTACACGATCTTATTACGTATACCCATTCCATAAAAAACTCAAAGCGTACATTAATCCAGATCTAAATTTACCTGATAGCTTTCAAATACACTTTTTCCATAAGTTCCGTCTTACACGCGTTTCAGGTTTTTTGAATACAGTGGCCTTTTTGGAGCACTTCCCTTCAATGTACGTCAATTTAAAGTATGGAAAACGAATAATGTAAACCATGGTGCCCATGCCAATGACGTAACAATAACAATACCACTGTTTCGTAAAAAAAGGAAACAAGCGTGAGTCAAGCCAAGTCATGTTTACGCTGCACGTAGGCAGCTAACAACGCACGCATCTCAATTGACACAGCTTAAACAAACAGCACAGTTTGGCGAAAGACGGCCAAAGCAGCCACTTAATCAAGCCCAGCCTATGTGGAGATGCGATGTGATGGTATGAAAACGCACTCGCAGCTCTCTGTACCTGCAAAAGCTTGAGCTGTTCGATGTGCGCCAGCAGAGCTGCTTTCTCTTCTTGCCATCTCGTCGCTTCACTCACGAGATTTTCGTTCATGGCACGCGCCGCTTGCGTGCTCTCCGTCAGGCGTGCAATCTCGTTGCGCGCTTTCGCACGAAACTCAGCGAAGCGTGACACCGCTTCGTCTTGTGTGAGATTTTTCTGCACGTCAAGAAATTAACATTAAGGCAGGAGTTAACTTGGGTTTAGCGCAGACAGAAAAAAAGCAAGAAAAAACTGCTTTATCGTCGCAAATATCTGCAGGCACTCTGGAAGAAGTGAGCAATGTCGCTGTGATCAGGTACAAAAAAAACCGTTGAAACCAGCAAAGTTTTTGTTCAATTAAATACAGCAAGAATCGCATTAAATGCGTCCACGCAATTGTTCGTTCTTATCACGTTGTTACCCACGAGTCTTCATCCATCAAAACCGCTTCCACTTCACGGTCCAGAGGCTTTGATACTTGCACCGAGATTTCCGAAGGCGAAGTTTGCTTCACTTCTGTGTCGACGCTCGATGTGTGATAGGTCGATAACTGTTGTTCTGGGGAGAAACATACAACAGCGTTGAGGCTACCATGGAGGTGAAGATGTTGGACTTGCTTTCGCTGATAGACAAAATCTTAGTTCGAAAAAGCCAAGTCAAGCTCTTAATGAGGTTCGCAGGATACTGCCGTCATCGAGAGGTCCAGATCAGTGGTTCACAACCAGGGGAGTTTACCTCCTCGGAGAGGCTTCAATAAGTTTTCAGGGGGGGGGATATTTCGCGCTCTGCAACATGAAAAGCTTTTGCAGCTTATTTTTGCAAGTTCCTGCAACTTTTACAAGTTGTTTAAAGTCAGTGGGATTTGAAACAAAGGGGAATTACCGAAGTGAGGCGTGATAGAGAAAAAGCTACTGAACCACTGATATGCATGAAAATAAGACGCGCCAGGGCCACCGCTTTGTTTCAACCACAACTCACAATACGCAGGTAAGTTAGGAATCGTACGACCGATGACGCTCCCGGGAGCGCGAAATGCAAAATATATTGATGACGTGTGAGGCTTGGATAAAAAAAATGTCAAAGAACAAAAAACATTCGAAGTCATTTGAACAAAAACATAGACACAAAGATATTCTTGCGGGGAACTTTGCGTGAACCGCAGTATTTCCTCGACTGACAGCAGGCACGTAGCCAGGTTTTAAAGTTTGAGGGGTCAGAATACATTTCAGGGGGCGAGATTTTTGTTTTTATTATATGTTTAAAAGAAATTTTTCTGGGCACAGCAAAACGTGGAGGCACAAAAAAAATTTGGTAACGCACTGCCCCCGAATGCCCCTGTGGCTACAGGTCTGATCGACAGGTTTGTTGGCGGTCACCTTTTGAAGTTGCCGACTGCATCAAACCTTCCCGACCCTTTCCCTGCGTCCATTGCTGCACGTCTTCTTCACCCATGTCCATCTCCTGCGGCCGAACAAGAAATTAAAAACGATTGTGTTTTCATCCTTAATTTCGCAGCAGCAGCAACAAATATACATTTCCATTCTTAAAAATCACTTCAATTTTTCTGTCTTAGGAAAAAACATGAACAGCAGAAAAAAACGTGAGCACGAAGACATCTTTGTGAATAAAAAAGCTGTTCTTTTTTTCACTGAAAATAACATTGACTTGTGCCAATTGCCATCGCAGCTGTTTACATTTTCATTCTTTTTCTGTTCCATAATCTGCATCAAATGCGTTTCAGTCGAGATAGCTGATGTTGCTTTTCCTGAATCATTCTATTTTCTGTAACCTTTCCTCAATCAAAACAACGTTGAAACATCTGGACAACCTCACTGTTGCAATGACTGACACAAGCCACAATACAATACTGAAAGCAAAACGACCACTCACCGCCTTCAACTGCTTGAGATCGACTGACGACACAGTGGATATAGACGTCATGCTTTTGGCTCACACTGCAGCAAAACCAGAGACTTCAGTTACTTTTCCCCAACAAATCCCCCCCAGTCTTACTGTTACGACTTGATCAAAACTACTGCTCTCGCCGACACTTAGCAAAAGCACGCGATGATCTGTAGCTAAGTTTCAGTATAACGGCTTCTCCAGACTGCGCGCGACCGTCCTGAGTGTGGCGGCCTGCTGTTGCCAGGCTGCGCAGGTGTTAAATTACACAAAATCTGAAACATGATTCGGCCATTTGGAAAGGCTCGAGGTGTTTGCGCGCTCCACCTTGCTTGGTTGATGCGATCAGTCTTGACAGGCTGTTGAACATCAAGAGCTCGGCAAACTCTTTAAATCCGATAAAAGCAATTCACTCAAAACTTATAAGCGACCTGTTCCAGGCCATTCGCCTCTGTTGTATCAAGCAGCAATACATGTAGCTTTTTCCGGGTGCTAACTTCCAGCTTAGTCACAAACTTTTGTTTGAACAAGATGTATTCGCGCTAAAGATGCGCTTTTGTACATGAAATCCATTCCTATTAAAATGTTCATTACTGCTTCATTCGACCACACAAACAGGTCCGGGCCAAAGCAAAAACAGGTGAACGAAGTGATGTTGGCTGACTCTTCTACAGCATCTAACAAGAGGATGGCTTAAGCACATGACAAGACCTGATGAAGGCTAAATGACAGTCGAAATTCAAAAAGACACCCACGCTCCGATTAATTTGCAGCAAAAAACTCACTTGATCTACAGCTGTTCAGTTATACTTCGTCTGATTAGCCAAAATTGGGACAAACGCTACACTAGGCACCAATTTATTGCAGTACAATTTTTTAGAAAGAAAGAAACTGTGCAAAATATTTTATTTTGCTCAAGAGCATGTTGTATACAAGGCTACAGTCACAACTGGATGCAAAGATAGTGCCAAATGTGAGCAAAAAAAACCTTCACAAACTTACAAGGATCTCAAAAACATGACTCTTGCATTCTTGTTTCCAGTTTTCAACTTCTTCTTCGTAAACATCGTTGATCTGCTGCAGTTGAATGTGGAATTGTTCCACCAACTCTGTCAATTAGTGTCACAAGTCGTATCCAAAATTCGAGAAAAAAACTGCAACGAAAATCAAGACAGCCCCGCCCATAAACCGCCCCCTTCATGATCGAAAAACACTTTCGAAAGTGGCCGATTGTTGATATTCTTGTGGTCGAAACCTTCCAACAAAGCAACCGGGATTCGCGCGCATGAATCAGTGTGACAAGCATGCATCAAACCAAAGATAACATTCAAACAAACTTCAAAAGCTGGGTTTGAGCCTAAAATCTGTTGAAGTACAGGCCTGAAGTGAAACGAAACCGCAAGTGAAGAAGATTGAAGCAAATTGCAAAATTTTTGTTTTTCAGTTACCCCATCATTGGACAATAACGCTCACACTGCGTACTGCATTGAGAGTTACCCTGTTTACCATCAAGTAGCAATGCAAGTTTCCAGCAACAGTCAATGAAAGTGTCGTTTATACTGGGGTTGGGGCGCGAAAGGAAAGTTTCACCGAATCTAACACGTAGACTCAACAAAACCAAATTCTTAACAAGGCTTTTTGTTTATTTCAAAAATTTTGTAATAAAAGCCTGTGAATGTTTTGGTGATATATCTCCCACAACGGTTGAACTATTTTTGGGGGGTAAAAAGAAAAAAGGCAAACTAGCTCAACAGCAAAGCACGATCATGTTAGTGACGTCAATCAGCAAACCAAAAACAACTCTGCCAAGTCAATACCCGTTTCCAACTGAGGTTGCTGAAAAGAAAATGCAAGAGATTTAATGACGAACTCTTTCGTGTTATTCAATTAAAAGGGCAAAATTTATGACATTGAACAAGTTTTAAAACATTGCATAATAAACATTGGCAGAACACCTTTCTTTATCGACGGCACGTCCATCTGCTCTCCCTCCATTCTCGTTTTCAACCTCTGCAGCTCAATCTGTTGAGAAACAAATACCGCGCATGGTTTACGCATGGTTGACTTCATACACGCATGGTTGGTTTTATACACGCATGGCTGGTTTTATACACACATGGCTGGTTTGGTACATTATAAGATGAGGTTATTGCCAATGTTGACAAAACAAAGCAAACTTTTGAAGACGATAAACACAATAAAAGGAATGAATAAAAAGAAACGCAACTAACGCATCTTCGCGATCACTGTTCACAACCGACTGAGACCTTAGACGTGCGTGGTGCGAGTCGACCTATACGAAAAGATGCGTGACATCACATTGGCAGGGTTGGTGAGGCAACACACTCTCAAAATGTTTTGGAACGGAATAGAAAAGTTCAAACCACACATGGCTCTTGTAGACGTACTGAAGAGCCGATGTTTCGGATGGTGAATTACGTGATAGCCAGGTGCAGATAGAACGCCGATGCTAAATATATCTTGATTCCATACCGCGTCGAAGCGAAATCGTTATTCAATATTGTTTCTATTTTTTATCAAACTGAAGGGCGGGTGCAGTCCCTGCTGCGTTATAATGTAAATGAAGTTACCAAGTATTACCACAGAAGTTATTCTTACCACGGCTGCGTCTTTAATCTCTCTCAGCCGGACATCAGTTCCTTTCGGCGCATCCGATGATTCTTTATTCGCGTCTTCAACTTCACTTTTCAGCGCTTCTACTTCCATTTGCAGTTTCGTTACCGACTTTTCCAAGATGCTTTTTTCCAGCTTCAGACCTTCATGAACTTTCTCGAACGTTTTCTGCAGGACACCAGCACGCTCAATGCCATGCGATTAACGCAATCTGGTATCTTTGCAAGTCGCACAAAAGCAATGAACGTGGGTTAATGTGCTTGTTTCCTCACAACTGTGGCAGACAAGGCCAGAACGATGATGATTTGGAGCCAACACAATCGTGGTTCACTTGCGTATGTCGGTCGCAAAGCAGCTTAGCTCACGTCAACCGAATGGTTCTAAGCCTTCTAAAGTCATGATTTGGGCAAATGTTTGCTAAATCACGAACGCAGAATTGAAATTTATCTGGATATAATTATTTTTCAACGAAACAAGTCGGTTTAACAGAAAGTTGGACGCCGCCAATAAACAGTGAAAAGACGCCGTCCAATCACCATTTCCACGGCGAATCCGACAGAGCTCCACAACGCCACCATACGGCGAACGAGATTTTATGAGACTCGGAGACTTACCGGTGGTGGTTGACTGGACAGCCGGTCACAGTTAGCAACAGCTACGCTTTTTTCTCTGATACTGCCTAAGCAGTAATAAACTGCATTTGGGGCTGGGGCAAAGATCCTTTGCTTAACCATTATATTTTGCTGCATAAGTCTGTCGCTGTGGTAGAATACTTTTTTCAGATGTGGCGTCTGGTCAGTGTTTTAAAGGTGTTTTGAGGAGAGACCGAAACGATCTCTCCAACGGTCTCTCAAAATACAGTAGAAATTCGCTTTACTGCCACCATCAAAATACACCAAAACCTTGCTTTACGTCCATCTCGGCATTCAGATAAACTATAGTTGCTGTCTCTCAAATGTCTTTGCAGTCAGCAAGGTCCAACCCAAAATATAAGGCGATATCTTACGCACGCCACGAAACAGGATAGTGCGCGAAAAAGGAGTCTGGTCATTTCAAACGTTGTTTTGGCAATTATATCTAAGAAACTATACTTTGACGTAGCAGCGACATGATCCTACTGACTTTGCTGGTCTCCATCTGTGTTTTCAGGTGAGAAATTTCTGCTCGCTTCGCGTCGACTTGCATCCGCATTTGCTGCAGACGATCTTCTGCCGTCGCTTGGTCTGCAAACCAAAAAACAGCCTATTAATAAGTTTCCACGCTTATTGAACAAACAGTTTTGAAGCAACAAGCAAGCAACTTGTATTTTTGTAATCTTTCTAAAACTGAAATGAAAACAGTCAAACCTGTTATTTATTGAAAAAACATTTAGTTGGTAAAGAGAATCTTCACTATTCTTTAAACATCAGCGCTCTGCAACTTCTTAAATGCAGCAGCTAAAATACCTTTCGGTGAACAGCATTTCTCAGTTGGCCAATTACTGTTTTGGGAGGTTTTTGATTGATATACAGTGCAACATGCGTAAGTGCCTACAACAGGTTCAACACCCAGACTTGGCTTGTTCAAAAGAAAGTAAAATTGTTGCTGACTGTCAAAAGGCTCAAAAGCAACCAACCATGCGTGAATGCAGTTTGCTATCAACCCGGACATCACTACCTTGCTGAACATTCAGTAGTTTGTTGGTCATTTTAAGAATTTCATCCTTTGCGTTCTGCAAAGCTTTTTCAAGCTTTTTCTTGCTCCTTCAAAAAAATACAAGACAGCGTTTGTATCAACGTCGTTTTATACGTTTTCAACACTACTTGGGTGAAACGAAAACTTGGCAGTGAAACATGTTTTGTGAGGTTTACAAAACACAATGCACAGAAAATCATTCACGAAAACGCATCTTTTCTGACAACCTCCAAATAACCACCATGTAAGTACACGCATAGCCAGGGGAGCAAATGGGGCGATGCCCCCGAAAATTTCTACCATATCTTGCCATTTTGCACTTTGAGAGGCAGTGTCCCAAACAAAATACTGTTGCTCGCTTAAACTCAAAAGATTTAGCCTCCCCCAAAATTTTGGGCGGGCTAAGCCACTGCATGTAGGGCTGTGGCTCTCCCTCTTTCATTGGTCCGTGGCCCCTTACCTAGATGCTCAAAACCCTTGGCCCCTGCCCTTCAATAAAAACCTTGATTTCTTTTTAAAACATATTTATGTTATGTTATTTTATTCTCCACGCACCACCCACCAGGTGATTGTTCTTCATACCTACCCTAGTAAAGACGTCTGCTTGTGGTTCCCCAACAAAGCCCTCATGGTCCCAGGTTGAGATACTACGATCCTGGCAAACCGTTTGAATAGTGACGGTTATCCACATAATATTTCAGTGTTGAGGCATTACACATTGTAAGCCACAGAAACTAGTTGTTGGTTGCTGTTATATGTAAGTAGCAATCATATTTCAGCATCGTAGAACTAAATATGAAGACGAGAACTTGGCAGTGAAGGAACTAGAGAGCAAAAGCAACATCATCCTACAGCGCTAAAGAGAGAACTTTCAGTTGCATAGACAAAATCTTCCTTGCAGTATCACAACATAAAACACATTTCATCTCCTCTAACACAGTCAAGGGACATACAGTAAATCTGTCAAGTAAGCTGAGATGCATGCGCATATTCAAACCAGGAATGAACTTGTTTAGTGTTGTTTATTTACAGCTGAATGATGAAACATAAAACAGCAAGTGTTATACCGTAAAGACTTAGCAATAGGGACGTAGCGCTGATCATTACAGGTACACTAGGGTGCATCAGGAGCCCTCGACTTTTTTCAAACAACTTCTACCTAGTGTTAAAGTGTTGCATTTTGGTAAAAAATGAGACATCTAAAATTTTTTCGCAATTGGTTGATGTTTAGGGGTGCATCGGGACTCCCAAAGTTTGATCCGGGGGCAAAACTTGCAAATAATGAAATTTGGCCATAACTTAGTAACTACTTGGAGCAGGAACATGATTTTAGTGTCTAACCCTGCCAAAATACAACCAGCTATTTATTAACGCTATCAGAAAGACCTAAAAGGTTAAGGAATTTCCATTTGCACTGATTTTTGCTAAAATATATCAAATATTTTGTTTTTTACAAAAATGTTTAAACTTGTATTCTGTACTCTTCTTCTTGGTCAAGTTTCACGCCGTGGTGGTTTTGCTAATACCACTTTTGGTGAAATAAATATATATTCATTAAATCATGTAAAAAATGGGTGAGTGTCAAAATTCTCATGAAAAACAAGCAGTGCAGGACCCATAGGCGTAGCCAGGGGGAGCCCAGGTGGCCATGCGCCACAAATTTTAACATGCTGTATCTAGTCATTTTTTGCTTTGAAAAGCGGCGTCCCAAACAAAAGTGCTGATGTTTGCCTGAAGTCAAACATTTTCCNCCAAAGTTTTGGGNTGGTGACACCATTGGCAGGACCTCCAATGACCATGCTGACAATAAAAATATTAATAATCATCAACATGATACAATTGTCGCTATTGTATTTCTTCTGTGACACAAGACTTGGAACAGCAAAAAGATGTCAATTTTCTGTCATTTGTTATTTCTTGGTTGATGCAAGTTTGATGATTTTTCGGTCTTTTCCACCACTTGTACAAAATTTTGATAGCGTCGCTAAGACCCCACTGCAGCAAACACATCTGATTTAAGTTTTAACACCACGTTCAGTTTAGTTATCTATCATACTAATTGCATCAATTTTGATAAGAGCATTGTGATAGATGTACTGGTGGGTCTGACCAGTTTAGAACATCTTCAACCAGAAAGGAATGATCATTGTTTAAGAGAGTAAAGATAACCAAGTTTGCCAAAGTAGGGCAGCTGTCAATATTTTTCTGGGAAGCTTAGCTTACCATACCCAGTACTATTTTGGCGTTGAGGAAAGGGGATTGGTTCTTTTGGCTTAAGAGCTAACAAGCAATCTGCCAATTCTAGTTTCTCCACCTAGTTCAACTTGCAGCTAAACAATGAAAGTGGAACCATTTCTAAAGTAAGATACCAAAGGTGCCGACTAAATGCTTTGACAGCACTATTTGAAACTGAGCTGTCAACAGCCTGATGCTGAGACAACAGACGATCTTTGTGGTACAACTGCTGGTAAACCAGCAGAGTAAATTAGAGTGACAAGCAAAAGAAATCTTTAGCTGTAGCAGCTGCATTCTTGTCGTGACGGTGCCTTGGGGTTGTTATAGGCTCCTAGCTTCAAGCAAAAATATTTTACTTGCATAAAACATCATGCCTGTTTATCTTGCTTTCTGGACTTCTGGTCTTTTGAAAGGAATGTTTTCCTATTCAAGATAAGACAAAGCTCAACAAGTTCAAGATAATCAAATCATCTGCTATGAAAAGTCCGTTACATGGTTCTTACAACATAATTTTGTACAAGTGGTGGAATGAAACAAGAAAACATCGAAGCTTGTGTCATAAGAAGCAGAGAATTTAGAACTTTTTGCTGTGTCTTGTGAACACACAAGAGATTTAGAAATTTTGTCTTTTTCCTGTGTATTGTGACACAGAAGAAATGCAGTAATGACAATTGTATCATGTTGATGATTATATCAATTTTTTACATTGCCTTTCCTCAGCATGGGCGTTGGAGGTCATGCACTGCTTGTTTTTTTGTTACAATTTTGCACACTCATCTATTTCTCATGAAATTTCACACATATTTGCTTATTTCACCAAAAACGGTAGTAGCAGTATCCAGTGATATCATGACTGGAGTCAATTTTCTGTTTTGACTGTGCCTCCTGGCAGGTCTTATGCTAGACTTTTTGGATTAAGTGTTCCACCTAACATTGAGTTAGAGCTGAGTCTCAGCTTTTCACTGAGCAGCCAGCAGCACACAACGCATTGTACAATACATCGTNGTTTAATGAANTATTTACATATCACGATCATGGCAGTCAGCCTCATACTTTTACTTTGAGTCATTTGTTGTGCATGTGACATAGAAGGAGACAGGCTGTATTTGTTGCAGAAGGGTTAGGTTCGAGTTTGGAATTGAGTAAGAGTGAAAACGAGAACTAAAATGAAAGCTAAAAAACTGCTTTCACCAAATATACACTTAGATCTAAGTAACCTGATAACAAAAGTGCTGAAACAACATTGGGAACTACTGACTCGAAGGGCTTGTGACTCGACAAATATGATTCGAACTCATCACTGGCAGCACCACCAGGGCTTAAGACTTGTTCAAGAAGAAGAATACATGACAAAAATTTGAACATTTTTGTGAAAAACACATAATTTTGATCTATTCTAACAAAAATCAGTGCAAATGGAAATTCCTTAACCTATCAGGTCTTTCTGATAGCTTTAATGAATAGCCAGTATGTATTTTAGTAGAGTTAGACATCAAAATCATGTTCCTGCTCCAAGTAGTTAATAAGTTATGTCCAAATTTCATTATTTGCAAGTTTCGCCCTTCGGGTCAAACTTTGGAAGTCCCGATGCACCCCTAAACATCAACCAATTGCGAAATAATTTTAGAGGTCTCATTTTTTACCAAAATGCAACACTTTAACACTAGGTAGAAGTTGTTTGAAAAAAGTCGAGGGCTCCTGATGCACCCTAAGGTACACATTATATTAACTTGATTCATGGGCGTCGGAAGGGTATCAGTGGGGGCCTTGGCCCCCTGGATTTTGAAATTTGATATTTTGCTATTAACGTTTTAGTAGAAAAAATGTTTTTTTCTTAGTCTTGGAGTTAGTAAAATGAAATTTCACTACTGTTGACCCCCATTTCAAAATCTTTTTGGGCACTCCCTGAAGAAATTCACTATTGGCCTCCACCATGGAAAAATATCATGCCCATGTATTGATTCTTAATCTTTAATAATACGTGCTAAAACACAGTTCTTGTACCTTGCAAACATATTACGTCTTGTGTGTGTCACAATGTCTTTGGAGTTCACTTCACATTTACAATTTATCCACTTCATATGTGTCAAAAATACACTTTAAACAGAAAATTATTGAATGTACTTGGTAGATTTGCTTGAAGTAGCAGAGTGCAGACGCTCCATGTAGTTTATTACATCATTTCCAACACCACTGAGCTTCTGCACAGCACTTTCCATTGAATCTAGTGCATCCTGCACACTCAGCTGTAGGGATTCCATGTCAGTTTCAGATACAGCTTCTGTCAGGCTTTCATTGTTATCAGGAGCATACATGCTGAAAAACTACAAACAATGTGATTAAAGTTGTTTCACAGTAAAACATGTTTTAGGTACTTTGCATGATCCAGCTAAGTTTTCTATTTTGTTACCAAACAGTGCTATACAGGTTTCTAAGAAAATTTCCTAAAAAATAAATGTCATAAAAGTTGCTTCAAGGAGTTAACCAAATTCTCCGCAAAATCAACAAATATTAAAGCATGATTGGTCCTGTGCCGTGACTTGCTGTAGTTACATACAAATGTTTTGGACTGACTGCTACCTATGACTAGACTTGAACTACAAATTAAACATGGAACCAAACATTACAAACATCTGTGAACAAGTGGCATTACCCCAGTTTTTCATTCTTAGATTTATATTTTGAAACTGCAGCAGGGTATGTTATAAATAAAGATACAGAGAGGATAAATACTTTCAATTTCTATCCATACTTGTCTGCAGTAGTAGAAAATACAAAGTACCAAAATACATTGAAACTATAATAAACATACTTCATAAAGTTGTGCAAGAATATCTGCTCTTTGCGTACAAAGTGTTTGGTAACCCACAATAAATATAGTCAATTTCTGCTGATATTTATTTCGAAGAACACCATCTTTAAGTATACCTTCCAACTCCTCCTGCAATACAAAAGATTAGGTTACAATTTCAGCAAGCTACTGAAAAAGCTTTAGAAAATTTTTGTGAAGCACAACTTTTCAAATAAATGTAATTGTAATGTGAAAATCTACATGATTTTTTGAACAACTGCAGTGTTTTTTCACTAAGTAACACTTTTACAAGAAAATCCTTGCACAGAAGGTTTATAACATTTCAACAAAAATTGTCCCCTCAAGCTTCAGTAGGTGCTTTGACGTCTTTCAAAGAAAACGTTGCATTGTGAAAACAATGTTGCGACATACCTTGCAATGAGATGATTGTCCAAACACATATATGCAGAAAAAATAATATTAATAATTACATAGATAAATAAATAAATGATATAAATATACATATACCAACAAGGTAATCATGAATGTATCACCTATGGCCCTAGTGTGGATGCATGTTTCTTGTTGCAAATACAACCAGTGAAAGGAATGGCACTCCAAACTTTATGACCATGAAGCACATGCAAAGACCAGTGAACAAACAAACCAACCCCTTTGAAAAAGCACGCACTGAATTTCAAAAACATATGAATGATGAGACATTGAATGAAAGGTGCTACTATAACATGAGGTCTAACACACAAATTGTGAGATCTACCTCCCATTAGCACTGCAGCATGAGGTCCACTGCTGCATTATAGGAAGAAAGTAAAAAATAAACAAGTCACCATATATTTCCAAACACTTTTATAGCGATACACACTCCGGACACCTAAGAATTACAAATAGATCATTTGTAATTCTATAGATCATTAGAATTACAAATACATCATTGGAATTTTTTCTTAGTCATCTTCCAGCATAGATGATCAAAATGAGACTGGAACAGCTGACAACCAACAACTTGCATTCTCTTCAATATCATTGTTTTAGCATCAAACTACGACCACTCAATTGCCTGTGTGTGTTTTCTCCTGTCACTGGATCCACATAAAGTTGCTGCTGGTTAACTGTAGAATGCTGGTACCCCATGGAATTTAGTTTGGTATAAGCAGGCCACTCATCTGAATAAATCACCGAACCATATGCATACTCCCTTTCAATAACAGGGATTGGAGTGTTGCGGTCATGCTGTTCCACAAGAAGCACCTGCAGTCTGAGCCATGTTTAAGACCAAAAGAACAAGGTCTATCAATTTTACACCCATGGTTTCTGTTGTTTTCTTGATCAGCATCACTGTTTTCAAAGAGAGGAGCGTTGTCTCCATTCAGCATCCTTCCTCTGTTGTGCTTCTACTAACCAGCGAATCTGACACCTCACGCTAAGGAAACTGATGTGGAAGACCTCACGTTGCACCTGGGCAGGTGTCGTATGAGGTTGAACTCACGCTATAGTAGCACCAAATGAAATCTTACCAAAGTAAGTAGGTTCTCAATGTCAAGCAACATTCCTATCAATTACATGTCTCTACAGAATTTTTCTGAATGCAGTTCAGAATGTGCACAGTTAAGTTGAGTTCTATTTTAATGCCATCTTTCTTGATACTATACATTTACTATGTGTTATGTGTTAATAATGGCTGGTCAAAAGCTGTATTATCTAAAGTACCACAGCTGGAAGTTGCACTTCAGCCTTTGATACATACATCCCAGCAAAGAATCAAATTTGCTTAACACAGACTTATATTTGACTAACAAGCTGATAACATGCATTTAGTAAGTTTTACAAATTAGGATTAAAAGAAATTTCAAAATAATATTTTAATCTACAAAAATTTTGAATAGTTCTTGATACATCAAAACAACCTCAATTATTTGAACTAATTTTGCAAGTTGCTTGTTGAGGTAAATTTTCACACCAACATGACATACAGATTAAGAACTATTGGAAATCACCATAGCCTAAGGTAAGAGTATCGGGTGAATAACATAAATTGCTATAAAACCTAAAAGTTTGTGTTTGAAAGCCANTTTCATGATAAATTTCATATAATGTTGAAATGCATAAGACTGAAGACAAAATGACAGGAAGAATTTATAAGGAATACAACTGCCATAAAGAAGTCTACCAAATAACACTAACATCAGCTACCTGCCTCCAAAATCAACTCATGAGCCTAGTGATCCACCACCAAGAAACCAAATAAACTTTTCAAAATCATTGCAATATAATTCTGCTAACATGAAAACAGTAAATCATTGCAGTAACCAAGCCATAATCTAAACATTAACTTGCTGTTTAAGTACTTATGCCATATAGAAATTAGCTTGGATACTCAGCATGACTTCTTAGCAGTTCCAGAACAACCAAAAAAATTGAAGTGTTACAAACATCAGGACCATACATATATGTCATGCAATAAATATTAGAACCTTGATAATATTTCCTTCAGTGACTTTAAAGAAAACAATGTGTGCAGAACAAGGCAAGGTACATAATAGTGTATATTTACCATGTCAGCAACCAATTTCATGTTATCACCATATGTTTGCCCAAACAGTTTTGAAGAATCATCATAATCTTCAAGAGTCTGAAACAGAATATCAAATTATAACAGTAACACATTAACATCACACCTATTACTTTACATGCCTTTTATCCTGTAGTATCACAGTAGTGCAATTAACCAATAGTACTTGTTTTTAATAAGCAACACTCACATTTCGGATTCGAAAAGTTATTTCATCCAGCTGTTTCTTTGTTTCAATTTGTTTACGAGTTACTCTAGATTCATACAGTTGCTGTAGCACATTTGCAACAGCATCACCTTGACTAGATGCTTCCATTATTTAAAAATGCAAAGATAATTGCTGAAAAAAATAAGTAGCAAAAGAAATACAAACATTGAGGTTTATTGCTCACTGTTGGCATAGTTGACAACACATGGAATGGATAACATCCCGTGTGAAGCAAAATGCTTTCTTGCATGCTTATCTTCATTTTTCAACCTTTAAGTAACTATAATAAACAAATATAAGAAAAAGTATCTTCAGGGTGTCAGTTTTTTTAAAAACCTCTTCATTCTCACCACTTTAATTACTGGGGTTTTCTGCCAGAAATCATGTTGGGTATCAGGTAGGTTTAGATAGAATGCCACATTTATGCCAGTGTCACAAAACACCTTACAATTTCATTGGGTGCTTTTTCAATTTCATTTTCGTTGGGTGCTTTTTCAATTTCATTTTCACTGGGTGCTTTTTCAATTTCATCAATTTCATTGGGTGCTTTTTCAAATTTGCCTTAATGAGAGTTGGTAACTTTGGTGTGCTTTTAAATGCAATTTCCCTAAGAACAAAATTGTTCATCTCACTTATTACTATTCTAGTATATTTTTTTACTATCTGTAATCCAAAGCAGCTGTTGCTCAAAGAATATGTACAATGCATGAAATTTTTAGTGTGTCAATCTCGATTGCAGTAATAACCTTTCAGTTTCACAGGGGATAACTCTTTGAGATAGAGATAACCGAAAGAAGTGTGATAACCTGTCCCCAAGTGTTTTTAACTCTCAATATGAAGGTATGTATAATTATACATAATTATAATTAGAGAAGTAGTATATTTTGTAATGAGGAAAAATATTTGTATCTACATGAAATATAGGAAACAGTATCCTATACTAAAATTATTACAAATGCTTAATTGTTTCGTTGTAATTTATTGCAACAAACTTAATGCAACACAACGGTTTTGGGTACCCTGTAAAAGACAGATATTTGTTAGTCATGGATCTTGTTAGTGGATATATAATGATGCAACTAGAGTTAAAAAAGATCTTTTACTATGTATAGTGTGACACTGAAACAATAACAGAAATAATGTTATATAAAATATTGTTATAATTGTGTAAAAGATATATATTTTTAAGGCTGCAAAATTATTGATAAGGTGGCTTTCATATAGGTTGGGACATCGGTGAAATGGTCATAACTGCTGCCAAACTAGAAAATTGAAAAAATTTTAAAATTGTCATTGCATTTGGGAAAAGGCAATATTAACTTTCAAAGATAAATTATTTTAACCATTGTATTTTCAGTTTTATTTATTCTGGAATGGTATTTGTAGACTCCAACAATGTTATCAAAAATCTGTTTATAATATTTGCCCTGACAGATATCCACATGTTATATTATGCCATTATTGTGCTTACACACTATATGCATGATGATCAAGCGAAACAATTGCCAATGGTTAGAATGCAACATCATAGCTCATTTCTAAAATTTTATACAGCATTTCTCATCATGATTTCTGGATAGGCTTGTATGATAATGTAGATATGCTAGCAACTAGTGCAAGTTAATCCACAGTAGTACTAGAGCACAATAATTATAATGCTATATAAAAGATCTTTACATTGCCAATGCAGTCTGAAAGCTTACAAATATCACAATTTTGAGAAACAATGCAAAGAACAGATGTCCATCAGTGCAAAAATCGCTAATGCATGTGTGATGACTTAACTGGAGTGGAAAACAACTCGTTACATAACAAATAAAAGTAAAGGTAGAATGGAAAAAATATTTTGTTGTTGCGATTTAACATAACCTTCCCCCAAAATCATAATGCCAAGAAGTTGCTATGTTATACATTTTTCTATCTTCACAATTGTTGAAACGTATCTTTGGATCCCAATTGACAACATAACCATCTCGGTATCACAACAGAGAATACATGTCAAACAAAAACAACATTGTCACAAGTGAAATGCTTGAATAATAACAATTCATTTATTGCAGACACGTGGTCCACATCACAGGCATAATCACACAACACAAGAGCATAAAATATGGTTAGCCATAACACATTGCAGAATAGATGTTTCCATATAACCAACACTGATAAAAGTAAAACCCTTTAACAGTGCCCTAACTGCAATGTCATTCATCAATCACAACACAGGGATACGGTAGTGGGAAAGAAATAAAAGCATTTCTAACATCAAAGTTTGAGATAAACAGCTGACATAGAAAAAAGTAAAAGATAAGTCAGATGGGGGTGCACACTGAACCATATTGGCAAACAGAGACATGCAAACTGTTCCGATCAAAGTTTCAGATCCTTTGCAACGCATTTATCATGATAAGATCAACAGCTAATTAATTTTCCTGAATTTTAAAGCAGGATTTGGCATTAACGTTTTACCAGTTATAGGCTATGTCTTAATTTTCGTATGCTTTGTTGCACACTTTGTCTGCATACTGGAACAAGTAAATAAAGACATCCTATGGCACCACGAAGCACACTGACTGAAGGTTTAAATCGTTGTTATACAAAAACAATACTAATGAGACATGTACATTATTAGTACAACGCATCAACAACTACATCAGTTGGTCACCATCATACAAGAGCATTAAATAATAAAAAAAAAATGAAAAAAAACAATAGAGATCACCCGACGAGACCACTCTATTATTGCTTGTTCGCGCCACGTATATATTGTTGTTCTTCGCGCACATCCCATTCGTAGTAACGGTGAATCACACATTCAACGCAACGCCACCGGAGAAGTTGAAACACTACCATAGCCTAGCCCTCTCAAATTTTCACGCCTCAGAGTAGTGCACAAGATAAGATTGAAAACCGGCACAGTTGCCAATCAGATTTCCTAGCCAAAACAGTATTTTTAAAATGATTTTCTCAGAAAAGCCGAGAGACTAAAACGAACACCTGAGCGAAGACGCGTTTCTATGGCCTAGTACTGGGGAATTTCCCACATAAAGTACCTTGAACATCACAGCTGAAAGTCTTGGTTTCGAAATATTCATATTTAGTTTGGGAGATGAAAGTTGACAACAGACAAATTTAATGACAAACCTTTGGTGGTCCGGAGAAAATCTCAAAACACAAAATATATGAAAGGTTTTGCTTTGTTTAAATTAATTAAATCTTATCCTCCATCTACTTTTGTTGATCAAGGCTTAAACAGACAGATGACGTAAGTCAAAATCAAGTTTTCTGCTTCTTCAAGTTGCCATGTCTCAAATATATCGAGTCGTAAACAACTTCAAGGGGCAGTTATTCACGAAAAACGAAAGAAAATAGTATTGACATATTTCAGCATGTTCAGTAAATTGGGCCACAGAGAGCTTCGTGCTAACGAACATTGTTAGCGTAACTCGAGTGAATGACTAGACACGAGTCATGATATTCGGGGTTACTCGATCGAGTCACCTTGAGAAACGATAATATGAAAGCTCGCCTCGAGACATGTCTTTTCCTGAATGACTCGAGTCATAATCATTGACTCGAGTCAGAGTCATTCTTACAAAATGTTGAAAAATATGATTGACAAATCAAGTTTGTTTGCACACAAAAGAATGAGCTTCAATGCTTCAGTGACACAGTCACATAGTTTATTTTTGATGCAATTTTTTTGTTTTGACTGCCTCTCCTAGTGGTCTTATTATGCTATATTTGAGGATCAAGTGCTTCCCTTAACATCGAGTCAGAGCTGAGACACTGCTTTTCACTGAGGGTCCAGTAGGGCAAAAATACATCAAACACATTATCGTGGCTTAGGTAGTATTTGCATTTCGTGAATCGTGATCATGGCAGTCAGCCTCACACCATGGTCTCTATATAACTGCAGTTATATAATGACCTTGGTCACACAGGATTTTTACTTTTGAGTCTTTTCCAGAGATGAACAGCTTTATGTTTTTCAAGTCCAANTCCAATGCAAAAACTATATTTCAAAATGCAATCCAAATCGGAAAACCCAATCTTCTTCAAAACCAATTTCTTATTACTGTTGTTANTAGAGGTGGCCAGAGGTGGCCACGAACCGGAGTCGATTCCGGCAGGATTCTTCGTTTTTCTTTCGGACACTAATCCGGTCCCAGAGTGACCCGAAACTGGAGTCATTTTTCAAGTTAGGCTGCAACAGCAGCCTGCAAGGTCATTTCTTAAGTAAAACCATTGGTAATTGTTTGGTTGTATCGCTTGTCGCCGGAGTCTGAACAGGAATCGGATTCAGAAATTTTTGAAAAATTTCTGGTCTCGGATCCGGATTAAAACATTTTAGACCAGGAGCGGCGTCGGAATCTGAAAAACTGACTCCGGTCATTTGGACACTCATAGTCTCATACTGACAACATTTAAACCAGGCTGCACCTATCAAATCAGCGTTTCTCCAACTTTTTCATCTCGTGGACCCCTAAGTCATTTATTCATTTTTTGCGGATCCCCGAAGCGAATACCATGAACAACGAATAAAACAACAGCCGGACAACATATGAACAAAATGCACAAGTCTTTTTATCATGTTAAGACTTGCACAGTTGTCTCCTGAACATCGCAGGTTCAGTGTGTTTATTGGTCCTGAGAGTATTCTCCTGCAAGCGTTCATATTCTAGGTTTGATTTTGGACAAAGCTAGTCGAATGTCTTGTCTAACATCCATTCTGTATCGATATTTTGATATAATTTTACCAAACTTGAAAAACTAGCCTCATATCAAGGAAGGACTTCTTTCAATGTAATCACAGCCTCACAGGCACAGTAACCCTTTCGAGACTGATTTTAAATATTTTGATTTTTAACCCAGTTTTTTTATGAAAATTTCAGTTTTATGAGCAAAATCTGACATATATTTTTGTTTTATGTTTTTTTTGCCTAATATACGAAAATCGGAAATGGGCTATAGTTGTCCCAACAGTTCTGACACAGTACCAACCACTGGGACAAAATATCTCTAAACTCTAATTTGCACAAACATGGACTAATGATACTAGACAATTTTTAGAAACAAAAAACTGTGCATTCCACAGCAAAGCTAATTTTTTTATCTAGTTAAGTGTGGTGTGTGTAACCCAGTCCATGCACAGGTCCACATTGGGATTTGTCACAACATTCACTTCTTTTTTCTATTTTCCTTGCGGCACATCGAGCATAACGTCTTCTTCGTTTCCTTTTTACTGGCATTTGTTCTCCCAGGTGTGCTTTTTCGCACCGTTTGAATGCCTGCCAACTCAAATCGTGTTCCAGCAAATGTTTTTTGATGCAGTCCATTAGTTTTTCTCCATTGTAAAATTTTGATGTAGTTTGTGACTTGTAGGGTCCATTGAAATGCGAAGTAGTCAAGTGCTATCTTCAGCGGGGAAGGACTGAAGACGTTACAAATGTTGGGACAAGCAGCAATAGAGATCACATGCCATGATCACTCTACTACTGCTTGGTTCGTGTGGCCCTATGTACTTCTCATGATAATGGATCTTTCATTTGTGTAACAAACGAAACACTGTAACACATGAAACTTTGAAAACAAAAGTTTGAAACCGCCCCTAGCAATTGCATTTCGGATGGATGTGTTGATCATTGACTTCATTGTTGACCAGTGTTGAGTTCGTCTTGGCTCCTCAACATGAAACGTCTTGTGATCCTGAAACAACAACAAAAGAAGACTTCGATTACTGGATAAAAATAAATTGAAGAAAGCAAACTAGAAGTTCACCGACGAATTCACGACGAGCCAAACGAAGCTGGCAACTAAACAACGACCAAAGACTTTAACTCTTTTAGAATATTGTCATGTGTATTTGATGTGTTGTGAATCTGTACGTTGCACACTTATTGTGAATCATCTTTGGGAGAGAGTAACCTAAAATGGCATAAGAAAATTATTATACTAAAAAATAACTTCAAATTGTAAATAGAATTAATAATGAAAACAGATAAAAATATTGTTGTAAATACCGA
>JGI24158J21664_10000548_pt1 | contig 35385 bp, 23 predicted proteins | sample Ectturendosymbi3_FD_21664 | JGI IMG/M metagenome (IMG submission 21664) | reverse complement strand
GCTTTACACTAACGGGTCATTTGAAATCTGCCAAGAACGAATGTTTGTGAAGCAGCGTCGAAAAAACGGCTGAAGCATTTACTTGCTGCCGAAAAAATATTTATACTCAAGCAAAAAAAGATCAAATCTCTACATGAGATGTTTTAACTCAGTAAAAAAGTTTTTATACCGTGGGCCGGCGTTCTGCGGTTGGGCAAGTTTCCAGACAACCGGCGTTCGATGTGTTGGGTTTGGGTTCATTTCCTTCTGAATTAAACTAATTGATCCAGTTCCTTAATTTTGGACACTCTCTGGCTTGATTTTCTATTAATGAGACGTGGTTCAAGTTCACCAGCAAGGTTTGAAAGGGTCAGGTTTGATTCCGGTTCAAGAAAAAAAAGACGGTTCCATGAATCGGTTCTGTTCAACTCCGTGTACTACATATTAAGCTTGGCTCGGTACTGTATCAAATTACCTTATTGATGTATCAATTTACCTTCAGGTAAATTGATACATCAATAAGGTAATTTGATTCAGTACCAAGCCAAGCAGTGAAGTGACACTTTAAAATTGTAAATATACAACACAATTTTCGAGGTGGTAGGGTAACTAAGTTTTCGAAAGTGAGGAAAAGTCCAGAGCTTCATTTGTGCCTGGAACCGTCTGCATACGTCAAAACATTTTTTTATGACAGCCAAAAATTTCAAAAGTGTATCATATTACCTCCCCTACTGTTTAAAGCAAGAGTAAAGTTTCACAGTAGCCGCTTTTAAAATGTCGGCATGGCTAAACATCTTACAAATGAACAAAGATATTTCGCTCTTCGCTTTTCCTTGAAAGGAATCTAAAAACGAAAAATATCGTCAAGCTAGTTCACTAAGATCGAGGTTTACCAACCGTAAAGCGAGCGAATGAACCCAGAAAATTTTCTGAGGGAATAGGTGCAAGAAGAAAGAGGATATCTAGTACCCGCGCGCATATCAACGCATGTAGACTGCCAAGTTGAAAAATCAAGTTGTTTGAAAAAAAATTCTGGTTTGCCGTAGGTTGGAGATTGCACAATAACGGGATATTTGAACATTTTCCGTCGGTATCTGAACAATGTCTCTTTTTTGATAGAAATAATCTGTGCATTCGTGTTCCCTTTTCTAGACAGCTATACCAATAAAATATTTGCATATGTTGTCATTCGATGAAGATGTCTACGACTTTCAACAATGAAACACTTTGAAATATTGGAATGGCAAAAGGCGACTCCAAAACAGAATCCGGTTGAAGGTTCAATCCCGAGCTGTTTAGAATCAATTATGAAGAAAGTTTAAAGGGAAGAGACAATTTTTAATTTCATTAAAGATTTTTGGGATGGAATTTTTCGTTATTATTGTCAAAGCGTTTTATGAGCATGTTTTTCATCATAAAACTTTCAAAAAAATTAAGATGGCTAGAATTCCACAGCTTTGCTTTTCTGTTTATTTAAGTGTAAATCTTTTCAAACGTTTTTGGGAAGATGTTTTCTTTGATTTAACATTTAAAGACGCAGACAACAAATTTTCAAAATAACTTGTGGAAAGACCCAAAGATATTTGACTGCAAAGGTACACTCACCAATAGCGGCTGCAGCAGCATTCTGGTTCGAATGTGAACAAAGTGGTTCAGCTAAAGAGACTGACTCGGGAGTTTGTTGAACATTGTCTTTCAATAACGGAGCTTCTGCCTGATGATCGCCACCTTGAGAAATATTTGCTGAAAAAGGAGAATCGTTACATTTCTATAAAACTCAAAAATTCACTGCCCTGTATAGGAAACATCATGCTTTATTGTGCAGACGTCAACTGCAGCTAACTGTTGTGCGATTGCATTTTTCTTTAATGGTCTGAAATTTGCAGTAGTCGTGTTGGGTAGAAGCGGAATTTTCCTAACGTTAAGACAAAACCTGCAGAAAGTTACAAAAACCTGGTCATAGCCACATTGGACAAGTTTGTGGGGCATTTTTTTGGCTTATTTCTCTTGTCAGCTTTGTAACTGACGCTTCCAGGTAACTTCCAGGTCTGCATGGGTGTCGGAAGGATTTTTTCTATGGGGTTAACACTAGTGAAGTGTCAAGGCATCACATCCAAAAATGACAGAAAAGCATTTTTGTATTGAAAAGTCAATAGCAAAATATCAAATTTAAAAATTCAAGGAAGACAAGACCACCTGTTGCCTCCCTTTAGAAGCCCATGCAGGTATTGGCTTATTTCAAACATCAACATCTTTCGTGAAGTAGACCGTTGCTTTGGCAAATGTCGAGACAAGACCCAAAATTAAGACCTGGATTGTCGAGGCCAAATCCAATGTTCAAGGCCTAAAAATATCTACCTAGAACTGATACTCTCTTTCATTTCTAAAGATTCAACAAAATCAAGTGTTTTTATGTGTTTTCGCCTAAATTAAGGCTAGTGAAACGTTTGCTCATTGTCATACAGCAACAGTTAAACAGCGTAACAACTTTGAAGTAAGGTTACTTGTGAAGTAGTATGTAAACAATCGGTTTACAAACCATGTGTTAATGGGATACTTGATGCAAATTTGTAGTCTGAATAAAGCATAGGACAGTGGTCCCAACTTTTTCAGTGTCATGGACCTTTTGACGATTTGGATGAAAGCTGTGAACCTCTTCAATAGAACCAGTTAAGGCTGTTACCTACAAATGGTCTCAACTAGAAAAAGCTATCGTCCACTTTGCGCGCAAAAAATCATGAATGTTTCATGGAACTCATCATGTAACAAATTGACATTTTTGCACAACAATCGAAATATTTAACCCTTTGACTCCCGAGCCTACCAAACCCTTGCCACCAGAATTTTCCCCAACTATTTCAACCACAGATCGCCAGCCGATTGAGCTAGAGAGCTGTGGAATGCTTCAGGAAATCCGGTTAGACCAGTATCTTCGATTAACAAATTTGGAGATTTTAGATTTGAGGTTGTTTGGGGGATGGCATAATAAGTGGGAGGATAAGTTTAGGCTTGTTTGGCCAAGGTTACATGACCCAGGGTTCCCAACACCCTAGGGATAATTCTTTGTTTGTTTCGTAATGAAACTAGGCTAAAATCCGCATCTTTTGAGGCCTTGATTGGCTTTCTAGCGTGTGTGGTTGACAAGTTTGACAAAAAATCTTTAAATTATTTAACGGAATTCCCTAAAGGATTGTATTTCTTTTATTGTTCTTTTAAGGCTGTAATTTCCTGACCACAAACGCTAAAAGGCCAATCAAGGTCTCAAAAGATGCGGATTTCAGCCAAAAAGAAACAAACAAAAAAATCCTCTAGGGGGCTGGAACCATGGGTCAGGTAAGTTTGGCCAAACAAACCTAAACCTATATTCCCACTTAATATGTCACCCCCCAAACAACTTCAAATCCAAAACCTCCAAAATTTTTTTAATCGCAGGTACTAACCTAACCGGATCTTTTGAAGCTTTCCACAGCTCTCTAGCTCAGTCGGCTAGCGAGCTATGGTTGAATGTGTTGGGAAAAATCCTTGTGCCAAAATTTTGGCTCCCGGGGGACTTAAAGGGTATCCGAACCATTCTCTGACCATGTAGGTCTACCCCTTCAGCATTTCGGCAGGTGAGCATGTACCTCTAAAATTTCTTTTAACAAAAAGTATGAGTAAAATGACATAAATGCATTGAATTTTTAAGAGAACCATTAGATTTTCTGAATTATAAAAGTTGCCTACCTTCCTTTTTTATGTCTCAAAGTTAATTTATTGCGGCTGTACAACAAATGTACCCCTAGGGTGAATGTACCCCAGGTTGACAACGCCTGGTCTAACGAATGGAATTGTGTCTAAAAAGCGTTTCCAATAGCGGGATAATTGCAACTGTCATACTTTTGATAAAGTGAATAAGCATGGTAGTTCACATGAGCCAGATCTTGTGTAGCCCGGTAACCTGGATTTTAAAGTTGCGCTCGATTCTCTGTATTTTGCAAACAAGGCCACCACTAGTTCGGTATTTCACTTTTTTGCTTTCATGTTATACATACAAATGTTTTGAACCCTAAAGATCTGTCTGTGGACCCCCGGTTGGGAACGACTGGAATAGGAAGTCCTGATGCAACCGCATCGCAGTAACTACGGAAGTTGCAAACCACACACAGACCGAAGCAATGTTATACATCAAATCAGTGATAGTATGACTCGAGTCTCGACTCAATTAATCAGCTAATTCGAGCCACGATTTCGGATGACTCGACTGACGTCGTCACCCTCTAGTGACACCCTCTGCAACAGCGATGCGGTTGCACGAATCGAGTCGCACTTTGTGCCAAAAGACTCGCTTCGACTCCATTATCAATTTTGTGACTCTTAACTTGAATCAAGTAATTTTTGCCACTGATCCAAATTTTCTATTGACAAGGGTGGTGAGTTTGAGCTAAAGCAAATGAGCCTCAGTTGCTGCAGTCATGCATGAATAATCTTTGTGCAGGTTTTACTTTTGCTTTGAATGCCAATAGCACGATGTACTTTGGCTAAACGGTGTGGCATTACTTTTCTGACATAACGATTTACTGCAACGATTACGTTCACTACTGTATTAGAAATTGATACCAGGAGGGCACAAGAGCTTATTGTTAGAAATTGATTTTTTTTTCACGTAATACTTGCACATCGCCACTGGGTTGTCATAGGCATCTTAATCTTGCTTTGGATTTCGTTTTTGGGGAAAGTCCATGTCTATGAGACGCTGTAGGTTTTTGAATTTGGCCTAGGCCAAACTTGTATAATTGATTAGAGAAAGAGAGGTGAAATACAAAGCCTGATATCTTCGCATGCACCTATTGTGATAACATTTGCTAAAAAACAAAACAAATCAGAATCCTAAAAATCTGACTCCAGGAATTAAAACTATTATAAAGACCTAAACATGCCTTTTTCCAATATTGCAAAAAAATACATATCGTCTAAAATTGTCCTTCCCCAACAACTTTAATGTCTTACTTAATGAATGATTTTTGAACTTTTTTATTTCCAATTACCACTGTTGGTGACATATGCCAAATAATTTCATCTCACAAATGCAAAAAAACATCTAACTGTTATGATATTCCAGAACTTCCAGAAAAGTATTTAAAAATTTTTGCTAATACTTTATCTCCATGTTTATCTGAATCTTTAAATCACACAAGGTGAGTTTCTTAGCCTTCAAATTGTTTTAAATTACATTTATCTTTAAAATATCCTTTCGAAAATCTTTTAATCACTGTAGAAGACCAATATCCATTGATCTCAACCTCCCCAATTAACTTTGAAAATTGATTTATTGTACAGCAGATTGTAGGCTACACTTTTTCACAAGTGTTTATATTCTAATATTGCCCATAGTGGTATGGTATGAGCACTAAGCATTCTATTGAATTAGCAATTGCCAGCGTTTCTTTAAGGAAAATGTTAGGTACCCAGCATGGACCTGTAGGGACCCGACTGCTCTGAATCTAGGGACCGGATTTTCATGTCTAGAGCCCAAATCGGGTCCCTAAAACGCCTTTGAAAAACCCTGGCAATTGCTACCATCTAAGCAATGACAGGATTTGTAATGAAGTCAACTAACAAATAACATCCACATGGTTCTTTGGCTTGAGAAAAGCTTTTGCTAGGTTTGCTTATAATATCCCACTTTGCTTCAAAAATTGATTTTCCATCCAATAAGAGATAACCATTAAAATGTCTTCATTCTTACTTGTGCAACAGGATTCAGCGTACTAAAACAGCAAGTCTTCTTTCTTACCTGTAACCCGCGGTGTTACTCAGAGGTCTGCCCTTCGAATTTATTATTGCATGTATTTAATGATAATGCTAAACCCTCCAAATGTATAACTGTTTTATTCTGTAATAATATCAACCTTCATATTTCAGGACAAACCTATGAAAATATTTAAATACGCAATGAAATTAGAAAAAGATGACCACAGGGTTTGTGACAGCAAATAATATGTCGTTTGTTACAACAGCAATTTCATGTTCACGAATAACTCCACCGATGATTTTTTTCCGCTTACGTTAAGAACAATCAGCCGATATCAAAACGACGTAATATAAATATCTGGACATTGCACTTCGTGGTAAACTTAATTGGGATCCTGAAACAGACCATTTGGAAACACAATTTCCAAATCATGTTTCGTTTCTAATTTTTGTTGAAATTTAATTTTGTTCAAAGTCAACATTACACCAATGTTTCAATGCTGAGGTCTTTTTTTCTTTTGTTGTTTTTTGTTCTTATCTAATTTTTTAATACTTAATTGTTGAAGTGGTATTGACATTACCTTATTTACTTCCACTAATTCTATTACAGAATGGTGTAAGGGTCATTGTTCATAACAAAACTGAAATGGATATTCTCTATTCTCAGTATCAAATTTTAATATTTTTGTTTCATTTAAATTATCAGTTTTTAATTTCGTTATTTTATTAATAACTGTGAACTGCTTAACCTCTTTTGACAATTACTTTTGTAAGATTGCACCATTTCACAATTTCCCAGCAAGGCTTGTTTCTTCACGAAAAATTTACCTAGAATGAAAACATCTTACTGTCATCTTTGTATAGTGTTGCAACCTTTACTGCAGGCATCGAAAACGTGAAGTCTCTTTTGTTTTTTTCGTTTGGAAAAACATACAAAAATATTTTGTTTGCATGTCAATATGACAGTTGATTCTTCATTCGTGTGTTTTGATTTTTTGTAAGTTTTGTGTAGTGTCTCTTCTACCAAGATACCCTTCACACTTTCAAATGCCCATCCCACACTCCCTGTGCTGTATATAGGCATGCTTTTCACCTTCTGTTCGTTTTTTGTTCATATTGTGCTTTGTTAATAACGTATGTGTGATGTTAAAAGTATTTCATTTTGTCACCGATGTTCAAAATATTGCATTTTTGTGACTGTGGCTGTTCATGAGAGTTGCTTGTTTTATTTTTAAACATTTTGCTTGCAACTTATCCATCTTTTCCAAACAACTCTGGTTCTAGATTCAGGAAGATCTTTATGCATTTAGCAATTTCTTGTTTCTTATTTGCATGGTTTGACATCTTGTTTCAAACTGGTATTTACTTCTATTTCATTTTTGCAATGATTAAGTGATGGCTGAGCAGCACACCACATAATTTGTTGTTGTTGTCGTTGCTTTAAACAACCTTTTAAATTTGCTGAATTGCAATTACTGTAGATTCATTTGTATCAATAACCAAAGAAAGAGAAAACAAAATATTTGTTGTTAATTCTTTGTTCCTATAGGACGTATCTTTACTTCAGTGTGATGAAAATTAGTCCAGAACATGCCTGTGTAACAACTAAGTATAAAAATCTTGGTAAAAAATTCAAAATCTTTGCTAGAGTGCCCTGCGATCATTGTGTTTGTTGATGCGTTTGACGCAAAATAGGCCAATGACGCGGATTTGTGGAAATCGTGCTTGGCTGGCGGAAACGGATTTTTGATCTTCATAGGCGAACCAACCGAAAATGGCGCAGTCACATATTTGACCAAACATATAGCCTACATGTTTCATAAGCTTCACATTCATCTATTTTTTCTTATCTGTGCTCAACAGTAGCGTCCAAAACAAACAATTTTCTAAAGCAAAACACGTTGTACATACGTGTGGCGGTACAAAGGCGTTAAGGAAAAAGGAGTGAAGAGCACGTTGCGACTCGCTTTTCACGAATGTGAAAATCTCGCACACATGCTAAATCAAGTGCAAAAATTGCTGCTTTTGAAACGTAAATCAGGTAAAACGCACTCAGATGGTCAGATGGTTGCAACTGCTAAATTCATGATTCGCGTGGTTGCTACCCTTTCCGACTGCAAAGAATCGAACGCAACGATAGCTGTTGCTGTCCTTATGCTGTCATTATGGAAATTCGTATTAAGAAATAAACAACTACAATCATCGAATCTAGTACGTCTGAACAAAGCATAGTAAACAATTGAAAAGGGTTTGTCTTGGCTTTCTTCATAACAAAGTCATTTAGGGATCATAAAAATTTGTTTGCCAAGTTTGGTACTTCCAAATCAGTGCACAGAACGCTCAGTGTGGACAACCTCTTGTGGTCCATTGTGGTCCATTAATTTTTTTTTAATTCCCTTGAATCTTGAAAAAGGCCGTTATCCTGAGCAGTTAGTTACTGTCAAGCTAAGAGATGCGTATCCGGGGTTGCAAAATTAAGAACCACTTATCTAAGGTCCGAACCCAAACACGTTTCTATCATTGTCTTGATGTTTCCTTGCTCTTTGTCACCTAATTGCAGAGTTCTGTAGTTACCATTTGGTTGAGTTGAGCAGAGAAGGTATGCGGCTGGGATAGCGGACACCCAGGGTTGATAGTTTGAAACTTGCTAAACTACACAAGAATTGAGAATGCACATAAAGTTCGAAAGAAAACTGTTTGTTTTTTATTATGTGGTTGTTATTGTAAAACTACTGGGGGACAGAACAGATGCAGGCTTGTATGAGCCGTTATAATCAATCCCCCTGAACTGCCAATTAATGACCAAGCTCGAAATGATGCACATATTGCAAGCTGTAAAGCACAGATGTGCCACTGGATTAGCGCACACACCCAAGGTGGCCATATCAGCAAACGAAAGAGGAAACTAGTGATGCATCAAAAAGCAAGTTTAAACGAACAGTTTTGAACCTTAGCTTGGAAAATCAATCCAATGCCCACAATTATCTTTCAATCCTTTTTTGTGATTTTCGCTTGATCACACGATCTGGAAAAAGTCACCTCATTATCAATTTGCTTTGGTGTGCTTCACACACCTACATTTTAGGTCCCTGATATGGATGAATGTGAAAATGACGGGCATTTGAAGCTTTGGACGTCCGAAGCCGTCGACCAGTTCACCCCCACTCTGCACGCCATTGTGAAGGGAGCAGTATAAAAACTTGCACAAGCACTCAAGAGCAAATCTTATTTCTGGATGACTTTGTTGAAGAAAATTAAAATAGAAAAGATCACAACTGAAGATATTAACGAACTCTGCATCATAAAAACGCTAACAAAACTACTGTATGGCTCAGAGAAAGCACTGTGATATTATTAATTGTTACACTTGACTCACAGTGATATCCTACTCTGGATGAAATTTCCCAAAATAAACCAGTCCCCACAGAAATATTTTTGTTTCAGAATCAGACATTGTAACTTAACTCAGTCTATTTAAGCCGGTCGTTCTAACTATTACTAGAAGGTGAAGGTAGGCCACTAAAATGTTGGATTTTACTGTTTTTATTGGAGGAAACTGATAACCCTACACATACCTCTTATCTGCAGTAGAACGTTAGGTTTTGATCAGGTGCACAAGCATGAAAAACAGCAAGTTCTTTCGCCTGATTCACACGTAACAATCGATATCATTTAGTAAACAGCGAACGGAGCTGTGAGTATGACGACACTACAGCCTACCTGCGGCTTAACCAACGGATCATACTAACATTCATGGAAACCTATTAGAAGACCCTGGCGTTAACGAAATCTGATTACCGAAATCTGAAACCGAAATCACGAAATATGATTATGTGAATAAAACTAAATTTCATGAATAGTTTTAAAATAAATTGTTAACGAATGTTTATCATACCGATCTTATACGGGCAATTGAATCTACGCGTAACACAGTTTGCTGGAGGCCCCTTTGGATTTTTAGGCCCTAAGCTTAGGCTTACTAAGCATATTGGTAAATCCAACCCTGCCCATCACAGAAATTCAGATTAGAAATAGGAATTATAATGTTACTGATATTTCAAAAAGAGCCAAGTAGTAATAGGACAGTGTCAGACGCAATATTGTACGGTTTTCAGTGTGTTCAGATTCAGGAAACGAGTCTTGTAGTCTTCCCCAGCCTCCCTTCCCCGACCTAACTGGAGTCTTCCCCTTCCTCCCCACTCCATCCTATATTTTTTAATAATCATATTTTTTTCTTTTTGCTATTTTTTAATGTTTTTGATATTTTTTTCATGTTTTTGATATTTTTTATGTTTTTTGATGTGTTTAATATTTTTCGTGTTTTTCAATGTTTTCTTCCAGTTTTTCAATTTTTCAACATGCTTTTGGTTAATTTCATATTAACTTCTTGAAGGTTCAGTCTCAACTGGCCACTTTATTTCTTCAAACCCAGTGTTTTTCAATCGGGGTTCCGCGGAACCCTGAGGTTCCGCGAGTTGCTGCTAGGGGTTCCGCTGAAACAAACCGAAGTTGCCTGGGACAAAACTCGTAACTATATTTCTGTGCGGTTGTAGCAATACAGACACTTGGATCATTGCATAGGGTTCCATGAACAACGTAAACATTTGCTGAAGGTTCCGCTGCAGCAAAAAGATTAAAAAACACTGCTCTAACCTGTCATTGATTAAGGAAGGTGCATGTCACGTTTTAATCTGATAAGCAAATGTTCACGCAATTGGCCAAGATCGCTTCACTTGATCATCATTTCATGACCATGTAGATGTTGGTATCAAAGCAAAACCCATTGACATCCTGCTAACTTCATCAGTTGTTTTGCGTAGCATTCTTCTCTGAACGTTTATCGTGTTTTAACAAAAGCAAACAAGAAATTACTCAGTTGTTGCAACGTAAAGCGCGAAACACTTCTCAGTTAATCATTAACCAGGTTTACCCTATCCTGTAACAAAATTGATATAACCGTATCATTTTTGCAGAACAGCATTTTAACAAAATTTGCCTGTTGTTCAATGTCATCGTTAACATTTCGTATCTTACGATTTATTTTAACGAAAGTAGCAACTATTGCAAAGTTCGACTCCTAGACACATATATCGCATTAGCAGTTTAAATTACCCTTTCTTCCGAATGTTTATGCTTTCTGTAAGTTTTGTTGTTCCTTTGTGCAGTGTTACGTCAGTCATTAACTAACTATCTCAACCATTGCATAGTCTATGATGATGTTGCACAAACTAGCCACACCATTCCTCCAATCTGTAACTGATTGCGTTGTGAAAAGGTATGGGGCCTACCTGTTACCTCAGGTTTTAATCCGATAAGCAAATATTCACAGTTGCTTCACTTGAACATCATTTGATGACCGTGTGGATGCTAGTATCAAAGCACAACATATTCATAGATGACAACCTAATAACTCATTCTGTTCTTTTGCGTAGCATACTGCCCTGAACGTTTCCCCTGTTTTAACAAAACCAAACAAGGTATTATGCGTTAAGGTTGCTTTCACCAAAACCACAAAACACTACAGTTAGTAACTAATCCGGCGTGCCCTATTCTGAATAAAATTTATATGACCGCATGATTCCTGTAGGACAGCATATTAACAAACTTTTCCTCTTTCTTTATGCCACCGTTGACGGTTCATTTCTTACGACATCTTTCAAACGAAAGTACGAACCATTTCAAAGTTCAAATGCTACGTTCGTGATATTTTGATCCAAACTAGTCACACCATTGCTCCAACATGTAACTGATTGTGTGGTGAAAAGGCATACCAGGTTTTAATCTGATAAGCAAATATTCACGCAACTGGCCAAGATTACTTCACTTGAATATCATTTTGTGACTGTGTGGCTGCTAGTATCAAAGCAAAACATATTCACAGATGACAACCTACTTACGCATTCTGTTCGTTTGCGTAGCATACCTCCCTGAACTTTTGCCCTGTTTTAATTAAACCAAACAAGATATTACTCATTACGATTACTTTCACCAAAAGCGCAAAACGCTTTACAGTTAGTAACTAATCCGGCTTGACCTATGTTGAACAAAATTTTATAACCGTATGATTCCTGCAGAACAGCATATTAACAAAATTTGCTTGTGAAATGTATCACCAATGCATTGTAAATCGTTTTGCGAAAATAGGAACCTCACAACTTTTGCAGAAAGCATTTAGTTCTGTTTTGCAAGTTGTCAATACCATCAACCAAACCGCGACGTAAAGATTAGAAGAAGGATTTATCTGTGCAACGTCTTTTCTTGAGAGTTATGTTCAGAATTTTAGCATCACCACCATCCAATCTTTAGACAAAAAATCTCCAAAGGTTTAGCAGTTGCTTCTTTTGCATCACTTTGCCTTCGCACACACACACTTCTAACCTTCATGCTCTCGAGGTGTAAATTGATTCTTTTTCATTTTTTCTGAATGATTTGGTAAGCAAAACGCATGACAACTAAAAAATGTGTTAGTCACAACCGCTGAGTTCTTCATAAACTTTTGTTCCAAACAGCCGAATGTGCAAAACCTTCAACGTTATTCCACACTCACTCACATGTCCAACCAGAATCGATTTAACACAAACGAAATTTTTCACCGTTACATTTTTGAAAACCAGTTGATGTGTATATTTTTTCCACTCTTGCAAACGATGTTGCAGCACCATAGCCAAAAATTTACTTTGGTGAAAGGAAAACACGGCGCTCGAAAATTTTTGCATAAAGTGCAGCTTGCGAGTTTTGCGATGAAGTTTTTGCAGCCAGTCCTTCTGGGTCGTTTGTAAAACTTTTCGGTTCGACATCAACTACGTATAGATCCGGCATGTGTAAATCATTTCTAATTGTGCAAAGGTTGTTGCAGAAACACAACAAAAAATACATAACAAAAAAACACGACCAACGGCACACTGTTACGCTTTATAAAAACTGGCAACGATAATAAAAAGCGTCATACCTCTGCAACCACCAAACCCATAACATGGCAAGAAGCATCTGTCGAACGAACTGACATAAGGATGCATCTCACTCGGTAGTATAAGTTTTCGTTAGACTATGAATTCACTCCGCCATGGAAAGAATTTCACACATATTTTTGAACTAGTCAAATGCTACGCCACAACACGTATGTATGGCACAATGCAAACCAGTTCAGCTGTTATGTCACAAGACATCCGTACAGTGCAATGCTAACTGGTCAGATGCTACGTCACAACACATCGGTATGGTGCAATACTAACGTGCAACATACGGCTTGCACGTCTTCCATGCAGAGTTATTAGCCTGACCAGTTACATCGCACAAAAAGTTTAGTGGTAATCAGCTTTTATAAGTCGAAGGAAAAAAAGCAAAAAAGCCGAAGTCTTGACACATTTCAAACTAAGCATGAGCGCAGTGTTCAACATTTCAATCCTTCCGCAATCAATGACAAGTTAGAGAAATGAAGTGGCCGGTTTAGACAAAACTTTCAAGAAGTTACAAGTTTTCTCTAAAATATGAAATTAATCAAAAGCATCAAGATATTATCATAACGTGAAAATATGAAAAATACTACCAAACTGCAAAATATGAAAATAATCAAAACATGTGGAAAAATTGAAAAACTGGAAAAACATTGAAAAACACGAAAAATATTAAACACATGTAAAAACATCACAAAATATCAAAAACATGAAAAAATATGATTATCAAAAAAATCTCTGTCGGGGAGGTAGGGAAAGACCCCAGTTAGGTCGGGGAAGGAAGGCTGGGGAAGACCCCAAGACTCGTTACCTGAACCTTAACACACTGAAAACCGTACAATATTGCGTCTGACACTCTCCTATTACTACTAGTCATTTCCATTTCAGGTAGTAGCTTTATCTTTGAGGAAATCAGCAAATTTATTATACGGAGAATCAAAGTGCTACCTGCATTGCAGGCGTGTAAAAATTTCATTTTGCAAAAAATTTGCATATTTCATGTTCCACTTTTGAGATGATATAACCAAAGTTGTCCGTCAAGGTGTAACTAACCCATTGTTTTCAATAGTTTAAATGACATTGTGTCTTCTTCTTGTTACGCTACTATTTTCACTATATATAACATCGAAATGCAAATATTAAAAGAAACTAAAGGTAGGTCATGCGTTGTACTATCTACTATATACAAACGTAGATTTTCAAAACATTTGTGACAAAAATGGAGGATTGAAAAGGTTTGAATAAGCCTTTAACTGCACGCCTGATAAATAACAACTGAAAACGTGAACTTTTTAAGTCTCTCTCTCGCTTTTATCTGCCCTGCTGGTGCAACCAACATATGCATGCATAAAAAAGCTAATCAGCGTAAGCAATAAAAAATTGACCAACCTAGGGTAAGGAATATGTTTTGCAGAATTATTTCGATCTCCACGAAGTTGTCTGAAGAATCTGACGACAAGGGAGGTGGTGATGAGTTGTTATCTGAACATAACGACATGTACTTTAACATGACCTATGGACAGGTATGGAATATATGTTTGTATTCATTTGCTTTTTTCTTGACAACACGTTTCGTAAAAGTTAGTTCTTAAGTAAAAGGTAGAAACAAACAGGCTGCGTGAAAGTTAATGAGCAAAAAGTTTCTAAATGTGTGGTAAGTTCTACGCACATGTGAACTGTTTTAATGTTAACCTAAGTTCTAACTACTGCACGGGGTGATAACAGCTTTTGTTCACCAAGCTACTAACCTTTGTACAGGAGTTTGCAGAGCTAATCTTTAAACGGTTTATAGCCATCTGTGGTTCATCTGTTAAGCTTCTACAAAAGCATGTTTGGATACTAACATCTTTAGCTATTTTAATTTTAATTCTTTTAAAATCATTAATATTTTCCTTGAGAAAGCACTTACCTTCTTTCAGTTGCAAAAATCATGTTCAGGGCACCTTACCTTTGACGTCTGTGTGATAAGAAAATGAAATTACTTTTGTTTTGAAAATGCTTTGACAAAGTTTGTAGCACGTACAAAAGTATATGCATCTTTGTCCAAAAATCAAACTCGATTCAGCGAAGTTCATGAAAACTATCTCAAATTGTTTCACTTCAAAAGTGGTCCTAATTGAGCGAAAATACCTGTTCCAGTAGATGACTCTTGGCATCCACCCGTCAGAGAACTTTCCTGCTCCGTTTTTGCTGTTGACAAAGTTGAACTGTAACTTGCCTGTTCATTCTTTTCGAGGATAACTGATTTCGGTGAATGGCTCTTTTTCTGATTTTCAGGATTTTCTATATAAAAGCGAAATCACCAAACATGATCATCTTTTTCAGCAAAGCTAAAATTTTTAACGGTTTCAGTTCAATTCCAACAAAGCTTTCACATGATGGCAACAGGCGAAAGTGTTGCGTCTTACCGATGAGATTTCATCAAGTTTGGAGTTGCACACACTCAAACACTCAACCAATATAAAAAAGATTTCGTAGGTTTCCAAGACTTCAAACAAAGTATCAGTCCAAAGCTAATTTTCATTTTAGCTCATAGCGCTACTATCTAAACTCGTGGAACACATTTATAAATTTTGTCGGATAAACGTTTGTGGCGTCTAAATGGTTTCGTCAACCGAATTTCGGACCTCTGCATCCAGAAGGGATCGAGCTGGAGAGAAACTTACAAACCCTCAATTTAACTGTAGGAAGTTTCACCAGACATTTCGATTATCATTGCAATTTTGTGGTGGGATTATGTCAGATCACCCGTGCGTTTTCTTTTTGGCCTATTGGTTTTTTCGCAAAGCTTTCACGCCGTTAATAAAACCACAATTGCATTGTTTCCACAAAATAACATTTTTAGCAATGCGAATAATTTTGCAAAAATTGAAAAAACGGCTATATCTTTAACTAATGATTGGTTAATCGATCCACATCTACTATGAGTTGCTGCACTGGTCTGTGTCTCTTCACTGTTGTTGCAGTTTGTATTTTGACACTAGACCTAGAAAACAGCATGTGTTGCACTATAAGATGACGCGTAGTCGCCAAAAGACGTCCGTGAACCACGGCATGTGGTAAAAAGCACTGCCGTTCCTGATAGAATTTCCAGAGAATGGAGGGATTCGGCTTGCTTACGAAAATTTTCCATTCCCATAGTATATTTTCTGACACCAGCTGAGAAACGTATCTTCGTGTGAAGAACATTTTCATATCTGGGAAAGGTCGCGGATGCAACAGCCTCAGAAGGCTTGAAATACCTCACAGTTTTCAGAAATCTCAGATAGTTTTACCAGAGGTGCACAGAGGTTAGATGGCGCCAGGGGCAAAAAAACAAATTTGGCACCCCATTTTGGAACCTAAGGTCTTTCGGGAGCAAACGTACTGCATTAAAAGAAAGTACTTGCAACATTGCTGGAAAATTTTGGCGCCCCCAGTGTTTCGGCATTGTGTCCACCTCACCTCCGTCAGTATCAGTCCTGTCGCCACGGAGGGCTGTGGTGGGCTTATTCTCCCAAACAATGCTCCAAGCCCCCCCGAATTGAAATATGAGACAGTATAAATCAGTGGATATTTTGTCAAGCTTTAGAATGTCAAGCCCCCTGCACAAACGTAAAGGCCCCTATTGAGGATTTTCTGGCGACAGTTCTGATCGGTATGCCCCTGAGTTCTACTGGCTCCACACCAAAGAGGGGAAGAAGCAACGTCGGAGATCAAAACGCTCTACCTGGTCCTTGGACGAACGTTTCGACCACTTTCTGTGGTGTAACCAGCACGATTTGCCTCGCCAATTTTTCCTAGGACATTCTGGTAACATGGCCGTGCAGGGTCTCCCTATCTGGGAAACACCTCATGCAGAGTGCGGGCCGACAATAGAATGTGCGCTGATTATCAGTCGATTCCCACTAGCTTCATCAGTCTTCAACTGTCCTTCTTGGCTGTATGACTTGTTCTCTCTTAATCGTACAGCCAAGCATTCCTTTTGATTTTATATGGTGTTTTGATGGCGCATTATAACTGTAGTGGTTTTGCACCGCCACGACCAAGCTGTTACAATGTCTGGTATTATTTGACTCAATTTGCCCAAGCATTCTACACTGTTTTGCAACACACTACTTTATTTTACCAGAGTGTAGCGGCTGCAGGCAATTTGCATGGGCCTACAGTGAGTGGTAAGCGATTATTTATGTTGCGTGAATGCATTGCGTTTCAATGATTGACCAAAGGCACCTGGCGCGAATGGTGAAAGGCACCAGGTGGGTGCTGACATGAAACCTGCGAGTGGTTGGTCACGCGTTAGCAAGTCAATTCGATAGATTATGGATCAGAAATGGAACAGAAGAGTTTTTGTGCTTTTCTTCCACTGAAGCCACGCAAAAAAAGGTTGCCGTGGAAAAATACAGTGGGGTGTTGCAAAAACCTGAGTGGAATATTGTCGTTTAGCCAGGTGGGCTAGTTGGAGTCGTCTCCGAAACAGGGAGATTGCCTGATTAATTGGTTTCCCAGAAGGGAGACCATGCAATGGCAACTTTTGACATGCCACAGCGCCAACGGAAAAACACTCATTTCTATTCCATTTATGTATTCAATATCTCAATCACTGATTCCTATTACATTTTGATTTTTTCACTACAGCGTGACGATCCACTCAAAAACCGCGGTTTTTAAGTCAGTTCTTGCAAGTGCCTTTTTCCATCCGCGGGAGGTCCGTTCAGTCACGCATTGAATCGCAATGCATTCAATTCACGCAACGCAATTAATCGCATACCACACACCGCATGTCCATGCAAAGTGCCTGCAGGTACTACAATCGAACCACCATAGGATAGGTCTCTCTAATCGGAGGAAAATGGGTCGAAATTCAGGGGTTAACAAACTTCACAATTACGCACTTTGTCGCGATGTATCACACCGGTACTTTTTCGCAATAATCCCATCTTTACCGCTTGTACTTAAGATAGCACGCTTTCAGTCATTACCTAAAATTCATGACCATAGCTGAAAATCGGAACTAAGATCAATTTTAAAACTGACAGCTTTAGGGTGTTTAAAACAGACCCGTAGCCATGGCAGGCGGCATTGGGGGCAGTTCCCTCAATTTTTTGTACCCCGCAAATGTTTTTTCCCTGAAAAATTTGTTTTAAACACACACTAAAACAAATACCTTGCCCGCCTAAAGGTGTGTTTTGGCCCCTCCCCACTTACCAAACCTAAAACCTGGCTACGGGCCTGGTGTGAAAGCTCCCGTTTTGTCATCACGAAGCGAAAAACTCACGTAGAAATGCGCTTGATTTACCAATCCTTATGTTAATCTCCTTATTCCGCCTTTCGCCACTCGTGAACATTATCCTGAGGTACTTTAAATTCTCCACCTGCTGCAGTGTATTGTTGCTTACTTGCAGCGTACACTTGCCTGGGTTTCTGTAGAGAGATACAACGTAGGTCTTTTTTGTGCTAATTTTCCTTCCATCTTGGTGGCAGGCAGCAGAAAAAAATGTATCTTTAAAATCCTGTTCAGAGGATGCAAGTAGAAAGAAATTATCTGCAAAGAGCAAACGGTTGATCCTGTTCTGCAGCTTCCAACAGTGACTATCTTGCCGACTTGACTATTGTTGTTTATGAAATTCATAGACTAGGTGACACATTCTGTGGTGACAGCACACAAAGGAGTCGAACATCCACAGTGAAAGGTTGTGATTTAACTCCGCCGATACGGACACAAATTTCAAAGCAGGGACACAGTAACTTGATTGCTAGTAACAGACGGCCGTTAACACAAATTTCCCGAAAGAGTCCCCAAAGCTTTTCACGGCGAACTTGGTTTGTGCGCTTTCTCAAGGTCGAAGAAATGTGCATTGAAATTATCAGCACACACCCAAGAATCCTATAAAGTTTGCTAGATACTGAAAAGTTTGTCTGCAGTGTCAAGGCCAGGATGAATACTACACAGGGCATCCATCACCTTTGGTTAAATTGTTTCACGGCATCTTTTTTCAAAGCAGTTAGCACACAATCTTCCAAGGACGCTAAGGATAAAGGTTTTTAGCGTCTGAGAATAGAGGTTCCCCTGTAGTTAGTGCATTCTCTCCTGACTCCCCTCTTGTGCATGGATATATCACCCCAATTTGCCATTTTTGGTGACGTTCCAGAAAACCAGACCACTGGGCACACACGAGTCAGCAAAAGACATCTCCATTCAAGGATTTGACAAGTTCAGGTCGGATTTCATCGCAGCTAGCAGCCTTCCCAGCTTTCAGTGTTTCTGACAGCCAAGAATGCCTGTTCTTGACTGTGGTGATGGTTTTGTCCTCTGCCAAATGGTCTTTCTGTGTTCTATGGTGAAAAACGTACTGGCTTTAAAAGATCTTTGAAATACTCTCTACATGCCAATGTTGTCCTTATTGTCAATCAAGATATAATTTCACAGTACCGTAGTTCTTGTGGATGTATTGTCATGAGATCGTTTGCCGTTGAGTTGCCAGATCACCTTGTTGGTTTGCTAACAATTGCAATCTAGTTTATACATAACATTCTCCCATGATTGCATTTTAGACTTTTTCACAAAAAGGGCTGAGCCTTTCGCGCGTGAACGTACCGTGTAGGCAACCAATATGCAGGTTTGTTCCCAATCCACGTCTTGTAGTGTGCTTTTCCTCTTTCACTTCCCGGTTGTGTAAAACGAGTTTCTTTTGGTGTTATTTGCAATACCTTCCCTCCGCATACACGAGCGTCCGATGAAGTTACAGAAGTTTGAACAGCTGCCACTCAACCTCAGCGCATGCTGCGCATTCCGGGAGATCTTGGAGCAACGACGATACGCTGTCTGCGAAGGTCTGTTTTGCATCGTTGTCCGCCAGGGCCTCCCATTTCATTCGGCAGTATATACGAGGGAAGCTGCTACCGCTTTGAAAATTTAGCTCGAAGTCGGGAGTCGTGCTATCGACCATCTTTGCCACTGTAGTGAATGCATTCAGGCAAACTTTTATAAACGCCCGAGTTCTTTCACCTGAAGGAACGCTCCACCAATTGTACCTCAATTCAAGTGTTTTTTCCTAATAGCTTAAATTATTTCCGATAGTGATTCTCTTTGCAGATTTCCAAGGTGTTTCCTGTCTTTTCCGCGATCTTCGCATTCGTTCTATCTCAACCGTTCCAAGGACATCATAGTCCTGCACGTTTTTGTAGACAGTCTTGGATTTTCAGGTTGTAAGTTGAAAACCATTCGGTGGTGATCGTTAAACAGTTCTGCATCCTGAAACTATGCAGAAATAAAAACAGTGGCTGTTGGCCCTATGAATCTCTGTATCAGGTGTTCGTGTTAAAATTTTTGTTTTGGTAGAAAGTATTCTTTATCCACAGTGCGTCGTTACAGCACAGTTGAAGACTTCCCTTATTTACATCAGAAATACTGCATCACTATGTCGGCCAATCCAATCCTTACATGCACCAGCATCGTTCATACATTGTGCATTGAAGTCTTCTAAATGGGTCGTGGGTAAGATAGTTTTAACCCTTTGGAGGACATCACTAACTTATTCCACGAGTTCTGGGAATAGTGCACTTGAGTGTGGGGGGGAAACCTGAATAAAACACATGAAGTGTTCTATCAACTGCAACAAAAGCATTCCTACTAGTTGGAATACACATCATTCCCACTAAGGGATCCATTTATCAACACAGCTTGCCAGTTGCGGGGTTACAAGCATAACCAATCCAGCCTGGACAAACTGTGCTGGATCAACACCGGAGCAAAAGAGTTTCCGCCCATAGGCAGGCTCAGAAGTACTAGAAACACGACGTTTGTAATCGAAAAGGTTCCATCAGCATCCAAAGAATATCGTTTGGCTTTCCTGACCAGTTCGTGTTCTCTTCCAGTAGGTGAAGTGATGTTCTAGTTTCCAATCACTAGCTCATGGTGTGGTAAGATTACCGTGTGGCTTTCAAGTTTCCCATCTTGCGCTTTTTCCATTCGCCTTCCCAGATGTGCAGCGAGCTGAACGTGGGGTCTCTACGTTTAAATGTCTGGCAAGCAGGGGCGTAAAGAGAGGGGGCAAGGGGGCACAATTCCCCGGGCGCCAACTCACAATGAGGGCGCCGAATCACTGCGGGAGGCGTCGAATGACTGCGGGGGTGCAGACAAGTCCCAACAATGTCACAGGCACTTTCTTCAATACAGGAAATTTGCTTCCGAAAGAGCTCAGGTTCGAACATGGGGGCGCCAAACTTGTTTCTTGCCCGGGCGCCATCTAACCTCGTTACGACCTTGCTGGTACGGGAGATTTTCGCAAATTTTTTGAAAGGGCCCCTCTGCTTGGTCTGAGTGTGGTCCTTGATGACGCTGGCCGCTGCCAACTAGCAATAGGTTGGATGAATTTTGTGCATTTTCTGGTTGTAACTATCCAAATTATGTCGCCAGGAAAATCGATTGCACCATTTGAACAGCAACGTTTGCGAAAACATGGGTAAAACGGAAGGTCGCTGCTGTCTGCACATTTGTTTAGTGAAGGCCCTGCACTGAGTCTACTACAAACGCAGTAATGTGGAAATTACTGTGCCACATCTCAAGAGGAGAAGCTATATTTTTGCGTTTGTCAGTTTTGTTAATGGGGCGAGGTGGAAAATGCTTGTTCCCCTTTTCTGCCACAAAACCTGTGCAAAGTATATATTCATCGTAAATGTGCAATTTTATATGAAAACAAACTAAGGAATTTTTAAAGATTTTCCTCCAACATAACTTTACAGCAGCTGTGAACAGCTCGTGGGGACGTTGTCGCGAATATTTTAAAAGCCAAAATCAGGGAAAGACAGTACAATGACTGATGCGCGGATCTGGATGATATGACAATCAAATCAATTTTACAAGAGCTGTGAATGACTTGTGGGGCCAGAGCGGGAACCGATACACCGTTGTATTAATCCGTGTGGCGCATTTCAAGGAACAACTTGACCTACGTTATATCTTTTCGGCAACTGGTCGCGTCGTTTTCATGGCTTTTTTGTGTATAACAAGAGGTGCAACTGGATAATATCAATTTTTTGTTAATATCTTTTCAGATGAGACTCGGACTCTACAGTATTGTAGCTATCGCCTTCACAATCTACTTTCAAAATGAATCGAAACGTGTAGGCTGATGCTTGTCATTACTTCCAAATAATATTAAATTTATACGCAATTGAATCTTTCAGCATTTGTTTATATTTTTCCGTTACCTGTTTTTTGATCGAACGTGACTTTATCACATCCAATAGCAATTTGTCTCACGTTGGGCAAGCTGTAGGAGATGTGGATGCTGTCTTCATAAAAAATATCAATGATTAGTTCGTCAGTAATGGAGAACTTCCAACAACAGAACAGAATAATACGACTCTACGCGATACGTCCAAGCGATCCTGGCTCAGTTCATGTTTCTTGTTGTTTGAAATGAAACGACTTCTGCGTTTTTCAGAAATTGACTGACGTCAATCTGATGATGAAAGTGCTTCAGTTGACGTGGCTCGCACCACTTAAATGTGACACTTTAAGCAGTCTCACCACAACATTTTGCAAACAGAGGAAGTAAAAATGAACACATATAGTGCAAACATATGAACTTGGAAATTCTGAAAATTGTCGTTACAAATCATAAGGTTGAAAAGAACAACTTGGAACCAATGTGTTGAACTTCACTATCAACAGAAGTAGTTGCATTTTAAGCATTAAAATTAGTTTTGTTTCAGTCAATGGCATGTGTGTACTTTTTCTTATAAACAGTTTGTTTCCAAAAAAATTTGAGGAAAAATTTGAATAAACAAACTAGCCTGCTTGTTTTGAATCGCATAATTGATAGCTCGAACCTGTGGATGCACTATGTGCAAAAAGGGCTCGACCGGCGAGCGTTCTTTAAGAAATTAAACAAAAATACACTGACGTGTCGGCCTGTCAATGACCGGTCTTTATCTGGGCGCAGAACAAGACTTGGTAGTATTCATCGTTTTGTAAAAGCTCACCGCAGTAAAACAATCCCAGTAATGTAATCAACATAGCATGCCCAAAGCACCCCGGGCCTGTAGGTCAAAGGTGATCGCAGAGCGTAAATAGTGTGTGGAATAATGCGGTCCACGAGGATGCGTTAAATTGCAACCGTGTCGCGAGACACCGATCACTAGCACAAAACATCATTTACAATAGCACAACGTTGTTTCAATCCAAATGAAGATTTATACACAGAGCAGAATTGGTCATTAGTTTTGCTGTTCATAACATTACTGTTTGTGTTTATAAAGAAAGACTCGAGAAAACAACGTTTCTTAAAATCAGTCTCGAACGCTAAGCTTTTTGTTTTAGGCCAATCGGTGTTTTGCTGTGATGGTGTGCTCCACCAAGGCTCCGCCAATTTGCTGTGACGGTGTGCTCCTCCAAGGCTCGAGACGTTTTTAATGCGGAAAGTTGCAGTTGCGTTGTTGGTGACGAGGATCCGAGGATGAAATTACACCAGTAATTTGAAAAGAAAAATTTTTAGAAAATTGCAAGCGCGTCAATTGTATTACAGCAGGATTCCTCCAGATATAGCAAAGCAGAGTGTCATACCGTGAACTAAAAGCATGTAATTGCGAATATTTAAATGTTTCAGCAAACCGTTTTCAGACATCTCATAAAAAAATTCAAAACTTACCTTCCACAAACCTTCCTTGTTTTGGTGAAAACTTATGCAATGGCAAAAGTTGACTCTCCTCCTTTTTTGGAAAGTAAATGCGAACGGACTTTAGCAATACTTTAACTTCATTCGCTATTTGTTCCTCACTCTGCAGGTCAAGAAGTGATTGCAGATCGTCTTGGACTTTAATCATATTGGGTCGATCTGAAGGATCTTGCACCCAACACATCTTCATGATTGATCGAAGAACATCAAGGATGTGTTGTTTAGATGCACACAGGGTGGCTTTCATGTCATCGATTGACGTCTCGTCAGGTCGTTCACCCTTAATAATTGACTCTCTGAATGCGGTTTCGTGGCTGGTGTGTTGATAGGGAGGAGACCCTGAGAGAACTGCGTACAACATCATCCCGAAACTGTAGGTGTCTTGCTCTTTTTTGGGCTTGATGTTCAAAGATTTAAGCTTTTCAGGAGCGGCATAAGCCAGGGTCATATCCATTTTTTTCGGAGAATCGCTTTGCGAAGTAGTGAAACCTGTGATTCCAACCAAGTGACCACTGCCAAAGTCACTCACTTTACAATGCAATTGCGACGTAAGCAACACATTCTCCGGTTTGAGATCACTATGAACGATTCTTTTGATTCCTGGAAGATGGTGTATGAAAGCAAGAGCCGAAGCTAACTCGCGAAAAATTCGAAGGAAGACCAGCATTGAAGGCCCAACAACATCATCGTCAAGAAACTGAGCCAGGTTTCCACCGGGCATGTACTCCATCGCTAATCCTATTGCCTCTGGCCATTTCACCCAGCCGAAAACTCGAACAACGTGGTTGTTGAATGCTTTCTGAATGAGTTGAAACTCTTTTTGCAATCTATGGCACATGCAAGTTACAATTAATTAGCTTATGTTTTGTAACTCTTCACGAATATATTTAGAATCTTGACCAATGCGCCCACTGTTGCACTGGTTGCCTTGCATATGTGCTTTGCTATGTTGTTCTTTACTAAGGCGTGATTTCTGGCATTTTTTATCCCCTGATTCCACGCAAAGTCCTTGTTTATGAACAGCTTAACGGTTGATATGACAGCCTGTTAATCAACATCATTACGGTTTGTCGGTGTTCTGTGCCGTTCCTGCGAACGCTCATCGCTGTTTTGCCATGCTTTGATATACTGATCAATTTTCGCTTGGTTACTCGTGCTTCAAGTTCACATGCATTGCTGAGTTACTTTATCTTTGAGCTTATGCATGAAAAATAATCTGTTTAGAGTGCTACTGTAGAGTGATTAAAGGAAAATGTAGTGAGAACCTTTATATACTCCATTGCTTCGGCTTGGCAACCTCAGAATGTCAGGTTGCTTGGTTGGAAGAATGACCCGCGCTCCACAACAGTGGTTTACCCTTCATTTAGCAAGGGGAGCTTTTGAATGCATGCAACATCATCTCCCTATGAACTCCCTACGCTCTTGACAGAATTGATACATTGTATCCGTGCCTAAATGAAACTTTTCGCGAACTGATCAAAAAAGAAACTTCATAATAACCACACTACAAAATCGGCTGTCAGTGGGCAGCAACATTCATAGATTTGTTTGAAACTAATATTCTATTTGACAAACTATATTTTATACTACTAAAACCTGATGTTTGCAAAATAAAAGTGTTAGCAAACTGCCACGTTTGGAGAATATGCAATAGTAAAAAAATGCGTAGTATTTCTTATCAAGTAATTATTGTCCATGGTAACGTGATCGAATATTTTTTATTTTTCTGTAAAGCAGCGGTTCGGTTTGTTATTTCTTTGAAAGCCTTCATCGCAAATTTTGAACTTTTAGAAAAACTGGTAAATATTTTGAAACAGTGGGAAGATTGCTTTATAAGCATGTTGACGTCATTCATGTGTATGTCTCAAAAGCTTGTGTTTCATCAAAGTAAATGTATTAGCGCCATCAAGCGTATACTCTCTACTACCGCCATGTATGTATCCTCGTCTTCCTTCATATATTTGCGTATTCCATGTTACTGCGATGCGTGTTTAAATTCAAGCGCCTTGCGTGTTGGAGTGAAGGCGTTACTCAATACAATATATGTTCAACCTTTATTCTTGTGAAAAAGCGCGAAAAGCTGGGGTTCACACAAACAAGTAGCAAATTCACAGACTTTATATTTTGAGCCACATCAGTGAAGTAAGTCGAAATTTTAATTTTAAAATGTGTGTAGCGCTTCATCCATTATTTTCTCGATTAAAAAGATCGATTTTCGATGCCACTGGGGCAAAATTGAATATTTCCGAATTTTGAGGTAATGCAAACATCAGGTGCCTGTTGCAAAGAAACAAATCGAATTTTGCGAAGAGCGACGCAGACAACAGCATTTACTTAAGTAATTACTTCATGAAATATTAACTATCCAAGGTACAGAGTAAATAGTAATGCACCATCACATAAAGCACGCTTGTCTACTCAGAGTAAAAATGACTGTGTATCGAAAACCCACAAAACATATACAAGTTCAATAAAAACACCCACTTTTTCACAATCCTTTCTTTATCGTTATCGCCTCCAGTGACCGGGAAACATTTGATTGCCACCCTATCAAGTTTGTCATGAAACGTTAGACGAACTGCAGAATTTGCGCCGCAACCAAGCTCTCCTTTGTTGTCGATGATGCATTGAAATTCGGTGCAGTCAAATTCGTGAAGCTGAAAAAACTTTTCACGAACATCTGGTAAATATAGCGTCAGCGAACAGTCGCTAATTTAATGCAAGTCTTTGCGATGTTTTCTCATGTCGTCACGCTCACCTCCAACGAAGTAGAACTCACACGCACGCACAAGGCGGTGACAAGGAACACATTCATTGATGAAAGAACATAAACATAGGATGGCAAAGAACACACACATAGATAGCGCTAACATGATTACTATAATATATTATAATGCGTTATGCTGCTGTGATAAGGTCCAAGGAAAACAATTCACAACATGAATATTCCTCAACTGAGAAACTGCAAAGACCAGGGGCCAGTTGGGCTGCAGTTTTCCACAAAGCGAAGTTGCCTGCAGTTAAAAGGTAAGAATTGGAGCTTACAGGGTAACTGTCCTAATATGCACTTCAAAAAACAAATGACATAAACAGCTCATTCTCTGGCAAAATGTGATTTTTCCCTTTAATGCCCGCGCGGGCCACTACAGTGGCTGGTGAAGTTACGATCAACAGTGACTCCTGAACGGATTAGGCTAGAGAGTCAGTGAAGGCATGGTCGGATCCGCAAGACAGCAACAAATATTTTGAGGTAGGTTTCGCACACCGGTGACGTCATTGTAACGTCATTTTGGGGGAAAACCCGGTTTTTGCGTGCCAAAAAAAATGAGTTGCTTCCATTCAAAAAGCCCAATCAGTTCAGGAGTTATGGCAGATCATAACTTCGCCGAGTGGCCGGCACGGGCGATAAAGGGTTGTACTTGGCGTTTTTTCAATTGTTCTTCAATTTTTACCAAACGCCTAGTCTAAACTCTGAAATATAATGATACGAATTTTGATGAAATACATGAAATAAATGCATTGGCAGTGTTTATTTCAGTTTCCTTTCAATTTACACAAAACGTTTAGTTTATGACCTGTTATTAATCGGGAGCATAATAACCAGGTTTCTAACATTCTCATAAGGATGGATGCCTCTCAAAAAAAATAAAATAACTTCCAGATGCTGTCTGTGAAACATAGCATTAAACCAAGATTTATTTCGAATGACAGTATATTTATTTCTGCAGAATAATGGCTTCTCGGTTAACACATCAGGCTTTTAAACGCATAAGATATTTGGAGCAGTTACTGGAGAATCATCCTCTGCGTTAAATATGGCAAACAAAAGTAAGGGATTACTGCAAAATCAAAATGTGTGCAATTTCTTAATGGAGGCAGTACCAATAGAAGTGGTGTTAACAATTGTTTTGTTGGGTGGTGCAGGTGTTTCTATGGAGGTGGCGCGGCGTCCACCCAGCACCCTCATGCTGCCCTGGAACCGCATCAGCTCGACTATGCGAATATGTATTTTGTGTATTATGTTGCCATTTTTTACAACCGGTGCTTTAAAAATTGTGTATAATTTGTCGGGGAGGCCCTAACTTGCTAATATTGCATAAGGTAGAGCGGATGTTTTAAAGGAAGTAACGCCAAAGTGACATGAACAGCTGCTTGTTCCTTTTGCGAAAGGCTGCACCTGGCACGTCCTTCACATCCTGGTCACAGCACCACTTTGTTGCGATCGGAAAGCCCGAGCGGCAAGTGCGCAAAGCTTCACACTGTGGCAGCAAGTGTGGCGGCCGGTAGATGGTGCCAAATTTTAATAAATGGTCACCGCTAGATCGTGCCCATGAGTAACAAATCACCGTGATAGTGGTCACCACAAACGAAAGATCGTAATTCACTTATCCGTGTATAATGATAGTGCAACCTAGTAGTTGTAGAGTGAAGTCAGTGATGCAACTTTATTGCTGCTGGTTGCTTTCATGTTAGTTAATGGCCCGAATTGCCATCTTTCTCTTGTGCCTGCCTCAGTAGTTCAAGGTGATGCAGTCAACTGAAACACAAGCGAGATCACATGCCATGATCACTCTTCGCGCATGCTAGCCATCACGTTCAATCGTTCACATGGTCGTATCATCAGAGATTACACATCACAATCACTCTATTTGGGATCACTCTATAATTGCTTGTTCGCACCACATATGCATGGGTGTTGCTCTTTTTGCATATCCCGGTCGTGGTGAATCGTACATCTAACACAACACCAACAGAGAGGTAACAGAGGTTGCAACAATGGTATTGGGGTGGCGATAGTTCGGTGGTAGAGCGTTCGCCTCTCAATTGGAAGGTTGTGTATTCGACCCTTTGAATGAATCGCCGCAGCGCTTCTTGAGCAGAAGTGTTCAACTCAGCCACCCCGGCAAAAAGCAAAGTTCAGGAATATATGCTGGACAAAATCAAGTGTGCCGCCAACTGCCGTCAGCAGATAAGAAAAAAAGTGAATGTTTCCCTTGCCTAGCAACGTTCAAACTGAAATTTCTGACATATACAAACTACATTGTTCCAAGAATCGATTATGCAAATTTTATCAAATCTCAAAACGCGGAGCAGCATAAATGTTTCTTATTCTAGCCTTAGAGTGGTTCCATTCCATGCCTTAGAATTCAGCTGAACGAGTTGATTTTGCTCCCACACGAAGTTTTTTACAGTTTCTTGAAAAAGGATAAGCAATACTCTTGTTGTCAACAGCCTGTGCCAAACAGTTTGGAAAAACAAAAATGGACCAGCAAGGGTGGATTTGATTTATTACAAAAACCTGGGCCCTCTGTGCAAGCGGTCGAAGCATCGTTCAACGCAAACAAGGTGTTGGGCTTGGAAGCTTTCAAAACCAGCTTCTTCTTTCCTGGTTTGACTTTTCATTATTTTTTATCTGACTTTCCACTGAGCATTTATTTCATCCTTGTCAATCATGCCAACTCTGACCTGCACCAACCGATGAAGAAACATGTATGTTTTTGTGGCTTGCATGCACGCTAACGCACTAGGTTAAAGCAATTTTCAGTAGCTTTCGTGCTACTGGAGATGTTATTCTCAGCGCCGCATGTAACAGCCACCGCGCTGCTACAATGTCATGGACTTGGAGTTCTGTGTGTTATTCATTGCGAGCATCAAGAAGACCCAAAATTTATTTGCTGTGACGAATTTGACAATAACATCATGCTGTCCAAAAGGACTCTTGGGTTTACCTCAAGCTCCCTCACTTCAGGCATGAACCGTTCCATGCCGACTGGACATTTTATTTGCTATCAACTGGATCATAGCTTCAAACCAACCATCGTCCAGTGAACCAGACTCCTCGCAAGGCAATGGATGGAATGGGAAGTGAATGACAGATGCGTTAAAATTCAGCACATGTTCAACATGGCGACGTGCGACTTGGAACAAGGTAGCTGCCGGTGGATAGTTGTTGTCTAGAAACCAAAACCATCCTAAAGATTCACGGCTTCTGTTTCCACAACCATCATTGTGCTGACAGATATACTGGTTCAATCAGGATAGGTCCAGCCAAACATGATCCTACTGACTTGCAAAAAATTACTGAGGAAACTTTAGAGTACCTTCACGATTGTTCCGAAAACTTGGTGGAAATTTGCGTGTCAGTGTTTCGAAAATTCCATGGACTTGGAAGTTAAAATATTTGTGGAAAGGCAAAACAAAAGGTGAAGTAAAAGCTTGACTTGATCCAGGAAAATATAATCAGAGGTGAAGTATTGGTGGCCAAAAATCAAAAAATTCTTGAAATACATATATGTGCAGTCGCGGTGATAGGGTTCCTGGATGCCATGAGGGTGGGTGGTAGCCACCTGCATTGAACCACCTGCACCATCTAACAAAACACAGTGAATACTACTTCTGTTACTACATACAGTTGTGATAAAAATGATTTTTCTTCAAAAATATCGATTTCCTGATTCAAATAACTTCCAAATTCGTGGGCAAGGAGATATTTTTTTGCATTACTGTTTAATCCCATTTGCTTTTGGCTACACCTTCCATGATTACGTATGACTACGGTGCAGAACGCATCAAACAATTTACAAATTAGTGCTAAAAATTTAACCTCAAATCATTAACACAAATATGCTCAAAACGTTGATATCAAGCATACCTGAACTGTCTCCGCCATCCTGACAAATGAATATTTTGGAAAACCAAAAGTTTCAATTTAAAGAAACACAATTAATTAGATGAAAAATCTCGGTAACCATTACTACTATCGTTTCCAATGTCTGAAATAAATTCCAATTGTTGAAAACCCACGAAAAGCACAAACAACACCAGAAACAATATTGTCAAAGTATATGTCAGTCATGCATCATTGCTAAAAAACATATCGGTACATCACACCTACAGATATTAACTATTTGATTTATGGCTCCTCTGCGCCAATCAAAAATACACTTGTTTGACTAGTTTGACGTGAATCGAACACTACAAACGGTGGTTTAATGCAAGAATCATGTGAAATCATCGTAACGAGATGTTGCTGGACACCACCTAACCTAGGCGTAGAGGCAAACTGAAAACCAGTTTTGTTTGTACGTATGTCCAGTTTGAGCAAAGAAAAATGTTTTACAACTTGGTAACAATAAATACTAAATTCAGAATAAAGATTGAAAGCGCATGTGTTTGCTGCAGAAAAAAAACATCGTGACGAGAAGCCTCTCCTCAACATATCAAAGCTGCACCGACAAGGTGACATCTATTGTAAAAAAATGGTTTAACCGGATTCCTGCAAGCTGACGCGAAAATCCCGATTCCAAGCTGCCTCGGCATTCCCTTCACAAACGCTACGGAACTTATGACAGGCCCAGGAATATCGGTAACAGAAACAAGAAAACATGAAAAAAGTTTTGCTTCACGAAAGGATTTTAAATGGACTTATAAAAAATTTGAGAATGTTTCACATAATATTGAAAGATCTTACAAAAACGTGCATGCCGTTGTTCAAAGCTACACAATTTAATAGGTCTTGAGAAATATCATTTGTAGATACGTGAAAAAATCATGAATCATGTTGCTAAAAACTTGTACTTGGATTTCTGCAATCTTATAGAAGTACAGTAATTAAACATAGAACCGCAGTGCTGGTAACAACGCATGTACTTAGCAAAAGTCTGTTAGGAACAGCTTGTCCCATGCAGTTTATCTGAAAGCGGTCAATAAAAGTTCGGAAACGTGGTGGTGTTGTTCATTGTTTTTGGTGTTTTGAGGGTCCGAAACGGTCTCTCAAAATACGGTAGAACCTCTCTGCATAATCACCATCAAAATGCACTAAAACCTCGTTTTATGACCGTCTCGGTATTCAGTTAAAATGATTGCAGTCTCTCAAAGTGTCTTAACGGTCATCAACGTCAAACCTGGTGGTGTCAAAACGAAACACAAAACATTATTTTTGCAGATTTTATTCTCCTATTCGGAAATCATTTAGCGTGCTTAACAAATATGTTTTCTTTAGATTCCCGGCGTGACAAACAACCGGAGCAGTAAAAGATTCCACTTTGTCGCCTTGCCTTGGCCAGAAAAACCCAACTTTCATAATCTGGCTTGGCGACAGGTTTGAAAGAGGGTGTGGTCAGTTTGAACCAAATGTTTGCAAATTTTTCGCAATTTTCTCGCTTGTACCACGTTTACTTTGTTTTAGTGTCTTGTGTGCAAAACAATAAAATTTTTGATCTGCGTTTAAGAAATGCGAGTAGCCTACAAAGAAAGGAACATTTTGAGCATTACCTGACCCGGACTAATGCAGGTCTTATCGTGTTTTTTCAAACAGCTGCAAAATTACCGTCGGTAGGTACCACCGTTGGGCACATACCAAGTAAGATTGCTGTCAACTGACTGAATCACGATTACTCTTAACTTGATGGACAGCGATATGGCGTGGACGACGATTTTTGAACAACGAAATACCTCAATAGGTGGAATTTTCATTAGACAAATTTTCATTCAAGGCAAAAGAAGTATTGCCAGAAATTATGAACACTGATTTACATGTTGACACATGAGTCATATCGTTAACGGGTTTTTCGTTAACAAAAATCATTCGTTAACGAGCAAAGTGTTGATAGCACTCTGACGCAAAGGTTTCTGAAGTGAGTGGTTTGCACTAATTTTTTGAAAACAAACATTTAATGATTTTGGGTACAAGATCATTTTTTTCACGTTAGAGTCGCAAACCAGCGAAATAACTAGACATTAAGTGATTGCTTATAGCAACGCTACGTGACGTTTTGAACATACTGAAGCTCACGGTAACTTAGTAGGCTTATGTACATTTTTGCGTCAAGAAAGTTTCGCTACTATCTTTGCTCATCAGTTCTATTTGAAAAATTACTGTATTTGACATCAAATGACTTTACGTCGCCTGACTAGACTAACACAATGAGGTGATTTTCTTCTCCTTTATGCAGCTATGTCCAACTCACATGGCTTACTGAGCAGAAAATTATGTCACTGTATTGACCAGGGTCGCATATTGAATAAAATGTTAATGAGGGCAGCACATTGGATGGCTTACTTTGAGCTCAACAATCTAAATTTAGCTTAAGCTAATGTACTGAAAGCGTTCGATTCGAATTATAACTGCAATGGCAACAGACGTGATAAAGTGGCACTGAGGACCACCTGCATCAAAAATGTAAAATTCAAGATTATCAAAATAAGCTTGTCAGTTTGTCAGTATGTAGGATACTTTTACTATAGTGCAGCAAACATCTGAACTGGGCCGCACAAAACCATCGACTGGGGTGCATGCGGCCCGCGGGTTGGACATAGCTGCCTTTACGCGATCACACTGTAAAATGCGGTTTTATCTAATATTTTTCAGTAACATTTATGGCTCTAAGCATAATGAAAAACTTCTACCATTCGAAACAGCAAATGTTTCTGATGAGAAATCTAAGACCAATATTCTAGCCTGCGGAAAGTGGAAATCATATCTTTTGAAACCGTATTCGAAGACTGATCGCAAGTTAAAGCTTGTCTGATTGCGACAAATGTTTGCGCTGACTACCATCTTGTGTCCTAAACAACTTCTGTAGAAATTGCGAGGCTTATTAAATTGTAGATGCATAGACTTTCGTAAGGTGGAAAATAGGTGAAATATTTTAAAGATCACATTGAGAGCATGATTAGTGCTAAATTCTCTACAGCTCGCGGAAACGGTACACCCAGAAATATTCGTATTTGTCATAAGAAAAGTGCACCAACAATTCATTGTATGTGACAACTTGTTTCCAAAACCTAAAATTGTTTTCTTGCCCAAAGTTGTGGGTGCCACGTCGCCCTAGGATGCCTGACCCAATTGACCAGTGGTTCTTTCAATGTCAAGATTTATAATCGTAACGACTTAAAGTGAAACACATCGTTGAAACTGTATGTACTTTTATGGTTTCACTTGGAAAAAAAGGTGTTTCGATGTGAAGACCACTGCTAAAATTTGTAATAGATGACCACAGCATTTTAGGAGGACTTTAGCACACTTATCATTGCATTGATAAACATTTTGCAACTTCTCACTCGTGAAAACCTTTTCTTATTGGATTTATTTACAACTTGATCGAATTTGATCAGGTTGTTGAGGGGAAACTCGTTACTGCAAATCAAACGAATTTGTTTCAAAATGACGACTAAAATTTTTCAACTCTCTAACATGGTGAAAATAATTCATCAACATGCTTGCTAATAAGAGAAGACAATGTAAGTCAAGGTTTATAAACGTTTTGCCGGTTTTTCCTACTCTGTTGGCAGAATTTTAATCACTTTTGTTCTACCACACCAAGAACGTTGCGCAACATTCCTAACTTAGGATTAATGTGAACCATGCAGCACCATACGATTCGCACATGCGCGTCTGGAAAGTACGTATTGCTGCGAAAAATAACTCAGAGACCAATCTAGGACACTACTTGTGAAGTATAGAAAATTTTTCAAATTTACCAAGCTTTAAGTTGCGTTGAGCAGTTGCAGGTAGCTTCGACGTACTTGATGAATCTTGATATCAAGAAGGTCAGCAATTACCTGTTGGGGCAACTCCCTGTGATTCCAGATTTGCTCCCAAAACAACAGAAATCTACGTTTGTGGTCGTATCACACAATGCGCCGGAGCTACATCAAAATCTTAAACATTGTTGGAAAGGGCACAGCAAATCTCATTTTATAATCATATTTCTGCGTATATGTGACGTCACTGTGACGTACTGCTGGGGAAAACCCGATTTATGCTCCTTGCAAAAAATTATTGACTTTATTCAAAGAGCTTTGCTGCTGAAACTACTCTCGTTGAAAAAATTACCTTTGCACAAGAAATGTCACATACAAGGTCATCTTTGCAAAAACAAATTTATCCTCATCTTTGCTTTTGTGCGTCTAAAGGGGTGAAACGTCCAAAATTGGGTGTATTTTGTTGTCTTTGAGACTCTGTTGCGCTTGTTCCACAAGCAAAAAATATCTGAATATCGAACAAATACGCTAAAATATTTTTAGCACTTTTAAAGCTTTTTTGGGTGTTGCTTTTGCTGTTGTGGAGCACCCACTTCAATGTTAGATCAGATCAATGGACAAGAATGCGTAGGTTTTTTTCAGCTGATGACGTGTAGGATATAGGTTCCTACTGACGCTCACAAAAATTTCTTGTTCTCACATACATATTTTGTGCTCCAGGAGGAGCAAAACGTTAGAGGTTTACCACAAACAAAAGCAAAATTAAGCAATGTAGCCTTCCAAAGAATGACAGAACAAGCTATTAGATTAAGCAAACTAGCACGAGGTGTAGGTCAAGCCTACAGGGTCATCTTCGAAGTATACAAAAACGTTTTAGAAATATATACTGGTAAGCATGTCACTAAGTCTAAAATAAACTAACCGAAAATAGAAAAAAATTATTTTCTTGCGAAATTTAATGCAAAAGTGCAATTTGTTTTATAGAATCATCAAATGTTTGTTTCAAGATCTCGTTTTTTGCAATCGCAAATGATTAGGGAGTTACAAATAAAAATTTTGAAAATTAACATCTCTGTAGCTGGATAGGTTGAGCTTTCATTACAATGAGGTCTATAGTTGCTGAGTATGCACTGCGTAACTTGGAAATAAGGTATCCGGACAACTGCCACCCAGGGCAACTGCCACCCAGGACAACTGCCACCTAGGACAATTGCCACCCGGACAACCGACACCCGGACAACTGCCACCCCAAGGGTATCGTGGGGCGGAAATATGTTCCCACACTTTTTTCATGTTTTTCTTTGTAGTGCAATAAAAGTGAATACAAAAAAACGATTCAAAAATTCAAAAATTATTTTGAAATGTTGAAAATCGTTAGTTTTTCATGTGCGACAAATAAAAGCTCTACGTTTTCTATAGGCTTTAGAGGAATCAGCCGACTGGGCTCTGCTTTCATCTTTTTGCGATGATTCAAAGTTGCGCATATCTGTATTCAAGTAACTTCACTCCACAAGTGAAAGAAGCAAGGAATCAATCACAAATTTTTAATAGGAAATCAATTTCACGTAACACTACGC
>JGI24158J21664_10000547_pt1 | contig 35409 bp, 28 predicted proteins | sample Ectturendosymbi3_FD_21664 | JGI IMG/M metagenome (IMG submission 21664) | reverse complement strand
GACTGGGAACAAAGTTGAGTGGAGCAGCTTGCAAGTCATCCGGTGTCCGCGCGGAGAAAATTTGCAATCATATCGGCGAGCGGTCAATGAGATTGCGTGGGCTGAGTAAACCACCGTCGTATGCAACCGCGAAACGCTTCGCGCTCATGTTTTCGCTCGACCTCGTTACATGCCACTCCCAATCAAAAGGATTTCTCGCACTTGACCATGGTTAGCTCGCGGGTGAACGCGAGGTGAATAGGAAGTCTTCCGTGGAAGAAAGTAACTCTTGCCTTAAGCGTTAGTCGCGCGGAAAATGTTTCAGAATGTGGACCTGCCGTGGCCTTGGTGCTGTTTTGATAACAAGCGAACTGGTTTAAGCCGGCCGCAACCGATTCAGTGCGTGGCGTTGAAGTCTGTCGGCCCAAAGGTCATGCTGATGGCGCTGAAAGGGCGAACGAACTCTTAGGCAGAAGGCAATTTTGATATGGGCCACAAATTTTGACATGCTAGACAATAAAAGATTGCCAGTGTGAATAACATCTTCAACCAATTTCAGAAAACACCCGTCACTGAAGCCCTATACGGAGCAAACATTAGCTGGAGGCAACGTGAACGTTACCTCTGCGACCCACGTTTTTTTTATCATTTTTCGGAGTGTCCGCCACCGTACCTCAGCGTAGGAACATTACCAAACCGTAATTTTGCTGCAAAACTGATTAAGCTTCGCGAGAAAAGTTATTTTTTATATTTAGCATTAATCAAGTAGAACAGCTCGCGTTAACGCAATCAAAAGTGTTCTGAGTATTTCGAACAAACGCCCTTAAATGCAACCACGTAATTCAAGACGATGCCTTTGCTCCTCACTGTTCGCTGGGGTAACTCAACACAGTAGTGATTCCCATTTCAAGCACTTAAAAATATTCCGCCAGCGACTTCACTAAGGCGTCTTTGTGTTATTCAGTAACGAAAGCGCACGTGCAGATTCCGCGTTTTCCCTGAAACTGCTCCAGGCCTGTTTGTCGGAGAGCCTCCACTGTTGCAAAGGCGTTCCCTACTGAAAACACGCGCATCGGTCGTGGTTGCGCTCGCACCAGTGCCAAACGCTGGGACCGCTTCATATAACGGTTCTTAAAAGGTATCTTCATGCAGTGGAGGCACTGTAATCCAACACAGCTGAGCGACGCCACATCTCTGCAGCTAAAAAAGCTAAAAACCGTATCGCACAGCAGAGTCAAGCTGGAAAGAGCTGGAGGCGCATTGCAAATGCAATAATATACAACCAAACCGCAGCTTCCATGACGTACCAAGGTAGCTTGCGCTACTCGCCACTTCCGTAATGTTGATGTGCTTCGCACCAGCAGGGATCGCCACGACCACGTGATAGTCATGCGTCAGATGCTCAGTCCGATACAATCCTGGAAAAGGGCACGATCCGTTAGATAACTTAGAAAGGGACTTAGTAGCGACGGTAGGCTTAAGGCTAAAAACTCCGCAAACCGTCAATAAAACATTGCTAAGCCGAAATCATTCTTTCGTGTCCAAAAAGTCGAATATTGAGCTTGGAATTGCATTTTGCATGCTTGAAAAGGCACCTGAGTAGATAAAATTGCTGAATATATCCTAAGATTTCGGCACGCACCACAAACGAATTAGTTTCAGGGAAACGCACACGTACGAAAAAGAAATGAGATCACCTTCTCGTTAGTCAACTTAGCAACAGGCCAACTGGGAACTTATGCAGCAATAAGACGCACAAACTCGTACTAACTGGGAAGTGACAGGGAAAAGGCGAAACAGGAACACAAGTAATAAGCAAAACAATCAGCGTGTATCCCGCAGAGAAAAGCGCGCTGCACTCTGCAAAACTTTTGGTTGCGCCATTGCCAAACGAATGTGCACGTAACAAACAAAAATGTCAATTACTATAACAAAAATAGCGCCAGGTCGGTGAATGCAAAACAGCAATCGCTGAACTCACCACTGACGTACTCGCAGGACTCGCCGTTGCCGCCACACTTCCCGCACTTGTCCATTTTTTGTCCTGATCCTATCACGAAATCGCATCCCATTTCCTGTAACGCAACGAAGACCATGGTCGCAAACTGAGCAGGAGAAAACATTGGTCGTGCATCTCGTAAGTTTAGTGAGACTGAACCGAAAGTTTGTGGAACGACCGATCCGGCGACCGTGTTTCTGGAAAAGTTTCACCACGCTGGCCAAGGTTACGCAATTCGCTAAGGGCGCATTAGTCAAGCGGAACAGCCGCACGATGTTTTTTCCAAAGTTGATCTGCGATGGGCAACGAATGACAGCAAAGTTCACGGTCGACGACACTGGTCCCTGCGTTGACAATCGCCGAATCGTTCGGTCGGAAGCTGCAGGTCACGCACGAGATCTCTCGCAAGGCAGCGAATAACGAGGTCGCGAGCTTTTTCGACTGGCATTTCGATTATCGTGTGACCAACCGAAATTTGACCGCCAGTCCCCGGGACGCCCGCCGCGCCGAGCGCACAACAGCATTCCGGATATGAATCAATCGGTCGTGCTTGAACTCGCTGCAGCTCGTTTCGACTTCCATCGCAGCGACGGCATCGCGGCGGCGACCGGATTTGCACAGAGGAAAACTCAACGCAAAAAAATATTTCAGAAGAAAAGGCAGCAGAAGAAAAAACCGCCTTCGCTGTCAATCAACCGTTGGCAAAGTGCTCCTGAGACAAACTCACTGTTCGCTGCGCTGCTGAATTCACATTCACGTATCGAACATCAGTGACGTGATTGAATATTCACTTGAACAATGAAGCAGAGGGAGAGCTTTGCGACCAGCAAATTCTCACCACAAAGCAATGCCGATATTCTATCCTGGGAACAAACAGACTAAACAGAACCATTACTTCATCGCAGTTTCACATTAAGCGCAAAGCAATGCACTGTTATGTTTATTCCTTTTTAGGAAAACTGCCGTGCTTTGGCTAACCGGCGTCGAGCAAGCAATGCCTGCAGATTCATGCCCTTTAGATAGGGAAAAATTTCCATGCACTCAGACCAGCTTGAACCGCCAGCGGGCCTATCCCGCGAAACGAAAATCACATTGACATATTCTTTTCGAGCTCACTTAAATGCCACAAGGCGTGGGAAGGCAGCAGTAAAATACAGTAAGTCCTCGCAAAACAAAAACTGTGGATGGCTCTGCATAACTTGAGAAAACTCCCTTCTCGCAGAGAAAACTTCCTTAGCAGTCCGGCATTTGTCAAGTAATGTTCGAGGCGGACAAACCAAGAGCCGAAGAACAACAATAAATGCTTTCAAGCGAGGACAGCAGCACAAACACGTAGCTTGGACAAATAGAGTCCACGATGTTCATTGGTCCTATTTTGCGCCGCGACACTGAATGGGTTTCACCGCAAACAAGTTTCGTGAGGTTGGACAAAGTAAATATCAGCGGTTCCGTTCGGGATCTGTGTCTCCACCGACAATAACAATCCAGTCACGTCCTCCGGTAAATTCAGTTATTCGGCTCGTTACTTCCCAACCGGTACCGCGTGGCACACAGGTGCGCCGCAAACTTTTCAAAATCGAGAACGATTGAGTTGGAACTATTGCGTGCGTCCAGTGCGTGGCTGCGTTTCCACTGATTACGTTTCAGTCATTGGATTCGGTGTGCCGCGTGAAGAAAGCTGAGCTGCAACGTGCGCCGCGGCCGAAAAGAGGTCGGCGACCACTGAACGTGCATCGGTTAAGCGTTAAGGGGTGATAAAATCGTCCGTCAGTCGCTTGTATAAGGCTTTCTGATTCCTTTCACATCAAGATTTTCTGGAACACAAGTCTGCGCTACAGCACTAGCTCGATTGCGAGGTCATTCGGTCACAGCCAACGACCGATTCCAGCGGAAGCCATGGCGATAAAGAGGAGCGGAGATCGGTTACTGAGTAAGCGATGCGATTGTAACATTGTTTGCGCAAAATCCTCCAGCAAATAAGATAACGAAGCATAGCTGCACATCGACTATTCCCCAAATGAACATTTTCCATTTACGACGCTTTTGACCTTTGGCCCCCCGGGACCTCTGGGACGATTGCGTGGGCGATTTTGTTCCAGCTACTTCCGACGCATCATAATTCGGACGCCACTCTTACGCAGCGTCCACCAGTCAGAACTAGCATTTGTCGTGTGACGTCAGAATGAAGTGCTCAAAACGAGAAAAATAGCCTACTTGGAGGGGTAGCTTCAGTTTACACAGTGTAAAGTATTTGCTAGCAAGGTGGCTTCTAGATATAGCTTTTGTTTACAACCGGATCGTCGACGGCGTTCCCGCTTAGTCACTTTCAGCCCTCCTCGGCAAAGGATGATTCCCACTTACTAATTTGGGCACTCGGGCAAGCTGTTGGCTGTCGACACAATATCAAAACTACGAACCGGACCGAGCGCGATCATGCAAAACAAACTTCGCCTAAAACGCACAATAAACGCACCCTTTAAAAAGAACAGTCGCATTGTCGAGGTAATCCTCCGCCCGTAACCAAGCCCGGCTTTGGTCGACTTGACATTCTCGAGTGGAATTATATTAAATCACCACGAAAAGTTGAGCCGCACCGGATTCGGACTTCGCGCATGGTCTGTTCCGCGACGAACGCACGCAGTTCTGCCAAAGCACGCGCGCGAACAGCGGGCGCGGGTTGTAAGGGAGCGTCTCCCGCAGCCCTATTATGATGCGCTGCACAGAGGAATGCGCCGATGCAAAAGGTCTCCCATGTCTTGGCGGCGACGATCGTTTCCATGTGGTACTGAGCGTGCGTCTTCAACGAAATAGAAGATGGTTTGCTACGATAGTGCCTTTGGATAGAGTGAGTGCGTCCGTCCTGTTGTGATATTTGTTGTCAAAATTCGTCCCCGAATCGCGAACCGACATTGCAGCGGCTCGGGACCATAACGTTGGTCACATTCCACGGCTCAAGTTCTCCTCTGCACGAGCGCACCTCAAAATGCTTGTTTGAACAATTAAAGATTTCTCACTTGGTATCTGGGAAATAAAGGCTAATGGAGGAGTGCGCTGAGAAGAATCAGCTGCATCTGTCGATAGTTCAGCGATATAACTGGCTTGTTTGGTTTCAGCATCAACATAGATGGTCACGGTGTTTTCAAGTGTATATTTCTAGGTTGGCCTACATGGTGCTTTAGCCACCCGTCATCTAGTTCCACTGCGCCACGCTCAAACAAATCGGCAATAGGTTTTGGGAAACTAGAGGGCTCAACACTTGACGACCATACACTTTTTCGCAGAAACAGTTGCGGCAGTTACTTCCTCCGTTAGCAAGCCGCAGTACAAGCTATCGACTGTTTCGCGTCAGTAAAAGGTTTTCAACAAGATCACAATCGCTCGTAATCGCACGTGGGCGAATCAAATTCGTTTCTATACTTGAGTCTGCAGCGTTGCTCGTGGGAGTGACGACGTTGTACAGTACTTCTGGAAGGTTTTGCGAAAATGGCCGTCAGTAACTTCGGTTGAAAAAATATGAAGTGCCAAAGTTAGTGCGTAGGTTTTGTGCAGTGGTGTAACCGACGAGGGGTGCAGAGAGGCGAATCTCCACTCCTGGCAAGCATATTATAAAAACCGGTCCCCTCTTAGCTTATACTTCGGTTTTAGTATTCTTTTGCTTTTGAGTAGGCAGTTGTTTTTTGTGTTTTTTGGAGTACTGTATATTACCGTGATTTAGGGTTTTAGTACAGCCATCCACATCCGGATTCACCATCATTTCTGATGTTTTTTTCTGAGTTTTAGTTGGTGGGCCCCTTACAATGGCCAGTGAACCACTTTCAGCTAAGTTTCCCCCGTGGCTCAAACCTCTAGTTACGCCACTGATTTACTGGCTGACTTAAACGCCATGAGGTGACATGCTAGGGTGGTATGTTGATAGTCTAGTGGGCGGCAACCTCGTTAGGGTTTTCGCAAACTTCTCGAGTGTTTGGTTACAGCTGCAAACGTGACGTATCGGTGCAACGCCGGTTCGAAACCTCCCAATTAACGCCAACTGCCAATAAAAACATTAAGAGCTATAAACCACGCTTTGAACGGCAGCTAAATAGCTGCGAGAGCTTGATGGGCTTCAGAACTACATGCTCATCTTTTGAAAAGCACTTTACTCGACACGTCAACTGTTCAGGGCCAAATAATGTGATTTGTTTTTAAGGGTCCAAGCAAACCCCACAAACAAATTTGAGACCGTTGCCAAACAACGCTAATGTTGTACTGCCCCGGCCCACCTGAGTACAGACAATTAACCGGGAAATGTTATGTTTGATTCATGCTATGTGACCTACTTGTGCGCAGTATATGATACACGTGTGGCTGACCCCTATGAAGATGATCGCTTTAATAAAATTCCAAAGCAGGCCCTGGCAACGGTTGAGGCCAGCCCTAAAATGCATGCTCACGTTTCAAAACCCAAACGAGGTAGTAAAAATGAACGACGCAACCAACTTCAAATCGACATCCAAATGCTTCAGCATTGGCCACCTTTTAACAAAAACTTGTGAATGGACAGCATTGCAACTCTTTGGCATTAAAAATCGGGTCGATATTTACAAAGCGAGAAAACGCCGATTAGCTCAGCTTAGTGGTGTTAAATATTGGGGGAAATGGGTATGCGATACAGTGATATAGAAAATCAACAAACGACCGGCTTCAATAAGCGTAATCCCGATGCTTTAATAGTGGCTTTCGTTTTCTCAGGAAAACTTGCCACAAATCGTGAGCCATACTATTGAAGCTTTTGCTTACGAAAAACACCAGATCAGCATTGTATTGCAGGGTCTAATTGAAGTCGTAACATTTGAAACAAAACCGACAAAAAAGGTTGATTCTTATTGAGCAGACGGGTGTTTCTGTTCGCTACATGATTTGGCTATTTGGTGCGCCAACTCCAATCGTGAACGTCAAGGTTCATTTAAAATCACGGCAAACGGCGCAACTTTAAAAATCCACAGACAGCAAGCGGCGCGATTGACGCAAGCATGACTCTTTGAGGAGGCTTTCCCGCAGTTCGCGAGACGTCTGAAGGCTGTAATTCAAGTGCTTGCAATGGACTTCGCAGTAATCTTCACCTTGATCTTGCGTCATACTGATTAAAAGTAAGCCCATCACTGGACGTAGTGGTTGTTCCAACGTGGCCGAGAGACCAAACTTTTGTTCACTCACATAGGGCCAAAGACCAACAATGCGGCCTGTTTACTGCCGGGCCAATGCTCGAAGGCTATGAACTGGTGATGTTCCGATTTCCTAGTCACCGTCCGTGATCTTTAAATTTGCGGCAAGTAAGTCGATCGCGGGCTCGGACTGCAGAAATCAGAAGCTCCCGACAACACAACCAACACCACATCAAATCTTTTTCGATCTCACATGCTCACAGAGGAATCGACCGCCGGCTTGTGCGTGTTGATTTTGTCTCTAAAAGCTCGGAGCCGTTTCTTCCCAATAAGCGTGGGCCAGAAAGACGAAAGATGTTAGCGATATTGCTGGTTGACGAAGCACCTGAAATTTGTGCTTTTCAACCCGAACGTAGCCATAGAAAACTTTTCGACTTTGTTTCCTGTTTCCACTTTCCACTCACATAAAACACAAACGAGAAAACGGAGAACGTACGGGAAAAAATCAATGGCGCACCTACTAACATCATACGCATCACTAAACCTTCTGGAAAGAGTTACAAATTCTGAGAAGAGAGGTTTATTGGATACAAGCAATAAGTCACAATTTACGAAGTGAGTGCGACGATGTAGCAAGGTTGGCAGCAAATGATATTTTCCAGTTCAAGCCTTAATAAATCTGCTCGTTAAGTGGAGCAATTTGCGTTTGTCTGGGACAGCCTGATGATGCAAGTTAAGTCAGGCGTAAACTACAATAGGCAGACACTCGCAACTAAGTTGCACTTCATCGTTCCATTGCATGTTGCATGACTGCCACGGATAGAAAGCAGATAAGACTTGCTGAAATCCATATCGTCTGACAATAAAACCCCGTTTTCACCAACGGCAAAAACTGATGATGGAAATAAATAGCAAGACCATTCTACGCTAAATTATTAAGAATTCAGGACCGGCAAAACCAACCGACAGTATCCATGAGGAGAGCTAGAGAGCTAGGCAGCTATGGCAGAATCGCGAAGTGTTCCATTATGGAACATAATGCAGCGGCTTTAGATCCCTGCTGAAACAAAAGCGTCGCGAACAAACTTGAATATGAACTGAGGTCAACACACTGTTCCGAACAAACCTGCCACTTGAAACAAAAGGCATTGTTTCGTCACACGAGACCAACGAACGGCGTAAGCGCAAACCTGTCAACAAACGGAAAACCTTGGAAGTCAACGACCAAGCTTTGCACTGGCGTCGATTCATTTCAGTTGTTGTTTTTTATTTTCCTTTCCAAAATTTTGCCACTCACTCGGTGACAAAAGCTGCGTGTATATGAAAATTAAAAATAATGATAATTTACTATACATGCGTGGGAAGTGTCTAACACAGATAGTCCAAATCATCGTATCTCCTAGTCTAGTCTATTGCAAAGTAATCGAATAAAAGAGACATTAAGCGTAATTGTTGAAACCACGAGTTAGTGCAGACTTTCTGTTTCCCTGAAGATAGCGCAGTACAACTTCAGCTTGACACCCTGTCTGGAAAAAATTCTACAGGCGCTCATGTATACAAGAGATGATTCAGATCGAGCATCGGACTATTGGTATCGATGCATACAACACCATGGCATACAAGGACAACAAACAAACTTTAGCCTTGCGGCAAGCTTCTGAGGAATCTGCCTGCTTTCTGCTTTCATTCTTCTGCGACGATTAAAACTAGCAAGTGTGTCTATTTTTCATAGTTATAGGCCACAAAGATGGCGGCAAGTAAATCGGGTCACAGTTCATTGACGGGGAAAATAGTTTTGCGTTTTCCAATGCATCATCAGTCCTGTAAATGTACAGTAAGACAAATCTTACAGGCGAAATTGTAATCGTACAGCTTGAAGAAAATCGACAGCGCGTATCGCAGGCCGCAAATCCGGAGGTTGCACCAACACTAAAACAACGCCGCAAAAAGGAATGGCGGCCGGAACAAAGCACCCACCAATCAAAACCTAACACGCAAAGTCTCCTCTCATTTAAAATGTTTCACCCAAATCCCCAAAGTGACAGGTTTAGGCAAGAATGTAACTCCGGTAGCAACATTTGGTTGATCTTCCAGACGCTTTGAACTTCACCGCGCGGAAAACAAAGATGCTAAGGTCGGCAGAAGATGTTGGTGTTTTTGGCCATTTTTCTTCTTGGTTCAACGAACACACCCTCGCAGACACCAAACGAGCGCCACCCGAACTTGAGCTGAATTTTTATCTTTTTGCACCTGTCCGAAAACCACGCGCATATGTAGTTGCTGCAACGCTTGTCACGGTTTTTGCATCTTTACTACAGTGTCGTGCCCTCCCCCCCGATAAACATGAGGACTGAACTGATACAGGATAAGGTTAACGTTCTGACAGTTTCTTGGTGAGGCCATGTTAATGGGTATGGCGATTTAAAAATATTCCGTCAAGGTGTAATTCCTTTACCGGAACCTAATACAGAACGCGTGATTTTACCAGCTGTTGCCAATACAGCTATCGAAATTATTTTTGCAAAGCACAGTCCAGCAACAATTATATCAAAAAAGAGATTTTTCTTACAATGTCAAACAATCTACCGCGGGTTGTTGCTTTCCTATAACCGATTTGTCGATGTCGAAGTTTTGTGGGGTGCAGGAAAGGAAAGTTCAGGCCCTTTATCAACTGAAAGCCTACCCAATAAACCACTCACGTGTTCGTTACGTATCTTGACGTTTTGTCGAGGTGTAGCTTTTCATGTGATTGTTTGTTTTCGCAGTATTGCTTACGCTCTTTGGGAAAGCAGACTTTGAAGCCTTAACAACACTGATCTCTTAACACGAACCCTGACTTTTACTTGGGTTTTAAGCGGAGGCTTTCAGTGGAATTCACGAACGATCCCCGCTTCAACATTGCACGAGTCATAAGATACATTAGAACAAACAAACCTAAACTGATCAAATTTACGCTGATGTTGTGCACAACCCAATCACCTACATTCGGGAAACTTCTTATACTACGTGGGGTCCCATTTGAGAACCGCAGGTATATCGAAAGCGGTTGGAAGGTGGAAACCAGTTTTTTGCAAAGGAGGCCAGACAGAGGTGAAGGAAAACACGTTGTGCGTGGAGTGAGTCTGCGCCAATTACTGGGTGGCAATAAATCAGAAGCCCGGGATCGTAACCGTTACTTGATCCTCGCTGCACCCCCGGACCAATCGGGAGTCTGTCAACGGAGTCTGCATCAGATAACGATAAAAGCGCCCGAGGGACTCTGCGCAACTATACATCTGGGTTGAAGCAGGAATCGTCAATCGCCAAACTGAGAGACACGTGGTTGGAAATTCTGTTCAGTGCTGAGACAACGACAGGGCTTTTCGCAGCCGTTCAGAAGCTTGTGCAAGATGACACGGATTGTCGCGCCCTGCTGAACGACCTGAACCGCCCGTAATCGGTTTTTGTTGTGGACCAGCAACGAGGTACCCACCGTCTACCGCGCTAGCGTTAATTGGATTGGCTGCGAACAGACGGCCCATCACTGAGGAAACACTTGAAGGTATGTCTAAGTTGTTGAGCATTCTGTGGAGTGCGGCGTTTTCTAGACAACCCAAATAGCAAGCATCATCCTAAAAGCAAATAAAAATGACCTTCAACGGAAGCTCGCCCTGTTGCAGCTTGAGTATGACTTAGCATTCTTCCATCGAAAAAAAGAGTAAAATCGGTTTGTTTTTGTGCTGGACGTTAAGAAAAGATTGAAAACGTGCAATTCAAAAAATAGGACGCCTTTTCACAAAATGTCTTCACCTGCATTCAAAGAATAGGAGAGGTGCTGACCTTTCCAAAAGCTTGTAACGAAATTTGATCTTCATGAAGAAAACAACTTCGAAAAATGCAAAACCCGCAAAGAAGAGCAGGAGCTTGTTGCTTGTGGCGATATTACACAATGCTCAAAGCAATCTCATATTTCATCGAACAGCAATTTCAGTACATTACTAACTACACCCATCTTTAACTGTAAGCTAGTCCAGAAAATGACTCAAGAAGTGGCCAGATATTATTCGCGGCTATTCTTTCCTTAAAACCCTTGGGAAAGTTCCGGTAGATCAGCTATACGCAATCGAAACATGTGCCGAAAAAGTGGTCATCAAGGACTGTCTGGTGTTCATTTCAGAGGAACGGCCGATTTCGCGGCATCTCCTAGGCGCGTGGCGACGGGAAAGTACACTGATTTACAGGTTGTTCAACAAGCAGCAGTCTCTCGGAGTTGGTGCGTTGCATGTGTCATTACTACAGTTCTGACGCCGGCAGCTGGTTTAACAATATGTCGCGCGTGCCCTATCAAGCACTGGGATTCCGCTGCTGGGCGTAGGTGAGCATCGAGTTAGTCACTCTCTTTACTGCTGCTGGTGTGATGGTTCTCTTCATACAGCGGTCTGAAACAGCGGAAAACGTTGCGTCGAGTCATATCTGCATGAAATATGACTTACAATAGAGAAAAGTTGACGATAAACCGCACATCTGCTGTTTCCTTATCGTTCCAGGGTGGTCTCAAATGTCAACTCACGTCACGGTAGCGATGAGCACAGCAACTTCCCTGGTTGAGCTGACTCACGATCCGCCTCAGCAAACCGTGTAACTCCGAAATGACGCTGATTTTTCTTTTTAATACCTGCTACGCCGACAACGCATTGCATAGGTGTTTTCTGTTTTCGAGATTATTTGTTCAAACTTTATGGTGAACCACTGTTGATGTCTGCTTTATAAGATGAAATAACAGTGCAATCAGGTTGGCCAAGGTGGAAACCACACATAACGTTCCAATGGAACAACCACAAAACGTTACAGACGTTCGCATTTGGGAACGCCCTTTCTTAAGCCGCAAAACGCTTTGCCATGTTTTCTTACCAAATATTCACAACATTGCCTCGAACCTTTGAGGTTGGCGACACTAGCTGACCTTAAACCTTTTCGCGGGCTCAGCGCACAAATCCTCAACAACAAACGCCACAGCGACTTCACTGCTTGCATGCTGGTAATTCGACAATTTCCAATGTCAACGTGTTATAAAGCGACCGATCAGGCTAAGCTCTCGTATCGCTAGTCAGCAACGGAGATGAAGTTCGCGCATGTAAACAGACCACAAACTGCGGTTCGCATCCCCGGCGGAATGCACGTATTACATGACCCAAATAGGCGAAGCAGTTTTTAAGACCCCGTCCTTTTGGCAACGCGACAACCAGTCGGTTTCCTGCTGTTTGAAAACCGGAAGCAAAATCATCTCCTGCTCATTACAAGAAAGCGATTTGCGGTCGGATGACGGAAATTTAAGAGCCGGACATTTCTTCCGCCCTCTTCGGCGGAGACGTTTGCTTGTTGGTGATTTTGCACCAATGCTAAGGAGCCGAGTAAACCACTGCTTATTACAGCTTGCGTGTCAAGCATTAATGGCTCTTCGTTGCGCTCTGCATTAAGCTTCGTTAACGAGCAACCTGTTCTGACTGAGTCTGTTCTAAATCCAACGTTTACCTTCACGAAGAGCACGCCATTCTCGTGCCACCGCTTGCGCGATTGTGTTTTTCGATTCATTCGACTTGCACGCATCTGCTTCGCACCTTGAGTGCTACATAGCGGGGACACCCCGAATACGCGGATTGTCCTACGGTAAAACCTTTGTAATGATTTTTGACCGACCGCAAATCAGTAACACCACCGAAAGTGACCTTTCCCTGATTCCAATCCATCAATGCGAAGCACACTGCATCAAATACAGTTTGCGAAGTTTTTGCTCGAACTTTATACTAACTGCGACACGTGTTCGACCTATTCACAAGTAAGCCATCTTTCTGTGCAGGCAGAACGTTGAGGTTGTGGCCGCGGAAGCACACTTGGTTGGAAGGTTTTTCAAAAATTTATGGTTCATGTTTGTTTTGATCTTCGCTTTCTGAGGTTGCCGGAATTCTCCTGGCGAAAGGGTCTTACCAAACTCATGTAAGCTTTTCAGCAAAGCAAGGCAACCGGCACGTGTATGGGTGGTAAACAGTAATCACTTGGGAAATCTCTCTCCATTCAAACACCCCCTGCAGCTTTGCCTGGTACCGGCGCGCAGGACACGAGACTCGGAACTTCGGACTCTCGGGAGGGTGCGGGGTCCCAGACAACTTCTCTTGACGCATCGTTTGATTTCGTTGTTATTGTTGGCAGTGTGAAAGGGGATCGATATCGACGAACAGTGTTGGCAAAAATAACTGTAATAATTGTGTTCATCGCACTGCCCACCATACGATGTTGGCCGAACAGTCTTTTCAGCGGGTAATGCGGAGTTTCAACGTCCTGTGTGGCAAACATGACTTGTGAACCAGTGATCGGGCTAAACACTGTGACTTGCAGTTGCATTTGTGTGTTGGCAGCGTTGACACAAGAAGGGTGCCAAATGCTAACTCACGGCGTTCAATATTGATCTTTAGGAGGTTAATGCAGTACCATGATCTGCCGATTCTTGGCTGTTTATCTGCAGGTGACATTCTTTAAAACTCATAGCAGTGTGTTAGTTTTCAACCCATCTTGCTGTTTTTGAAGCCGCCTGATATATAAAGCCAAGTTTCACCTCGTAACAAGCCTACAAAACCTAGAAGCAATACGAAAATGACTGCGGCTAACGTGAACAACACCTTGCCACCAACCTTCTCAGGGAACACTTATGACTAGTCGCGTACCTGCCCGAAGACATTACTGAGCAACAACGTAAATTAAACTTTGGAGCTAATAACGCAGCGCCTTCGCGCTTGTGTGTCGGGTTCGCGACTTCAAACGCGCTTTATCATATCGCGGTCATCGCGAGTCAAATATCACTAACAGTTGGCAAAATCCTTTATCGTGTTCATAAGGCCCGCAAGGCCACCGGAGGAGCCACGATGCGGTAGTTACCAATGACGGTACACAAGCAAAAAGTAATAACACACACACACACAGGGTTTGCGCGGCGGAACACGGAGGATAGGGCTGGTCAGGACGCATCACTATTTTTAAGGGGTGTCGTAGATTCAAGGTACACATCGACTATGTGGCTGGATTTTTACTTTTTCGTTATGAAGTACATCATCTTCCAAATTTTACTGAGTGTCTGACCGTGTCGATAATGCAAGCTTATCCCGACACAAACGTCTCTGTGACACAACAACGAGCGGTCCACGTGAAGTACAGAAGCTCAGCATGGTCGAGTGTGCGTAGTAAAACTTTAAAACGTTGCGTAGTTCCCAATGCATATTACTCACACAAGAGGTTGGCGTGGATATGGCAACAGACATTGCTTGAAAATTACCGGTTCTCGCGAAACGAGGCCACCGCTGCGCTACACGCACACTTTTCATGAGATCCCGCTGTAACGGTTCTTGCTGGAGTGACAAGAAAGCAACTTGAAATCCCAAAGTGCACTGGCAATGAAACAAATGTAATCCACAACTGGATCGAAAATGAATCACGAAATTGGCTTGAGAAAGAAGTGAAAGCATACAACGAAATTCTTAAAAAAAAGATCGTTCGAAGACCACCGCCTGTAGGATGCACCATGTGACTACACTGCCCCACTAAATGCGTGATTAAGGTTCAACCGCAGTTACCTAAAAGTATTTTTTCGTATGATGATTTGTTCGCCACCAGTAACCAGAAAACTTGCTGTATTTTAAGCATGTGCTATGCAGTTTGCCCTTCACGCATTAGTCCGTGCCACGGCAGCACGTTATACGATTGAAATTTCACGGCGGTTTCCACCCAATAAGGTACGCCTTTCCCGACATTCTGCTTGTCTAACCGCAGTGCTCACCCGACGCCAAGCACGGTTTTGAGCACATACTTTCGGGCAGCTGCAGGATTAGGCGCACGCCGCAGTCAAGCCAGAATTTGGCAGATTTTTGCAAAGAGACGACGACGAAACTGCTTACCATTGGACTTTTGCATTTTGCATGCTGGTAGTTAATTGACTTGGAAGTAGCGCGGAGTTAAAAATCCTACGTATTTTAAATAACTCCTCTGACCGTTGCAAACGTGGTGACTTGCATAGCTTTCTCTTCGATGCCTGATCTTATCTGCAAATGTTTCGGGAAAAATACGGTTGACTACACAGATAAGTCAGTGGTAAACGAGCAATTTTCAAACTAAGGTGGATAAAATACGCTTTTCTGTAACAAACTAAGGAAACTATCTGTCAATTATAGTAGCGCCAACCAAGTGTTTGCACCTTTATCGCTTAACCCAGTGAGTTCACGACCCACGCCGTAGCCACACGCATCGAAACAGGTGGAACAAGACCAATAACAGCATAAATTACAGGGAAGTGTTGCCCACAGTCAAAAGCGAGGCTGGTTACCCCCGGCCGCTGAATGCAGGATGAGATTTATCGGTTTCCGCCGAACATGACAACATCTGCAGCAGACACAACTGTCGTTCCGCTGATTTCACTTGTCCCGAAGTGATGGGTGCCCCCGAAGAATTAAGCCTGCGCGCATGCAGACCGGCTGAAGCCTTCGCACCAACTAAAATATTTGGAAAAATAAAAATTTTAACAAGAAAACAAAAATTTCAGCCACCTTTGGAGAACAATTCTACGCCTTCTATACGAAAGCTGATTTGGTTGGTCATTTGATACCAAATGTATTCTGCGGGTACGACACACTAATCTGCGGTTACGACACAAAAGTATGCGTTTACGACACGATCGGAAAAGTTTACACCGTTCAACTGAACAAGGGACTCTTTTTAAGTTAAAAATCAACTCGGTAAAAAAAACACGAAGTTCATATAGGGACACCGCGCTTATTGGGCATTGAAGTGGTTTGCTGGTCTTCGATTATTATTCATGGAAGTATTGCTGATTGAACTAAGAGCGACCGATCTTTATCGTTGCGGGCGTGTCCCAATGGCCTGTACGCTGTCACCAACATCAACGTAATTCTGCCAAAACCACAGAACGAACAAGATGACGATAAGCTTCGTCAAATCATCGCCCCACCAGGTTTTCGTTGATTCAACGCATGTAATGGTAAAAATACCGGTGTTGGAAATCGAAAGGAACTCTCTGGAATCCATCAAGATTGAACGCAACCCGCCGACGAAGGTTTTAATACGGCAGCCCTTGTCGCGCGCGATGCCGCCACCCGGTGGAAGGCTGGTGTTCTCCGCACCCGGTCTGCGCCTGACCGCTCCCCGCGGCTTTTGCTCGATTGGCGGAAACGAGCGCTGATTGCACGTTAATCAAGTTTAGCGGCGATCAACGACGCGTCCACCGCGCGCCCGCCGACATGCGCACGGGCCGCAAATCAACCTTGATCGTCCGCCGCTGCCACCCGCGCGCAGCCTCATCGCGGGCGACGCAGCGCCAGCCATGACGGGGCAATTTCTGTGGTGCACTAGGCTGTAATCAAAGTTGGCAAGGCGCAAGTGTAACAGGTGAGAAATATGTTGTTTGCTCAGTGCTGCGACCTTCTGCGATTTGGACCAGCGATGCAGCAGGAAGTAAAAGAGCGCGAATAGCTCGTGATTTCGCGTTAATAACTGGCGTTGTTGCTTTTCAGTGTTGAATCAGAAATTATTCCGTTGCAATTCTTAACAAGTTTCACCCTAAATTGTAAGTTTGGTACTGAGCAACCACATTCTTTCCGAGCAGAAACAGGTGTCCGGTAGAACTTAAATGGCGAACCCTTTAGAGATAAATCTCCGATAGGTAAAGTACTACTATTTTAAAGGGACATTCCTGGTTAACTCCCGATGAATTGCACCCTGAAGCACAGTGTTGAGCATGACTAAGACACACTTAAGTCCTTCAAGTCATCATTATTTGATCTCCCAGGCACGCGACATTGCCGATATTAAAAATATCAACTGGTATCGACGACAGATGTACCAATAAAAAGCCAGCTGGGCTTCATGACTTCGCACGTCAAACACATAACTCTGCAAACGTTCGTTTAAAACAAAATGAAGAAAGTAATTGCGGAGGACGCCCGCTGGACTCCACTAGGTTTTGTTTTTCGTTTCTAGAAAAAGTCGCTTGGTTAAGCATGCTGCCATTATAAGCACTAAGAACACTTGTTGCCCGGAAAATAATAACATGGTCAACGTGAAGACAATATTACACTTCTCTGCTCTATCACACACAGAAATCAGGATGAAAAATGCGAGGCACTATATTAGCTCTTATAACCACCGGCGTAAATGGACAGCGTCTCTCCACACAACTTGCCAGCTGGCACCTTCGAGGAGATTATAGCAATGTGCTTTTTGAAAACGATACAAGTTTTACTCATTCCAACAAATGCAAAAACTAGTCTCCACAAATGTGACGCAAGCGAATCAATAAGACATGGCAGCACGTTTTGACCTTTCTCTTAAAACTGTCTTCAAATAAACCCAGTTCCTGCCGTCCAACAACGAACGGCATACGTCAAACCGCTGATGATGCCAGCCGGGAATGGCGAACCCACAGCTTACCCCGTAAAAGCAACAAAACGTTTAATCATTTCATCGGGATTAGCAGATAATATAACTTCGCGTCCTGAAATTACAGTGTCGATCAAGAGATTGCCAGCGCTTTGCCGTAACATTTCGTTATGCTTCTTAAAGGAAAACTTGAAAATGTACAGGTCCAGGCGGTAAGCAAGTTACGTTTATCTGAAAATATCTCAACAATCAACCCCTCAAATATTTGTGCTGTACCGGCAACACATGCGGAGACATTGAGCAAAAATTTGAGCGTATTTTGTGTGGAGTACCCATGAAAATGCACGCCCTGGTTACAAAACATTAGCAGTAAGACATTTCTTACAAGGTTTTTCTGAAATGTGGTGCAGAAGATGTAGGGAATTGATGTTGGAAAGGGTTATCATAATACTTATATAAACGTATTGTGACCGCTGAAACAACCATGCGCTTACACCAGTCGTTGCCAAAGTGGGGGTAAATTACCCCCGGAGGTAATATGCGATTCCTAAGGGGGTAACGCGGAGCCAAAACCATAGTATTGTTCTGTATTATGAGCGATCACTGCGAAATAATAAGGGTAATAAGACACAATCGCTACCTTGATCTGGGTAACGGCTCGAACAAGTTTGGGAACCACTGGCTTACACATTCAACTTTACACACCCACTGTACCATCTCCAGTCGTGGGTTCATGCGTTAAAACTGGGTCAGCAAGCACGAACCAAACTTTGCGCGATGAAACTCCATTTCATCGCTTCATTCAAGCAACCAAGCAAGCGGTACCCTCAAAAACTAGCTTAGCTCGAATGATGAAAAATTTTTAAGGGTCGTCGTCACGTTTCGTGAATATATTTCGTCGAAAATCCACAAAAAGAAACAGTCAAGAAATTGTTTGAAATCCTGAAACCCTTACATGTGCCGAGAAAGCAATCGAAGCCTACAAAATACTTATCCGAATCCATTCACTGTCCATGCGTGAATGATTTCAAACACACGCGAGTCTGATGTACGTAAAGAAATTCGTTATGCATGGCCAGAACAGCAAGACGTCAAAACCCACCAAGGATTATTCAGAATACGTTATACTGTACTCGGATTACAAAAAAGTTGAGCACAGGTTTCGTCTGTCATAAAAAGTTATGTCTGTGATGCTGATAACGCGTACGGACTGGCTTTCAAAATTGAACAACATGGAAAACATTTGTTCATATCAATATCTAATATACGATTAATATTTTCCAGAGTGTAATACTTTTTGCCTTAAAATTCTGTGCAGATCGTAGTACCAAAATAAAGTCGATATTATGTTCGGCGTTGGAATCACCTACTTGGTTGATTTAACTTTCAAAACTACCGAGGGCTGCCTTGAGCTCATACGCCAACGTTTTATGAACTTGCATTGCTTATTCATTTGTGGCAACATTCTACGGCCCAGGAATACACAGTTTCAGCGTGAAGACAGTTTTAAGAGATATTTTTTCAGTTTTTTGAAGACAGTTTTAAGAGAATTCTCACTAGTGCGCTACCGTCGTACAAGTCGTTTCTGTCTCGGTTGCGATTTCGCTATTTTATATTTTGCAAAGATTTGCAACCTGTTGATTAATGTCGGGCTCTTGCAATGCCATTTTGCAGCACAAAAACTCGGAAAACTATTCGACTTTTTCAAGTTATTTGTTTCAACCGCCGGCTCTCACAGAGGACAGTAAACGCAGACGGAGATTAGCATCGTCGTCAAACACGAACCAACGGCAGCGCAATAAATTCAGCGCACTTGACAATGGCAAGCCAAATATCTTTCTGTTGACTGTCTCCGACCGCAAAAAACGTTTCTTATACTGCTCTTGACAAGGTCAAGCGCAAAATTGCTTGCACCTCAGGATGCTAAGTGCCTCGTAAGAACGGCATTAAACGAAACAGGGCGTACAACCACCTTCATAAAGCGAATTAAATCGTCCGGGCGCTGAACTCCGGGCTTTTAAAGGTGGCGTTGTGTGTGCGCAAATAAAATTAGTGAACGGCCCCAACCATATTTTACGAGTTTTCGCCGAGTCGAACGACCTGCTCAAGCAATTAGACCGGCACAGAAATAGATCTTACCAGACAGTTTTGAAAGGCGATACGCTACTGCGAACTTTTGCAGCCGTGGAAACACCAGCTGTTCGGTTTGGGCCAAAAAGTTTGAAACACGGAAAAGAAACCAAAGCATTTGGCGCTTACAAAAAGCAACGCGTCTCGTGTGAAAAATGCTTAAAAACTCACGGTTCATTATACCACGTGACGTGCTACAGAAGATCAGCGCCATGCTCTTCGAAATTACAGTTCTTCCAAGCATAACAGAGCAAAAGACTTAATTTAAATGGGTAATAGCTAGAACCAAAATCCTTCGGTAGTATATATTGCTACTAATGGCGCTTTAGCCAGAGAAAAAAGCCTCAGAAGAATAGTAAAGAGAAACGAAGCCGGTTTCTTGATTGTGGTACTTCCCAAATTGTTTTCCGCCTCACCGCATCAAATGGCTTCTCCACTTCAACCAGACAATCCACCTCCACTTCAGAAAAAACGTCTCACTCACGCGACCACTTCATATACACGCCACTAGACGTGCGTCCGCTTTTGCGCCAACGGCTATCAACGCCAAGAAGGAAACGGAGCAGAAGAGTTAAGAAAAGGTCCATTTGGCTATTCGTAAAATTGGACACGAATTCCCAACTAAATCTTGTGAATGTATCATGCTGTTCGCTATTTTTCTGCTTAAATTGACTAAGCATCCGCTAATAAGACGTTGAAAGTGTAAAGCATATTCGNATACATGCGCCTCTTTTACTTTGTCGGGTAGTGCTCTTTAGCTAGGAAAAACGATATAAACGCATATGCAGGGGTAATACAGATAGCCATTTATGAGCACAAAACGCATGCAGCAAAGATCCAAACTACAAGAGCTGGATTCAAAACAGAGCGAAACTCAAGACATGGAAACAACTGAAGTGCAATTATAAAACACGGCACTTACGATATTGAATCTTTCTATTTCTGTTGACGACGTTGGCCTCGCAACCACCAGGAGCAGGGTTTCCATGACAACTAGCAGCAAAGTCCGTTTGGTCACCATTTCAAATCGTTGCGATATACAATTCACTTAGCTAAAGCAGCTCTAGCTATAATGGAAAACACGTAGTTTTTTTATTTTGAATAGGGTGAAATCAAGCCAGGATGAAAGCGAAAACTTGCAGACTATAACTTTGTGTGATTGTGAACTAAACAAAACCAGTCCAGCAACTCTTTCACTGGTTGATGAAGATGTGAAAGAAAACGTCCGTCTACCCACTAGACTTTAACAAAATTACGATCGTATTCTTTCAACATGACTGTCGTTTCCAAATGACTGATGCCAAAGCGACAATACCCCATCACCCACACTGCAATTACCACAGCAAAAGCACGCATCGCGAGATGGATCACAAGTGAACCCCCGTACCGGGAAAATGGGTCCCGGTCCTGGAAGGCCACAGCACGGAACGACGAACATTCCGATATCGCAAGTGCGCGCTTGCCACATCAAATGATCTCTCGCGCAAACTTTCAGATTCAAACAACCGTGAACGCATCAAGGGGCGAATTTGACCCAACTATAGCACGTTGCTTCTTGAGGCCTCAAACATTCCAAAAAACGGTCTTGGAATATTAAGGCCTATAAGCTTGCCTCGAATCTTCTTGACTAAAAGCAAATTACAAAAGCGATTGTACAGCCACACACTTTGATCTGCATGCGGCAATGGAACCTCGGCATCTGAACAAATATTTAGCTCGTGCTCGTCATGACAGAACAGACGCGGGCTGGCAACTCGAATCGCGTTTTAACATAATGCAAGCAGTGTCAGGTATCGTTGATGGATGAGAGAAACAACTGCTGGACGATCCTAAGAAGCGTATTAAAACTGGGAGACTTCCGAGTCCTGCGTTTATGACTGATACGTTCCCGATGCAATCGCTGTTTTAGATCACTTTTACGTGTGAGCTCAGGTGAACCCAAAGCAGATGCATCACGCATCAGCACTTTCAAAACGCCTTCGGGATGGAATACTTAAAAATTGAACTTTCTGTGGTCCAGATGTTTTCAACTTTTAAGCCAAACTTAAAAGGGAGAAAGGAACTAGGGGTATGTCGGGGATGCTTTCCCCCTTGAAGAATTTATCACCAACAAACATCTGGATGAACTACCTCCAGTTTGGCGAAAAAGTCTAATGGGGCGTGAGTATAAATTTTGCGAAGAACGTATCCGCCGTAGTATTGAATGCATAACAACCGCAGCTTTTCCTCTTCCATCATCTTCGCGAAGGTTTCGCTCACCGGGAGTTTTGTCGTGAAAGCTCATGCTTTTAAACCACGCAGGAAACCTTCGCTACATAACGGCCTCCCTGGAGCCTTTGTTACGAGCAGAGGTCTAACCCTGACTCACGTCTGATTAACAATACAGATTTTTTCATAGCAGATATGTATAACAGGACACCGACAACCAGATGAAAGCGCATGCGCGTAGTACTGACACTTTCGATACAACTCGATTGAAGTTGTCAGTAAAATACCTGTACTGAAAGTCTACGAAATCAATTTTGCCTGAAGCAGCGCGCATGCATTAGCGGTGTCGTCAAGACACTCAGTGGTAGTGAAATTTAAGGAACACTTTAATGTTAGACGCCACGTTTAGCAAAGCGCTTTGTGTGGCCTTGAACGACTTTGTTCGTCTGAATGTAGCTATTCTAACGTGCAAACTGAACGCCTTCTTAAGGAGGCTGAAGCGAAGAGGCTGCACATCGATTTGCTTGGCCGTTTTCAGTCAACGCCGGAGGTCCAAGAAAAGACCAAAGCGACTCACGCGCCTGCCCGCAGAATAAGCTTGTTTCTGAAGGCCATATGCTCGGGTGAGAACGGTGTAAAAAATTCCCAGTTCTCGTAATGACAGACGCCCCTGTGTGTTTGCGGTAAGTTTCAGATGAATTTACTTTGAGTGGAAGCAAAGTGTTTCGCACAATCCGCTTTCACGCAAAAAACAACAGTTCTTGTTTCACCAACAGCGCTCGGACGTTGAAAACAAGAATGACGAATGAGTTCGCAGCTCAAAATGTAACTAAACTCTGCCCCTTGACCTTTGTTGCTTCCTGCTCACCGAAATTTGTTCGAAAAAAGGAGTGTTTTTTTCGTTATGATGGGCAATTGCACGTATCGTTACCGCATCAACACAACCTAATAACTGTCGCAAGATCAAGCGATAACATGACATACACAAACGGGCACGTTTGTCAGCTGTTTCAACAAACGTTTCGGCTGCTTCTTTGACCATACTGTTCGAAAAATAAACTTCCAAAAAATTAAGGCAATTGGGCTATCCAGTGTGCAATCAGTGTCAGCATATTTTTTTCGGAAATTACCTGTGCGCCTGCGCAAGCCAATTTCTGTTTTCGGACGGTGCGAAGATACGAGAGTCATTTTCTGGATTGATTTGTTAAAACAACATCCGGCACAAATAACGCATAAATTCAACGCGTAGTTCTTTGCAAAAAACACTCTTGTTTCGTAAACGAAAAGCAATCAAGTTTCAGGTCTCAGCAGAAACGTTCCAGTTGCATCGTGCCGGGATCTGCTCTTTACCGCGCATCTATCCAAGCGAGAAACAGCAAGCGGGTCAATGTGTTTCGCCGCGATTGCAGATAGCGTACGGTGCATGTTTGCATCGGCGAGCGGCGCACAGGGAAGCTCGGTCGTGAGAGAAAACGCGGCGCTTCGTTCGCGACGCCTTCGCTGGGCAGCTACTGCAGCAGCAGCAGCATCTCTTCTTTAGGGCTAATTCGGCATGGCTTGATCGACCGATTCCAGTCGACGGTGCGCAGGCGCCAATTCAAAGGGTCAGCCTCATTGTCTTCGCAATACAGGTCGAAGCGAGCTGCGCTGAAGCGTAGTTCACTCTCCGACACCGACATCAACGTAACCCTCCGACCTTCACGCAGCAGCAACGCCGATCAAGTTCATTGCAGCGTAAGCTCAGCTCAGGAGCAGTACATATATAGTCTTCACTTGCAGCGCGACATTCTTTGGCGAAGCGGCTCGTCCGCTTTATTGTCGTCAAAGTCGCACTTCAAACAATCGATCTGTCACTGCATACTGTAGGTCTGCGAAGCGCCTGGGCTTCGGCGTTCAATGTGAACTGTTAATCTGTCTGCGCGTGTTTTCACACCCAGAAATGCGGAGCGATAGGGATGTTTGGTATGTAGTCCAAACCAGGGTCGAATTGACGACGAACTAATTTGTCAAAGCTCGTCTGTCAGAATTGATTGCTTCCGCGCCCTCCGCGAACTGAGTGAAAAGGCTTGCAAAATCATGTTCGCATTGAGTTAACACCTCGGCAATTCAAGTGCCATTCCCCCGCAAAACAATTGGGAAGCAAACACAGTCGCTGTGCATGAATTCCCACAAATATATGTATAAAGCAGTGGTGTTCCTACCGGATACGCTTGATGACAAATACGACCGTGAGCACCAAGTCTGAGTGCGATCGTGAAAGAGATCAGTAGGTTATTGGGTGCAAGTCTCTTCGCCGAGCGTGCAAGGTCGTTCACAGCGAGGATTGAGCCACTATTATTGGTCATACATCAATTTAGCAACAGCGTGAAACCTACCGGCCACAAAAGAACCGTTCGCGATTTCGGGTTTGGCGCAGCTAATAGAATCTGTCAGTGGTACTACATAATGAAGACCGATCTTGTCTAAAAAGGGCTTTAGCATTACGAACAATTTCACAGCTCATCTCAAAAGTCAAGGGGCTTGCCAGTGAAATTCGCCCAACTTGACTTGTTGATAAAGCAGCAGAACCCAGAACACTGGAACGTTGTTTTGCACCGTCACTACTCGCGCCCACCTACAAAAATTGGCAACGCATCGTCTGAGGCACCATCATTCCCACGAAAAAACATTTCACAGAAAAGCACATGGCCAACCGTGCGCTTTATCCTCCCGTCACCATCGCCGCAAAATCTACTGCACTGTATACCAAGTGTTGTTTGAAATTATTGCGTCTGCACGCTGCTGAAGGAAATCCAATGCAGGAAAACACTCCAAACCACTACTATAAATAATGGAAGACATCTTTCCCCAAGCGCTGTTTAACCAGAGGCAAAGGCAATTATACGATTGCACAGTAATGTGAAAACAACAATGCCTTCCTAACCGCAAAATGCAGAATAAAATTAACAGGTTTGAGCATTCGTTTTCGTGGGGTCGGGGTTCAAGTACAGAAAAATACCTGACGGAACGACGATGGGTTGTTTTGCGAAGGGGTGGAAACCTTAACAATGTCCTTTGTGATGTTGAGCAACTAACGTATCACGAACGTGTACTTCCACACGCAGCAACTTTCTGGTTCCGACTAGATATTTGCGCGAGCACAAGGTTCACAAAATTATCAGCAAGCATCAAACGCACTTGTTTTTCCACGCACCCTGCCTTCTAGACAAGCATTCGTCCACCAGAAACAGCGGCTTACGGCAAGTCGCTTTCTCAACACTCAACCGCAAAGTGCAGCAAGGTATGAGTTGGATGCCCCAGCACAAGAATGCAATTTATTTTCGACGAAAGAGTTCAACCTGAATCTGAGATCCACTACAAACGAAGATGTTTTGCAGTTAAAGGAGTAATTTGCGCCCTGGTTAAACAGCAGCTCATCCGACAGGTCTCGAAAGGTTTTGTGCAAGCTTTTGTTTTTCTGAATCGGAAAAATTGCTGGATGCCAAAATTGGAGCTGATGACGCCGAGACTTTCGAAACGGCCCTCGTGAAAAAACGCAACGCGCATCCGGTTGCATCGACACAAAAGCCGTCCTGGGATGACAGAAAAGCTTCAGCGCAGTCGAGAGCTCTTGTGGGCCGCTGCTCGACGACATTTTTTTCGACGTCTTCAGCCAAGGAACCTTGCTTCAAGCACACAAGCTAACCTGCGTATGTTGCTTAAGACGACAAAGCCACTTCGGCGCAGGCATGCTTCAGCTTACGTTTCAACTAACCACACACTTCGGTTTGCACAAGGGATTTGCAGTCTAATCGCATAATGCACGCGCGAATCTTCCGTAAGATCAAACGGCCCACGAAGATTACAATAGCGCGCTTCTATCATTTGCCGCTGGTTCCAAGGTCCTGAACACGCGCGTGTTTCTTTAGCATCCAGGCCGACTCTGGAACTTGCAGAGCCGACATTTTTCAGCAGTTCGGTTTATGGGTGAGGAACCTGTTCACTACTGCGGGCTATACGCCTTTTCGAACGTCTCTAGCGGACCGCAAAAAATTCAAAATTGTTGCTTATGATGACAAGTGCATTTAAGCACACATGTTTTTATTACTAAAATACCCAAATCCAACATGTTTTCTTACTTTATCGACAATTCGGACGTGGGTCAGGTTAAATGGTCATGCGACCACATGTTCCCCAGCCTGGTTTGATGGATTCGGTAGTTTATCCCAGGCGACACATCGTGATTTCCCGCAAGTTTCCTACTCCACTAAGCCTTAATTTGAGAAGCAGTAAATATTTTTTGCGGTTTTATTCGAGCCTAGATGGCTAATAAGAACAGCACTATAAAACGCCACCTTAGTCGTAATCATATTGGTTCCGTGTCGTATCTGCAAAATTCACCACAACAGTGCAAATGCTGCATGCGATTTTGATCACGTGTACCGCTTCAAGCAACATTTGTTTGATATCAGCCTGTTGGCATACGAACGCCAAAGTGAATGGAAAACCTCGCTGCTGGCAACTGCAGCAGCTTGCCCAGGTAAAGCAAAGTGACCAAACTATGTTGAAAGGCAGAAAAAACTTTTGTAGACATTAATAATCGAAAGCTGGTGCTTTTTATTGAAAACGCCCATGAATTTTAACGCAGAGTTGGAGGGCGCGAGAAATCGCGGTTTGCTGAATGTTATCTATCTGCGCAAGGCAGCTTACCAGAAAAGTTATATCACCACTTTGCATTTCCAGTAGCATTTTCTCACCTCAAAGGCTAGTTTTATTGATTAACGAAAATGCAAACTCGACCTAAGAAAACAGTATAGAATCAATAAAATAAAAATAGCATTAAAAAACCTAAATTTTTTGCTCTTGCTTTGCGTTCTAACGGCAATTCGGGTGTATCTCTTTTTGAACTCTCTTTCAGTGTCAACATTTCACTAATAAGCTTTCTTACTCCTTGCGAGACTGAAGATGTTTCCAATACACGAAACTAGTTTCCCTGTGAAGTAACTTGNAATGTATNCACCTGCGTACGTCACCACTGTGGCTTACAACTATTGACAATAGTATAGCTGCATCTGACATTTCCAGCAACATCACCCACCTGGATTTGCGCAATCCAATCTTACCAACGATCACAAAGCAGTGGAGTTTTTTAGACCGGTTTTCCCAACCGGTGTGCCGCGGAAGTTTCAAAACTGAGAGCGACTTTATTGAACCATTTTGCTGGACTCTGGCAAAGAGGACGACGGTTCTGTTAGTTACGTTTCAGTCATAAGCTGCGGTGTGCCTCGTGACGAAAACCGAGTTGCAAAGTGCGCCACGGACAAATAGAAAGTTGGCAACCACTGCTGCAAACTACCCTTCTAGCTTTGTTTCCCTGGCACAAATATCTCGTTGCTAAACACACTTATCTGAGAGGTTTTTCAGCGAGGCTTTCAGTTAAAGTGAGTTGAATTTTTGATTGCAATGGTTATTATCCTCCCATGAGAGAAGGGTTCGGGACAAGCGGCTGCGCTCGAATATTGTTGTTTTAAGTTCCACAGCCGGGTCTTAATGGCAGCGCAAACAAATCGCAGGTCAATAGCGTCCACCGCATTTCACGGACTTCCGCTTACTTGGATGCTCGGCGATGCTGGGCATGTTCAGACCGAAAGCGAGCGCCCTGCACTTTCCGGCCGGACCCATGAGTTTGTTGGACGCAATCTAACTCAAGGACATCGACGTGTGGAATTGTGGTGGGCGACAGTCGCAACAGCTTCAGCGAGAAAGAATGCTGGCCAGGCTATCACGTTACTCTCCCCAAGAGAAATAACTCGGATTCGTTTCTACTTTCTGGTTTTCTAAATCACGCAAATTTCCCGTAAAATAACCATCTGTCGCATTCGTTGGTCATTTGGTGAGGAATGGCGGTCTGCGCTTCATGAAAGTGCATGTAAATCAAACCCCTCTTTTGGCAAAAACGCTGGCTTGCCTCCTCGTTATGGCTGCATTATCACAGTTACGCCTTTTTCATCGCAACCAATGTTGCTCACTGACGTGTTTGCAGCCAACTGTTTACTGTGATGGTATATAAGCACAACACTTTTTTCCCAAAACTGGCAGACATGTTGGCTCCACCGACTAAGACGGACACTGCGACACATTTGATGGCGAGCTGCCGACACAGTATCGCATAAATAATGTTATCTGAGAATACAATCTGCACTGGAACCTTGCTCGCAAAGGGAAATATAATTGTTGTCTATGCTAAGCAACTGGCCTGGGAGGGCAAAAGCATTGTCACGATTCATGGAAATGGTAAAATTTCAAACCAGTAAAATTCCCGACAGTTTCAACAAGCCATTAATCTTGCAAGAAAAACATTATAGAAGGTTCTTGCTTGATAGCGCATTGAGAAAAGATAAGCTGGCGAATGTAAATGAAATTGCCGACACACGACAGGAATACTAAAGCGCTAAGCTAGCAGCTGTCATCAAGAACTTTTTTCTTTCGCAACAGCAAAAAATTTCACGGCTAATGTCTGTCATAACAACCTGCAAAGCACCCGATAGGCAAACGTTTCAACCATGCTGTAATCCTATAATCCCGTTGTGCGAAACACATTAAAATGACGCCGCTGATATACAATGAACCGAGAACTTAAAGGTGATCGCCTTCATCTGAAACACTGCAGCAAACCGCATCTCCAACTAGCGTTCTACGACAACAGCTTGCCCATCAGCGATCGCTCTCAAATCGGTCAACTTGTTGTCTGTAAAATCCGAGCATGGCGTCCTGGACAGCGACCACCTGCGCTCGCATCCTCAGGGACAATAACTGACCATTCCGCAACTCATCGCGCTTTTTATCAGTGCAGCAACGCAAACGAGAAAAACGACTCGTTTGTCTTTTTTCCTCAGCTGCGCCGGAAGTGGAACCGTCGCATTCAACACGCAAATGCGTCAGTTCACGCAGACTGACGGGGATGTTCACGCTGCCTATTTCGACGGGCACCGCGCATCTACCGGTGCATAACGTGCTTCGTTTCCTGGCAACGACGCCCAAGCATCGTCGAACAAGGATAACCACAGCAGAGCACTGCCATGTGCGAAGCAGAAAGACGGCCGCGTTCAACAACATTGCATGTTCAAGCAGCCACCTCGCAGGCACTCGAAACTAATTGTGCACGCTTGTTAACCACTTAATTGAAAGTCCATTCACCGCCCGATGATTGGCAGCGGAGAATTTCGCCCTGACTTTGACCCGACAACCACCAAGCGAGAACACGCGCACAGCAAAACAGAATCATTCGCCAACACTTCCCAAACAGCGTACCGACAAGTTCTTTTATGAGGGCTGCAAAACATTTCGATATGTTGCAATTTTCCGGTATGAAACTCAAACTCTTTTTGACAATTAGCTGATTTTCAGTTGACTAGATCTAATTAGCTAGCTCAAGTTTCCCATTAGCAGTAAATTGCATCTGCTGTTTGTGTTTTGTTTCTTTCCCGCATGTCAACTTTTTGTTGTGTTTATTTTGCCGCAATATCGCGTAATGCGCTCCGCATCAAATTATCAGTGAAAGTGGGTCCACTGGGTCGCAAGCGAAAAAAGGGTTGTGGAAGCAATAGCTTAGTTAGACCACGTCTATGGGGGGGGGAGTGTTGTTAGTTTTTAGCCACGGTACAATCTGAAACTGGCGCAATGCTACGAGAATCGATCTTGCAGCCACTGGAAATCAGTAACTCCGCGCGTGCAGTGTCGCTGACGCGAAATCGATTTCCTGGCAATCGATTTCCTAAATCGATTTCCTGGCAAAGCAAATTGCGATCAGAATCGGCTGCGTCACCCTCGCGGGGTCGTGATGCTGAATCAGTAAATGTGGTAATAACAGCAAATTCCACTGTCTCGTTCGCCGAGTAGAAAGAGACGTTTGCGCAAGTGACAAGCTCTGATTGGATAACAGAAGCAGCACACTTCCCCTGAAGGCGGTCTAGCGCAGTTTGATGACGTTAATAATTTATAAATTTTTGGACGCGGCTTGCAAACACACGAGCAAATCCGCAAGGCGGCATGCAAGACCAGAACGCAGCGCATTTGAGCCAGAAATCCTGGAATTGAAATGAAAACCTGCCTCGCCAACGTAAGGGGGAAATCAAGAATTGGTTTTACCCTGCATAAGCCATCTTTGCGAATAGCCGTGATTGTAAATGCGGATTTTAAAGGAGAGAAACCGCAGACAAGGCCAAGACAGTACGCCTGACGTCACTAAAAAATATTTTTTACTTGCCGGTATCTCTTCGTGAAGCCCTAGTATGTTCAAGAAAGATCCAAAGGAATGAAATTATGTCCTTTGTAAAGGAAGCGAGCACAGACAATCGGGCGGGGCAGTGCGCGACAAATTAACCATCAACTGGTATCGTGAGCGACGTTTGTAGCAAATGAAACTCATTACGCCTTTTTAAAATGTAGTTTTGTGACGTTTTCAGCTTTTTTCTTTTCAAAGGGATGTTTGAACCACCTCGCGACGGCTTTCTGCCAGGGAGCAATTAGTCATAATTTAGAAAACGACAGGATACAAATTTTCTCGTCTTGTTTGGCAACCGTAGTATTTTCACAATTATACGCAACTCCACCAAAAACTTTCAACTCATTTGTCCCGAAACACAGCAAAGGGCTTTATACTCAAGCAGCATGGTCGGATCTTTTCACCAGAAGACCTTAAAAAACGTTTGCCGAGCGGGATGATTGCACAATTGAACGCAATTACGTTTATGCAAAGCGACATAATCCCTGGTAAAAAAATAAAGAGTTTAAAATAGATTAGAAAAGACGCCAAGGATTATCACAAAGACTAAGCGTGTTTAAAACNGAAATCAACCGCATTTTACCGAACCTTATTTCGTTTTCAAGCTTTGTGCTTTCACGTTGATTATAACCTCAAACCAGTGGTTCTCACCTATTCTTACTTGTGGATCTAAGTGTGGTAATTTTCTCCGCCAACCCCTAAACCCCCAAATTCTTCAGTTTAACTTTCAGGAGAAAATCTAACGTAAAGAAAAAATCTCTTTGAGAGATCCTGAATCAACGAATTGAAGCCATAATCGTATTGATAACGCGACCTTATACGCTACGAAAGTGCTGTTGACCAATGTTATCATGTAAGACGTTGCTAAAAGAGGTTCAAAGAGCCCCGCTTCATCTTCGCGCATCTCACGGCGGGAACCAGTGCCGTACAGCGACCACGCACTGGCAAACAGCGACGCACGAATTAGCGCGAATGCTCTCGCTTTGTCGCTTTTTTCTTTCTGACATTTTTCCTGAACGTTCGTGGCGCTTTGTTTGCAGCTTTCGTCGGAAGATGTCCAATGTTCTTCGCAAGGCGTTGCTTCAGCATTTAGATTCTAAAGTTCTAAATTTTAGAACTTCTGGCTGCGGCCAGACGGGCGGTGAACATGGCTGTGTGACAGGATGTGCACGCACATCGTGGACGGGATTGAAATGAAGCAGGTCGCGTTGCTACTTACACCAAGTTGCAAAAACTAAAAAACGAAGTCACTGTTGAACCGGCTGACATCAATCTTTGAACTTGTCGTTCTTACCCAGACGCGTAAGACACTTTTCAGTAAATTTNAATGTGACACGTTAAAGACAAAAAAACGTTGAACACAACCGCAATTCAGGTTATCAAAACCGACAAAAATTGTGCCAATGCTTNAATGGAGTGGTTAATTAAAACTCAGACCGTTTGCACTTTCTCATCTACACATGAGCATCCACGAGTTTTCCACCACGTTGACGTAAACGAGTTGTTTATTGGGCTGTACGGGCACATAGTCCCAGTACAGCATCACCAAAAAGCAAACACGCCATACAGAGCTCTGCAACAGGAATTTGCGCAAGTAACATATTATTGGCAGATGCTGAAAAGAGGCTTAAAGGATCATGCTCACCAGATCATGATTTACTAGTATGACGAGCCGACGTTCAGCTAAGATTTCAGCATAGAATGCTTCGGACCGCTAAGTTGATCAGATCACTAAATGTACGCTCATCAAGTAAACTGCCGGCAAAAGGATAATCAAGATGAGGCGCTGTGAGAATGGACATGCTGTTTGCTTGGAAGTCAAGCCCAAAACTCTGTTTCTAAACAAGTACCAGTGAACGCATTGAAAACAGATTTGTCGCTAACGCGTCAAACAGGGAACCGATTGTTCAGTCATACACTGACCTCCCGAGACGAGCAGCTTGTTTCTAGTCGGCGATAAACAAAAGCCGTAGTCGTGCTCGTCTTGCGCTCCGAGCCGGCCGTGCAGAAACGGCTTCGGCAGCGTCGGTGAGACAAAAATGAAAGCCCGTTACCTGACAAGGCCAGCGGTGGCTCGTTTTATGAAAACAACTACCGGTGCCAGCGTAGGCTTCGGTCCATGAACACATTGCACCAGCCTTGACCTAATGCTGTTTTAGAGCGTCGCAATTGCCGCTGGAAAATTGTTTCTGCCGACCAAGCGTGAATTTTTCGCAGGCTGCTGTGACGAATCATCGCGCAATTTCAACATGAAACCGGAACGCTTTTGTACGCTCAGTAACAAGATCGCAGCACCGTAAGACAAGGTCTATGCATCGTTTTTGTAGAAACAAGTTAACTCCTGCAACGAGATCTTTTTTGGCTGACGGCTGCAGAGAAGCAAAACGCCCATGAAGGAGACAAAGCCCTTAACACGTCGGTATTTGACATGGTGGCCGAGTAATCTACGCGAAAGACCAAAACAAGCAGCTATTTACACGCTGGTTGGACAACTGCTACAGCATAAGGAACCATGAACTATGCAGTTAGCAAGATACATTCTTACATACATCAAGCACGCTATCGCTTTTTTGCACATTTTTAGCAACGCCGGCGTTGGCCGTACATATTCAACCCGTGCGCATTACTGATGAAAAAACGGTGGAATGACTCGGAGTTATTTCCCTCAGCCGCGATAAGGTCAATTATGAAGAACTACTTCGCTTGCTCTTCTGAAGCTTTTCTAAAAAATTAAGAGCCTCTTCAACTACCGCTGCGCGCACACTTCATCTCAACACGCCACGTCCAAGTGAAAGTTCCGGCGTCGTTTCACAGACTCTTTTTCGCGACAGTCTAACGCTTTTTTTCCTTTCCGCTTTTTTCCGATCGTCCTTCTCTCGATCAGATCGGCTTTTATTTCAGTCAAGTGAATCAGTGTTGCCAACTGGTATATATAATATATATAGCAAATTTATATATTTTCAAAGTGCTTGGTATATACATTTTTGATTTGGTATATATGCAAAATTTGGTATATTTTTGGTAGAGGGTTCAACTAAGATCTTTTAACCCAAATTATTTGTTATATTGCAAAGCGTAAACATAGAAAACATAGTGGTATTAAAGCTATACAAAAAAGTTAAATTGTTTTGCATAGCATGAGAGTAAACGTGCAGTTTAGATAAGCGGAGAAAGAGGCCGGTAGGTTCTGAAAATCTGAACGTAGTTCTTGGTATGCGTTTTTAGTCAGCCAATGCATCCTCATGTTGGAAAGCTGCATGTGGGAGTTTCATAAGATTTAGAGAAGAGTGACTGATAGAGTTGCATTGCTTGCAAAGCAGGATTCTGATGGTGCTATGAATCTCTTTTACAAACTGTGCAATAAGAAAATTAGAAACCGCAAAATCAGCTAGGCTATTATTTATACAGCACAATAATAAAGTGGACCATAAAAGAAATAAAAATGCAGTGTAGGTGTTGGAAACTTGAATATTCCATTGGTTAATAAATCTGTCATAGTCAAAGTAAAGAAAATAGAAATTGAGGTTGCAACTTCTTTATGATGCCACTTCACAACAGCAACTGTTGATCATCTCAGTGAAGCACTAAAAATCATGGGAAAAGCAACATTAAATTTTAAGTTATTCGAAAAGCAACATTAAATTTTAAGTTATTCGAAAAGCAACATTAAATTGTAAGTTTTTCTTGATAAATTTGGTGTATATTTGGTATATTTTTAGACAAGATTTGGTATATCCGTTGTAAGAAGAGTTGGCAACACTGACGTGAATTAGCCGCACGTGCCACGTACTTTAGACAATAGCAGTTGCAAAAACATTTTTTTCCAAAGCTAGTTCGCTGCAGTCTCTGCTCGACTGCCGTCTATTCATGCTCGCAAGGAACAACTGCATCCAGTCGTTAAAAGTACGCATTTCAAGTTGCCATCAGCGGCACTACCAACAACAAGCAGACTTAAGATTTTTCCTCATAATTAAGGTTAATACTGTTACTAACCCCATCGCGTGGTTTTGCACCAGCAAAATTAACGAAGTTTCGCACAAAGAATTGTCGAGCGTGCAGGTCAGTTTTCTAAACTGAGAAAGATAAGTTACTATTTCGATTAGCTAATTATTTTATTTTTCTTTCATTCTTCAACCGCTTCTTGCTTTTCCTCGTAAAACTTGATGTTATGTCGCTTATTTAAAATAAAATCGTCGATATCAAACTTCGAACTAACATGGGTTTTCAGCCATTATTTGTGACAACACAAACCAACAAAAGACAATACTTGTTGCCTCAAGGATTCCTAGTCTGCTACAGTGTTAAGCTGCACAAACGATTTCTCAATTTCTTGAATAGCAAGAAAAATAAAAAGGTTTCACGCTTGATGAAACGCACTCAAGTAACCGCATCTTAAAACAATGGGACATAAATCAGGAAAATGGTAGCTGTTGCTCATGAAACCTTAACTACTATGGATGTTCTATGTAAATAAAAACGTAGCAAATGCTTTGCTTCTTTGAGTTTCTCACGTTATTGAGTCACAGAGATTAAAAATGTTTCTACATTGATAAAGTCGCTTCTGCTAGTTATAAAAAAGCAGTCACTCAAAGATTCTCGCTGCTCTCTTACCGCATAGTTGACCAACAAGCTTAGCAAAGGCTGAAAAAGTACTGAACACAGCAGTTGTACTAATTAATGAACACGGCATTTCCACGCCATGAATTGCCTCTCCTCTAAAAAGGTATTCACCCATGAAGCAATCTCACTACAGCTCAAAGACCTTTTCATTCATTTTCATAACCGCTTTTCCCATGGACAGGCTAACGGGGGCAGCAGCCATTAGGACTCGAAATGTCTCGTGTTTTTTATCAATCTCTGATAGGTCTGAAGAGTCCACACCAAGACGGGACCAAGCAAGGTCGGAGATGTAATCACTTTACCTGGTCCTTGGTCGACATCTGGGTCGCTTTCCCGTGGGTGTATACTGTAGCCTGAAGGACTTAGTTCGCTATTCTTTCCTGGAACATTCTGGATACATGGCCGAACTATCACAGCTGGGATCTCTCGATTCAGAGAAGTGGCTTGACATTCCGGGCTTCACTGATTTCAGACCTGTGATCCTGGTCAAGAAGTGTCACACCGTGGGCTCTTCGCAAATATCCTATCTCTGCCGTCTGGGTCGCTTTCCCGTGGGTGCAGTCAGCAGAACTCGCCTCTCGGATCTTTACTGGAATATTCTAGTCACGTGGCCGAACCATCGTAGCTGAGATATCTGTATTCGGAGAAGC
>JGI24158J21664_10000545_pt1 | contig 35464 bp, 17 predicted proteins | sample Ectturendosymbi3_FD_21664 | JGI IMG/M metagenome (IMG submission 21664) | reverse complement strand
CCCGCGGGCCGCTATTTGCCCACCCCTGTTCTAAACCAAACTTAGACTTGTTTTCTGTAAATGTACGTGTGCGAAAGTGACTGATTTACGCAATATGTTCCTGTGAAGCATTGGGTTCATTGCAAATCGATATCGCATACCCCCACCAAATTAGCCTGTGTCCGCTACTGCGTGTAACATTAAGTTTTCCTGCTTCCTTCTTTGTACATAATGAAAGTACCCAAGTTTTTCGTCGCATGAGGGGATGTCGGAAATTCTTGGAACGAGATAGCTTCAGTTCGTGCAGCGATGCACACTGCACCTGTGAATCATGAAGTCACAGTACTATTTGGAAATCTAGCGACAAGCTTTGAAGTAGCGAATTATTTTTAACAAAATGTGCACCGTGATAACGGTCCGCAGGAAATCGAGACAAAGCCTTTTGCATGTTGTGAAATTGCAGTTTTGGAAGAATAAGTCTTAGACCAATGGTTGGGAAGTTACGGAAATTTTTATGACACCACAATTACTCATGGAAACACTCAAATGTATCAAAAAATAATCTAATCAGGCGATACAAGAAAGTTGGAGAATACTACCATTCTTTCGAACACTTGTGAAACTTCGGAAATGCATGAATGAACAGTGAAAATCGCGAATGTACTGATCATGGTAGCAGGAGTTACCGAAACGTCTACAAAGAACAGTGAAGACAACTAAGTTTTTGAGTTAAAAACTTTCTTTGGTTTTACTTCCAAACCACTTTTTTTCCAGTTGATATAGCGAGATTAAATTAACAGGGTGGGGAATTTTTCGCTGCAACCCGTTAGAAAGTTTTTCTCATATTACAGTGAGTGCTACTTGTCAAATACTATACAGAGAAACCGTTGTATAATATTGATTTAGCACCTTGGGTGTTAAGCTTACTTTGCAAGGTGCTGCTGGAATCGTCAGGATATGCGAAATGCAAAGTTAGTCATGGTACTCAATTGCCACCAACCTAATCACTATTTACACCATACACCGAGAGCTATTTCAGAAACAACAAACACGTCGCCTATAACTTGGAAGTAGCGTTTAATAAGGGAGGGAATACAAGGGAAAACGTTCAATCCTACCGTGTGAAACAGCGCATAGACCACGGAGTGCCATCACCATAACGCCAATGGGCTCACACAATCGCAGCTCAACGGCGCAGACGCCGAGGAATCGTTTCAAAGTCAGTGGTTCTCAACCAACCGAAGGTGCCGCGGCGTGGATACCAAGAAGTGCATTAGAATTCGGCCATGCCTACTGCAACGTTATTGTGAGCCAAAGCAAATCAAAACGCTTACAAACTTGCTAAGTTGCGAGTGTCTCCAACAACCAGTTCGCTGAGTTAAATACTTGCCGCAAGCTTCCAACTGCACAACGAGGATATCTCATACTGAAGTAAAGGTCGGAAACCTGTCTTCAAGGTGATATGGACATTTACCCAGCACGCTTAGCGCTTCGTGAATTTGTTCTAGTGTGATGGCAAGAACTAGGAGCGCATAAACGCTACAAGGAACTGCATGCAAATCTAATTAACTTTCCAAACTTTCCTTGCATCTTTTTTCAGGAGGACATGCTTACGTACTGTGCTCACAACCAAATTCGCCATTTACATCACAGGACCAATTTATGCGATGCTGTTTTAACCCAGTCCACTGCAGGGTCGATACTGAAATGTCCAAGCAAACGGACGCATTAACCACTAGCGGCGCGCTTGTGCTGAAAATGTGCAGGCTATTTTTAGGCTGATTAGCAGTGGAGCGGGGGTAGAGCGTGCGCCACTGAAGCTGGTAGACTGGGTTGGATTCCCTGTCGGGTATGGGCATACCGAAGCCTTGAAAAACGGTACTTGCTGCCTGTCTAGGTTTGTGCTCGGCGGTAACGAAACGGTGCAAGAGAAACCTGGAAACCTTGACGCGCGGCGCTGTCAGTTAGCTTGCCATCACGGCAGCATTCACTGCGAAAGCAGCCTCCGCGTGGCCCACGTAGCAGAGTAAGCGGAGTTGGGCACCCGCAGACCACTCGTGACATCCCAAATGGAGTAGAAAGCGAGTATAATGTACTTTCTTTCTAGTATGGGTGTAATTTTTGTGATTGCTTTTCATTGTCTTCAAATAGTTACGCGCGTTTCGCAAGGTTTGCTGAGCAAGCGTTGCGAGAGATCAGCTCCATCTAATGTCGAGGTTTCCAGCCTGGGGTACATTTATTTTACAGCCGAAACAAATTAACATTTAGACCTAAAAACGGAGTATGCTTTTATAGTTCTAAAAATATAAAAGTTCTATTAAAAATCAGTTGATTTTTGTTATTTACTCCTAAGCCCTTTTAACATAAGAAATTTGGGGGGTGCATAATAATCTTTCGAAATGCTGAAGGGGTACATGGTCAGAGAAAGGTTGGGAACCCCTGATGACTTTGCGCTATTCTGGCATTTTTAAGTTGTGATATGCAGCAAACGTTCATTATAGATTATTACGTTTCAGCTACTCCTTTGCGGAATGCATCGTTTCACAACTGCAAATTGATCGTTGTTTTACAGCTACTGCTTTCTTTCTCAGTAACTTTCACCAATATATTTTCCTTACAAGCGTTTTCTGTAATTTGACTTCTGTAGCGCTCTGACCATTCAATCTATTTCGCGGTATAGATGCTCCATTCCGCTGTATCGTCACGGATGGGTAACACCTTTCTTATAGGAGTGCACTGCGGTAAGGTTTTTAAAATTCAACTATTTTGGTTACCTGTTAGTAGCCACTTGCGTAACCAGTTTGGGCTTAAAACAGGGTCTCAAACACGCGGGCCGCATGTGACCCGCGACAGCATTTTGTGCGGCCCGCGATGTTTTTTGGGAAGTTACAAATAATAATTAATATTTAAGTTATTTAGTTTATTCATCGGTGTTTACAAGTGCTCGACCAGCTAGCGAGTCAACAAGTTCCTTGCGAACGTAGAGAAGGCTAGAGGCGATTTCCCTACAACTCATGATACCTCCAACAGGAAATAAGATGAAAAAGCTGTTTTTAGTAATCTTTGGGTACTGCCACTGTTGCGTCAGCGTCATAATGCCACCCACGGATTACTTTTTACGTACTCATTTGGCCCTCGGAGCAATTGGAGTTCGAGACCCCTGGTTAAAAAAGTAGTCTCTTATGCAAAACACGCGAAAGAACTGTCACGGTAAGTGTAACCTTCAGATTTAAAGCACAAAACAACCCATCAGGTACCTTCCTAAGACGCTTCGCAATACTCATGCTTTGTTTAATGCAGATTCACCGAAATGTATCAAAGGCTAACCTCTAGGTGAAGTCACTTTTGCTTCTTTAAATGTATAGCACCCCAAAATGAAAAATATTTTGCAATTATAAAAAGTGTAGCTTCCATCATAATTGCCGGTCGTTCTGATTTCCGTCCACCACTGTTGGTGAAAATACCAGAGAGTTGAGACTTGAAAGGGAATTTTCTTTCGCTAAGTTTGAAAGATTTTCTATATCATTGCGCATGGAACCGAAGTCATACATGATTGATACCGTTGGAGTTGTCAAGCAGCGAAGAGGCAATGGTTCTCTACCTTTCATGGTTTGTGGCCGCTTTCCAAAGACTGTCAACACTTGTGGCCCCCTGCTCATCAATAGGTTTTTGCGATATCACGGCAAAGCTATTTAGTAAAGGCCTCTGCTGGTGGCCCCGGAGAACCGCACCGTTACCCCCAAGGTGGCCGAGGGTCCCAGTTAAGAAACCCTGGTCTAAGTGATGTTGTTTATAAAATTTATTTCCGTAAAACAATATTTAAATAAGCTTTAGAAACGGATTTACTGTTCAGGTTGAGGCCCAACTTACCCCTGTAGTTTTCAATTACGCCATTAACGCAGAATTATTTTCAAGGTTCGTGCCTTCCGCTTCCGTTTTGCATGCATGCTGGACCAAATGTGCGCATCACAGCAGGTCTCGCGTACATTTTACCCCAATTTGGCGTCGCAAGTACATGCCTGAGTATAAAAGAAATAAATGGCGAGAGCAGAGTTGAAGTCGGTCATATGAACTGATGCCTCGTTTGTGCACTGCGAGGCTATGTAAGCGAATGGCTATACGTGCGACTTGGCTAAGAAAATGCAGTACTAAAGCCTCATGAATAAACTCATTGATCCAAGTAAAAATGGTAACTCGTGATCGTAGTTCGTAACCCGTATTGTGCCCCTCTTGACTGAACGCTGGAGTAATACATTCGTTTGGAAATATTTGCTAATTAAGTAATTTCTGTGTTTAGAGAAACGTGTTGTATGATCATTATTACGACTGCTGTCTTTCTCGTCAAGGTTTCGAAATGTCAGGCCCGTGATACGTGAAAGAAACAATGGTGGCTACAACAACGCTGACAGTGCTTTCCTAATTAGATGCTTTTGCGCGTTGTCTTTAAAATAAGAACTTGCGCAAGGAGAAATCAAGGCAATTATTGAAAACAGTTGGTGAAGAAAAGTTGGTCGAAATCGCCACATTGGTGCAGCTTTAAAATGTTTTCTGGCACCTGGTTGTTTAGATACAGTAAAAACTAGCACAGTTGTGGTCCATGCTTTTGCTGGAGAAAGTGCCGTAGAAAACTAACATCGTAGTTTCTTTGAAGGTGAGCTTACAGATATGAAGTGCAGTGCGGCGTTAATTCTTTGCTAAAGCCCTTCGCAGACCTCGGTGGTGGGTTCCCGGCAATTGTTTGCCGATTATTTTGTACAAAAGAGCGTGGCGGATCAGCTAACTTTTTATAAAGGAACCCTGTTAGTTACGTCATACGGGAATTCACATAAGGCTGTTCACGTTGATGTCGGCCCAGTCGTTTGTAATATCACGTCTCTCACTGTGGACGGCGCAACTAGCAACAGCCAAAGGGGCTAGATGACAAATGAAGAAATACCAGTAGTACAGAAGTACTCGTATAAGGCGCCAGTCCGCCGCACATCGCTTGGTCCCGGCTGAGAGCCTGTTGTTTACTGTTTTGTCAAGCTCGGTTAAGTTGCCTTCACCTAAGTCGTTATTTGCCTGACTCGCCAGTCGCCACCAGCTATGCCCAAGTCGTTGGGCTTCTAAAAACTTGGCCAGCATGATCACATTGCAAACGTTTAATCTGGTACGAACGACTACACTTCAGCTCTTTTGTCTGTCACCTCATCACAATGTGCGTTTACGGTCCCATATTTCGTCAATTTATACTGCTTTTGTCAGTTTTGACATCTCTTCAATTAGCCATGTTGCTGCCAGATGGAGCAGCCTAGCTATATGACAGTTACAAGAACTAGCAGCTCACTTGTAGCTGGTGACTTTCGTACAGTAGTTATTGACTTTAGTGACTAAAGAACGACGTTTTGATAGCGCAGTTTTTCTTATTTATGCTCAGGACTGTGTTTTCATGCGTTTAAATAAATATTTCGTTGTGGCACAGCCATCCAAAAATCTTTCTTTTTGCGTTTTTAATTTCTCAAATGTTCAGCTTTGCAGAAATAATGGTTTCGAAAGCTTGTGTAGACCTGTGGCATATTAATGTGTCACTTGCCTAAGTTGCTAGTTTTTCTGTTCTCCTTGAAGTGGCCCATGCGTGCCACCCTAAAAAAAATTTGTTTCTGGCATTTTGAAACAATTTAATTTCGTTTCGAAAACACTTTCGTTTCACAAATGTTTTCGAAATAAAAATATTTTCGTTTTAAAAAAATTTTATTTTCGTTTCGGAAGCACTTTCAATTTTCTTTGCAAATTAAAATCTTTTCATTTTAAAAACAAAAACGATTTTACTTTCATTTCCAAAACACTTTCATTGTTGACTTAGCGATTTCTACTTAAGTAGGAAACAGGGATGTTCGTTTCATAGTAATGAATCCTTAAGAGCCGGATCCATGGGTGACAGAACCGTTGTCAAAGTGGGGTGGCCCAAGTGCACGTCAAAAAAAACTATAGAAAGTTTTTGTGATTTGAATTGGCAACTATGACGTCACAAGCATTAAATATAACGTCATTACCTATACAACATATGAAGGTATAAATTACACTATTTTAGACAAAATTACACCGCTATAAAAACGTAACGGTGAACCACCTGAAATTCAAATAGGCTGTTACAGGAGCGACCCAGGTCAACAGCGTCACTCGGGCTCATCATACGATGTAGTCTGACTGAATAAAACCATTCGACTGAAATTTCCATTTGCTTTCATTCTGGCTGGCATTATTGTTGCTCTGTGACGTTAGTTCTCATAACTTCTCCATTGTTGAGTAACGTACGTCACAGAGCAATGATAACGCCAGTCAGTCTTCTGCTTATGAGGCTCATTCATATTAGCCCGAATTGCTGGACAATTTATCGTATCGTTCGTTTGAAATTATTCTCGAAATGGGAACTGCCCACTGGATTGGACTTCAAATCCAATGTTCTTAATCTATACAAATCCATTGCTTAAAAACATTCAGTCCGATATGAATTATGTTTTAAAAATGCATAATTGCATAGGGCAGCTGGGGCTCTGATGGATGAGCCCGAGTAAAGCGCTTGCGAAGTCGAGAGGACGCCTGCTGCGAACGATATTGTTTTATTCAGGTCACCTGCAACATGAACGCGAAAGGCCAGACATGGGATGAAAATATATTAACAGTGACAAGTTCCAAAGAAAAAAGCTCGAGTTACTGTAACAACTTAGTGAAGTGGGACCATGGGTGGTGGCACAAATATACAAAGCAAGCTGCGTTCTCCGATGTAAATCGTAATCGAAGACTCGACCTAACCCGAGGAGCCCGTGTGCTGGAGTCGCCACTGGGCTGTCAGAAACATACAGGAAAAAATGACACAGCATTGATTGATACCTGTCTTAAACACATTCCAAATCACAACTGTTCCACATCTTGAACACAGAAGTAACATCACTGAATAATAATTTTACAACTGCGTTAGATACAGGAATGCAAAGTCAAGACAAAGCATATGCAGCAAGTGGCAAGTTGTCTGCAGTAAGGATGCCAACTGTGTTGCCAGTGCAAAAATAAATATAGCTGTTTAGTGTTGCACAATGCACAAACAAAAACACAATTGAAATTGATCTGTCAAATATTGCATTTTGCGTATAAAATTCGGCAAAATTTCACTATTTAGAATGGTGTTAAAACGCTTGAAATCACGCCAATTGTTTAATGGTGTGGCACGAACTTTTTCCAACACACAAGCATGGGTGTCGTAAGGGGGGCAGGACTTTGAAAATTTAAACAAAAAAGGCTGTTTTCTTAGTTTCGAGTGGTCAAAACTAAATATCACTGCTTTTGGCGCCCCCTAGAAAAACTTCTGGAAAAATCCACTTGTGCCCCCCTTGGAAAAAATCCTTCCGACCCCTGTGCACACAAACGTGTAAAATTACACCATTTTTGTAAAACATTGTGTTGTCTTACACCATCTGCCAACACTGTTTCACAACACCAGTGCGCTAAGCAAGCCATAGCAGGGTGACAGACTGTGCACGGTGTATTCTGGCAAACATTACGAAATTCTGCCAAGTTACACATAATATTGGTAATATTCTGCCCAAATTTTGCAACGTTTTTTTCATTAAACGATTGACTTTAACAATGGACCCAATGCTAATTGTGTTACTTAAACTTATTTAAATTCGAAATTCAAAATTGTGGGGCTTAGGCCCATGCGGCCTCCCCGGTTCCGCCACCTATGGCCGGATCCAATTACGGAATCAAAATAAGAAGCGCGCCAAAACTAGAATCACCTGATTTTTACCGCGCATGTGCTTGGTTCAGAAACGGTGTCATTCGCAATTCTGTAACATGATTTTGGCGATTGCCATTCAGTAAAACACTATTTCCTGTCGACAATCAAGTGATCTGCAAGAGTTGATTGTCGGAGACTTTGGTCGTGGTGAATGCTGCGATATGATTACTGTTTTTTTCTGATCAATGGACTGTTTAATGTAAAGAACTGAACTAATTCGCCACTTCCTCACAGGGATTTTTGAAATTGCATTTGTGAGCTGAAATCTAGCACATTGCAGTTAAAAAGAATTATTTTTAGTCAGAATGCCTCCGCCACATGGAAAGTTAACATCACATTTTCAAGCTCCAATTAAGCTTGTTATTCAACTGAAGCAAACCTGGGTGAATCCATTGCCACGGGTCGTTCTCCAAGCACGTCTCAGCTGCAAGCTTAAGATACATCTCCCGCAGTAGCGAGCGGCAGTGCTAGTCAATTTAGCTCAACTAATGCATTACCAATATATCAGATACCGGTAGCACATGGCATACTCGGTGTTGGTAATTATATTGCAACAAGGTTTACCATATCAGATAGAGAAATGACAGTGACTTAAGAACAAGTGGTTCAGAAATTTCTTGCCGATGGTCCATGGCGATAAGCATAAATTTACATGCTTTTTATTGTAATTTAAGTCCTCAAGCATAAATTTAATTTAAGTGCGCGATGTTCCTCAAAAAATTCGAGTCTCATGGTAAACTTTTTATAAGTTTTCAGCTATGGTGTTATTCACCAAAAATTTGACTGTATGTGCTTATGTACCTTTGTTTTGAAAAATTTATTGCTTCTCAATCTGTTTTTCCTGCAAGCAAATTTGGGTGATCGCGTGTCTCCTTTATAGTGTTTTCATTGCAAGTTGTGAGGCATGTTTGCTTAATAGAATCAAATGAGAGTTACACCCCCTAGTGTACAGCGTTGGTGCTGGTGACCAGTTAAATGCTAAACGTGTCCGAACCTCCCAGTTTCTTCACTGCTGCAGACCATTGAATCGTCAGACTAAGACTGCCTGCTGAATAGGGATATAAGACGGAAACAAACTAGTTTTACCATTATCTTGTCGTTAATCACCCTTAACACGTCTAAGTGAAAGCCATACCAGGGTTGAGATTTGTAGTTTTCAACAATGGAATGACAAAGCTTTAGAGTTTTTTCTTAGCCGGACGCTGGCGCTTAATTTTTATGCCCAAAAATATACATTGAGAAAAGCGTTTAGCGCCATGCAACTACACAGACAGAACCGGTGCATTGTATACACGCAACTTTGTGGTGTGGGAAATGGCTTTTTCTCAAGGAAAGAGATAAAATTATATTGTTGCAGGAAACGTAACACTGCGACGAAAATTGCTATTTTTGCCGAATTTTCCGGCCAGGGTGCATTGAAAAAATCGCTAGATACTACAGATTCGGCCGATTGGTCCACAGTGCATTGTACATATTTCAGTTTTGTGAACTTGTAGAGTTTGCTTCCCTTGACCTGGCCGCGCCACTTAGCAAATATCCGAGACCAAGTTAAATTATTTGAGATTTCTTCAGATCAGGGGTTCCCAACCTTTCTCTGACCATGTACCACTTCAACATTTCGACAAATGAGCACATACCCCTAAAATTTTTTTTGACAAAAAGGCTGAATAACAACACAAATCCACTGAATTTTCAACAGAACTTCTAGATTTTTATAACTTTCAAAGTAGACTCCATTTTTATGTCTCAAAGTCAATATTTGACAATAAGCATACAACGAATTTTGAAAATAATATTCACTGATATATGTATAAATATTTGGAAATAAATAACATATAAATATACTTTTCTCTTCCATGGGTAACTTTCAATGCACCCCTTCGGATAGTCAAATGTGCCTCTGGGGGTACATGTACCCCAGGTTGGGAATCTCTGCTTTACATGAACAGAGTAGAGAACATAATTTCAGCTCGGCAGATTCACGTAGTAGTAAACGCAAGAAAGCTGAAGTACTGGCACACTGTCAATCCATTTATGTGCGAGGAGACACTGTAACTTTATAAAAAATATTCGCAGGTTGCTGTCGCACTTTTTCTTAATGCACTTACCACCTGCTAGCAGATTACATTTTGTCGTAACGTGTTTAAGGCATTTGTTTTTTGTTTCAATGGCTGAAGCGTTCAAAACTCAGCATGCGCTTACATATGTAGATTAACAGATCAGTGAAGATGCCTATAGCATAGGACAGGAGTCGGGGACCTATGGCTCGCGAGCCAGATGTGGCTCTTTTGATGACGGCATCTGGCTCGCTTGGAATTTTCTTAACACGATTGTTACGAATGAAACTCTTTTGTAATTTTCCATCTACCAGACTGCAAAGCCATCAGCAACACCATGCAGCACCAGAAGTCCCATTAACAGTAAGAAGCATGTTATAAGAGAAAATTCAGACATTAACCATTGTTTGAAATTGTTGATTTTGATTAAAAATGTACATGTTAATTAGTAAGTGAGCTGCATTAAGTGTTGAAAAATATTATATGGCCCTGATGGAAATACAATTTAAAATATGTAGGTTTCATGGTTCTCTTGGCCAAAAAGGTTCCCGACCCATGGCATAGGATGTCGGTTGTAACATTTATCTTTGGCCGAGTAAAGCAGCCTAAAAGCACAAACTGATTCCTTCTTGATTTTTGTATGATACGAACATTCGAATGCATTGCAGGTGGTCGATGCGTTCTTTTGTGTTTTGCTTCCGCAGATTGAACTTCCATATTCACTTTTGATACCCGAAAGTGTTTATAACCTACAAGTACAGGTAGTTGGACATCTAAGTCAAAAACTCACATTGGCGTACATACGAAACTTGAAGGTCAAGCTATCAGACTTCTACGAAACGGAATGAGCATGAACGAGAACTCAAAATGTGTCGCTTATGCTGCCTTAATAGTTAAACACTCACAAAATTTTAATGTGAGGCGGAATCACCTCGGCACTGCCCTTCAAAAAACAGCGAAACTTTGCGATCTCGGGGTAGCGTGAACATCCAAGCTTCTTGCCAATGAGAGTATGGCAAACTGAGGAGCAGTCCAAAGAATTTGTGGCTGTTGGTGGCAAAGAAGTGAAGGTCACGTAAGACCTTAAAACACTGCAATATCGGTTCAAAAACAATAAACCAGGTGCAAAAGCGACGTAGCGTTTAGCGACAAACGGGAAACTTGATAAATGGTTTTTATTTAAATGGTAATTGTAGCCACGGTCCCGTTGATGCTTCTAACTTCACTCGAGTAGGAGTAATTGAAAATCTGGTTTCTTACATGGCAGAAAAGTGAGTCGAACTAGTCTGAATCTGAAGTGAAACATTTACTTCAAGCGGTAAAGAAAGAAATCTCAGGAATGTAGTACAGGAGCGATGACTTGCGAGCTGATTCACTTGATTACATGTTATTCCTTCTGACGCCAAGTGGAAAATTTTTGAAAAGCCCTTATCCAAACACGTGAAAAAGTTTTCATTGGTATTTAAAAAACGAGGCAGCTTTGGTACATCTTTATTTTTTAGTTGAATAAGAAACCGCCGAGATAACTCAAACTGCTTGGAGCCCATCTCTAGGCAACAATCCAACCTGCCAATGCCATGAAGTTGGAAATTGCTGCTGAAAATACAAATTGGAGAAAAATAGCCACTTTCCGAACATCATTTATCTTTTCAGAGAAGCAAAAAAGCAGTTATGATTAAACCACTCCGTTCACTAGAACGTGGCCTGCTTCAAAGGGCGTGTGCGTGGGTCACCAATAACAGCCACGCTGGTATGTGCTCCGATCACTAGGGAGAAAAAGCTGCTGACTAACCTGGCCAGATGTTTCTGGTTTTCTCGGCCGTCGCAAAGGGTTTTCCAACCTACGAGTTGTGCATCTGTTTGTAGTTGGTCACGATCTTAACCTCAGAACAATCTATGCTCTCGCATACTTCAATTTTTGCCGGGGCGAAAATCCATTACGACATTTTGGGCATCAGTAGCTCTCGCATATTCAGTTTGCTGCTAGGGCTGGGTCAAGATGCGGAAGTGACAACACGAATTGCTGACACGAAGCTGCAGTCGGTCGTCCCTTCTTTCTGTAACGCTAAGTGAGTCATTTCAGTACTTTCGACGTGCGACAGCAGAGCCGAACAAGTTGGAGAGGCAGGCTTCTGAATAGTGAAATTTATGCTGTTTAGACATCCCCCTAAAATACGCGAAGCTGCTTGACTTTTCTGTTTATCCTCGACTTAGGTGTGTTTCTCCTTAATGGTCGACTGATGCAAGCTTACTATTACGTAGTTAAAATTGTCGTATTGCACCCAATGGGATAATAGTCATTCTCGAATTGGCCCCGTGTCTACACGGTTTGAGCGTTATTCTTTTGGCTGCAATTCTGCATCTCTAGTAGTAGCAGTTGAAGTGATTACTAACTGGGCTTGATCAGAATTGTTCGCAATATTGCGGAAGTTATTCCCCTTTCTACAAAAGGTACCGGGAAACTTGCTAGCTTTGCCATTTTCATTTCTTGCTGTTAGTATTTTAGTATTGTTGTAGTTAGGTGCGAATAACTTTTTGCGGCTAACAAATCCATGAAGAAGTTGCAGACGTTTGTTACGCTGTTTAGCGTGCTTATTGCACAAAAATGGCATTCAATCATTCAATTTTAGGCGTATGACGGATAGTGACAATAATGCGTTAATTGGTAGGATCAAAAAATTGCTGAGTTTTTACTTCGCCTACTACAACATTTGCACTTGGCGAGTGCATGGATTTCGAATGATGGACAGACAACTGCGAAAATCACTGCGGTCTCTTGGTAAGTTATAATTCAGTTCTGTTCAGCACGACCAAACTTCCAATCGAAAACCAATCATAAACTGCAGAAGATGTCAAATGTACAAAATTTTTCGGTTGTCAATACGAAGAAAACATTTGATGAATCGATTCAGTGCTGGTTTACGTTATTTTATTTGACCGTGTATGCATAGCACGCATGATGGCGATTTTGTTCATCTGTGCTGTTTTTAACCAGTGCACACGAATGCAGATTAGACTATGGACTAAGTGCAGTGCGGCGATCAAAAGCAGCAGCCCATGGCCGATATAAAGCATCATGTGAAATTCGATGGTATGCCAGCGTGTACGTTGCTGCATGAGATCGGTTGCGTTCGCTTAACCTAAATAATCGTACTTTGGTTTTGTTTGATCTGAGTGATTTTATTTTATACCTACCCCAAAGTGCGAATCATGGTAAAAGATTTGCTTCAATTTCAAAAGGGAATCTGCTGAAAAGGTACGACTTGGACGGATTTTTCGTTGCACTTGCAGTGATCTGTTTAGAAGAAATGTGTGTTTGGGGTTGTCACGTTCGTCATTCGTAGTAGCAAGCTGCTGTCATGCAAAACTACTTCATGCCAGACCGGGTCTATATGCTCCATTTTCTGGTATTGTTCGAAAGAAATAGGTAGTCTATGGAAAGTTGTGTTGCTTCTTTTGACAAGTTTGCTCTTTTCAGTTGCTGGTGTTTTGCGTAGGGTTGTTCTCTAACACGTTACGCCAGCAGCTTTGCAAAGTTCAGCAGTTAAGACTAAACGCGGATTTGCGTTTAACCGGAGAGTATTTTATAACCTTATGGCGGAGAGTACGATTAAATGCGTATTTAGGATAATATTTGTCCTTTTATTTCATACAGCTGATTCCAGACCGTAAACAGTGTATGAAACTTGAAGTAGGTGATGTTTTCTTTTCGTCATGACAGCCCTTGTATACTGCTTTTCATGATCTAAATCGCGTCCGTCGGCTGCTTGTAGGACAGCCTGTAATCTTTTAGTCTATCAAGCTGCACTTGAGTATCAAACTACTGCTGTTTAAGAACCAACGCATTTGTCTATGGTGACTGATTTCTAAACATGGTTTGATTTGGAGAATTTTAGTGATAAACATTTTTGAAACAACGATATATGGTTTTGCACAACTTTTCCAAAGCTGCGATGTTTGTGGGTTCGCTTAAATCCGTAAGCTGGTAAAACACCGTGCGACTGGGGCAATTAATAATTGCTGGAAACGGTCTTTACCATAGCGCGCAAGACCAGGTTGACTTCCCGTCTATGTGTTGGGTTGTAGTACGTTGTGATTGCCAGGCAGTGTTGCTGACGTACATTAATACTAGCGTTGAGTTGGCGCCGAGTTTAACTTGTTAAGCGTTCACTCTGGTGTGCAAAGTCCAAGGCGGAGATGTCCATAGTTCTGGAAATATAGGATTTCGTGTGCTGAAAATCGTGAAAACATCTTCTGTATAGCCGGTCTTCACAACAGTTTTGCTCGAGAAAGTCTGTTGCATATTTTAACTTAATGCGATGAGGTCGATCTTCCTGCGCCTATTTCCGGGAATGAGTCCACTCATGCTAAAAGAAAAATACAAAAAAGTTGCATTGTGTTCGCAGCGTCGAATGTATTTCCATCAAAGTCAATGCGCTGCCCGCTCAGCGACACGGTCAAAATGGCATCGCTACAGTAAGGATGTTTGCTAATCCGCGCACTGCAGTAACTTCCGCTGCGGTCTGCCTTTAAATTGCACGATGATTTACGTTAAATTACGTAAATGCTGATCGGCTGGGTTGAATGATGCCAAACCCAGCCGCACACCACATTTGCTAGGCTCGTTAAATTTACCTTAGGGGGGGTTGGGTAATCAACGAGACCAGGTAGTCAACAAGTTTGTGTCAGTGTACCGGCGTTTTGGCCTCTGCTCGAGTAAAATTATTTACCGTTTGCGCCTATAAACTCAAGTTTTTCGATTTTCTAGGTATGACACAATTGTATTTAATTTAATTTTTAGACTGTTCATCGCGTTGCTCTGTTTTCAAATGTGTCACTGCGACTTCCGAGGACGTTTATCGCCATATGACGCGTGACTATTTGGTCTACGTCAGCGCCGTTATAATACCACACGATAACTCGTCTAGCCAAGGTTTAACTGCTACGATGCCAAACATAATGCATACACTGGCGGTTTGTACACTGCGCGTTACTACTACCGCGCGTCATTGGTTGCACATCGTTTTTTCTAATCTTCTTGTGCGCAGATTATAGCGATTCGTAAGGGGACGCATGCACCACAGTGGTGCAGACTGGTGTGTACTGGAAAAATTTGGAATGAGCTTAATGACAGTTTTTTAATATCCTGTAAAATTTCACAGACGAAAAGCAACAATTTTGACTTTTTGACTGGGAAAAATATCACAGGATGAAATTGCATTGGGCCTCACGCCACCATGTCCGAACAGACTGTTCAGATTATTGCCTGATAAACAAGCGCCCCAGACTACGGTGTAATTTAATCCGCTTGGTGAGGGGATTTTCAATCTTCAAATTGTTAGCAAACAGTGGCCGCATCTGAACAAACAAAGAGTCCCACCAAATGTCTAGTTTCACTTCACATTATTTTTTTCCAATTTCTTAATACTGTTTTTCTTAGTATTTCACGCGTTTTTTCGTTCTTCATTTTCTAATTCACGGCGCCATGTTCGTTGCAAGTATGTTTAAGATGAAGTCAGTAGCTTTACAAGTTCACGTAATCGAGAGTTCGTTTTTTTAAATAATAAAATTTATATGTCCCTGATGTGTCATTACAGATGTGGTGGTCAATATTGCTAGGGATACAAGCTATGGCACGTGACAGTCGGGTATTTTACACACATGTCGCTTAAGAACCAACCCATTCTCCCAAATGTCTTGTGAACTGATTGTGCATGGCTTGGAACATAAGCAAAAGCAACGATGATTGAGGCCAGGTGTCTACTGACTTTCGAAATTTAGTTCAGAAAGTGTGTAGGTTGTGATTCGTTCAAGATACACCCTGTTGCATCGTGCATCTATGTACAGTCAGTACAGTATTTCAAAATCAACTGCTGTCATCCCACACACGAGCGGAAACACGTTGTTGATCCGCCTGACAGTGCTACAGTTTCTGAACTGGTTCAGTGGACAATGTCGATTATATTTCATGGTTTTTCAATGCGTTTTCAACTTGATGTTTTTATGCGTTTTCAGTTGTCTGTAAGAGCCGTTGGTTGCATTTTGGTGAAAATCTCGTCTTGTTGATATTTTACACCCGCAATACGGCAAACCAAAACATAATGCATTGTGCTTGTGGTGTGTGGCAGTCAGTGTATTCATCGACATCTTCGCTATTGTGACTGACGACGAATGATTTCAACGCATCACTTGGTGAGAATTTTTTTATGGTTAGACTCATGTCATCATTGGACTAATAGAGGATTCAAGCGCTCCAGTTTGTCAGTTATGGACACGCCATTTTTAGGAATTACTCGATCCCTAAGTTTGTGTTCCCAACCTTTCTATAACCACGTAACCCTTCAGCGCTCCGACAGATGAACATGTACCCCTAAAATTTCTTATGACAAAATATTTTATCATGATTATTCATAGATAAATTTAACAATGAGCATATATTGATTTTTAAAAATAGTATTCACTGATATATGTATAAATGTTTTGAAATAAATAATAATGTAAATATCCGTATTTTTCTCTTCTGTTGCTAACCCTAAATATACCCCTTCGGATAGTCAAATGTACCCCAGGTTGGGAACTCCTGCCTTAAATGCAGCTATGTGACCCAAACCCGTTGTGTATGTAACAATTTCATTTATGTCAAAACAAGGCCAACGTGACCACTTAAGGTAAGTATCTTCAGAAATTACTGTTGCTGAAAGTTGAAAGAACTATTAACGAATAAACTCAAACGGTATCAGTGTTGCATCTGAAGTCGCAATGTACTCACAACCCTACAGGGTCATAACTCGGTAGATATTTTCTGACTTACTTCCACCGAGTACAGCATCTTAACGGCTAATTCGAAGTTTTACCAGTTTTGTACGTTTTGTGCGTGCTTTCTTTAAGCGATGATCGCTTAAAGTAGCTTAAACATGTGTAGTGGTTTACCGACTCAAGAAACTAGTGAGTAAACACAGATAGGCCTTTGCCAAAAAATAAAGTGCATGGGCATTTGGAAAGNTGTTACGGGGGTGCGTACAACGTTTGTTCTAAAATTTGCCTCCATTTACGATGCCGGTTGTGACTTGTTGTTTTCGTGCTGAGTAGATTTGTACTGTCAGAAATATGACGGGATTTCCGTAATTTTTCGTACGAAGGAAGGTTCAAGGATTTCCCAAATGAGCAGTTCCTAAAGACTTGGTTCACTGCACCAAACAGTTTGTGCAGCAGTGCAAGTTACAGCTATCTGTTCTGGACATACGCAAACAGGAAACTCGTCAACAGGAAGATTTTTAGCCATCCCAAGTTGGCCTCAGCACTGAACTGTGTTTTGTCCGCAATAATTCTAGCAGTTTTGTGGGGCGATTTTTTGTATTGCTCAGGATTCGAAAAATCTGTGGCTTAAGTTTGCAAAAGACCAGTGTAGTGTTGCGACCATGTACGGAACAATGCTTGAATGTTCACCGTGTTTAACGTTGGTTGCTTGCGATGTGTTGGCGTACCATCGGCTCGTGGTCTTCTGCTTTGTTGATAACATCAAGCCAGATTGAGGCCTGGTGGAATGATACTTAGTATAGATTTTATTGTGTTGCTGTATTTATTGCAGACTGCAGTAGCGTTTCAGTGCTTGAACTTTCAATGAAAGCTCTGCTCTGATTGCGTTCTGTATCACTGCAACTAGGTTGAACCTGCTGGTTGCGAGTCATTTTACTCTTGAGGCAAATACTTCTTGACTTTACTGCCCAACTTTCCAAAAAATTTGTTATTGTTCGAGATCGTCAGCTTTTCCTTTGTGCTTCACGTTCCAAGTCTCAAATTTCTTTACCTCCAGAGTGATCTATCTGGTGTGTTTTATGCGACATTACGTTGTGAAATCTGGTTTTCGTGGCTAACCTGTCGTGACATTTGGTTGCTTGACCACGACGATAGCATCGCACGTTCCGTAACGACATTGTCACTGAATAGATGAACATGGTCTTGTGGTCGAATGTGATAGAACCGATGAAATTGGAGGATAAAATAAATATCAGCTTCCCTGTTCTGTCGCCATGTTTTGCAAGTACGCTTTGCAAACTGCGTGTTACTCCTGCGCGCATGCTCAGTTCTTAGACTCCACGTCTTCAATAAATACAAATGGGTGTACCTGTTTGAGTACGGAACGCTTGGCTTTTTTACCTATGTTTACGAGTGTTACTTTGTCATGTATTTGAGAATTGTGGTAATTCACAAATTACACCCCAACCGCAAATTTTATGGCGTTTCTTCGGATTAATTGATTTGATCCAGACTACCATATTATCGGAACAGGTGAAATTGCACTAGATTGCATCTCACTCAATCCTAAGTGAATGAGGCTGAAAAAGTTACTCATTTCTGACTGATAGTGTTACAACGATGACAGGTTATTAAGCATCCTGTTTTCTGGGGTTGGTATTAGCGGTGATAGCTATAAGAGCTAGTAGCATCACTGCTTCCTGGTTTGTCATAACGCCGAGTGTGCGTCGACAATGCTCAGGTAACAGCTTGTGGCTTGTCTTATGTTATTTTAGCAATGTTAAATCTCATTGAAGTGTTGCTGAATGCAACGCCTGCTTGTTTAGGACTCGATGTGTACTGCGCGTAGTGGAAACATAAGCGACTGCTCAGTGCTGCCTGAGCGAAGCTCAGTCTGCTATGTTTCTGTTGAAGCCGTCTAAAATCGTTTGTGTGTTTCAGCTTTGTTTCTGCACATTCGTTTAGCGTGAACAGCGTGAGCAATTATTAGAAATTCATGTTGTACAGTAGGCTGGAGCACATTGAATGCTTTTCGAAACGGCAGGTTATTCACAACAACGGGAATTGTTTTAGTTAGAATGTGTCGCACATAAGGGATAAAATGAACGTTGCTGCACATTCGTTACCTGCACTTGATTTTCGTGTGCTTAGCTGGGTTTACTTTTCGGTCATAGGCCGATTTTATTTTGAATTGACCGAAAAAATTAAGTTAATTCGGTCATGATCTCTGAAAAGGTAAGCTAGTTAATACTGCTACGGCGAGTGTAATACTATTTCCGGACAAATGACTGAAATGTCTCTGCCGAAAAGAAAACCCAGCTTAGCATTTTACGATCCGATAGAACAGTCCGGTTTAGGGACTAGAACAGTGCATTTTCGCTTGTAGGCTGAGGCAACGCTGGTTCAACGAATTTATTGTTCTTTGCTCCTGTGCGTGTTTGTGAGGTGCAATGGGCAAGGGTATGAAGGAAAAATTGAAACCGACCTTTTGTACGTTTCGTGGAGTTGTTGTGCAGAATGTTTGTGCTTTTAAATAGACAGTCATCTATTGAAACCTTAATAGTCCGCTCCGACACTCAAGTCTCCGTACAGATGTGGGGAGTCCAGCACCGTACAATAGTAGCAATATCATCTTGCTGTGTGTTCCACGGTGACTGTGACAACGCTTCTCTCGCAGGCAAGTTGTTTTCCCACCCTCCGTTAGAGCAAGGTTTGCAATTATTTTTTGTCGCGAACCACAGAAATGGTTATTGAGTCTCGCGATCAAAAACATTCCGTGAGGATGATTTTGGCGAAAAATTTTGAATATTTTGCAATTATCTTGAACAAACTCGTCTAAAAATTTTCACGCGTCCCAAAGTAGGACGGATCGCGACCCAAGTTTGGATCTGTGCTGACTCCATAATCTTTGGTTGAATCTAGATTACTGTCTTCAATGTGGTGAGAGATTGTGCCAATCGAAGGTTAACTCTAAAAAAAACAAACAAAATCATTGATTGCCGACTGAAGAAAGTTCTGTTGCATGTTATGAAGTTGCGTTGCTGGGTCCACCAAAAGTCAGGCCCGTAAAATTGGCTTTCGACTTGGAACCGATTGTTTTGCTCATCTGTCACCTGCTGAAGGCATGTTACAGGCATTGCGGTCTTCGCACATGTTGCGGAAGCGCTGTTTATGACTAATCTGCGGAAGTAGGCTCGAACTGTAGCCATCAAGCTCAGGCTGAGATGCGGTTAGTATCTACTGATCAAGTTAAGTGCAATCTTCAACCGTTGCAGCTTTCTGCGTGGATAATCCAAAGTTTGAGTCTACGAGCTAAACTTCTGTTACAACCAAAATTTTATCGAAGACAAAATTAAGTGTGCTTTATTCAACTTAAAAACCAAAGTGAAAGAATCAAGTAAGGTAAGCAACGCAAACAACCGATACAACGGACAGAGTGAGCGATAGCGAACGAATGAGTCAAAAAGCAAGTAGTGAACGAAGTAAACACAAGAATGCAATCAAGTAAGCGCGAAAGTAATTACGCGCGGAAACTAGCATCACAATCTTCCCTCCTACATGAAAAACATATTTAGTATGCGATGCAGATTTGACAATTACCATGTAGTCCATTCATTGTCAGGCCAGCGTCTGATGGGTTTCGGCGCCCTTGACGACCTGCGAAGACCAGAAACCTCCAGAGAAGGTCGGGAGGCACGTTCGTCTAAACCTGAAGGCTGACTGTCAGGTTCGTCAGATGAACCAGGAACCGCGACTGCCTCAGTACGATTCAAAGAAGTATCTGTAAAGTTTTCACAACGATCAACAGTAGCATGACTACTGCCCGAACTCTGCTCGATACACGTCCTGAGGGGAAACAGCTTCACAACTCGGGTCCCGTTCTACAAACGAAGGACATGGGGCTAAGTCCCGCGTAGAGACAGACGTTTGTCGCCCATCAGCACAACGAATAAACGCAAAATGTGGATTTGCACACAGCACTTCCACTCTGTCAACGAGAGGGTCGCTTTTGTTGCGAACAAATCTCTTCATAAGCACAGGACCAGGCGTTGAAAGCCACGCAGGTAAAGACCTGCCAAGCATGGAACGTCTCTCGAAACACAGGAATCGTTCGTGAGGAGTCTGGTTTGTAGCGGCACAGAGTAACGATCTTCTTGCATGCAAAGTGTCGGGAAGAATGATCCCACTGCTCTTCTTGAAGGTTTCTAGTCGCAGCATGAGTTTTACTGTTTTCCACAAAGTCGAATTACGACGCTCGCACTGAGAGTTCCCCTCGGGGTGATACGGAGTTGTACGGCTTGTAGCCATATTGCGTGATAGCAAAAATTTTCGCAATTCCGATGACATACACGCAGATCCTCGGTCGCTGTGAACGTAACCTGGCATTCCAAATAGGCAAAATAACTGTGTTAAACATTGAATAACAGTTTTCGCGGAAACATCACGGCAAGGAAATGCAAATGGGAAACGACTGAACTCATCAGTGACAACAAATACATACGATGATTTGCCTTTCACGGGTCCCTTAAAATTTACAGCAATTCGCTCCCATGGACGCGTCGCCTTTACAAGCGTTTCTCCTGCTTGCTTGTAGAATTGAGGCTTTAATTCTGCACAGATTTTTCACTCGCGACAAGTGCTTTTAACTTCATCGAGAGAAAAAGGTAAATTTTTTTGTTTCACGAAATGGTTTAAGCGTCTGATGCCAGGATGACCGAGAAGGTCGTGAATCGACTTTTAACGAATCATGTCCGAAATCGCAGCTGCCACACCAGAGGGCCGTGAAAGTGTGTCAGGGACCACGTTTTCTACACCAGGAGTGTGTTCGACGCGATAGCTGGAAGTACCAAGCTCTGCTCTCCATAGCAAGATTTTATTATTCTTGATTTTTGTACCTTTCAACGGATCTAACATAAAGGCCACGGAGCGTTGGTCCTTGACAAGGCAAAATGTCCGGCCATGCAGGAAGTGTGCCCACTTACGCACAGCTTCTATAATAATCGCAGTAGCTTCCCGTTCCACTGTGGGATATTTTTGCTCGGTAGGAGAAAGCGTTCGCAACATAAAAGCCTGCAGTTTTGACTCAGTTGCAGCGATTGCAACTTCTGATGCATCGCATTCCACTCGTAGTTTTTGGTTGTCGTCGATGTTTACTAAACAAGCGCGGAGTAGACCCTGCTTCAAATCTTCGAATGCATCAATTTCTTTACCAGACAAAGGAAAAGAGGTAGCTTTAGACAAAGCGTAGCTGCGGTCTGAAAATTTAGACAACCATCGCGCGTAATATGCAAACATACCTATCGTTCGTCTGAGCTCGCTTGGATTTGGTGGAGGTTTGAGTTCAATCAAAGGTTTGAGGCGGTTCGGGTCTAGCCTGATAGACCCAAAAGAGGGTCTGTACCCCAGCAGATCAATTTCAGTTGCTCTTTTTACAGTCTTTTTTTCGTAAAATGTAAGATTTTCTTCTTGCGTGGCTTTAAGGTATGCAGCGAGGTTTTTATCGTGCTCTTCCACAGTAGCGCCACCCGCAGTAATATTATCCAGGTAAGCATACGTACGACGCAGTCCGTGCTGTTGAAAAACTGTGTCAACTATCCTTTGAAATGCCGACACTGCATTCGTTACTCCTAATGGCACACGCGTGAATTGATAAAGTTTTCCCTGTGCTTCAAACCCCGTGTACTTCTTATCTTCAGGGGGAATAGGCACTTGGTAATACGCAGATTTTAAATCCAAAGTGCTAAAATATTTCTTTTTTGATAGTTGCGCCACTTGGTTTTCAATCCGTGGCAATGGGTATGCATCAAGCTGAGTAAACCGATTCATTGTTTGAGAATAATCAGTTACAATTATAGGCTTGTGCCGACCATCGCGTGCCACTAAAACAAACCGATTTATTATTTGAGAATAATCGAGAATAATCAATTACAATTCTAGGCTTGTGCCGACCATCGCGTGCCACCAAAACTTGAGCTCGCCAAGGAGTACTAGCTTCTTCAATGACATCTGCTTTGAGTAATTCTTGGACTTCCTTTTCAATGAACTTAGTGTCTTTTGCATTGTGCCTTCGGGTTGGTATAGCAATAGGGTGGCAGTCAGAGCTCACAAAGTTGAAAAGTTGCGGAGGGTTGACTTTAGCAACAGCTAAGGAGCAGGCAGGAATGTTCAAAGGGCGTTCAGCGCCACCAGTTTCAAAGTTTCTTCAGAATGGAGTTTCATAAATTCTTGTCCCAAAATAACATCAGAACAAAGGGACAGTAAAGCACCAAAAGTCACGTTTTTCTAAGTTCGTCCAGCGGCGTTAATATCAATAGTTAACGTACCGAGTAGTGACTGATCGAACGACGTTGAAGCCATTGCTATTCTTTAACAGCTTTCGGCCAAGTTAAGGCCTAAACTTCTCACGAACGAAACATCAATAAAATAACGTGAAGCACCAGAGTCGAGAAGAGCTTTGGTCACTTGAGGCAAGACTCACTGGAGGATCTTTAGTCACAGCTGAAGCTAAAAAAGCGGCGGAAGCTGAGGCTGATTCAGGTTCACTCGACCAAGAGCGACGAGCACCCTTGCTTTTGCGACAGACTCCCGAATAATGTCCTTTAATTCCGCATGCCTTGCAAATGCTGTCCCGAGTAGAGCAGTTCGAACGAGTGTGATTCCACAAACCCCCACAGAACAAACATAACCGTTGGCCTTTCAACTGTTCTTTTTTTTGTACAGCTACAGCAACAGTAGGAGACTCCGTCTTTGCAGAATTATCATCATTTTTGCAGTCGGCAATTGCTGAAATGGTAGCTGGCACTTTGCATGAAGAATATAGGGCCGACTGTTTTTGCGCCATGTCCAGAGAATCTGCAAAGTCAATAGCGGTTCGTAGATCTAATTCCGAATGCTCTAGCAAACGCTGTCGTATGATGCTTATGCCACTAATAAACGCACCCCTTACTAGATCTTCTTGATTTTTAGCCGCTGTGACATCTTTGAATTCGCAATCCTTCGCCAGAACCTTTAAAACCTGAACGAATTCTGTCAGAGCAGGGGTGTGCAACATTTTTTGTCGGTGGGCCATATAACCAACTTTAGACATCTAGTTTCGTGGGGCACACGAAAAATTTAGTTTTTTCATGTACACAATGAATCAGAGTGTGTGGGGAAAATGGGAAAGAGTGGGAAAAATCTCAGAGTGTTGGCAAGGGCCACACTAAATGGCTTGGCGGGCCGGGTTGTGGTCCGCGGGCCGCCTGTTGCACACCCCTGTGCTAGAGATTCTTTTGAACGTTGCCCTCGTGTAGCTAGCAAATGTCGAGCGAGTACAGGATTCTTCTGCTTTTTGTAAGCCTTAAGAGTTTCAACAGCTTCTTGATATGACTGAGCGTCTTCAACGTATTCGTAAATTGCAGGAGATAAGGAAGTCAATAACAGTCTTAGTTTTGGAAGGTCTGTCGTTCTGGAGGACGAAGCTGTTACAGCTTGGCGCACTTGTAATGTTTTGAGGAAAAGTTCAAACGACTTCAGCCAGAACTTCAAAATTTTTCCAGCATCGGGATTGTGAGGATCGACGTCCAATCGTTCAGGCCTCATTACCTTGGACTCTAGTTTTAGCGAAGCATTCAGATTCAGATTGTTACACGCTACGGAGTATGATTTAAGATGAATAAATTGTTACAACCAAAATTTTATCGAAGACAAAACTAAGTGTACTTTATTCAACTTAAAAACCAAGGTGAAAGAATCAAATGAGGTAAGCAACGTAAACAACCGATACAACGGACAGAGTGAGCGACAGCGAACGAATGAGTCAAAAAGCAAGTAGTGAACGAAGTTAAACACAAGAATGCAATCAAGTAAGCGCAAAAGTAATTACGCACGGAAACGAGCAGAATAAATAAATTTTTGCACAGAACTTTAATTAAGGGTGTTTTTAGGTTATCGAGCATTTGCAGTGGAGTCGGTTGTTCATGAAACGTTTTACGAGCTATATATTCGATGTAAGCGTCATGTCCTCCAATTTTGCGAATGGTTAAGACAGCGCTAAATAACCTGAGCGAGCCAACTTAACAGAAGATAAAAGGTGCAGCAGTTTCTGTCGTACTTCATCGGCACAGCACTTTAACAAATTTATGCGCACAAAAAACGTGGGGCAGTTTTTCGCACAGAAAAGATGTCTCCTCCATTGTTTGATCGTGCGTTTTACGCGCGTCCTCTGCATCATCGTTGTTCTGCTCTTAAAAGTTGATTAGTTGGTTTTTGTGACACGTTCATTTCACAAGTCCGTACTTGTTACGTTGTATAACGTGATAGCAAATAGTGTGCTGCCAACACTCGGTGTTTGCATCGGAAGTAACGAAACGTGTTGGTTGGGTTAGAATTCAGGATACCTGGACTCAGGGTTTTGTTTATGGTTTGATCTGGTGACCGTTAAGACATGTTGAGAGACCCCAACTATTTTATCTAAATACCGAGACGGTCGTAAAGCGAGGTTTTAGTGTATTTTAAGAGACTGTTGGTGGAATTTTTGAGACACTTTTCGGTCCCTCAAAACAAGTCAAAAACACTGCATGTATGTGTGTCTCTGATGGTCGCAAGAACTCCCATGTTGGAACAGTTACGGAAAATCGTAGCCGCGGCTCGATAGCAAAAGCGATAGTCTTTGGAGGATTTCTGAAAATGACCTGCAAAGCTAATAGCAATGGCAAAACGTTAAAACCTGATCTGGTAAAAAGCAGTGAGAATGTCTGCAAAAATTGGTGCAAACGCTTGGAATAACTATGGATACGACGAACCCTCTCTCTTTTTCGGTATCTCTGTCTCTCTCGCTGTAGGATCCACTGACAGCAACCATGGCGCGCAAGAACAGCAAGCTTACCATAAATGTGCTAAACGAAATTTGTGCGTATCTAACGTGAAGTTATGTCGAGGTTTTGGTAAAACCATGTCAAATTAGAGTGACGTCAGGCAAGTGGTGCCATCACTAAGCGCTCAATATCGCATATAAATGGAATTTTTCGTATGACTTTCAAACCAAAAAACTTGCGCACTTGACGTTTTTTGAAACTTTCTGAAAGTATCAACTGCGATTATTTAATAAATCATTTTACGCTCTTGGAGCTGAAATTAGGCAACTTATTGCATAATTTTGAAGTGGATGCCGGAAATTCTACGTTCAGATTGTTTAAATTAGCTGTAAAAATTTGTATATACACAGCTTGGTAAAAATCGCAGCAAGCAATAATTGCTGTTTTTCTTTTAAATTTTGTATTGAAAGTTGGGCATAGTGTGAATTGGCCATCTTCGTACATGTTATGTTTGATCGACAACCAACCGCCGCCAATTTCAATCACAATATGTGTTGTTTCCCAACGCTATTTGATTTATTTATTTCATTTGATAATATAATTGTTTGAAGAGAACGCGCAAACTTTGAAGGTATGTAAATTAAAAAACAAACGCTTTGCGATACTCACGTTGTAAACTAACAAATAAATGCTGCTTTTGTTAACAGGTGTAATGAACACAGTTTTGTGATGGTAGGTTGCTTGCCACCGCATATTCAATCTTTTAACAGATACTCAGTTTTCATACATAATATCCTGGAATGTGTGGTGAAGTGTCAAGAGACCACCAGCACCGCTACTGTGCTTCGACTCATACTTAAACGCTTTTTATGTAAGCTTTTCCATCGCCTTGTTGAGCTCATAGTAAGCGTCACTGCGCGTACTATCCACAGATAAATACATCATTTTATCATTAATTATTTTTATCATAATTTCCTAACTCTTCTCAGTAAGTTGTTGGGAGAAGCAGCGAAACACGAGACCTTTAAATATATCCCAGTTCGCAATCTCGTTTGCCATTTGGCTGGTTCCACGCGAAGGTGCCGCTAGGCCAAACCAAGTCGTCGAGGCAGTCATGCCACTTGGAGTATACTTGGGCTAGTCTTTGGTTGCTTTGTCTGTGTGCTTGTTGGCTTCATGAAACTTTCTGCTTTCGGTGCAGTTTACCTAAATTCTAAATTTTCTGTTGCACACAGTCTCCTGAACGGGACTTTGCCGCATGAGCAGGCACTAGCAGCACGCAAATGCTGAGTATATGCAAACGCTCTGTGCTGCAGTGAGTTTAGTCTTAGTTGCCTGCATTGATTTGTTCACTTTTTCGGCATTTGCAGATGTTTGCTTGAAATAAATGTTACTATGTCCCTTTGGCACTCTATACGAAATTGAAATTCCTGCTTTCTTCTGCAGTAGCATTCAAAGGTTGTTGTATGTTTTGTGTGTATCGTAGCGAAATCCACACCTGCACTAACAACACAAAGCAAACAGGTCAGTATAACATTGTATCAGTGTTTTGAGGTCAAAAATTTTGGAAATTGACTTCTTCAAAACGGGGCAAAACTTTGCTTTTTAGGTGTAGCGACCAGGTTGTAGCTGGTGTGAGTCAGTACAAAGAGGTCTGTGTTTCTATTACGATCGGATTGTAAACGCAAATTTTCAGAAACTAGTTTCGGAACCGACATACCTGTTGCTGGTCGGGGTAATTACATTCTTGTTGATTCTCATGTTTGGGCAATGCGCGTTACGAAAGCAGCAGTTGAATTGGATGGGCGTAAAATAATCCACTGAATAATTTCCATTGATGGGTATTTACAGACATTTAACTTGTAGACGTGGGTGTCAAAAGGATTTTTGTCAGCAGGGTGCAATGGGGGATTTTACCAGGGGTAGCCAAAAGATTTTTCCACGAGGCGAAAAGTGGTGAAATTTCATTTAACCCAATCGAAACTTAGAAAACAACATTTTTTTGTGAAGAATTTAATAGGAAAATGGCAAATTTCAAAATCAACGGGGAGCCAAAGCCCCTCTTTCCGACGCCCATGCTTGTGGAATATATTTTTTCCCTGTTAAAAACTCTCTCAAATTAGATCTTTCTCTGCAATACTTTTGGCCATCGCGAAAATAATGTTACCGGTAGTTAGTCCCCGCAGAATCGTTTTTATTCTTGATAAAAATGAGTTGCTGTTCACTTCTCCAGCTCATTTTCGTGCAATTGTGGAAAAGCTACCAAATAATTGTGCGTCGCAGCTTAGAATTGTGAAGCTGAGGGCGAGATTTATTGACTGCTGCTGATTTCAGAACTTATTGCACCATCCTTCCTGAGCGTTGATGAAAACGTTGTTTGGGAAAAGCCTCTCCGATGTACGATGTCTCCGACATCGTTTTCTTAACGTGGATCTACCTAGTCAGCGGTCGGCTTAATTGCTGTTTTAAATACTTCTCGCCGTGCAGTGTACCCGAATGCTTTGTGCAGTTGTTGCAGTTCAGCTGTGCAAGTGCTACGTCAAAGGTACAAAACTGGATTCGCTAAAATTCTGCTCTTTCTGCCCTTTTCTCGCTTTTGGCATGCAGTTAAGGGTTTAAGGCAAATAGTCCATGGTGTTCCTCCCATTTCGACTGTTTGCTTCCTTCCGATATTATACGACTTCGTGCTGCCACGTTCCAGCGTTATGAAAATTTAACCCGTGGGTGAAAACGTCAGCTTGTGTGAAAGCGTGTTTTTTGGCATGTGTCGTGACGCTAGAGAAAACGTCCTTTGGTCTCAGCAAGCGACTGTTTTTCTAGTATTAGTTTGTTGTTGAACCGACGACAAGTGTTTTTAGCCGAAGAAAAGTGTTTTTAACTGAAGACGAGTGTTTTTGTTTTTAAACCGGGTTTTTATCCCGGCTTTGTTTTGGGGAAGTGTCACAAAATGAAAGAAACACTTGTACAACGTCCGTTTTCAAACGCGCATTAAAATATCCCGGAAAGGAAGCAATCACAGTAAAAATGCAACTTTGTGTTTTATTCAGCTAACAAGCTTCCTGTTGGAAGAAAACCAAAATCGGGAGCTTCCGGAGGCGGTGGCAGTCGCGGTGATTCTCCTTCACAAGTCAGCCAAACTGCCTACAACCCACCGGGAGGAGGCGGAGGGAGCGCAATGGCGAATTCAGGCAGGGAGGAATACGTCAGCAAATACAACTACGAAGCGACCAAAGATGACGAACTTACGTTGACTAAGGGCATGCACGTTTTAGTAATGGAAAAGGAAGGTGACGGATGGTGGTTCGGGCGAGACGCAGACAAGCCAAGCAGCCAACCTGGCTGGTTCCCGTCGAACTATGTCGCCAAGGCGACGACGAACGCTGGGAGCGCTGGTGCGGCACGACAGGAGTGCATCCAGCACGTGCGTGCACTTTACACCTTCAATTCTGGCAATGCGGAAGAATTGCCGATCGAGGCCGACGAAAGACTTGATATAATTGAACAGCCGCCCGACGACCCGGAATGGTGGCTCGCCAGGAACGCTTCCGGTGCTACCGGTCTTGTACCGAAGACCTACGTAGAAGTAATCGAAGATGAGCCAATGACGAATTACGATGCTGTTTGTCAAATGGGAAATGGCAGTACCTCGGTAAGTCAAATAACTTACGCGCGCATGGTATTTGCGCGACAGAAATTCACTGTTCTGTAAACATTGTTAACTGTATATCAATTGTATGAGAATTTCGAGCTGCCTACGTTGGCTATACATAAAACTACAGCGTGGCTACGCCTATGATTTTTCTCACACGAATGCTTTACTTGCGCAGTAGATTTCCTAGGTCACAGTGAGCTGGCTACTTCTTTGTGATGCTCCAAGATGTTTCGTCACAAGGCCATGCTGTCTTCCTCTTTTTATTGTATGTGCTGTAACGTAAGGTGTTTTATAGAAAAATAGTTTTAACGCCTAGGAAGTGTTATTTTAGTTGTATTGATGTTCACAAAAGTAAGTAGCTGCTGTAAATCAGCTTTTTGTTTCTCTCGCGACGGGAAACATGAAACAAAAATACCGAAAAAAAACAGATGAAAGTACCCTCTTATTTAATGAAATTGAAGTGGCAAACAAAACGACTGTTTTGTAAGTTAGATCAAAGTTATCATGACGTTGGAAACGCTTGTGCTTGATGCTGATTTTACACAAAACATGCATCTGCGGCGTACAAGTTCGACTTACGCAGACATTTCAGACACCAGTGTGCTTGTTTGAAGTTGTGTAGTGAATGCCATCCAGGCTGACAACTTGTCACCTGAACAACCTAAAGAGTTGTTAGTGTCAGTAATCTGCAGAATGACGCTAACTCTCTACCTGCAAATGAAACCTCATTATCCTATGGTTTAGGAAGACCTTGTCGAAATCAGGTGTCAGATTTAACAATACTGGTCGGTGAATTCCGGGAAAATTGCTTGTACTTATAAGAGATAGCGTTAACCTTTTCGAAAAATTAAAAGTTACATTGTATTCGCAGAAAACAAAATTTCCCCGCAGAAACACTGAAAATAAAAAAGTATAATCTATTGGGTTTATTATCCTCACAGCTTCGGTGCACCCGTCGTTTAACTAGATATTTTTGAGCACAACGTGGCCAGCATACTCAATCACTAGAAATACTTACCTACGATGTGCTTTCTTGCATTTTCTTACGGTATAGAACCGAGTTCTATGTGTTTTCCGGGTTACATGATGCAAGATTTTAGTAGTTTCTAGCGATTTTATCAAAATTCCTTTCGTCGTCACTTTCTAATTTCTTAGTTCGGATGTCATTGTTTTGTGTCCATATTCAAGGTTGTGAGTTTTAATGTGCGCGTTGCCAAGTGATGCGACAGAAACGTTTTTTATGTTTTTACTCCTTTTCAATCCTAAATTTTTTACTCCTGCCATGAATGAAGCTGAACTTCAAATGTGTGTAGACCTGTAGTTCTGCTTTTCGCAACCTTTTTCTGCGTTGTCTGGATGGCTTCTAGATAAAAAAGCCGCGGCCCACAATCTCATTGGCTCTAGTTTATAGTTACAAAGCAGACACACGTTATTTTGAAGTTGTTGTTTACTCTGAAATTTGCTTCAGCAAAAGACTTGCTGTTGAACAACAGCAATTGTCGTTGATTATTGTTAGTGCTACCATCTGTTGGCCAACTACTAGTTTATCTTCATCTCAGAAAAAGTATTTTGTAACTACCTTCTTGGTTCACTTACAAATTGCCTGATGTGTACAGTACAGCACGAGATCCATGTCAGCTTGGAGGAACGACCCTTTTAATTTGATCTAACACGCTGTAGCACTGATCAACATGACTGGTGTTCGTCGCAAGCTGTACATGATTGCCCTTTGAAGCCTTCGTGCAGTGTAGCAAGGACTTAAATGTAATTAAGCCGTTTGAATTGATACCAAAACTTCGGTTACGATATGGCTTCCTGTAAAATTCACTGGCTGATGAACGCGGTTATCCAGATGCTGAACGTATGTTAACGTCACCAACAACACCACCTGGGGCATCAGCTGCACACTCTGCTTCCTTGTGTTGGCCGTTAGTTCAAGCGTAGCCCACTCGCAATAAAAACGTGTGGTTCACTCGCAACAGATTCGTAGGAGCTAGATGGGGCAGTTGTCAATCCAAATTGTCTATCGCGTTCGTCAAAGCGTGGCTCCTTATTTTAGATAAGCACCCATTTCTATGGCTTATCACATCTATCACACAACTTTTAAGAAGCATTTTTCCTCGCAAGTTGCAACCTCTTTTCAAAAACGTCGCCAGAGGGGCCGTGGTGTCCCCATTTTCTATTTCTTTTTTTAAGCATAAAACCGGTGCAAAAATTTTTGTCAAACGGAATAGACCTCCGACAATTAAAGAGTTTGCCCAAAGTTTGGGAAAGTTTGTTTAAAGGTAGTTTTGCAGGCTGGTGAAATGTGACGACTTTTTAGTTATAAAAACAACCAATACAGCATGCGTAAAAGTGGAGAACCTCTTTTCTCTGCCGTATAGTTTTGTTTTGCTGCTGGTTAGTTTGCAGTTTTAAAAGTGCCCTTCGTTTCTTGTTTACTCCTCCCCACTCAAGAAACAGGAAAGACTGGCCAGTCAAGTTATAGATCAGGCAATGGTGCTACGATTTAGTTAGCCTATGCTGTAACCGTTGTTGGTAATATAATTAGTACCCAAGCTTGGCTACAGGGAAGTAGCCAAGCGTGACTTGAGGCTTTAGAATTCCCCTGTCTCTTGGGAGACACTATGGCGTAATGCCCTAGAGATGGTAACTCCACGAAGATATCGCTGATCAGATGGAAAAACTCGAGTCCACCGTTCTAACAACTGGTCGGGCCGTGACGACGATGTCGATGATCAGCGCACAAGAAACTTCCTGCTACAACCACGAGCCGCACTTTGCAACAGACCTTGAATATGCTGTACCTGCATCAGGCCAGGCAGTGCCTAAAGCTGTACCTGCATCAGGCCAGGCAGTGCCTAAAGCGTTCATCAGTGCTAGCCTCGACGAAGGCGACACAGTCGAATCTGTCAGCAAAATGGTTTTAAAAGGAAATTGATTTCACGTAACTCTACGCATCCTCAGTACAGATATCTTATCCAAATAGAACACATCAGTGAGTCTTTATTCTTGTTTATCCAAAATTGGGAACACTAGGTCGGTTTTGTGAGCTGTTCCACTAATTAAATATAGCTATCCCTGCTTGCACTCAAAGCGAATTCGTAGCAATCCCTACGTTACTTCAAACTGTCTAACGAAAGCAATCCTGTCGTAGCATGGAGTTACGTGCTTCTGAGTGAGTGTTTTTTAGCCTTAGTCCTGACCTGGATCGTTTGTAATTTGCTGGCGATTGAGCTAGACTCTAGCTACTTTGATGATTCTTTGTCGAAAATGCTATTTATTGCTTGTCAGTGAGTTCAGTTGAAAAGAGTTTGTCACGATAAATTAAATTAATTAATTCTTGTTCGTGCCCGATGCTGTCGACGTTCTAGCGTACGTGCTGCGCGTGGTTTGATTATTATGATGAACTGCCAATCTGTTCAAGTGTTCGAATGGCTTGTGGTAGGCGACAACCACCGCAGCTGGTGAACCTTCTTCGCAGTTTTGGGCTGGTTGCGAGCCTGGTGAACACCCTACCAAAATGGCCACAATAAGCCACTGGAAATCGGGTCCCTACAGGGCCATACCGGATATCTAACATTTTCCTTAAAAATAAAACCTGCACATGCTGTAAAACGTATATAACCGCTATATTCACGCATTCACTTTGGAAACTCTACAAAATCACAAACCTACGATGATCATTTAGGGCTCCGGCTGATGCTGCAGACAAGGGTAGACCTAAATCAGGGGTTTACAACCATGCAGCACTGACGGGCCAAATACACATAACCAGATTGGCCATGAGCCACAGCTGAATGTGTCAAACTCTGCGGGTTAAGCAACTCGCTGGCCACCCACGGAAGATTGGCAATATCCTTTAAAATCGCGATGCTTGCTTGTAGAGCAACGGAGTATGAATAAAGCGAATACCAGGTGCGTGTGAACTGGCGTGGTCATAAGGGAAAGTAAGCAGCAAACTATTTTTCTATTAATACATTTTCAGGTTTTTGGCCCTCATGTCACACTCTATTTAAAATCTGGACCTTTCCGCGGGCCACAAAACTTCAGTTTACGGGCCACCTGGGCCACTTTTGGTCCGCGGGCCATGGATTGCACACCCCTGGCCTAAGCTATACAGTAGCCTATTTGTAGAGTTGTCAGAGAGGAATTTTTCCGATGGTCTTGAAATGATGTTTAAATCACCACTAGGTTGGATTCAGCAAGTTGGTTTGTTATAAACAGCTGCGAAAAGCGTGACTCATTGTTTTACTTTCGGTTAGTGATTACAAGCGCTTAGGTACAAGTTTGTATTTCATTAGCACCAACTTCCACATGGAGCTTAAACCACAGGTAAATGTCAGCCATGATATAGATTCTCCAGTATTTACCCTATACACAACCATGGGCGTCGTAAGGGGGTGGGCAGAAGGGGTCCTTGTTTGAAATTCGACATTTTCCTACTAAATTTTTAGCAAAAAGGTTGTTTTAGTTACGAGTGGGAAAAGGAAATGTCACCATCTTTGGCCTCGCCTAGAAAAATCCTTGGCTTCCCCTGGAAAAACCCATTACTTCCCCCTGGAAAAAATCCTTCCGACACATATGTACACAACGTTTGATTAATCAAATCATGGACATTGATTAGTCATGGACAATTGGTAAACCACACTGCTTTGATCAAGTTCGACTAAAGGCTGAAGTAGGAAAGGTTCCTTAAGCAGTTTCGTTGATTTGCACTGAAGTATTTCTTCGGCTTACACATCAAAAGCTTGATTTACCTGAAAATTTTTGGTGCAGCCTTCGGAATGGGGGGGCAGTTTGCCCCCATCGTCCTCCCGAGATACGCGCCTGGCTCATCACGTTGCTTGAAGCTAGCCTTTGCTTTAGTGGCGTCAGTTTTGCTTTTGTGAGGCCCTGTGTTATGGTCACAGCTCTTGTTTTGGGCTACAGTCGCATGCTTCTATAAATCTTGGTTTAGTGTATTCATCGTTACACCCGTAGACGTTTCCTTGCAAGTTCCAGGACTGAAAATGCGTAAAATACGTTATAAATTGATCTCCTAGTGAAACAATTTGCTGATTGGATCGACTGCGTCACCTTCATGGAGACTTACTGTTGGAATATCGACATGTGTAAGTCGAAATCATCGCGAAGTTATAAAAGCAGAGAATGACAGGCAGATTCCTCGAACTCATAGCAAACCGAAAGCTTTGAATTTTCAATTTACCAAGTGTAAAAAGTCTCTTAAGACATCCGTTTGAGAGCGTAGACTTAATGAAGGCAAATTTATCGTCGTCTGAGCGAGTGTTTTCATTTACTAGATATTTTTTCCACACTTAAAGAAACTGCCTCAAGAAGCCTTTCTTTCACGTGTGTTGATAGTGGTGCCATTAAAGTGTTCTTCGACTCTTGGTTTTATTCGGTCATAGACCGAATTTTTTCAATGTCCAAAAAAATGCAGTCAATCCGGTCATAATGTCCAAAAATATAAACCAGTGAATACTGTTACGGCGGGTTTAAATACAATTATGGGACAAATGACCGAAATGTCTCAGCGAAAGAAAACAGGTTCGATCTTGTTTGCATATGTTAATGATTAATTTACATAGGATTTCTCAGAATCTCTTCTAATAGGATTGATATCTATAAATAGTGTCGTTTCTGGGAATTTTTTATGGGGCAAATATATTGTTTGAGAATNCACTAACAAAGGAAATTGTCATAANCAGTGTTCCCTCTGAGGTGCGCAACTGCGCAGCACCACCAGAATATTTGCGCCGTGTTATCTCATTCGCGCGCACTTCCAAAATTCNAAATTAGGGGTCGGCAACCTTTCGGTAGATGTGTGCCGATGTAAGGCTCCAAACCATTCAGTGTGCCAACAAAATACGTATTTTCATACAAGTCAAGGTCAATGTACCTTCTGTGTGAATCATAACAAAATTGACAGGTAAAACTTGAGCTTCTGCGTGCCATTGGGAATTGCTTGGCGTGGCGCGCGTGCCGCAGGTTGCCGACCCCGTCTAAATTTGTTACGGTATCTTCACTGTTTGTGTGTCAGCATGGTTGCGCAATTGCATGCGCTTCGTGCAAAACAAAACAAACATTTGCTCCGTGTAGAATTTTCTTCAAGGGAACACTGGTCATAATGTTCGTAATAGGAAAAAGGCAATGGATTCGGTTTATGCTCTCTCATCGATGTCCTCGCGGTTTTTAGCTCGAAACGTGCGTTGGCGCAATTTGCTGTTACTACTCGGAGGATCCACCATGATGGCAGAAATAAGATCTGCATTGCCCAGCTAAGTCGTGTTTAAATGGTTTTAGATCTAAAAATAGAAATAAACCTGCATCTAGCGCATTGCACGACGCAGCATGGATTCTGAGTGTTGGATTGAAAATCATTTGCAGAACGTAGGTTTCAGTTTAACACTCAAGTTGGGATCTTTAACTATCCTGCCACGCACTG
>JGI24158J21664_10000544_pt1 | contig 35469 bp, 18 predicted proteins | sample Ectturendosymbi3_FD_21664 | JGI IMG/M metagenome (IMG submission 21664) | reverse complement strand
TAAGGGAGCCATGAAACTTACATGTTTTTAATTGTATTTCCGTGAGAGCCATGTAATATTTTTCAACACTTAATGCAACTAACTTAGCTAACGTGTACATTTTTAAGCAAAATCAACAATTTTAAACAATGGCAAATGTCTGAATTTTCTCTTTACTAACATGCTTCTTACTGTTAATGCGACTTCTGGTGCTGCATGGTGTCACTGATGGCTTTGTAGGAAAATTACAGAAAGTTTCATCCATAACAATCCTGTTAAGAAAATACCAAGCGAGCCAGATGCCGTCATCAAAAGAATTTTTAAGAACAAAATAATTCAAAATTTTTAAGAACAGGTTCTCTCACTCCAGGACTCACTAACAGCATGTTCTCTCACTATCACAGTCTCCAGAGGCAAACCATGCCAACAACCGGTTCTCGGGTTTAAAGAAATTCCAAGAACAGGTTCTTGCGAACCGGTCGAATCCCATCAACGGCTACGTTCAAATTAAATATTCGTTTAAGTGTTATATTCTGTTTTTTGGGTTGACCTAGAAAAACTGTGGCAATTTCAAATCTTTTTGTTATTGAATGCGATAGCTCTAACCACTGTCTCTCAACGCCTCATTGAGATGCTGGACAATTTCATTTTATATGGCAAGTAGAAACTGTTTTCCATTCATATTATTTCCCTGTTTAACTGTATGAAAAGAACAAACCTTTTTGTGCTGGGATATCTGTCTACGCACGGTGGCTTGACATGCACATGTCCGAAACATCTAATAAAAAGCAGCTGTAACTTCAATTAGCGCTGTCAGCTGTAGAAGTGATTGCATTCAAAATGAGTCAGTTGACGCGATTTATGACCTTCATGTTCGGTTGGCAGGGAGTAATAGTTTTACTGATAAATAGCTTTTCAGTTTTGTGTTTGAATACAGCTTCCGGGAAATTTATGAAAAGATGCTCTGTTCAGAATAATACAGTTCGGAACAAGATGGTTTAATAAAAATTGCAACGCAAACAAGCCTTAACCACAATTTTTTCTCCAACAAAGTATTCGCCTTCTTTTATCTTGGAAATCAAATAAATCTTCCTCTCATTTGAGAAAGCCAAACACAACCGTCAAACAAGAAGTCTGCACTCGCAATTTCGCGCGGCGGTATTTGCTAAAAGTAAACATGGAACTCTTACTTAAACGAACCGTTCTTTCGTTTGTCAAGATGTTTGAGTAATGAAACAGCGACGTCAAATCACTGCTGACATGCATTTGAATCACAAAGTTTGAAACAAGACGTCGCCCCCAGCAAAAATGCAAGTCTCTCAAGAGCAACAAAACGACATCAACACAAGCAATTTTTGTGATAGTTTCAAGATGAGATAGTTTCAAGATGAGATAGTTTCAAGATGACTTTAACGGAAACTGTTCGCGAGCTTTGAAAAAAATCCAAGGCAAGGATAGCGCAGATTGTGATTAATTTTGCCTAATTTCGGTTAAGCAGTTGTAAAACAGATTACCTACGATACTATACATATTTCAATTGCCACCTCGCTGGTACCAGCCAGCGTATACGCCCTTTTCGCAATGATTAATGCTGCTTTTCAGAAGCTGGCTCTATGGTCTGTTGCGAGAAGCTAATATGCAGGTATTGATGTGTGTCGATTTCAGATCATCGGACATAAAAATGGTTGAAACTTGACCGAAAGCCTTTAAAAATTCCTTGAAGTAAAATATTTCGCCCACGAGTCGGGCTTATAACAGACAAAAAGCAGTTGTCAAGGCAAGTAGATGAGCCGCCATGTAACCTTTAGCTAGGCGCCGACTCAATAACGTAGAGACGTGAAACAGTGTCAGATATGCCTGCATGACTTGACGCCAAAAGGTGATAAAAGCCAACTGCGATAGAAATGAGGGAAAAGACGAAGATATGGGCTATATTCGTTGAAGTTGGTCCGGAAAGTACTGGAATGAGTCAACGTGCTTGCCTTGGGTGTTCTTTCGTAAATTCTTGAATTTAGTTCCGTTTATGGAACCCTCCGTAGTGTCTGCCACCTCCGCATTATTTCGTGCCCCGGGAAAAACGCTCTCGATGCTATGTCATGATCTGCAAAATTTCCACTTGCGGGAAGACCAATTATGTTGCAGTGTCTCACACTGGCAGCTGCGTATCCTCCGATTGGACTGGATCGAACAAGCTCAAAGTTAGACGAGAGTTGAAACACTGATGAGATTGCTCATGTATAACGGCAGGCGGATTTTGCAATGAAACTTCCGTGTACAGCCGTCTAGACCTGCTAAGACCAAATTAACAAACGGTTTAAGAAAAGGAAAGGGTTGCCCGGCGTTGCGGTCACGTTAGCTACGTTTCCACAGTAGGCAGGGTTCTCACTTGAATGTTTTCAAACCTTCAACGGAAAGGTTTTGCATGTGACGGCGCCTCAACGTGGCGCACAAATCTAATCGGAATTTGTTGGCATTTTCGCCCAGATTTTCACTTACTCAGGTCGCGTTACTTCCGGAAGGTTGTCACTGAGCGTCCCGTTTGTGTTTCGTGTGGTAAACTGACTGCATGCCCATGAGCGCGCAAAAGATCCGGCGTTGTGGACTGGCGCAAAACAAACAAATTAAACCGTACCTGCGACCGGCCTCATGCTATTTTCCCAACCTGCATTTGCATCAAAATGTACCAGATGTCAGCCCTCGCAACCGATGTCAGCCCTCTTGCTCCTTCATCACTCGGTTTACTGTTAACTGTTTTTAGAACGACTTGAGAGGACTGATAGGTTGTTGTACGTCCCGCGGTATTATTCAGGGAGTGAGCTGAATTTTGCGATCAACACCGCTTTGATATTTAAGTACTCTGACACCGGCATGGTGAATATTGCATTACATCATAAATGACGTGTTCATTAGTTTTTGACTTTCACAAAATCCTGGCTTTTATGATCGCTGCAAGTCCTTGTTTACCGAGATCCAGAAGCGCCGGCGCCCAACGCGCGACGGCATCACGACCAATGCGTCGGTGTCTGGCTTTGTAGAAATGACGTTGTCATGTGGTAGATGGAAGACCGCAGCAATGCGAGATACGCCTGCTTTTTGCCCTGCGTCAAAAGCACTTGTGACATAAAGCATCACGTAGACTTTGTGATGCTTGCGTTTTGTTTGAATGGGTGTTCGTTCACCTTCTTCGCATACATACCATTACTGCGCTTTGCATGGCCTTCCCGCAAACTTCACCAAGATGAATGACCCGGATGTTGTTGTAACCTCCAAGAAGAAATATGTTAGTATCTTTTCCAGGTAATGCACACTATTGTACATATGTAATTCCCGAAAGAATGCTAATAACAAAAAATCCTTGCAGCTGTTTTACGGTAGTGGTTTCCCAGGTTCAATGAAAGGTGCAATATTTTTCATGAAATTACCAGCGATGTATTCAGGTTAGCATCAAATTAAGTCAGCTGGACCACTGCGATTCGCATGACAACAGAAAGCTTCCATGACGACATAATTTTCAAGAATACACTCTGTGCGAGTTTTCTCATTCAATTTTCTACCCGCATTTTCTCCAGGGGAGTCGTGGGGTCAGCAGCCATAACAGATTTCGAAATAACACAGATTTGGCAACTTCTGGGAGTTCTTCTGCTACCTTACCAAAGTACTGTCAAGCCAGGCAAGACATTCAGTCGTGCTGGCTGGTTCGTTGCAGGCTAATCAGACGTTTCCTGTGTGTGTAACTAGTCGAACGTGCTTCGCAAACCTTTCTCGTATCATCCTGGCCACACAGCTGAAACTATGGCAGCTGAGATCTCTCTATTCGGAGAAGTGGCTCTACATTTAGGGTTGTACGAGCTTTACAGTTTCGCAACTTGCTGCGTAGCGTTACACCGCGAACTCTTCTTAAAAACCTAATTCTATGCTTGTTATTACACTCTTTCGATGCTTTCTCAAGATTCATGACCATGGGTAGGAGTCGGAAAATTTTCTTGACGTTCGACAAGAGTTCCACAAAAATTTTCTATCTAGAAATCAAGCTGAGAAGTTTTGATTTAGTCTGTGTGATGAAAGCATGAGAAAATATGCAATTGTCAAAAACAGTGCTGTGTTTATGCTGGGATACATTCTTTTTCAGTGCAACTCATTGTTAACTCGGATAAACATTGTCGTGCATTTTGCCGAAACACATCCCCACGCAGGTCGTACTGTAGTTTCTATGCAGAGCGCCAAAGTAAACCTTCACTCGACTGCAGTTTTTAAATCAAATCGATGCAGGCAATATGAATTGAATCGCTTATTCTGTACTCAAGCCGCTTTATTGTTTTACGGGACAATTACGGTAATTAGTTTAACGGACAAAAAGTCAATTTCTCCTCTAAAACAACCACCTTGGCGTTTTTGTCAATTACAATAAGCGGTCAGCCAAAAATTGCTATTTCTCAGAAAAATAGGATGTTCTGAAAAACGGAGCACCACGTAACCTGCTTTCTTGTGCACCTACGATCGTCAATGTAGCTCTCTGTTTGGGCAGGTTTCCGGTCCTAAGTGATTTCCAGGCAGGAAAAAAGTAACGCAACAAAATGTCGAAAATGACTTTGTAACAAGTTAAAATGAAAGTCTTTTTAAGTTTTCCCATGACTTTGAAACTTAAAAGTGAGTAGGCTACTTTTCCCTGACCGACTTCACACTACTTTCGAAAAAACGTGTCTTCGCTTTCTCATAATACTAAACAGATGAAGAAATTTTTGTGTTACTTTAATCAAATATGTCAATCCCTGCTGCACGCGAGTGAAACAGTTGACCTACACACCATTACTCATTTGCTTGCAATCTGATTACGTCTAAATTAAAGCTCTCTTCTCACATCCAACAGTATAAGTTTGGTTGTAGCTATCTGTGGGAAGATTTATCGGCGTAGAATATCGGTCAATTACTTACTGACAACTTCTGAGGCACACCAGGTACTTATATTTCAAAAACTGGAAAATTCTCTAAGGCGTCTTTGGATAAAGAAACATACAAGAATCCCGTATTACTTTTCACACTCTTTATAAAAATGCTCATTGGCAACCAGGGTTGCGGAGTCGGAGGTAAAATATCCGATTCTGTCCTTTCCAAAATTTCCGACTCCGACTTTCCAAAATTTCCGACTCCGAATCCCGACTCCTTAACATAAAGGGAATGAAGTTTGACTGTTAAAATCAATGGAAATCGTGGTGTACAGCAAGAAATCTCTGTTTCAACAAAAGTTTCAAAAGAAATTATGTACTATTTCAACAGGAATTCCCAACTTAGGAGTGTGATGTAAAAATGAGCCAATTGGACATCCGGAGTAGGACAAAAAATCCGACTCCGACTCCTAGTGTTGTTAGGAATCCGACTCCACCCAAAAACCTCCGACACCTTACGATTCCGACTCCGGCTCCGCAACCCTGTTGGTAACGTTTCATAATGTTGAAAACTGAACAGTAAAGACCAATGTGCCAATATGAAAACACAAAAGGTAGCCTATGTCAAATTGTTCAATTAGTATAGCGCAACGATGAGGCTTGAAGGTCTCTTATGCGACCGACATAGGAGCCCGGAATAAAGGTCAGCATTTGATTACCATTGCTTAGGAGTTTAAAGGATGGATGCTCATTTCTTAAGTCTTAGTAAGGTTTGGAAGCCATTTGAAAATTCGGTGAAACCGTCATTAAAAAGTCGTTGGAAAACTTTCGTACTTGAAATATGTTAGGAAGATGTTGCGTCTCGAAACCGGCTTGGTCTGTAATAGCAAAGCTGTGTTTAGTTTTTTAATGGTATTCATAGTGAGAACAATATTAATTTTCAGGTACATCTGGCCTAGTGTTGTTGTGCTATTTTCTGAGAGGTAAAAATGATATTGTTGGATTTAAAGCAATAAACGTCATTGAAGTGAACTTGAAAAAAAAATTAATCGACTTTTAAAAGTTTTCAGTTAAGTTTTCAGCTCTTTGTCGTAAGTGGACGCATTAAAATACGTACAGAAAAATTTATGTGCGTTGTCACCTTTTGCTAAATCTCAATTTCATAAAAGAAGGCTTCTTGCTGAAAAACCCGCATTTAGGTAAGGGCTTAACTTCCTATAGTCTTCAGAAATCTGCTGTCTTACCATGTTGGCCTCAGCCTGAAAGACATTTACTCTTTACTGTATTATTTTGAATAGAAACACAAAAGTATTGAGACATGACTTTTTTACGTACAGTAGAAGTCCAATCAGCAAAATGGCGCTTGAAGCTAATCTACAAACACTAAACAGACCTATTTGCAGGTTTGTGCTTTTTCCTATCTTTAAAAATGAAATATAAAACTTTTCACAGCGCTATCGTCTGCACGCCGAAGCAGAATGGCCTCACCACTGACCTACTATCCATCTTATGACTCTGCACGTCAGGCCAATTTGGCCCGTGCATTTCTTCAAACAATCGCTACATTTAGGGTTTACAACATGAAAGCAAGACGCTAAAATGCAAACTGCACTTAACTGCTTGTTTTAAAACTATCTTGAACATGCTTTATGGCAATAATAACACTTAGGTCGAGTCGGTGCTAAGGATCAATGCCGCTGATGGTGCTTGGTTTCCAACTGATTTTAGAACTTTAAAAGTCAAAAAGCGCAACAAAAATGAAAAAATGTGCTGTAAGGTAAAGCCATTTTCCAAAATTCGTGGCAACTCTGTGGTTGAAAGTCAGACGATTTATCTGTGCAGTTGCCCGCAGCACAAAAGTAGCAAAATCTGGCGAGCAGCAAAATGTTTAGAAAATGTTTCTTTCTTAGCATAAATTCGCAGTTTTGTGACACCTAAGTTAATTTCTGCAATTATCTCACTTCAGTTACTGTAGATCCACATGCTCCGTTATTTCGAAATACGACACCTTTTGTTTTTCGCCGCGGGCGCAGGTTAAAGGGTCAACAAATGTTGTCACAGCGGACCAGATAAGTGCAAGAATGTAGAGAGCGGGCCACACAACGGTTCTTTTCAGTAACTGCCAATTAGAAGGGAAGCTCAGGTACGAAAGTGACAGATACACTCGGTTGAACGGTTGAAATAACCTTGAACAATTTTACAGGTAGTCAATGAACCTTTTTTGGGCATTCGTCGCTTTATTTGTTCTACTGCGGTTTATCAAAACTTGCTTGTTTTTTTTAGTTTCCAGCACTCGAGGGTGTTTTCCTGAACATTTGAACATCCTCCCTACCAGCGATCTACCCCCACCTGCAGCTATTGCCAGTCAGCCGTGCCGTTACGTAACTCCAAACACATTTCTTGGTAAGTGCCAAGTTTTCACATCCAGCAATTCCCAATCAACCAGGAAGATGTTCTACAATATATTTGAATAATATTAAAACGGCAAGAAAGCTATTCAAATCATGCAATGTTTGTTCTCTGGCAAGGTCTCGCAGATAATGTTGCTCAGGGTCACGTGATGTGGTGAAGTTTCGTGCAAATAGCATGCAAGAAAAAAATTCCCTGCCAGAAGACAATATTTTAATTTTCGTGTTTAAAATATGCAGATAAAGCAATTTCCATTCTGTTAAGAAAAACTTCGTAGAAAGGGAGTAATTAGTCTGCGCGGAGGTGATGTCGTCGGATCAAACAGCAAATCTACACAGGAAATCGATTTCATGTAAATGCACGCATCATCAGTCCTGACATCTTATTCAGATAGAATCAGATTTACGTGAAATTGATTTCCTATTAAAAACAATTCCTTGATTAATGCGATTGCGTCACGTTTGTGGAGACTATTACTTGAATTAAGATATGTACAAGACCGAATCATCGCAAAGTTATAAAAGCGGAGCCCGGAGGGCCAATTACTCGCAAGTTTATATAGCATATGTGTAGAGCATATAGAAAGGGAAATGCGTCGCTGATAAAAATATCTTCATAACGTTTAATTCTAAAATTTGGTTAAGCAGTTCTTGTTCATTTTTTGTATTGTGTGTGTTCGGTTGTTTTGACTATTTTCACCATGCCAATTACTTCCAAAGTTCTTTTGTTTTTCATCAGTGGTCATGGGCGTCGGAGGGGGCAGGGGGGCTTTGTCCCCCCCTGGATTGTGAAATTATTAGCAAAAAAAGGTTGATTTTTCAATTTCGAGGGGTAAAAACCAAATTTCACCACTTTTGGCCCCCACCTGGAAAAAATTTTGAGAAAATCCCCTACTGCCCCCCTCCCGGAAAAAATCCTTCCGACGCCAATGTCAGTGGTATTTACAATTGAAAGTATAGCACGCCAACACATGGAATATATTGTTTGAACAAAACATCTTCAAGCAATTTTTAGTCGAAAAGAACACTTTCAAATGTTGCATGCACGTTAACCTGATGTGTGTGCTGCTGATTCTGGGAGAGATGTTGAGCTGCAGTTTTTGCATTGAACAGCGTTTCCTGATCATGATGGAACGCATCGTGCGTGTTGCTGGTCGTAGAGACCACAATGCTGAAAATGTACACTTTTTTGCTGTAGATACACGTTACTATTATGTAAATAAGATCTCATTTTGGTATTGAGGGATGTATTGGTTGAGAACTCCTAGGTTTGACAAATACCAATTCTATGGTCTGTGATTGTGTGTCATGCACGTGACACCCTAGCAGCACCTGTGTCTCCGTTACAAACAGCGTTTTCAAAAAATACTTAGATTTTTAAGCGCCTTACAACGACAACAAAACGCTTTAAGTTTTTTAACAAGCTACCTCAGTTAATTATTTGGCATTTGTGTAAATTCTTGGATGATTGTCATATTTCGTCTTTTGGAGAAAATCTGGTTCAAATAAAGAAAAATCAATTGCGTTAACGTTGAAGACAGTGCATTTTGAAAGCTTTGCAATGTTTTTTACGGTCGAAGCCCTTGCCTTGTGACGATTTGCCTAAGACTCAAGCTGGCTTTAGTCAGGAAGAAAGCCTTATTTTTCGACAAACACTGCAACTGCGCACGAGGAGGCTAATTTCAACGCTTGACAAATGCCAACCCAAATTCAAGAAATAACCCTGCTGTGTTTTCTGCCTGACCACGTCCCCACAGCACTTGGAAGGTAATCCTCTGCCACACGACCAACACGGAAAACAACAGCGACGAAGTTTTTCTTGAATTTTACCGAATGGCGGCCAGTGCGTCTCGCCATGTTGTTCCACAGCAACTTCGGTGGTTGCTGTGGAAGTCGCGGTTCTGAATTAAAGATGTCGACCACCAAACTGATGTTTGAAACATGGAGAAAAATTTTCTTGACCATAACCTAAGTTGACGTAAAAGTGAATATTATCGTCTAGCAATATGACAGTCGCATTTGTGCTGCTCTCAGGTGAAATGTTGGTCTGTCTAATTACAAGAAACTTGTGCGAAGCCACTTTGATTCTTTCGCGTTTTTCTTTTGTGCGTTTTCAAACTCCCTAAAGATGAAAACATGGTTCAGAATGATTCCAGTTCACGATGATTTCACTAATTTCGTAAAACAAATACATTTAAGCTAAAAAGCCCTTATACATTTCGAAGACGTATTTCGCACTTTAAATTACTCGCAGAAAGCTGTGAAGTATTCGCTGGCGATAAAATAAACAACATGCTTTTACAAGGTGGTATTGGGTTTCGTTTGTTTCTGCACATCTTCCATCTTGTTTTCTCAGCTCCACATGGATCTCTTCTCAACCACGCCAACCGGTCAGTGTTGCCATGCTGGCTGCCAACAACCATTCGAGGCAAAAACAGAAGAGGCATGCTGAGGAGGGCGGTATTTTCGGATATGCAACGCAAAGCACTGGAAAAGAAATTCCAGCAGCACAAGTACATCGGAAAACCAGATCGTAAGAAGCTGGCTACGAAACTTGGTTTAAAAGACTCTCAGGTACGAAGTTTAAAAGACTCTCGTGTAGTGAAAGCAGGTACAAGTCGATAAGTTGAAGTATTCGTTGAAGAGGTTTTCATTTTTAAACTAGAGGTGCAAGTCAAAAATCAAGGAAGTTTTCAATGAAAAGCTTGTTTGTCTGTGGCGAAAATAGTGATACAATGGCGTAGCCAGCCCAAATTTTTTTAGGGTGCAAAATTTTTGACAGAAGGCAAGCAACAGTATTTTGTGTGCGACGCCGCCTCACAAAACACAAAATGACTAGATATGCTAAATATTTTGGGGGCATGGCCCCCTGGGCCTCACTGGCTACGCCAATGCTGGAATAGTGACCGACACGTTTATGAAGATCAGAGCCGCTCCGTCGAAAAAGCAACCAATTTTCAAGATCCTGTAGAATTCTTGAAACGGTTAACTGGCGATAGAAACGCACTGTAAATACGGTGTATGTGGGTAATTATGGACCGACAAAGCGAAATGCCGGCTGACGGCTGGTACAAGCTTGGTTGAATCTTCTCAGATTTGTTATCAATTTGCCATGCGAAATAACGGCCGTCAAATCTTTAATGTAAACCAAGTGCATTCTTTCTTTGACCTGAAGATCTAACACTTGTTGCGAAATTGTCGCGTCTGCTACGGCGTTTGTGTAATTGCAATTGAAGATATAGCGGTCTGCTTGAAACATATACATTTTCCAAGATTTCAAAGAAGGGTGATTACAATACTCGCAGGCGTTTGAACGCCTCGAGGGTTAATTCGACAACTGCTGCGCAAAGGCAACTTTCAAACACGTACTAACGATCCACAGAACACTTTGAGTCACTTCATCCAAGTTTCTAAAACTCTCTCAAGTTCGGTCGTATGTAACAATGCATATCTTCCCCGTAACTGTTCTTAATACTGATGCAACGAATGACGAATGCAATGGATGTGACGGCTCTGAAAAAAAATTGAAGAACCAATTGCTGTTGTGAAAGTAAAACCAAAGTTTATAGAACACACCAGAATGAAAAAACTTAATTCTTAACAGCGCTGTTACATCAATACGCAAGTGGTCCACTAAACTTGCAGTAGTGATAAACATGCGATAAAAACGTTGCACGTGAAGCTTTGTATAATCACCTTCACTGACTTTAGCTTTGTTGGAACGGAAGCGCTCTGAATATACTGAAGTTCAAAGCAGAAACGTGTCATTTTTTCCCGGTAATTGTAATCAGCTTGATTCGAGAAAACAAACAGAAAGACAACATCGAAACTTTTCCTCGGTGGTTCGATCAGCGGTGGTCCTGTAAGGAAAGAACACAAACTTGGATGAAAAAGCCAGGATGCAGAGTGACAGAACCTCAAACCCTTCCAGTAAAAGCAGTTCAACATCTGTGGCAACAATGCATTGTACTTAGATGTTTAAGTGTCTCTGTTGTTTGTCTAAACCCGTTAACACCTGGCCGAACATGACGCAGTTGCGGTTTCCTTCTGCGGTCACTTTAAAACTGTACAGCAGGTACAAGACAGCTAAAGTCGCGTTTCTTTACCTACTAACCGATTGTCGCATTTTTTTCAACAAAACCCGGAGATCCTCTTTCAAAATTCGCCGATTGCATCACTGCCCTTCTCAAATGTGAATAAAAAATATCGTCATAGCGGACCACGTTTGAGAGCAAGCAGAACAAATTTTTTTACTGATAGTTACGGTTCATGTCGAATAAGGTTCAGGCGTTCTTTCTTCTTTTTCGAAAATATCCGCACAGCGTAAACAGATATGCTGCGTTAGTTTTATTCGCAATTTTCTCAAAACTCTTTGCTGACGTATAAACTCTCACGTCAGCAAAGACCTCGGGGTAGAAAACCCTTTCAATGAGGCGGCCGCTGTGAAAACACTCGACGGATCGGTCTGGTAAATTATTTAAACAAGCTGCGATTGATTCACGTCCAGAAAAATGTTTGATATACTGCTAATAACTCCAGTGAACAAAAAAATGCAGCACAAAGGTGACGGCTAAAAGTAACCCGTGCCGTTTAACAAACAGCTTGTTGCCAGTCTGCACCGACCGTGGGCATGATTTTTAGCCGCATGTGGTCACGAGGTTCATGTGCCTTGAATTATGTGCATAATGTAACTGTAAGAGCTGTAGCGGCAAAGCGTTATTGCTCAGCGTCGCGGTTTACATCAAAAACAGTTTGCGAGCTACAAGTGCGTGCCCTGCGCGTGCCCCAGCGAATAATTTGTTTACCCGCGTTATTCCGTCATAGTGTTATATCAAGTGCCTCGTTCAAAGATCAAACGAGTAGAATTCGACACCTCAGCAATTGTTTTTTCACGCGGCCTTATTGCATGAACAGCGCCTCCATTATTGCATAAAGTCGCATATGAGGAGATCTTAGTCTTCAAAAGCGATGAAATTTCATTTCGCAAATCGCCATGCGAGGTTGTGACCACGAATTTCTACAAGCTCGCCGATAAGTATTAAAAATTTTACGTGCAACTACTGAGGTATATTGGATAATTTTCAGTCAGTCGGATTTTCGCGAGGTCACATCTGGCACAGGATTAGTCTATACACCTCGTAAATCGTACTCCGAGCGCACGATGTTATTTTTTTCACGTTTTGACAAAAACGCATTTTGCTGACAAGCGTTGCATACCTACAGTACTGTATGTGCTATTTTGTTCTTTATTTTTTACTCGGNCCTGACGGTTGGTCCCATTTACTGGGCCAATGCGTGAAAACAGTCTCATTGACTTCAAAGGCTTTTCGGCTACTGACCAATTTGCGATGTTAGACGACCGCTTTTAAAAAATATGCAAGGATTTCCCGGGACACAACATTTGGACTTCAAAATCCAATCGTTTCTTCAAACACGTTCTCACATGATGTAAACTTGGCAAGCTCTCAGATGATGAGAACCTGATGTGAACTGACGTGGAAGTTAATCACATGCTTTGGCAAGTAAAAGCTTAGAGCGATTCGACCTCCGGGATCCGCTTAGAAGGGTCGGTGGCGGGAACTGTCGGAAAGAATTGCCAGAGCAACACGAATACAAAATTAAAAATTTTGTAACATTTGCACTTTGTACGATGATTAATTATTATCAGTCCATAGTCTAATTTTGAAAGCCTGGTTCGGTAGGCTTGCCCTCAGGTTTGAGCGAGCAGCTGCCGACCCTGCGGTCTACTTTCTCTAACAACGTCACGAGCAGAAGTGACCATCATCCAAACAAATTAAATGAGTGTTTTGCACAAAAAAATCTCATAAATTCTGAAACATTTGCAAAAAGACCAAACTATAAAAATGCGGCTCTGTGAAAAATCGAACGCTTCTATTTGCTTATGCTGTCTAAGGCAGATTTTATTTGGCAAGCAAATGATGTATTAGTTTCCTTATTTACGATGTTCACAGTGACTCAATTTATTAATCTACGTACACACTTTCGCCAAAATAAAGCAGTTCTGTCACGTAGATATCAGCAAAACAGTTTTTGAAAGCGTTCTTGTCGCTGAAAGCAAAAGTAGGTTGTTTGATTTACGCAGAGCCGCTGTTGGCAAGTGATGCAGTAAACAGCTTTGGTCATTTTAAACCTGCGTCTCCAAACTTCTGTCATTCCTTGTCTCATCTTAAAAACGATTGGGTGAATCACCGCAGCTCTCGTGAAAACACAACTGCTTATTCAGCTCTTTACTCGGTCGCCTAAGCACCTGCAGTTCCAACTGACAGCAAGTCGTTTTTCTGGGAACGACTTTATTCGTCCCGCCTTGTATAGGCCAGTTGAGATAAGCATTTGACGCTGACTACGCTGTACATTGAGGTATCGCTTAGTAATAACATCAAAGGTATTAGCATTGTTTTAGATTAGCGTACAAGCAGAACATCGGACTGATAAAAGAGCGAATCTATGAACAGCTGGACAATGCAGGGTTCCGGCATCCTCCAGTGCACAGTGCCGCAAATGTTATTATTTGCATACTACTTGTTTTCGGCATCACTAGGCCTTTTCAAATGATTATTCAAATTTAATTGGTTGCATCTATGGAAGCGGCGAGAAGCTCTCAACACTGATGAGAAAATCACATGCTTTTATTTTCTTAACGATCACCTTCTTGCAAATAAAAAATCCATCTGCAGTGCAGAAACCAGCACAATCACTTAATCCAACTACGACTCCTTTGTGGCCTTTCACAGCCCTGTAATTTGCGTTTTTTTCTTGTGACGACAACACTTCGAGAACACCAAACGCAGGAGGATAAGCTTTATTCGGGTAGCATTCTCACACAGCTGAACTTCGATGGGTCGTCGAGGCAGCATTGCAGAGTAACAAAAAATCGCGCCGGTGGGCGGAAAAACAATTGTTAGTAAAGCGTACTTTTGCTTCATCAACTCAGGAAAAGGTTTGTTCAGGTGCTATGTCTCACAATGTTTTAGGTTCTCTCGAAATCATGTACGCGTCTTCATCTGCATAGCAAAAAGGTAAATAGGGTTGCCTCAGAAAAAGCAATTGGTTTCGCAAAATGAGGAAGAGTTGCTTTAAATCACGATTTAAGACAACATTTAAAAGTGAATAAAACAAACCTTTGAAAAGCTCCCAACTTGTCTACGCAGTTGTTACTGTTGCGGTTCACTCCAACTGGAACATGTTTATTGGGGAAACGTCTGCGGGTGTCATGAATAGGGATCAATTACTACGCCTGAAACAGATTCTGCTCAAGCTCGTTAATCCGGATAAGAGCAAATGAAAATAAAGTCCGCTTCTTTTCGCATATCCGATTGCGTCGTGCACGTTAACACTCGGCTGCACCGGACCTTACACAGCGTTGCAGTGTCAGGTTACTCAAGAGAGCACATCAGACCCACCCGGTGGACCTGGACGAGTTTTATTGTGCGTAGCGACCCGAGGCAACCTCAAAACGGGGTCACGATCTCCAGCAATAATGCCGTATACATGTGATTAGGGTAACGACTGTAATAAATTGCCCACTGTCAAAATTGCTTCGGTTCGTTAAGTTGATCCTTGATGACTTGGAAACAAAGATCCTACAAGTAGGCAGGGAGTAAAATATGTGTGAAGTGAGCCTCTCTTTCCAGCAGAGTCGGTTTATTCGTTCACTGTGAGCTACAAAACGCTCGCGTTTCAGCTACAGATGAACTGAAAAGATTGGTTTTCGACACATAAATCCACGATGAATGTAGCACATTCATTGTAAACATTCCATGCTAATGCTTTCTAACATTTCTTTATTTCCAACTATTTTTATTGCCTCTAAAATGAATTGTGACTCGACCGTTTGGTATTTCAACTGACGCTGGACCCTGGAAGGTCCGTAAGTTACGTTGAATCTCCGCAGACACTAGAATCAGATGCAAATCCATGGAGTAAGTGGGAGTTGTATTTGCGATGACAGCGTCTTAATCAAATGCCATTGAAATAGCAGAATTGTGTTTGGTCAGAATAGTGAACCAGACCTAGCGTTGCTGACTACAACAAAGCTTACTTTTTTGTTGATGTTCCAGTCCAGGGGTCGGCAACCTGCAGTTCCGGAGCCGAATGCTGCTGTTTAGCTCCTGTGAAGCGGCTCTCTGGATTTGATCAAACTTGTAATTTTAATTTGCGTTTGTTTGTTGTTAGAATTAGGTTGATTACAATTTAGCCTAAGTCCCTATGAAATCGCATGAAAAATGAAACGGTGTCAACGTTTTGTGGCTCCACACCGACCCTATGGGCTGGAAGATGAAGAAGAAAGACTCTTTTGTTAAAAAAGGTTGCCGACCCTTGGTATAGTCCCATGTTGTGCAAGTGGTTGATATTGCGTTGGTTTTTACGGTTAGTGGTGGAAGCAAAATAATGTCAATCCAATAACGTCAAAATCAGAATTTATTAAATGCCTGAAATTCAATTTCAGTGTAAATAGGTTACATTCCGCATGTTACTTCGGGGCAATATTTTCCACGTTTGCAAATCTCTAACTGTCTTCTATCGTTTGACGCAGGTAAAGATTTGGTTTCAAAATAGAAGAATGAAATGGAGAAATTCAAAGGAAAAGCAAATTCTTAGTTCAATGGACTTGTCCAAAAAAGACGAGGCAAAAAATTGTGATGACGTTTTGTACAACAAAGGAAACCCGACGTCACCAAACAATCATGAACAAGTTCTGCCGGAACCGGAGTCTGCGGCAGCCACGCAATCAGTGAAAGCCTTCTTATCCAGCAAAACCACGTGTTTAATGGAGGATGACACTCACTATTTGACTCCGTTGTCATCGACAACCTAAGCTATTCACGTTAAACCCGGAACGGTTTTACGATGGTTGTCCCCACGGTGATCTGAATCACGGCTTCCCAAACTGGGTCTGCCGACCACTGGAGGTCCCTGACGACTGCACAAGGGGCCGTGAAGATATGAGTTCCGAGAATTTGATAAATTGTGCCGTAAAAAGCAACCCCATCCGCTCCAGTAATTTTATCCGTTTTGTACAGTAAAACATTATTCAGTGTCATTTGTTTTTCATTTTGTATTTATTCTTCTGCGCTGGTTGGGCAGAAAAATTGATGCGACATAAGAATGGGGTGCGAGAAAAAACAGATTCATAAATGGGGGTCGAAAGGCCCACAAAGTTTGGGGAAGCCTGGTCTAGAGTGTATATTGCAGAGAGGTAATAAGTGAAGACTTGGCACGCAAAAGCTTTCTCGCCCGTCTCAGCCACAGTCGACCTTCCATGGGAAGGTCTGTTGCAAGGAACTCTTGTTTTTCACGTCAGTTAGCACTGCGTAGCGACGACGTCAAGCAGCTTTTGTTGGCCCTTTTGTGAGATTTGCACCGCAAGAATGAAGTCTTCTGTTTGTCCATATTTAAGACAATCTAGTAGCGGTGACGCCCAGCCGACATGCGTCGCAACACCAAAGCTTGCAGAAGTCGGTCAGAGCTGCCACAAGAAATCAGTACGATCCGGTAAATAAACACTTAAGAAACCATAAAGTCTTATTTTGATGTCGCTGTGTTCCCCGATTTTCGACAAAGAAGCCGCGAGCTTTCGACTACATGGCCTGGGTGCCCCTCGTCAGAAGAGTTTGCTGGACCCCTGGATTCCAACTGTTTAGAAACGTCACGGAAAGTCGCCAGGGTTCATGAAGTTGTTGATATTTTTATTCAGTTTTGCGCAAGTCAAAAACTTAACTTCAAAAAATTTATCTGAAAAGAAAAGATGCCTGAAAAGGCATCGCATTTTATTTTAAAAGGGCTGAGAGTTGGTTTCTTGTTTTCTTATGCTTGGCAACAACTCGTTTAATTATTTTATTTTCGGATATTGCAAGTTCAAGTTGCTTGACCTTTACTAATTGCCTTTTGGTCTTGTCAGCGTATATTGTTGGCGCTGAAGTTTCTTTTGAAGTGTTTTCTGTTATACCTTTGGGCGAAATGTGCTGTAACCGCACTTTAGATTGTGTAATTACTAATTACATTCACAGTTTATTCTGTAATAAGAACGAGTTTTCACTGGAATACTTGAATTTCACCTCCGTTTGCAAAGCTTACGAGGCATTCACTGCACGAAGTCAGTCGAAACTGTGGGAAGCAGTTGAAGTTCGGCAATATTTTTCCCACAGCAAATTTCACGTCGTACTAGAAAGGGGGACTTGGATCAGAAGTTTCACGTCATTTCAAGGCCGGATGGCATTAAGCAAAAGTTTTGAGTCAGTTTTAAGAAAGCAAGGCAAATATCGAGTGACGGAAAGCAGCTTTTCAAACATCGAAAATTACACGAACCGGAAGAGATGATTTCTTCAGCCAAATGTCGGTTCTCTTTGAAAAAAGCTTGAGATCAGCAGGCGGTGTTTGAACAGGGATTTGCACCGTATGCTGTCTAACCAGTAGAACGTGCTTGAGTGGCTGTTTTCGAACCGAACGTGAAAAAGCGCTGTTTGTTGGACGCACGACTATGTGTTTACTTTTTAGGCATTATTGTAATGTATGAATCGTCGACAATGTCGAATAACCCGTGTTTTATCGACCACAAAGGATCGTCATAATAATTAGTAATGCTTGCTCAACTGCCGCGTGGCCTAAATGCAGCTGTGGAACCTTTCGAATCGCCGTAACAGCTGTGGCTGTGAACGCTGGCGCCACAAGGCCCTTGCAATGTGCCTCATTGCACCGCCCTATCCGACCTTGGTCTCTTTTCGGGGCCAATGTGCATCCAGGACTGACCTGAGCTATACCTTTACCTGGCTTGTGCACAACTGCACATGAAGTCAGAATTGAAGATATAATCTAGTGTGGACAGCAATGGATTTCATGCCCGGCTGCGTGCTCGAAAAAGCATGACGTGCCGAGGATGGATAGCTAACAGTTGGCTGAACATGAGCCAGGCATTAAGGTTTGCATAATATCTTTAGTTTTTTCTAAACCAAATTACTAAAACATAAATTGGTTATTTCACATCAGATTAAACGTGATAATCAGACTTGCATCGGTGTTAAATCCGCTTTGACCCCATTTTCCAGGACTTGTGTTTTTTAATTCCTAGGTCTATGACTAACAGTGGGTTGCATTTTTTTGGACAGTTTTCTTTGATCTAACTATCTCCTCAACAGACATTGTGGTAATCAGTTCTTAAAAGATAGTAAGATGAACCCATTTTGTATCGCTAAATTCATTGATAGTCATCAGTGCACAAAACCAGAATCGAAGCAAAGGCGAAAATCGTTGCTTTGAATGATCGTTTTCATTTCCAAAAGTTGTCATGGATAATGAGATACTGCCTTGTATTTGCGACCCAACCCAGTCCCGTCGCCATGGGGGCTTTGCTGGGCTTAGCACCCCCGAACGAAGCTCCAAGCCCCCCCAAATAAAATATGAAACATTATAAATCATTAGAATTTTTGTTAAATTTTAATGTCAAGCCCCCTGCACAAACGTCAAGCCCCCCGCACAAAAGTTAAGCCCGCCTATTGATGACTTTCTGGCGACGGTTCTGCCCCAACCACACACTACTATGGCACCTACACAAGAAAAATGTATTACAAAACATAGAAATACAAACAAACAGATGGAACTTTTCTATTTGTATTCCATGGCTCATTGATTTGCATTTGGAAGAGTGTCTTTGAAACATTAATAAATAAGTAAAACAAAAATGAAAGCGACAAAAGGTTTATCCGCTGCATCGATTGACAAGCGCTTGGTGATGAAAATCGTTTGTGTTTTAAATTAAATTTGATTTTACTTTGTTGAAATCTTGTTACGAAGATGATGATAATGTTTAAACGGCTGCAGCCTTTAATTGTAATAATAGCGGCAGGCCAGAGGGTTTGCTGCATTCGGCAATTAAAACAGCTGGCGCAGTCCATTCTGGATAACATGGAGTGCAGAAACATTTTGTTGATCGTTGTAATCGAAGGCATTGTAAGTTCGTCAAATACAATATGCTGTACTCCCCTTTTGTTTACGCCCCTGATCACACGCAGCACCAGTGCTGATTGGCAAAAATAAACGTTTTGGGTTTTCGGAAGGAGCATTATGTTTTTTTTGGAAGGTCGTCGAATCGTGATGCTCAAAAGCAAGAACAAAGTTTCCTGTCAAACATACCAGGCTGGTGAAAGAGCGTGCATTAGTTTGTGGCAATTTCATGAGACCGAAAACATCTCGGTGAGGTAGGCTTGGAACCGAAACAGTGATCACAAAATATTGAAAAGATTTAACAGTCTTGTTTTTCAAAGTGTTGGGTATAGGAAAATAAAATCTTAAATTTTTTAAAACTTACGTTTCTATGTCCACCGAGATTTGGATCCAACAAATTATTCCGGATTCGGCCATGTTTTTGTCATGGTGAAAAGTGCTATTAAAATGTTTGCGCAACTGTACCTTTTCGTAGATAACCGTCCAGATAGTTTGGTTACATTCAAATCCGGCTTCTTACATTGTTTTACATATTTTTGCTGACCTCAATGCTGGGTTTTATAGTGAAACTCTGTCTACGTCCACGAAACTTGCCCAATGCCGAAGACATACGTTTAGCAAATTTAAACTGAAGGCTGAAAAATATTTTTGCTACCAGAATACAGGGTACAAATGTCTCACGAGCAAAGTTTAATTAAGCGGAATTTTTGCTTGAAGTTTCGTAAATTACTCTTTCAGATGTCTTCAAACAAGCTTGAATGAAGTCACTGAATGTTACAGCTAACGTTAATCACGACGATTCAGACTTTTAAGAATACATGGTGTAAGCCATTTGTAAGTAGCTCTCATGAGAACAACGCGGTGTTTGAAGTTGTTTGATATAGCTACGAATTAACAACATGATCAAGTTTTGCAAGTAGATCTCATAATGTTCGCACTGCAGTCTACATTTTCAGTCCGCGTAGCACTCAAACAATTTTATCTTGGTAGACATCCAGCAGATGTCCTTATATTTTTTCGATCACCGTTAAGCTTCATGCATCTGTGAGCATCGCTGACATTAAGATAGCGCAATGATTTGATTCAAGCCATGTTGCTGCATTGGCAAGATAAACGCGGTTTCCAAAACATTTGCAAAATCATTCTTTTGATAGATTATGTGATATTCTTGTACTCTGCTCCATCGCTTTTTCTGCTCTCAATCGCGTTACATCAGGTTCAACATTTCGTACAAATGACGCTTAGTGAATTTTTTGACAAACTAACAAAAACTTTGACAAAAAAATCGACAAAAATTTTTAACAAGCTATGTTTTTTCAAGCTGTTCTTTGCATCTTCCCAACTAAGGGTTTAAAACACTTATTGAAAGATCTGGTTTTAAGCAATTTATAAATAAAAATCATAAGAACTTATAAACAGCTGCATCAAAGTGGCGTCATGATATCGAATACCAAGTTTATCACAACTGCCCAATCGTCGAACTCCTTTAGCAACATTATTAATCGCAGATGATTCGTCGACGTATAATCTCACTATGTTGGGATTGAGCCAATTGCAGGAAATTAATACAAAGGATACCGAACTTGTCGGGCTTGACATTTGTAACAGCTGTTCATAAAAGATGATATGGGTTCATTTTACTCTACGTTGGAAAATTACCTTTAATCCAGCGGTTTTGCTTTGCTTGATGTGTGAGGCGGTGCTTCTGCGTGGGTGCAAGAAACCGACAATTACGGCATGGCACAAGTAAAGAAATCACTAACATCCGATTTAAGGGCTGTGTTTTTACGGGCTTGCAAGTTGACAGAATATATAACTTTTCTTACGCTTCATAAACGCCACGTGACGTTTCTGATCTGTTCCAACGTTGCTCTGCTGACACAAGCACTCAAAAACATTGCAAAGTGTCCCAAATAGACTTTGGCTACTGTCGCGTCATGAAAGTTTATACCCAACGCGGCAACAAAGAGAAGTTTAAGTCTTCAACTCTTGCGGCTTTTGAGCCAGCCATGTCCAAGAAGAACGCACGTTTTGCTTAGATACCGCTTTTGAAGGGAATGGAGTGCCTTTCCAACAGAAATGAGGAGTTTCACCGCGATGTATATAAACTAAACATCAGTTAGGAACAGTTTGAATCACCTTCCATTAATGTAAACCCCTGCTTAACTTCAAAGAAGAATAGGGGCAAGTAGACGTTGAATCACACTCGAGAAACTCTAAGCTGTAGGTTTATAGGTCAAGAGAAAAGCAACGGGAAAGTAGTGGCAAAATCTTGGGAAAGCATACTGTTGAACAATAGCGGAGTAGGTCAACTTAGAAAAGTATGAGGTTTTAGAGAGTAAACAATTAAAGCTCTTTTGTGAAAATTCGCCTAAGGAAAATATCAGAAATGCTTCCCTTTTCTCTCAATTTTTAGGAGGCATATGGAATGTGCCTGTATACGAATTCAACTGTACCCGTGAGGGCGTCTTCGAAAATTTGTGGTACTACGATATAAACCATCAAGCTCTTTTGTAGAACTGACGTTGCTGCGTTATTCGTGTGCGTTTGTTGAGTCAGACCGATCAAGAACATAATAAGGATTTTAAAAAGGATCCTTCCACTTCACGGTCCTCACTAGCAAATGTTTCTGAAAAACGTAATACTCAACCGAGTAAAAGTTTTAGTGTTGTTTACAGCGATGTTTGGAGACGTAACTTCCATTTGTTGTAAGCTTTTGCCTCAACGAAACAAGAAAGACATTTCTGTCAACAAAGGCGTGTAGTATGCACTAACACAAAATTCCCTTTGCGTATTGTTTCGGCTGACAGAGGAAGGTCATTGTGTATATTTTACAAGCTTGTTTTGACCATAAAAACATGGATGGTCAGTAGCTAAAGCGAAGAAGCCGAAAAGACATTGTGTTGCCAGGTAAACTCTTGGCGCTGAGGCAGCTATAGCAAGCTCCTCGAACGTTTACGCAATAACAAGCTATTTTTAAGCGGTTTTGCAACCGATGCTTTCGAAAACGACCGAAGGACTCTTTGCTAACGATGGACAATACACGTGCTTATTAAAGATCTTGGGTTGCAACATTCTGTTTGAGCGATCGATCTGTCACAAATAGGATTTCACCATATACACGCACATCGAATTTAAACGGACATATAACGGACGTCATTAAATGAGAGGTGGTGCTGGAGGTCACAATATTTTCAACCAGCCTTGCTTTGCGACAAAATGCAGCAAGCAAAGCTGATCTAAATCATTTTTTCGCCTTTGTTATGTTTTTGGTGAGTTTCTCTACTAAAAGACTTTCAATTATGTCGTCAATCCACAATTTCGTTTTTACAGAGCTTTACCCCACTTCATTTTTAGCACTGCGCACCATTGAATCTTGCAGGAATGATATGCTAAATGCATTTATCTGTTTATTCGTAGAAGTCCGCGGTAACAAACACGAAAAGTACAAAGCCAGGCCTGGTCAACATCGTCCACGTACGCGCGAACCTTCGAAGACAAGTCACACTCACAGTATTTGCAGTCGGTAAATTTCACACGAAACTCATGGAACACTCACAGTGCCGCAAAATCAACAACATGTTCCAGTCATCGATTCGGTCATCCTGAAGAGACTAATAAGTATCTGTATAATGCGTAAGATAAAGACTTGTGATTACGTTCGATTGATCGCGCCTTATGCTATGTTCAGTGGACAGCGTTTCGTGTGAACCGCTTCGTGGCAAGCCCGATCGATGGCTTTGAAAAAGCACGTTTGGTATTGCGCGGCCACCGCCAACTGCGTGAAATAATTGTCCCTCTTCTAACCCAACATTAATGTACTTCAGGTCATCATTATTTTTATTAATGTTTTACAAGTTTCAGAAACATTACACAGGCTGTACCGTTCGTAAGGCTTCCGCAACGCTGTGCCACAAAATGGCGTCGTATTACAAAAGCAAAAATGCCTTCAAAGGGGTGGGACTCAACGGGAAAGGTTGTCGGAGAGCTGTGCGTGAAAATGACCCTAGAAGAAAATAGTGAAGTGGAAAAAATAGGATTTTTCTTGTTATAGAAGACTATAGAGGAATTTTTGCTTATAAGAACTCACACTGTGCCCAAGGCTGCATGGAATAACACTTTTTTTACAATGTTTGAGTTTGATGCTCAGTTGGTCAGAACATGCCACAACTCGTTAAAGGAAACTTTTTGGAAATGAATCCAGTGATCATAAACAATTTATCTGTGCTTCCTTTTCTAGCAGGGAGCGTTTTACCGTGAGTGAAGTTTTGATGATGTAGTTGGCATGCACAAATTGTAATGTGCAAGAGTAGAGTGGATTTGGCTACTTACTGCAAATAATATTCATTTTATGGTTAAAGTAAAAATTGTTAGTGGCTACACGCAGCCCACAACACGACTCTAGTTTAGGCAAAGAACGGTACAGATCTCTGAAGCGAAGAATGCCGCAAAAGGAAGCAAAGTCTAAACATTTTTTGGAAAACAACTTTTAAAAAGTTTCATCTTCACATTTGGGTAACATTTTTTACCACAGTGAGATTAAACGTCTGAGTTTTAGAGTTAAGTTTTACAGCCTCTTGCTTTGCTGTGCAGCCGAGTAATTTATATACTACCCGCTTACGCTTGGGTTGGCAAAGTCCACAGTATTTTACCTCCTTTGGGAAGCGCAAATGTTGTTATCAGCAGTTTGAATAACAATGCTTCTCATTATTTGAAATGCAGATGGCCAGCTGAGCTGCACTTAGATCAATTTGCACTAAAAGCCATGAAGAGAGGTTAAGCTGATTAGCGCACATGCCAATAAGTGTATTAACTTTCTCATAATTGCAGAGTAGTCTCACGAGGACAAGAGTCGTTGCAATGAATACAGCTGAAAACAGAGCTGTACATTAACAAAAACATGATGGGAACGATCGCGTGTCGTAAGCTTACCGCGTAATGAAGCTGCTTTTCTTGGAAAATCAATTTTGGAGAAAGACAAACCGCCCGTAGATGTAGTTAAAGTTTCTAAGATAAACATCCAGCAAAATAATGAACGGATTTTTAAGAGCTCGGTAGCGCCACCATGCAGGTAATTTTCTTCAAGCGTTTGCAGACATGGCTCCTGTGTTAAAGGGCCGCATTATCGCTGTATATGGCTGTCTGTGTCAAAATTCCGTTGAAAAACAAACTTCTACAGCAAAAGAGGCAGATGATTATTGTAGACGGAAATATCCCTCTGATGCTTCTCCTTCCTCCGATCAGCCGTACACGAGCAACAATAGGCTGTTGTTGATACAGTTGCACTCAGAACTTTAATGGCCCGCTCTAATGTACACAGACTGGGAGGTACATGATAAGCTTTATTGCTTTTTTGTCGAGCCACGTTCAAAGTTGGAAAGCGACTTTAAAAGAGGCTGTTACCGATAAATGATGTGCTTCACAAACTGCTGTAAAAGCAAGGTTCCAAGCAATCACGTATTTTGTAGACAAACACGTTAAAATACTGAATCGGTCTTTCCATCATGAAGTGGGGGCATTAAGAAACGCGAAAGGACAATAAAAGTCAGCTTGCTGCTAGATCTCCGATCTAGGAAAGGCGCGTGCGAGCATGTGTATCAGTCTTCTCAGTCTGTGATGGTCAATTCTCAACACAACAATCCTGAAAAAACAGGAGCGAGGACTTTCATGTCTTTTCCTAGGCGTCAATACCAAAAAGCTTGAAGTTTATTAAATGCTTTTAGCGGCAGTCACAAAAATGAAAAACAAACACCAAATAAAATAATGATAACTAGACAGTAAATATGTAGTCATCTGTTAAACATCAAAGACTCAACACCACCGTGTGAGAGCGCCGGGTGAGCAGCCCGATGTGAGTCAACCTATTATGTGAATTACATCTTTTATTTGAGGCTGACAAAAATATGCCTGATGAAGATTGATAGCAAGCGGAGCGCAGAACTGCAAATTTTTATCTCCAAAGCAGATACTTATGATCATTAGCATGTGTAGGTCCCAGAGAAAGAGAAGCATAGCTCAACTGCAAAAGTCAAGATGAAGTAACACGTTTTCTACTTTACTTAACTTTTGCAAGTATTTGCACATGAATGGTTGCGTGTTACCAGAAAAAAAGTTCATTTTTATTTTCTGAGTAGCAAAAACAACAATTTTTCTGTTTGCATTTGCTTGATATTGGGTTTCCTTACCCTAGAGAAATGAAAACACACACGGTGTTTGCTCTGCAGGCAGGGATGTTGTGGCTTATACTGGACACTCGCACGTTTCCTGCCATCGAATTTTCGCTTTGGCAAACGGTGTACTCAATCTTAATCCACACAGATTTGATCGGTGCTTTAGTTTGACGTGCTTTTTATTAATCTAGCGCAGAAAATGAATCGGCATATACGTGATCTTATGGTTTCAGGTTGTTGGTCACGTCTCAAGTTCAGCTGCCATTAAGACCTTGCCGTTTCTCACGTCGACGGCAATTCAGACGGTGTGAAGCGATCAAGGCTCGGGTTTGTTGAATGTTTTCTTGTTAACTGACACTTAGCACCTTGAATTGTAAAGTTCTATTTTTTTTCGTTAAATTTGTTTCTGTTAAATAACATCTTTTTGTCTAATTTTTTTCTGTTAGGTTACACGACTTTTACACGCTAAAGCTAAAATGTGATTCGAACCTTGGCTACACGCTGTAACTCAAAAGTAGCGGCTTTGAAAAAAGAGTGCTGTTTGTACGATGCCACGAATTTTGCTTTGATTTGCTTTCCCAAGTTTTGTGGCAAATTATCAATAAAATTTTAAAAGCGTTGGCAGTGGCGTAGGCAGAAAATTTGCATGGGTGGTGTTAATTACGTCTCACTCGTCATAATACCATACTTTACTTTGGAACAAAAACAAAAGATGATAAGAAAGAATAAAAAGCAAGCAGCAAAACAATAAGCAAGCGTTGTCAAGTACAGGTAGTTATAAACTCATATTTAACACCTGGTCGATGTCTCACTTAATCTGCTAATGTTCCGGGGTTAGAGCGTTATTTCGATAAATGCTTTAACAATGAAATCCCGCTTTCTGGTATCACTGGTCGTACTTCGTAATAATTAATACGTTTTGTCTGTGTAAGGTAGAAAAAGATCGTTCACTGGTACATGTTGTCACGTGAAGAGTTAAAAATAGATGGAGCAACGTAAAAATATTTGGGAAAGCGCCAAAGCACAACGCTTTGATACTGCCCAGTACATCATTTGGTCTTTCTCTTTCGTTCACACGAGATAGTTTGCTGTACCGTAATCTCAATTCACTAATTTTCCTCTAGTGTCCCCCTGCTGAGCCATTATCAAATGCCTGAATGCTTCTGTGTTTTAACAACTGCTGTTTTTTAGTTCATTTAACAGTTCTGCCATGCTACAGTAATTGGTAATATAGTCAGTACGGTCAGCGCATGCGCTGATCAGCCATAGCAGACAAAATAAAGACAATTGCTACGGATAACGTGAATTATCACGTAACACAATCATACACACGCGTAGTTGACGAGAAGTCAGCAAAAAGTGGTGAGATGGTTCCTGGATACAGACAAAACCCAGATTCTCACCAAAGCCTAATTATTTCTTTTTGGCCCATTTGCAATATTCGTTAAAATTTTCATGCGAATTCATTTTGTGGTATTTGCGTGAAGTTGACAATAAACAAGCAAAATATACGAAAACATAAATCTCCTTTGCGTGGTAATAAAGTTTTTATAACATATCAAATTCAAGGGGGGAGGTTAACCCCAAAACCCTCCCTTGTGTAACTACAGAAACTGCCAAATTTTTGGATTATTTCAGTTGGACTTCGGCACATTTTTGGTTAAAAACTGATACTCCAGAAGATTTGAATCCAATTGTTTTATTGCAAGCTTTTTCAGAAAATTAAGAATTTTTCCGTCACAACGTGATTTATGCCTAGTTACCTTATGGCAAGAAGAAATATCATTTCCACGCTTTGTAAACAACGATGGTGGCGAAATTCTCTCATTCCGATTCCAGCTTTGCTGTGTTCTGCAAAACAAGCCATGTCGGGGATGAGCTGTCTCCGTGTTGGGGATGACCTGTCTCCGTTTTGGTTGTGCAAACGTGCCGAAAAAGCTTCAAGTCTTGAGCACCGTGAAGGCCGAGCTTCAAAGGGGCGCTTGCTGTGGAAAGACGTTTGAGGCAAGATGCACTATGCAGAATGCATGGACGGCGAATTTGAAATTTGTCCCATGTCTCATCGTTAGTAGTTTTACGTCATACTGTATAGCAGGAATTTTCTGAATTTGAAAGATGTGAAAGAAGGAACCAAAAATATTGTCCGTCTGTCCAGTAAAGCAAAACAGCGCAAAACATAACCTCTTTTTTCCGGTGTACAAAATGCTTCGTGTCTCCGCGTACGGTAGACTCTATGCCAAGGCTTCTACACAAACGTGTACGCAGAAGCTACACTCTTACACGCTTCTGAGACTTGGAAAACATACACCCGAAAAGAAAGACGCTAAATTCTTTCCATTTGCGTTGTCTCACGAGGATTATGCGAAGCAGGACAGAGGGCCCAAGTCCTCAGTACTGAAGAGGACTGGTATAGTTTACAGGCCATGCCCACGGAAGCGCTTACGGTGGATGAAGAATGGAGGACTACCGCATCCCGCATTCCCCCTGCTCGGACAAATCGCCTCGGCAACACGACCAAATGGAAGATCCAAACTGCGATACAAAGACGTGTGTAAGTGTGATATAGGTACCTAATGCATTCAAGCCGGGCAACAGATCGAGAAGCCAATGCTGCAGAACGTTCCCAGCGGAGAATGATCATCCGTTCTGGTATAGGCATACATTCCCTGGAGGAAGCTCGTGTTCAGCAAACAAAAAGAACACGGCTCCAACACTACAGCCACATACCTATCGGCATGTCTAAGTCCTAACTGTGGCAGAATCTGTTTCTAGAGGATGGGATTATGCAGCCACCACTGCAGCTGTACTGCCGCGAATCACAAACCCTAAGTTGGAGACCAGCACGTGTTCCCGCATTTGTTCAAATGAATGAATGCCAACCAACCTGGTGGACAAGGATGTAAGAAAGGCTTTTGCAGACAGCGTGTCATCCTAATTGTTTCGGTTAATTTCGGGGATGAACTAGATTCCCATTGCTAGCAAGCCGACAAAGTGTTCTGCCAAACTGTACGGCGTCTCGGCAGCAAAATGTCTAATATTGCTCACCAGAATGGTGTTCAAATCAGCATAAGGGCATCCTTGGCAGGGGCGTGCAGAGGTCTAGTGATGCCCGAGGCAACTGCTTGATTGTATGCCCCATTCTGGTCTTGCTCTGAGGAATGTAAGATATGCAGCATTTGAAATGCGTAAAAACTAGTGTTGACAAAAAACAAGTTTCGAAAAATTAAAAATATTTCATGGAGTATTTTTTGTTTTTAATGTGTTCTTCAACAATTTGTTTTATTTTGTAGGCCTGAGGCATATTTTTAGAAGCAAAATTATTCCAGTAATGGGTATGCATTAATGAACTTGATATTGCATTTACAGTATGCATGCAAATAAGTATCAGAATTGACCACCAAAAAAGATATCACTTATGAGGCATGAGAAGAGATAGAGTTGTCTATTTTTCTATTATAAATAGGATCTGGAATTGTATAATCATGTAGTTTGAAGCATTGCTGCCCTTTATGTTTTTCTGTACTATAAAAAATTGCTGAAGAGGGAACTATTTTTATTCAACTAGAACATTTGAACAATTCAGTTACACACTTATTAATTTCGCTTTCCCTAATGAGTTCAGTTGTCGGAAAATGTTTGCACTACCTCATTTTTTACATCGACTGAAAGCAATTCTCTTTCAATATTGATTAAAGCCAAGATCTTTTTCACAACAATTGAACGTGAAGAATCTATATTGTCAAATCGCCACGCATGATATAGCCGTGTGACACAGTTTGCATTGCCACTGAAAAAACAAGCATATAAGACACCATTGTTGCATGAAGAGTTCTTTACGCATAAATCCAACTTTGAACAAGCAAGATTGAGAGGGCTGAGTGTTTGTTCACTGCACTGTCCGTTTTGTTTTGGTTATGGCGTTTATAGTGAAATGATAATAAATTACGAATGTTTTGTGCTTTCTGGTGTGCTTCGGGTTTGTCATTTACAGCATCGCAAACACAATATATCGTTATTAAATGAGCAAACGCATTTAATTCGTACGAAAATAATTCCCACAAGTGCATTAAATATTTCATTCGTTCAAAGAATTCAAAAAACGAAAAGAACATCCCCTGACAACATACACGCACTTTAATTTGCAATACTGATATAAGCGTGTCGTCGATCTGTTATCAACAAATGATCAAACCTGGATGATCTCACATGTTGTTCACACAACAGAAGAGTATCTCGTTATAATTCGCCAGGTGCAACAATATGCCTAAGACGCAACTACACGTGAACTACTGATCACACAGAAGATTTGTAAAAGTTTCTTTTCGTTTCGTAAAAGCATTTTGGTCTGGTAAAATCACGAGAAAAACGCAATTCTCCTTAATAAAATAATTTTATTGACAATTGCATATCCCTAATGACACTACAGTGACACAAACCATGAGAGTGAACAAAACGGACTCAAAACTCAAACTTCAATAGATTCTGAAGCTTTAGTGCAAATATAGCCTAAGATATTTGATACAAAGTTATCTGAGAAACATTTGGACACACAGTGTCAGTAAAGTTGTTTGATCTTAACGATCAAGAAATTCAGCGCAGCGGATATCCTTTTCTGCAAAAACGATCACTGGACTATTGAACATCACGATCGCGGTCACGGAATTGTTGGATAACTTTTCTAAAACAAATTCGAGAACAGCCGTTATACCGTCCGGGTATTTGAACAAAAAAGAGATACTGCGAAGTTTTTTTGCTGGCAGGAACTGTTTGTGTGAAACTGAAGGTTGTGCGCAGGTTACAAGTGTTGATAGACACTCAACTCGCTCGAAGCGAATGTGCCCTCTACGGGCAACAATGGTGGTAAGTTTAAAAACTAGCATTAGAAGTAAAGCGTACTGCGGTATACTGTGACAAGCTGGCCCATAGCATTGATGTGTAAGACAAGTTTTTCCTTGAATCACAAATCTTGTTTGAAATAGGGAAACGATACTTGGCAATGTTTTAATAATACTGTACGACCCGCAAGTGGTCCACTGAGCTGAACATGGTCGGTGAACATGGTAACATGGTCGGCCACCCACGGAAGATTGGCAATACCCTTTCGAAATCTAGACCTTTCCGCGGGTCACGGGGTGTACACCCCTGGCTTAAAGTTTTGACAACAGGACTCCACAATAATATGCAGCTTTCGCATGCAGCAGAATCACACTACATGTTAGACTTTCGTGATCGCTGCAAGTAGGCTGTATGTTGAAACTTGTTAAAACTTTAATTCAAAAGCTTGAGGAACAGTTCAGTGTGTAAATTTCTCAACCCTTCGCTTCGCTGCTTGGGACTGAGGAAGCTATAGAAGCTGTTGATGAATTGGAAATTGGAGGAAGTCGTCTTGGCGAGAGGCCGGGGTGATGTTGATGATGTCGCCGTTTTTGGGGCTTGGTATGTTCTGTCTCGCTGAATTCGAAAAGGTTGTTGAGCGGCAGTTTTCTCAAATCGGCTTCGTTGCGACAATGCATTCCTGCAAGAAGACAAGGGTAAAGTAGGCTAGTCCATTGATTTTTAAAGTCTTTTTCACATTCCCCCCTTACAAAGCCAAACAATGTCAATTCCTCCCCACCAAAAATCACAAAAAAGATATCTGCTTATATTTCACACTACCTACTGTGAAGAAACAATAGACGATTATGAACCAAGCAGACTCTTTAATAGCGCCTGTCACTGCAGTAAAGCAGGTTGTCCTTGCGTACTTACGCATTCGCATCTAAACCAACCTCGTTGTGCATTTGTTTATGTGTTGAATAAACAAATAATAAAAACTTAATTTTTTTCATCCACCGCTTGTCCTCCCCAATTCCTCTTTGGAACAAATTTCGTCCCAGGAATGAAAAATTCCTCCCACAGTGAGCCAAATGGCTCCCGTTTGAGAACTACTGGGCTAGTCTTTTCCAAGTTAATTTTTTCCCGTATCTCCATTTTTCGCTGCCAGACTACTTCTGTTCCCAAATTAGAAAAAAACACTGCAGTGGTTTTGGAACCAGCGCAGGGTACTTGCGGAATCAAACAAGTTGTTATAGGTTCCGATGCAATCAGAGCTGCATTGTAACACTTACTTCATGGAGGACTGTTGCTGGCTGTTAAGCAGTGGCAGGATTGGAAGGGGTAGTGTAATGACGGGGGGGCAGGGGTGCGAACCGCCTTCCCTGGCAAGCTAACTGTAAAAACCGGGCCCCCACTTAGCTTATATTATTTCAGTTTTAGTATTCTTTTCAGCAGGTGGTTGTGTTTTTGCGATTTTCGGAGTGTTTTCCGGTGATTCGTATGGACATCCACATTCGGATTCACTATTATTTCTCAACTTGTTTCTGAATGTTGGCCATTGGGCCCCCTAAGGTTGCCAGTGAGCCTCTTTCAGCTAAGCTTTCACCCCCTAGTTCAAACCTCTAGTTACGTAACTGGATAGAACTGGGACAACAGTTTAAACAAGAAGGTTGTAGAAGAAAGAAAAAAGCAACCAATGATCATTATTCCATTCAACCGTATGTTTGACGCATAGCCTACTCGCTTTTACCCCAAATTCATGTTGGAAGTTTTGAAAGAACTGCTTTATCATCAGCAGGTTTTGATAAATACTGCACTTCAATCAAAGCGTACACAATGAGTCTTATGTTCTGACCACACCGTTGAACTTTTTAACGTTGACGTGCAGTAGCCATTGCAAGCATACGACTGCCAGTGATGTTCAGGCATTTCGACTTGGTGCCACAANCAATGTGATATATTTCAAAAAACTGTTAAATGTCTGCTTATAAAGGTTTTGGCAAGCACGTCTCGCTGGTGTGTTCTTGCACTAACGTAAAATGCATCGTATGTTTATTGTATTCTTATGTTCCGCGAACAGAAGTTAAATAGATAAGTCAAAGTCAAGAGTATAGAGGAGTTATTCTAAGTAAACCACGTAATTTCATTGAGAAAACCTTTGTTATCAAGCAGTTTGCTTTCGTCAAAATTATTTGATTTACTGCAAAATATTACGGCGATTTAGAGCTCATAAAGAGCCTACCGTGCTTGTATGCTCGTCTGGTTGCTGATCTAAAACGGTGTTATCAATCGTGCACTGCAGCTCTTCGCTGCGCATTAACATCGCGGCGATTAGTACCTATAAAAAGATTTACAATTCGTTGTGATACGAGCAACCCGTTGTGAAGTTAGCCTACCTCACAGCAAATAACACTTGGATACAGTGGCGATTATAGGAGGGCTGGGTAGGCCATGCCCACTCCAGATTTTTGGTTGGTCCCCTTGTTTGTCCCCCCAGCTTTTTTTTATTTCCCGTTTAAATTCGTTTGGTTGACATGCACAGAACCCTGAGGTTCCGCGGAACCCCGGTTGGAAAACACTGTTCTAGTGAATAGTAACGCTAGTTCATATTTAACGATATTCACAAGCCTATGTTGGATCTAATAGTGTTAATCATAGCAACTTACTCTTCAAAACAACGAAAAATCACCATGCAAGATAAACATTTATGTTGGCCCTCCTACTTTTTCCATGGCCCGCAGTGCCCCCCCACTTTTTAATTCTAGAATCGCCACTGCGTGGATAGTTCAGGTTCAGCTGCATTGTACTTGCTGGGTAATCCCTTTGGAGTGTTACGCGTGATCACCGACTCCCTCTGCTTGCTTGCGCGGGAACCACGACGTTACTTCCGTAGTGAATCCTATATTGGTGGCAAGTCGATGGCAGAACCACGTGTGAATCATTTCCTTCCATACGTGGATTAGCGACAAGCAGGGTTGCAGTGCTAAAAAAGAAGTGTGGGAACGCACCTACCAAACTACCCAGTTTCAACAGCAGTTCAAAATAATTTTTAAATTAGTATTTAATGAAGTATTCACTTTCATTACACTTCAAACGAAAACATGAGAAAGGTGTGGGAACGCGTTCCCGCCCCACTCAACCGCTGTTACGAGCATGAACGTAACCTATATGGCACTGCAGATCTTCAGTGAGTTTTACAGTGTCAACCTACAAATTTTGCACAAGCTTATGCAAGCAATACCTCTCACAACTTCCTTCGTGTATTTTCTTCACTTTTCAAATGTTTTCTTTTTATCCCGCTGCACGTTTTAACTGTTTTCTCCCCGTTCGAAGTTTTCTATCGACAGTTAGTAGTGGCCAGAGATTCCCCAGAGGCGTAGGAACCAGTAAGTTGGGGGACTATAGCATTTTCTTAAATAAGTTTAGGTTACTTTGTAATATCACTTCATGGCAAAAACCAGGGCCAGATTTCTAGTGCTGGCAGGGGCGTAACGAAGTTAAATGGCGCCCGGGGCAAAAAACAAATTTGGCGCTCCCCTGGTCGAACCGGCGCCCCCATGGTTGAAGTTTGGCGCCCCTATGGTCAAATCTGAGTTCTTTCGAAGGTAGATTTGCTGTATTGAAGAAAGTACTTGTGGCATTGTTGGGACTTTTCGGCGCCTCCCGCAGTAATTCGGCGCCCCTGCAGTGATTCAGCGCCCCCATAGTGAATTGGCGCCCGGGGAATTGTGCCTCCCTTGCCCCCCTTCGTTACGCCCATGAGTGCTGGCCATCCATATTTTATTGCTCCCTTTCCACTCAAGAGGAAAATTTTGTCCGTGTCGTATGAGTGACGAAGGCACAAACATTCAATTTTTTAAAAATTACACTTAAATATATCGATTTTGGTCACGGTCTCCTCACTTCACAGTCACCGAAGTGCACTGAAGCAGGAAAAACAGACAGGCAGGCCGGTAGCTCTAAGTCTAGATTGGGTGCTGCAAAATGCCTAAGTACAGCATCTCAAAAAAACTTTCGAAAAAACTTTTGCACCTCCCGGAATTTCTGCCGCCCTAGGCTATAACCTCGAAAGACTATATGGGAAATCCGGGCCGGCAAAAACAGTAGATTTTTCAAACAATTTCGTAGGTTGTCTTAGTAAAACATGATACATCGATTGAAATTTCCGACCCATTGATATTCGAACATTTCGAAGGGTTAAAATGACAAAAATTTGTTTTGCTTGTCCCTTTCAAAAACACGTAGGCTAAAATTCGAAATGGTTTGTTCATGCATTTTTGTTACTCACATCACGAAATGACACAAACGCAACAAGAGAAAAAAGACCAACATCAAAGAGCAGGAATTAATTGCATTATGATGACAGTGCACAAACACAAAACCTAAGGCTTAGAATTTTGATGTGTTCTAACATATTCGATGTTTTGATACAAAGCATTTTTTCATATTTGGAATGATTTTTGTCCGAAAACAAAATAGTTGGGGGGATACATCAATCCCAAGCACTTCTTCCTGCACTGAGCGGTGGTTGACAACATTCCGTTTCAGCAAATGCATGAACAAACCATTCATGCGGCTAGATGCCAAAATAAACATGAATGAATGGCGGTTTTTAGCTTAAACCACACGCGACGTGTTATTGCACAAAATTTCGTGTACGTAGCACATTCCCTGTGTGGACATGTTCTGTAGGACAGGCAACGGCGTATTAGAAGTCAGGGACGCCGGAGAGCGGGGAAATGGCAGGAGCATTCTTTGGAGCCGCATGTGCCTTTTCATAACAATATCATAGGTAATTTCGTGGTTTATCAACACCAAATTGAAAGAAATTTATTGCAGCTATTGGCGCACCGAGAAAATTCAGAAAGGTTTTCTATAACTTCTGTTATTATTTTTGAGGTCAACATTGTTGCTAAACCGAAACAAACATAGGCTAATTGGTAATGATTTTTTCATTTTCTTAAAGTTTCCATTGCCCTCAACTTTATTACTGACCCTCCCTGCCCTACCGCTGCGCCAGCGTCCCTGTTAGCAGCCTACGTAAATAATAAACTTACAAATAAACAAAGAAAGATCTGTTCGAAGGTTATATTATTTTAGTGGCGCACGTGGGACTTAAAGGGTTAAGTTACGGCAGTAGGTGTTTTGCTGCATATGACTGTTGAACGCAGACATCTGTGGCAGGTAATGCAGCGAGGCAGCGACTGCTGATAGCAATAAATCACGGTGTGAAAAGAAACATACGATGTGAAAACT